>ERZ1370068.4099-contig-3191_pt1 | contig 25958 bp, 31 predicted proteins | sample MGYA00561227_ERZ1370068 | MGnify/ENA primary metagenome ERZ1370068 (study PRJEB38410, sample SAMEA6850437) | metagenome | study: Metagenomic assessment of the ecological functions of the soil: analysis of the soil microbiota associated with the...
GCCAGTTTTGCCACTTCGGCGGCGATGTCGTTGATGCGCTCGCGCAGCAGCGCGTTTTCCATGCGCTCGGTCGCCCAGGAGCTTTCGGCCTGCTGCTGGATCGCGTTGATGTCGCGCTGCAGCTTGGCGCGCTCGTCGCGGGCGACGCGAAGCTGCTCCTCGACCGCGGCCTTCTCGCTGCGCAGCTTTCTCGATCGCCGGCGCATTGCCGCCGCTCGACAGCGTCGCGATCTCGTTGCGCAACTCCTTCATGGTGCGCTCGGCGGCCGTCGTTGGTCTGCTTGAGCTGATTGTTTTCGTATTCGCGCTCGGCCAGCAGCTTGCCCTGCGTGGCGAGGCGCGTTTCGAGATCGTTGACGCGGTTGCCGAGCATCTCGGCTTCCTTGACCTGCACGATCAATTGCCGGTCGAGATCGGTGACGCGCTGGCTCAGATTTTCGACGCGGCTGCGCGCTTCGCCAAGCTCGCGCGTCGCGTTCTCGGATTCGCGCGCGCTCCTGGGCGAGCCGCGATCTGCGTCGCCGTAAATTCCTTCTCGGCGTCGCCGACGCGGCCCTTCAGTTCGTCGATCTGCGTGCGCACCGCGACCAGTTCGACCTGGCGGCTGTCCGCCGTCATCGAACGGTCGGACAATTCGGTGATTGATCTTGCCGAGTTCGGCCTGCTTGTCGTTCAGCGCCTGTTCGGCGCTGCGCAGCGATCTCGGTCTTGGCGGCGAATTCCTCTTCGGTGGCGCGCAGCTGTTCCTTCACCGCCTTCTCGCGCGCTTCCGAGCGAGAAGATCGTGGCGTTCTTCTCGCCGAGCTCGATCTTCATGCGGTTGATGGCGTCGGTTTTCTTGCCGAGTTCGGCGAGCTGGCTGGTGGTCTTGTTCTTGAGCTGCTCGACGCTCATCTCGAGCCGCCGCGCCGACATCGCGAATTCCGCGCGCAGCTGGTCCTTGTCGGCCTGGATTTCGGCCATCGACAGCGGCGTCGCCGCTTCCAGCCGCCGGGTCGTCAGCCGCACCGCGCGGTTATGCACCAGCGGCACGATCATCAGGCCGAACAGCATCGAGACCAGAAAACCGATCGCCAGATACATGATCGGTTCGATCATGGATGAGTTACTCCCGCGCCAGAACGATTCGTTAATCACAATGCCATGGCGGGCCGGGACAACGCCAGCCCAATGCCGCGTTAACGTTACCGTGAACGCGCGCATTTCGTTGTGCAGATCTCCGGGCACGCTTCGCGTATCCGGACCGCATGTCCGGATCATGCTCGGATAGCGCCTCAGAACGGGTTCCAGGTCGCGCGCGGCGTGTATTTGAGATAGCCGATATTGGCGCCGAGCCGCAGGCCGATGCCGGAGCGGATCGGCACCAGCACGATGTTGTTGGCGGTCAGCGCGGTCATGCCGAAGCCGCCGACGATATAGGCCGAGCCGTCGATGCCGACGAAGCGCTGATAGATCGCGCTGGTCGCGGGCAGGTTGTAGACCAGCGTCATGGTGCGCGCGCCGTCGCCGCCCCAGTCGAAGCCGACCGACGGTCCCTGCCAGTAGACCCGCAAGTCGCCGGCGTTCTTGGTGTAGAGCGTGCCTTCGCCGTATCGCAGGCCGGCGACAAAGGCGCCGGAGCCTTCCTCGCCGAGCACGTAGCCGTTGGGCAGGCCCCATTGGCTGACCGCGCGCTCGATGATCGGAGGCGAGGCCCGCGCGAGACGTTGCCGAAGAACTTGTGGCCGGCCGCAGACCAGTTCGTCCGCCGGTCCGCATAGGTGCTGGCGGCGTGCGGCGGCTGGCGCTGCTGCGGCGGCGGCTGCATTGCTGGCGGCAGCGGCGCATGGCTGCTGCGGCAGCGCAGGCTGCCGGTCCAGCACATCAGCGCGGCGAACGTCACCGCGGCAAGGCGTGAAGCGAAACGTCATGAAAGAACCCCTGGTATCGAAATTCTGGCCGCCGCCTTAACCTGACGCCAACAAGCACGGCTCTAGGTTGCGTCCAGTGTCCCCTCGACTCGGATGTTATCGGCACCAACTATGACGGCACAACGGCAGGAAAGATACGGCTGGCCGCCCCGGAATGGCCTTTTTCGCGCTTATCGGCTGGCTGCTTCTGGCGCCTGTCAGGCCTTGATTCTGCGCGCCCAGGCCGCGACCACCGAGCGGGTGGTCGTGAACCGCTATTCCGGTCTCGCCATCGAGGGCTTCGACCCGGTCGCCTATTTCACCGATCCCGTCGCCGGCCAGGGCCTGCCGCGACTTCGAGGCCTCCGAGGCCGGCGCGGTCTGGCGCTTCCGCAACGAGGGCAACCGCGCGTCCTTTGTCGCCCATCCGGAAATCTACGGGCCCCAGTTCGGCGGCTACGATCCGGTCGATCTGGCGCGCGGCGTCGACTATGCCGGCAACCCGCGCTTCTGGCTGGTCGCGGGACCAGCGGCTTTATCTGTTCGGCCGCGAGGACAACCGCGATGCCTTCGCCGCCGAGCCCGGCAGCGCTTCCTGCGCAGGACGCCAATGCAGCGCTGGCCGGAGTTGCGGGACACTAGCCGCTAGCGTCAGTAACCTCGCCTGCGCTGAGTCAGCAGCGCTACCTGCCGCCGGGATCGCCCCAGGCGATGAATTCCGGCACGATAAAGTCCTTTCGCGCCGCCGCCAAAACTGCAGCGTCTGCGCCGCTTGAATCCGTGATCTTGCCGCCGGCGGCGGTAACGACCGCGTGGCCCGCCGCGACGTCCCATTCGCAGGTCGGCGACGAGGCGGGGATAGATATCGACCGCGCCCTCCGCCACCCGGCCGAATTTGACCGCCGAGCCGAGCTCGGTGCGCACCGCGCCCGGCCGTCGCCGCAATAAAGGCTTCGGTCCTGGCATCGCCATGCAGAGCGGCTGACCGCCACGGTCCAGGGCTCGCCGCGGCGGGCAGGGCGGGTGTGGATCGGCTCGGTCCGCGGCGCCGACGCTTCGCGCAAGCGTCAGCCGCTCGGCGCCGCGGCCGACGATGCCGCGCCAGATCAATCCCGAGCGCCGGCGCGCCGATGATGCCGAGCAGCGGCGTGCCGTCGGTCACCAGCGCGAGATTGACCGTGAACTCGTTGCGGCCGGCGACGAATTCCTTGGTGCCGTCGAGCGGATCGATCAGAAAGAAGCTGCCTCGATAGGGCGGCCTCGCCAGATGAGCGCGCTCCTCCGACAGCGCCGGCATGCCCGGAACCAACCGCGCCAGACCTCGCCGATGATGCGGTCGGCGGCCAGATCGGCCTCCGTCACCGGCGAGCCGTCGGCCTTGCCGTCGACCTTCATGGCGGAGCGGTTGACGGCGAGGATGGCCGCGCCGGCCCGGATCACGAGGTCGGTCAGCGGTTCGATCAGCGCGGCGGCGGCGTCGCGATCGATGACGGTGCGCGAACTGCCTCATTCATAAGCGGGCCTCATATTGCTGTTCGTCCTGTTCCATACCATTGCCGCCCCGTGCTGGCAGCACGCGCGTCCGCAGTGTATCAAACCAGCAAGCATGCGTGATTCGTAACCGTCCGTCCAGCGTCGTCCAGGCGGCTTTCCAGGAACATCTGATGTCTGGCACTTCGTCTCCCGGTCCCGCTCCCGATGCCCTCGAACTGGCGGCGCTGTTGTGTTCGCGGGTCTGTCACGATCTCATCAGTCCGGTCGGCGCGATCGTCAATGGGCTTGAGGTGCTCGACGACAATCCGAAGCCGGAAGATCGCGATTTCGCGCTCGATCTGATCCGCAAGAGCGCCAAGACCGCTTCGGCGCGGTTGCAGTTCTGCCGCCTGGCGTTCGGCGCTGCCGGCTCGGCGGGCGCGCAGATCGATCTCGGCGACGCGCAGACCATGGCGCGCGGCCATCATCGAGGACGGCAAGATCACGCATCGCCTGGAATCTGCCGCGGCTGCTGCTGCCGAAGAACCGGGTCAAGCTGCTGCTGAACATGCTGATCATCGCGCAGCAGACGATTCCGCGCGGCGGCACGCTGACGATCGATCCGGTCGGCGACGGCGAGGCGATGAGCTTTCGCGTCACCGCCGCCGGGCTGAACGCGCGCGTGCCGCAGAACTATCGCCGACCTCCTGAGCGCAGCAGCTCGACCGCCGCCGTCGATGCGCATGCGGTGCAGCCTTATTATACGCGGCTGCTGGCGCAGGCCTGCGGGCTGAACGGTGACGCTGGCGCCCGAAGGCGAAACGGTGGTCGTCGACGGCGCCTGAACGCTCGCAGCGCTGACGCGCAAGCGCGATATGGTTAACCGAATGGTTTACAGAACGGCGCCGCGATTCTAGTGCTGCCGCCTTATCTCTTTGTTGAGCCCGTTCTTTTCCATTTGCTCAACCAATATTAAACGGTTTGCATAGAAGCTGGCCTGGTTCCGTAAGGCGCGTCGATGTCGCGTGCCGCTGCGTGCGAAGGCCAGTTTCATGGATGATTTGTTGCGCGAGTTCCTGACGGAGACCAGCGAGAGCCTGGATACGGTCGACAATCAGCTGGTGCGGTTCGAGCAGGATCCGAGCGACGCGAAGATCCTCGATAACATCTTCCGCCTGGTGCACACCATCAAGGGCACCTGCGGCTTCCTCGGGCTGCCGCGGCTGGAAGCGCTGGCCCATGCCGGCGAGACCCTGATGGGCAAATTCCGCGACGGCATGCCGGTCACGGCCGAGGCCGTCACGCTGATCCTGTCCTCGATCGACCGCATCAAGGAAATCCTCGCGGGCCTCGAGGCGACCGAGGCCGAGCCGGAAGGCACCGATCGAGGACCTGATCGACAAGCTGCACGCGATGGCCGAAGGCGGCAGCGCATGCAGCGGCGTAGTCGAAGCCGCGCCGGTGCGTCGCCGCACCGCCGGTCGCGCCCGCCGGTGCAGCCCGAAGTCGCGCAGGGCACGCTGGTGGAGCAGGTGCTGGAGCGCCCGCTGCGTCCCGGCGAAGTCTCGCTCGACGAGCTCGAGCGCGCCTTCCGCGAGACCGCGACCGAAGCCGCGCCCGCGCCCGCGCCGGCGCCCGCGCCGACAGCCCGCGCCGGAAGCCGCGCCGCGCCGCCGGCGGCAAAGGAAGAAGGCCAGCCAGGAAGCCAGGTCGTCGCCGACGGCCGACGTGCCGAGAAGCCGACAAGATCGCCAACCAGTCGATCCGCGTCAACGTGGACACGCTGGAACATCTGATGACCATGGTCTCCGAGCTGGTGCTGACCCGCAACCAGCTGCTGGAGATCTCCCGCCGCAACGAGGACACCGAGTTCAAGGTGCCGCTGCAGCGGCTCTCCAACGTCACCGCCGAGCTGCAGGAAGGCGTCATGAAGACGCGGATGCAGCCGATCGGCAATGCCTGGCAGAAGCTGCCGCGCATCGTGCGCGACCTCTCCGGCGAACTCGGCAAGCAGATCGAACTGGAGATGCACGGCGCCGACACCGAGCTCGACCGCCAGGTGCTCGACCTGATCAAGGATCCGCTTGACCCACATGGTGCGCAACTCCGCCGACCACGGCCTGGAGACGCCGGCCGAGCGCGCTGGCCTGCCGGCAAGGGCGAGCAGGGCACCATCCGCCTGTCCGCCTATCACGAGGGCGGCCACATCATCATCTGCATCGCCGACAACGGCCGCGGGCTCAACACCGAGCGGATCAAGGCCAAGGCGGTCTCCAACGGTCTCGTCACCGAGGCCGAACTGGAGAAGATGACCGAAGCCCAGATCCACAAGTTCATCTTCGCGCCGGGCTTCTCGACCGCGGCCGCCGTCACCTCGGTCTCCGGCCGCGGCGTCGGCATGGACGTGGTGCGCACCAATATCGACCAGATCGGCGGCACCATCGACATCAAGTCGGTGGCCGGCGAGGGCTCCTCCGTCACCATCAAGATCCCGCTGACGCTCGGCCATCGTCTCGGCCCTGATCGTGGAAGCCGCCGGCGACCGCTTTGCGATCCCGCAGCTGTCGGTGGTCGAACTGGTGCGCGCGCGCGCCAACTCCGAGCACCGCATCGAGCGCATCAAGGACACCGCGGTGCTTGCGGCTGCGCAACAAGCTGCTGCCGCTGATGCACCTGAAGAAGCTGCTCAAGATCGACGACGGCTCGTCCTCCGATCCCGAGAACGGCTTCATCGTGGTGACGCAGGTCGGCAGCCAGACCTTCGGCATCGTGGTCGACGGCGTGTTCCACACCGAGGAAATCGTGGTCAAGCCGATGTCGACCAAGCTGCGGCACATCGACATGTTCTCCGGCAACACCATTCTGGGCGATGGCGCCGTGATCATGATCATCGACCCCAACGGCATTGCCAAGGCGCTCGGCGCCGCCGGCGTCGCCGCCCACGAGATCGCGGACGAGAACGCCGCGGCGCACGCCAGCACGCGGCGAGCAGCTGACCTCGCTGCTTGGTGTTCCGCGCCGGCACCGCCCAGCCCAAGGCGGTGCCGCTCGGCCTCGTCACCCGGCTGGAAGAGATCGCCACCGACAAGATCGAGCTCTCCAACGGCCGCTACATGGTGCAGTACCGCGAGCAGCTGATGCCGCTGGTGCAGATGGACGGGCGTCACCGTCCAGACCTCAGGGCTCGCAGCCGATCCTGGTGTTCGCCGACGACGGCCGCTCGATGGGGCTCGTGGTCGACGAGATCATCGACATCGTCGAGGAACGGCTGCACATCGAGGTCGCCGGCTCGCAGGAAGGCATTCTGGGCTCGGCCGTGATCAAGGGCCAGGCCACCGAAGTGATCGACGTCGGCCACTTCCTGCCGATGGCGTTTGCCGACTGGTTCTCGCCGCAAGGAGATGCGCCCGTCGGCGACGCGCGCAATCGGTGCTGCTGGTCGACGACTCGCGCGTTCTTCCGCAACATGCTGGCGCCGGTGCTGAAGGCCGCCGGCTACCAGGTGCGGGTCGCGCCCAACGCGCAGGAGGGCCTCGCCGCGCTGCGCTCGGGCCAGACCTTCGACGTGGTGCTGACCGACATCGAGATGCCCGACATGAACGGGTTCGAGTTCGCCGAGACCATCCGGGCCGACCAGCAATCTGAGCCAGATGCCGATCATCGCGCTGTCCTCGATGGTGTCGCCGGCGGCGATCGAGCGCGGGCGGCAGGCCGGCTTCCACGACTACGTCGCCAAGTTCGACCGTCCCGGCCTGATCGCGGCGCTGAAGGAACAGACCGCCGAGATCAAGCGGGCGGCATGAAGCAAGTTCAGCCGGACGGCATGACAAGTCAGCGAAGCCAAGCAGCCATGACAACCAAGACCGACACCATCGAGGGCACCGTGGCCGAATACGTCACCGCCGTGATCGGCGGGCAGCTGTTCGGCCTGCCGATCTCGCGCGTGCAGGACGTGTTCATGCCGGAGCGGCTGACGCGGGTGCCGCTGTCGTCGGGCGAGATCGCCGGCGTGCTCAATCTGCGCGGCCGCATCGTCACCGTGGTCGACATGCGCGCCCGCCTCGGCCTGCCGAAGAACGACGACGGCAAGCCGCCGATGGCGGTCGGCGTCGATCTGCGCGGCGAGATCCTACGGCCTCCTGATCGACCAGATCGGCGAGGTGCTGCGGCTGCCGACGACGGCCGCGAGGAAAACCCCGTCAACCTCGATCCCCGCATGGCCAAGCTCGCCGGCGGCGTCCACCGCCTCGACGGCCAGCTCATGGTCGTCCTCGACGTCGATCGCGTGCTCGAAATCGATGCCCGACATGATGGCGGCATAAGGCCGCCAGCAAGCGCAGCGTAACTTGCGAATGGAAACGTCCCTTCGGGGATCGGGAAGTAGAGGCCTAAAATGAGAACATGTCTGGTCGTCGATGACTCCAGCGTCATCCGAAAAGTCGCGCGCCGCATCCTGGAAGGCCTGGATTTCCAGATCATCGAAGCCGAGGACGGCGAGAAGGCGCTCGAAGTCTGCAAGCGTCCGATGCCCGAGGCGGTCCTGCTCGACTGGAACATGCCGGTGATGGACGGCTACGAATTCCTCGGCAATCTGCGCCGCATGCCCGGCGGCGACCGTGCCCAAGGTGGTGTTCTGCACCACCGAGAACGACGTCGCGCATATCGCGCGCGCGCTGCATGCCGGCGCCAACGAATACATCATGAAGCCGTTCGACAAGGACATCGTCACCGCGAAGTTCCAGGAAGTCGGCCTGATCTGATCTGTCTGCGTTCGATCCGGCGGCTGAGCGGCCATCGGCGTTTTCCGTTTCTCAATCGTGCCGCTTAGAGCCGTATGTCGTGGTGAAGTAATGAGTGTTGCGTTGACAAGTTCTCCGGCTCCGACTTCGACACGGCACGAGCCGCTGCGGGTGATGGTGGTCGACGACTCCGTCGTGATCCGCGGCATGATCTCGCGCTGGATCGGCGCCGAGCCGGATATGGAGGTGGCGGCGTCGCTGCGCACCGGCCTCGACGCGGTCAACCAGCTCGAGACGCATCAACCCCGACGTTGCCGTGCTCGACATCGAAATGCCCGAGCTCGACGGCATTTCCGCGCTGCCGAAACTGCTCGCCAAGAAGCGCGACCTCATCATCATCATGGCCTCGACGCTGACCCGCCGCAACGCGGAGATCAGCTTCAAGGCGCTGTCGCTTGGCGCTGCCGGACTACATCCCAAAGCCGGAAAGCACGCGCGAGGCCACCGCCGCCGAAACCTTCCGCCACGACCTGATCCAGAAGATCCGCCATCTCGGCGCCAAGGTGCGCCGCACGGCCGCGCCTGCGACCGCCAGCCTGCCGCTGGCGCCTCGCCACGACAAGGCCGCGCGATCTAGCTGGCACGTCCGGCCTCGCACCGGTCGCGCAGCAGCCACTGTGCGCGTCGCCCGTTCGGCATGGTGGCGCCGCGCGTGCTTCTGATCGGATCGTCGACCGGCGGTCCGCAGGCGCTGATGTCGCTGGTCGCCGACATCGGCCCGGTGATCGACCGTTTCCCGGTGCTGATCACCCAGCACATGCCGCCGACCTTCACCACGATTCTCGCCGAGCATCTGGCGCGCGCGAGCCGCCGGCCGGCGCATGAGGCCGTCGACGGCGAGATCGTCAGGCCGGGACAGATCTATCTCGCGCCGGGCGGCCGCCACATGCGCGTCGTGCGCCACGGCATGCGATGTCGCGATCGCGCTCGATGACGGGCCGCCGGTGAATTTCTGCAAGCCCGCGGTCGATCCGCTGTTCACCTCGCGCGATCGATGTCTGGCAGGGCGGCATCCTGGCGGTGATCCTGACCGGCATGGGCTCCGACGGCATGCGCGGCGGCAAGGACATCGTCGCCGCCGGCGGCAGCGTGATCGCGCAGGACGAAGCGACCAGCGTGGTGTGGGGCATGCCGGGCGCCGCCGCCAATGCCGGCATCTGCGCCGCCGTGCTGCCGCTCAATCAGATCGCGCCGAAACTGGTTCGGCTGTTTTCGGGAGATCGATCGTGACGCCGCTCGATTATGAATATCTGCGCAAGCTCCTGAAGGATCGTTCCGGCCTCGACCTTTCCGCCGACAAGCAATATCTGGTCGAAAGCCGGCTGGTGCCGCTGGCGCGCAAGGCCGAGTCTCGCCGGGCATTCCGGAACTGGTGCAGCGGATGAGAGGCGGCGGCGCCGAGCCGCTGACGTCGGAGGTGGTCGAGGCGATGACCACCAACGAGACGTTCTTCTTCCGCGACAAGATCCCGTTCGATCATCTGAAGGAAGCGGTGCTGCCGGCGCTGATCCAGGCGCGCGCGGCGCGCCGCTCGCTGCGCATCTGGTGCGCGGCGTCCTCGACCGGCCAGGAGCCGTATTCGCATCGCGATGTGCCTGAAGGAGATGAGCGCGGCGCTGCCGGGCTGGCGTATCGAGATCGTCGCGCACCGATCTGTCGCAGGCCGTGCTGGAGAAAGCCAAGGCCGGCATCTTCAGCCAGTTCGAGGTGCAGCGCGGCCTGCCGATCCAGCTGCTGGTGAAGTATTTCACGCAAACCGGCGAGCTCTGGCAGCTCAACGCCGACATCCGCGCCATGGTGCAGCACCGCCAGCTCAACCTGCTGCAGGACTTTTCCCATCTCGGCAGCTTCGACGTTGTCTTCTGCCGCAACGTGCTGATCTATTTCGACCAGGACACCAAGATCAGCATCTTTGGGCGCATCGCAAAGATGCTCGAGCCCGACGGCGTGCTGGTGCTCGGCGCAGCCGAATCCGTCGTCGGCATCACCAGCGCGTTCAAGCCCTATCCGGATCGCCGCGGCCTCTATTGTCTCAACACGGCGCCAGTCGCCCGCGCCGGCGCGACGCCGCTCGCGTTGAGAGCGGTGGCGTCCGCGGCATGGTAGAGCCTTTCCCGCCCTCCCCCTCCAGGGAGGGTGAGCAGGCTGCAATGCCTCCGCCAACTGAAGTAGTCGCGCGAAGTCCTCACAAAATCGCATGCGGCAAGAACCGCGACGAATTTCCCGTGATCGGCGCCTGACAATGGCCGGTTCCAGACGCGCATGACGCTTCCGTTGTCAGCTCTCCCGGACAGCCTTGGCGTTTTGGCCGACGCCCGCTTGAAGAAAATCACGGACCTTTGACCGACTGACGGCATGAAGCCGGGCGTTCCCGGTCGTAGCATTGGCATGATGGGCCGTTCGGATTTTGGTGCCTGTTCGCGCAACCATGGAAGCGGGTGGGAGCTCTGATGAAAGATCATCTGTTGACGCGCCGTCAGGCGGTCGGCCCGCTGGCTGGCCGCGACGTCGCTGGGCATCACTCGGCTCCGAACTCTGGCCGGTCGATCCGACCCAGGCACAGCTGCTGCCCGAAACGCCATCCTGCGGTCCCGACAGCGCGCCGACAATTTCGCAAACGGAAGGGCCATACTACACGCCGCATACGCCGGCGAAGCGCGACTTCCGGGCCGATGCGCCTGGTGAGGCCATCACCCTGACCGGCTTCGTCATCGACCGGCGCTGCCAGCCTGTCGCGGACGCTGTCGTCGATCTCTGGCATGCCGATGCGCGCGGCGCCTATGACAATAGCGGCTTCAAGCTGCGCGGATACCAGATCACCGACACGCGAGGACGATATGTCTTCGAAACCATCGTGCCGGGGATCTATCCCGGGCGCACCCGGCATTTCCACGTCAAGGTTGCCGTGCCGGGTCGGCGCGTTCTCACCACACAGCTCTACTTTCCGGACGATGCGCGCCAACAGCCGCGACGGCATTTTCGACCGCCGCCTGCTGATGCGCCTCGATGGTGCGTCCGATGGCAAGGTCGGCCGCTATGATTTCGTCGTGAATGGCTGAGAGGCTGTCACCGGCGTGCCAGCGCATCCAAAACAAAACCCCGCCATTTGCGGCGGGGTCCAGTCGGGAGGAGCGAGCCTTGCGGCTCGCGGTAAAGCCGTGGATCAGGCCGGGATGCGCTCTTCGGCCTCGTGCGGCTCGCGCAGCACGTAGCCGCGGCCCCACACGGTCTCGATGAAGTTGCGGCCTTCGGAGGCGTTCGCGAGCTTCTTGCGCAGCTTGCAGATGAAGACGTCGATGATCTTCAGCTCGGGCTCGTCCATGCCGCCATAGAGATGGTTGAGGAACATTTCCTTGGTCAGCGTCGTGCCCTTGCGGAGCGAGAGCAGCTCCAGCATCTGATATTCCTTGCCGGTCAGGTGCACGCGCTGGCCGCCGACTTCGACCGTCTTGGTGTCGAGATTGACGACGAGATCGCCGGTCTGGATCACCGACTGGGCGTGGCCCTTGGAGCGGCGCACGATCGCATGGATGCGGGCGACCAGCTCGTCCTTGTGGAAGGGCTTGGTCATGTAGTCGTCGGCGCCGACGCCGAGACCCTTGACCTTGTCCTCGATGCCGGCGAGGCCGGAGAGGATCAGAATGGGGGTCTTGATCTTGGAGACCCGAAGCTGCTTGAGCACGTCGTAGCCGGACATGTCGGGCAGGTTGAGGTCGAGAAGGATGATGTCGTAGTCGTAGAGCTTGCCGAGATCGACGCCTTCCTCCCCGAGATCCGTCGTATAGACGTTGAAACTCTCGGATTTGAGCATCAATTCGATCGACTGCGCGACCGCGCTGTCATCTTCAATCAGCAAAACGCGCATGCCAGTCCCCTTTAGTCGCCGCTCCGGGCGTCAGGTCGGCCGCACTTGCGGCACTACAAAACGCCTTTGAACAACTGATTCGGATCCTGACTGGCATATGGTTAACAAAATCTGATTCCGATCCGCAAGGTCTGCAGTGCAATTTTTGTCGAATCGCCCTAAGATGTTGCGGCAAAGCAGCTTTTCTTACCCGTTCGCGTTCAAGTTCCAGATTAAGAGGCGGGCCTAACCGACTCTCGCGACTCACCCTTCTTCTGATGGGCGAGCGACCTCAGTCACCAAAGACAGTGACGCAATGATTAACGATGCGGGTAAACACGAAGTTAAGCGGACGCGCCAAAAGCGCGCAAACTTAAGGTTTTCGCAATGAAGGCGCTCGCGGAACAGATCGTCAGACATCGACGGCGTCAATATTTATGGCCGCGTGGTCGGCGTGCGCGGGCTGATGGTGGAGATCGCCGGCCCCATCCACGCGATGTCGGTCGGCGCCCGCATCGTGATCGACACCGGCGGCAACCGTTTCATCCCGGCCGAGGTGATCGGCTTTTCCGGCAACAATGCAGTGGTAATGCCGTTCGCCGGCCTTGAAGGCGTACGGCGCGGCTGCCGCGCGGTGATCGCCAACGCCGCCGGCCAGGTGCGGCCGTCGCCGGCCTGGCTCGGCCGCGTGCTCAACGCGATGGGCGAGCCGATCGACGGCAAGGGGCCGCTCGACCCAGGGCGCTTCGCCGATGCCCTATCGCAACAACCCGCCGCCGGCGCATTCGCGCCAGCGTGTCGGCCGCCCGCTCGATCTCGGCGTGCGCGCGCTCAACACGTTTCTGACCTGCTGCCGCGGCCAGCGCATGGGCATCTTTGCCGGCTCCGGCGTCGGCAAGTCGGTGCTGCTGTCGATGCTGGCGCGCAATGTCGATGCCGATGTCGCCGTCATCGGGCTGATCGGCGAACGCGGCCGCGAGGTGCAGGAATTTCTGCAGGACGATCTCGGCGAGGAGGGCCTCGCGCGCTCGGTGGTGGTGGTCGCGACCTCGGACGAGCCCGCGCTGATGCGGCAGGCAGGCGGCGTATCTGACGCTTGCGATCGCGGAATATTTTCGCGACGAGGACAAGGACGTGCTGTGCCTGATGGACTCGGTAACGCGCTTTGCGATGGCGCAGCGCGAGATCGGGCTCTCCGCCGGCGAGCCGCCGACCGCCAAGGGCTATACGCCGACGGTGTTCACCGAACTGCCGAAGCTGCTGGAGCGGGCCGGGCCGGGCACCGGGGTGGGCACCATCACCGGCATCTTCACGGTGCTGGTCGATGGCGACGATCATAATGAGCCGATCGCCGATGCGGTGCGCGGCATCCTCGACGGCCATATCGTGATGCAGCGCTCGATCGCCGAGCGCGGGCGTTATCCGGCGATCAACGTCCTCAAATCGGTGTCCCGCACCATGCCGAAATCGGCCGATCCGGCGTATCCTGCCCGTCATCACCAAGGCGCGCCAGGTGATGGCGACCTATGCCGACATGGAGGAATTGATCCGGCTCGGCGCCTATCGGGCTGGGTCGAGCCCCGAAGTGGACGAGGCGATCCGGCTGCACGAGCCGCTGGAGACGTTCCTGCGGCAGGCCAAGGACGAAATCAGCGAGCCTTGGCGACGGCTACGGGCAGTTGGCGCATATCCTGAGCAATTTGGAAACGGAACGCTAACTTTGTCAGGCCATCATCCGCGGCACATCATTAGCCATGCCGGTGGGGCCCAGCGGGGAGCCGGCTCTGTCCCGCGTGCAAGATTGGGACTTCTGGGGAGTACGAGTCGATGAAGTCACGAGAAACGCTGATCCGCCTGAAGAAATTTCAGGTCGACGAGAAGCGCCGCAGGGTCGCCCAGATCGAAGGCATGATCGCCGACTTCCAGCGCATGTCGGTCGACCTCGAGCGCGAAATCCAGGTCGAGCAGGAGCGGGCCGGGATCAACGATCCCTCCCATTTCGCCTACCCGACCTATGCCAAGGCGGCGATCCAGCGCCGCGAAAACCTGACCCGTTCGGCCGACGAACTGCGCATCCAGCTCGAGGACGCCAAGGCGCTGCTCGCGCGAAGGCTTTCGAGGAGCTGAAGAAGGTCGAACTGCTGGACGAGCGCGACCAGGCGCGCGAGCGCGCCGAGGAGAGCGCCCGCGAGCAGGCCGACATGGATTCTGATCGGGCTGATGCGCGCCCGCCTCGGCGTCATCGCCTAACACATCGTCCGCCAGCTGGACCGAGTGAAGAACCCGGACCCGCAAGGTCCGGGTTTTTCTGTTGTCCACAGGCCGGCCACTTGGTGGACCGGCCCTGCCACGGATTATGCTAGGACGCACCTTGCGATTGACTTCCGGCGAACAGGCGAGGAGGAGCGCGATTTGGGGGACGCTGAATGCTGACGCCGGCTGAGCTGGTCTGGCTGATTGCCGCCGTTGCGAAGGGGGATGAGGCCGCTTTCGAGCGCCTTTACGCGGCCACGCGCGCGAAACTGTTCGGCGTCGTGCTGCGTATCTTGCGGCGACAGGATCTCGCCGAGGAGGTCATTCAGGAGGCCTATGTCAAGATCTGGAACAGCGCCGGCCAGTTCAACCCGGCGCTGGCTTCGCCGATCACCTGGATGGCGTCGATCGCGCGCAACCGCGCCATCGACGTGGTGCGCAAGAAGAGCGAAACCTCGATCGAGGAGGAGCCCTCGGCGATGGAAGTGGCGGCCGATTCGCCCGATCCGCTGGCGCGGCGCGAGATGACGGAGGAGTTGAAGCGGCTGCTGGAATGCGTCGGCCGCCTCGAGCCGGATCGGCAGAAGCTCGTGCTGCTCGCCTATTACAACGGCTGGAGCCGCGAGCAGCTCGCCGCCAAGTTCGAGACGCCGGTGAATACGGTGAAGACGTGGCTGCGCCGCAGCATGATGGAGATCAGGGAGTGTCTCGGGCTCTGAGGTGCGGATCTTGGACGATGGCCTATAGCGAGGACCATATCGCGCTCGCCGCGGAATATGCGCTCGGCACCCTCGATGCCGAGGAGCGCGCGCAGGTCGAGACCATGATGGCGCGTCGACACCGAATTCACCGCGATCGTGCACGGCTGGGAGTATCGGCTCGGCGCGCTGAACCAGATGGTCGGCTCGGTCGAGCCGCGGCCGATCGTGTGGGAGAACATCAAGGCCGCGATCGGCCATTCGACCGAGCCGCAGGCGCCGCTGGTGCTGCCTGAAGCGCCGCCGCCTCCGCCGCCGCTGAGCTCCGGCCGAGCCCGTGCACTGGCGGAACGATGCGCCGCTGCGCGAGGTGCCGATCGTCGACGACAACTCCAACGTCATCTATCTCGCCGGCCGGGTGCGGCGCTGGCGCAACGTCGCTTCGGTCGCGACGTGCGATCGCCGCGGCGCTGGTGGCGATGCTCGGCACTGCAGATCTATCAGCCGGATCTGTTGCCCGCAGGGCTTCGACCAAGACCGCGCACGCAGATCGTCGAGGTGAAGACGCCGGCGCCGGCGCCGGCGTCGCCCTCGGCGCAATTCGTCGCGCTGTTGCAGCAGGACGGCAGCTCGCCGGCCTTCATCCTGACGGTCGACGCCGCGACCAAGAATTTCACGGTGCGCAAGGTCGGCGCCGATGCCGAGCCCGGCAAGAGCTTTGAGCTCTGGCTGATCTCCGACAAGCTGCCGCAGCCGCGCTCGCTCGGCGTGATCGGCGGCAGCGATTTCACCGCGCGCCCGGTGCTGTCGTCCTACGACGCCAACACCGATCAATGACGCGCACTTATGCGGTGACGGTCGAGCAGGCCGGCGGCTCGCCCGACGGCAAGCCGCACTCGGCGCCGATCTTTTCCGGCAAACTGATCGAGAGCGTGCCGCCCGGCGCGCCCGCCGCCGCGCTGAGTCCCGCTCAAACAGAGCGCTCCCACAAAAGAAAACGCCCGTGGGGAGCGGGCGTTTTCAGCAGTCAACTTGGGGGTAGTTGGGGTCTTAAATATCCACGTGGCGACTTTGGGGGCTGTAAAGAGCCGCGTGAATTCCGTGAAATCCTCCTCTAGCGTACGACTGAATTGCTCGAGCTCGTGATCATCGACCGGCTTGCCGGCCTTCATCACGCGCGTGCTCGCGGTCTGCGTGATATCCTTCATCCGAGGTGTTGCGCGCCGAGATGCCGAAACCGGCGACCACGATGCCGGCGACCAAGGCCACGACCACGACCTTCAGATGGGTCGTGCGATCTGCGCTGTAGATCGAGTGGTTCATGGAAGTCTCCTGCCGCCTTCCGTCCTGTAAATTCGTCGGTCGTCTTCGCAGACCGGTTCAACATCTCGCGTTCCAGAAACGTAGGAATTCGCGGATTCCGTTCCCAAGGGGCGATCACAAGGCGGTGATAAGACGTGAACGGCCGCGATTAGGCGGGCGGCATTGCGCTGCGCAAAATGAATAATTATTTATTGTATTACAATATGTTAGGTCAGATGAATCGCTGCGCGGTGCGGAAATCCTGCGCCGATCAGCCCGTGTTCCAACAAACCGTTTGCCTGTGGCGAAAAGCCTCGCGGCCAATGTTCGATAAGCTCGGAACTGATTCGCAAGCTCAGCGCCCTGCAACGGCTTCGAACCGGTTGCAAGTTCCGCTACGCCTTCCGACCGTCTTCAGCCGCGCGCGCGGGTGGATTTCGGCCTGCGACAGCACGGTGGTCTGCGACGCGGAAGCGCTCGACCAGCGAGCGGACGAACGGGCGGATCGCGGCCGAGGTGACCAGCACCGGCGCCTCGCCCTCGCGGGCGGCCTGCTCGAAAGCGTTGCGCACCGCGGTCATGAACTCCGACAGTTTTGACGGCTGCATCGCGAGGCTGCGGTCCTCGCCGGTGCCGACGATCGATTCCGCAAACGCCTGCTCCCAGCGCGCCGACAGCGCGATCAGCGGCAGATAGCCGTTATAGGAGGTGTTCTGCGCGCAGATCTGCCGCGCCAGCCGGGCGCGGACGTGCTCGACCATGGTGGCGGGATTGCGCGAGAAGGCCAGCGCGTCGGCGATGCCTTCGAGGATGGTGGAGAGATCGCGGATCGAGATCGCGCTCGGCGAGCAGCAGTTGCAGCACGCGCTGGATGCCGGAGACCGTGACCTGGCTCGGCACGATGTCCTTGACCAGTTCGCCCTGTTCCTTCGGCAGGTCCTTCAAGAGCTTCTGCACCTCGCCATAGGACAGCAGGTCGCTCATGTTGTTCTTGAGCAGCTCGGTCAGATGCGTCGACAGCACGGTGGCGGCGTCGACCACCGTGTAGCCCTTCAGCGAGGCTTCTTCCTTCAGCGCGGCGTCGACCCAGGTCGCAGGCAAGCCAAACGTCGGCTCGATGGTGTGGATGCCGGGCACGCCGACCTGGTTGCCGGCGGGGTCCATGACCATGAACTGGTTCGGCCAGATCTTGCCGGAGCCGGCGTCCACTTCCTTGATCTTGATGACGTAGGTGTTGGCCTCGAGCTGCACGTTGTCGAGGATGCGCACCGCCGGCATCACAAAGCCCATTTCGATGGCGAGCGAGCGGCGCAGCGCCTTGATCTGCTCGGTCAGGCGGTCGGTGCCGTCGGGGCCGTTGACCAGCGGCAGCAGCGCGTAGCCGAGCTCGATCTTGAGATCGTCGATCTTGAGCGCGGTGGCGATCGGCTCTTCCGCGGCGGCGCTGGCGGCAGCCGCCGCGAGTCCGGCGCCGCGGCTGCGGCCGCTTCCGCCGCCCTGGCGGCGCGGTTGTGCTTCCGCGCCTTCCAGGCCAGCGCCGCGGCGCCGCCGCCGAGCGCGAGGAACGGCAGCATCGGAATGCCCGGCAGCAGCGCCAGCACCAGCATCACGCCGGCCGACATGCCGAGCGCCTGCGGATAACCGGAGAGCTGCTTCATCAGCGCCTTGTCGGCCGCACCGGTGATGCCGGCCTTCGACACCAGCAGGCCCGCCGCGGTCGAGACGATCAGCGCCGGCACCTGCGTGACCAGGCCGTCGCCGACGGTCAGCACGGTGTAGGTGCGGGCGGCGTCGCCAAAGCTCATGCCCTGCTGCGCGACGCCGATGATGATGCCGCCGATGACGTTGATGAAGACGATCAGCAGGCCCGCGATGGCGTCGCCGCGGACGAATTTCGAGGCGCCGTCCATGGCGCCGAAGAAGCCGCTTTCGTCCTCCAGCGCCTTGCGGCGCGCCTTGGCGGTCGTCTCGTCGATCAGGCCGGCGGACAGATCGGCGTCGATCGCCATCTGCTTGCCGGGCATCGAGTCCAGCTGGAAGCGGGCGGCGACTTCGGCGATGCGGCCCGAACCCTTGGTGATGACGACGAAGTTCACGATCACCAGGATCGCGAACACGATAATTCCGATCACGAAATTGCCGCTCATCACGAAGTTGCCGAAGGCCTCGATGACGTGGCCGGCCGCCGCCGTGCCCTCATGGCCGTGCGACAGGATCAGCCGGGTCGAGGCCATGTTGAGCGACAGCCGCAGCATGGTCGAGATCAGCAGCACGGTCGGGAACGCCGAGAATTCCAGCGGCGCCTGGATGAACAGCGACGTCATCAGGATCAGGATCGACACCGTGATCGAGATCGCCAGGAACAGGTCGAGCACGATCGAGGGCAGCGGCAGGATCAGCACCACCAGGATGGTGAGGACGCCGAACGCCAGCGCGAGATCGCCGCGCTTCAGGATGTCGCCGATTTCAGCTGAGGCTCGGAAACCTGCCGCCTGCGCCTCGCCGCCCTGACCCGCCGTGACATCGACCATGGTAGCCGCTTCCCCCGCGATTGCCGCCCGCGGCCGCCAAACGTCTGCGCGGCGGCCGAAGGGCCACCGTTTCGAAAGTGAGGCACCGCACTGGCGTCCACGGGGTTCCTCCCGTTCTACGCGGCCGACGACACTCGACTTCACTCGGCAATTCTTGCCGGGTGTATGGTTAGCAAAGGGTTAACGGGGATGGTTTGGCCCGTCATTCCGGGGCAATGCGACGCATCGACACTACGATGTGCAAGCGCACATCGGAGAATCCTCGCGCCGTACCCGGCCCGTCATACCCGCGAAGGCGGCGTGCATCCAGTACGCCGCGGCCTGTCGGTTCAGTCACTGCGGCCTCTGGGGATACTGGATCGCCCGCCCCAGTGCGCGGTTGCGCACGAAGGCGGGCACGACGACAGCCGATAGATCGATTCTCGCGGCGCGATTTCGCCCGGGCTTTGCTGAACTCGTTCCCTCCAAACAGAGGGCGCAGGGAATGCCGGGTGCTCGCTGCACCCGCGGTCTCGCGTGCAAGAGATGCGTGTGAGATGCGCACACGAGCATACAGGTTCAGTCGGAGAGCATTCCGGCCTTCCCTGCGCAATGGTTTTACGGCTTATGCCGCGCTCTTGTGTCCGCAAAATCTGCCAGAATGTGCGAACGGGCGGTTCTGACCAACCGCCCGTCGCTGGATCTGAGCCCGATCGTGCTCAAAGGCCTTGAGAGCCTGTCGGGGAGCGAGGGACAGATCCGGTGTCTTCCTCAACCCGAACAGTTGCATGGGCTTCGAGCCCGAACCGAGCAAGGAAGGGAGTGGATGATGGCACAAAACGAGCGTCGTTGTCGTCGGTATCGATGTGGCCAAGGACAAGGTGGATGCGTGCATTCGCTCGTTGTCTCAACGGCAGACGTTCCCGAGCACCGCGGAGGGGCGGCGCGCAGCTGATCGCGCTGGCTTCGCAAACACAAGGTCGGCAAGGCGGCCGATGGAGGCTTCCGGCGGCTACGAGCGGGACTGGGCCAAGGCGCTGCGCGAGGCCGGCATCGAAGTCCGGATCGTCGATCCCGAAGCGGGTGCGCAGCTTCGCCCGATCGGCCGGGCGCCTCGCCAAGAACGATGCGATCGATGCGGAGATGATCGCCTGGTTCGCCGAGACCTTCACCGACGCGCCAGGCCAAACCTGCGATGCGGCACGTGACAAGTTGGTGCAGATCGTGAAGGCGCGTCAAAGCCTGCTCGACATGCAGACGAGCCTGCAAAACAGGGGCGAGCATGCCGCGCCGGAAGTCGTGCAGAAGATGCAGGCGCGACTGCTTGAAGAAGATCGCCCTCGAAGTTGCCAAGCTCGAGGCTGCGATCGCAGCCCTGATCAAGGCCACGCCGCATTTTGCCGAGCTCGCCGAGATCATCGAGAGCGTGCCGGGGCTTGGCAAGATCACTTCCGCCGGCTTGGTCGCGGCGATGCCGGAACTCGGCCAGGTGAGCAACAATATCGCCGCGGCCTTGTTGGGGTGGCTCCTTACGATGACGATAGCGGCCAGCGGCGGGGCGACCGCCACATCAAGGGCGGGCGCCGCAAGGTCCGCAACCTCTTCTACATGGCTTGTCTCGGCGCCGCGACACGGCACAACCCCGTGCTCAAGGCCTTCTATGATCGCCTGATCGCCAAGGGAAAGGAGCCGAAGGTTGCGCTCACCGCCTGCATGCGCAAGCTCATCTGCATCCTCAACACCATGATCGCGCGGCGAGAAAATGGGACGCTACACGCTACAAAATGAGCGATCCCGCTCGGCTTCCGCCGAGCACATGCCCAGCCTAAAGACCTGGGAGCGGACGGGGTCAAGGCCGTCAGCCGCCGGAGGCGGTGGCGCGCAGCGCCAGCCTTGAGCCCGGCCGATCACAGGTCTACTTCACAGTTGCTCCCCGGCGACGAATTCGTCTTGTCACCGTCATCGGCGAATTGACGGTGTTGCGCGCCCGGGCAGGTTCGCGAACGCCTCCGCCGATTTGACGCCAGCCACGAGGCGCGGCGGGATCGCTCAGCGCAGCGCGGCGCTGCCGCGTCCACCGCATTCCCTGCCCAACGTCCGTGACGATCGCGATACGCCCCTCTTGGCGGGCTGGGAACGGGCGGGTTCTAGGACTGATTTGGGGTCGGCGCGAAGAGATTTATTTTCGCGGCGAAGACTGGACGGGGCAAATCAGGTTGATCGGGCTGGGAAAATTCGTCTCTTCGCGCATTGCGGGGACTCGCTCGCCCCCGACCGTAGTCCGCCGCGAATACGCTTTAGCGATCTGCTGAAAAACCTTGAAATGGAGTTTTCGTATTCTCGCCGGTCGTTGTCGGGGTGGAGTGGTGGAGTTGGATGTAATTTTCTAGTGTGGTGTTGGGTGTACCTTGACGCGGGGTGGCTAAGCGGCGAGCAATTTGGGAATGCGGATCAGGTTATAGGCGATCAGATTGAGCAGGAAGTCGGCGGCGACGCGAGCGATGCCACGATGTTTGGTCTTGCGCATGGTGCCATGCTGCTTGCCCCATCCGAAGATGCACTCGACCATCGCCCGGCGTGATTGCGACATGCCATATCCCGAATGCCGCGTGGTTCGTTCGTCGATGGCGCTGGTGCGGGTCTTGCCGGTTTTGGTGACGGCCTGGTTCTGTGTCACATGCGGCGTCACGCCGATGGCGCGAAGATTGGCGACATGATCGGCGGTATCGTACGCCTTGTCCTCACCGGCCGTGATGCGGCGGCCTGCGGCTTTGCGTCTCGCCTTCAGCATGGCCTCCGAAGCCCGGCGTTCGGCCGTGCCATTGGCATGCGTGACCCTGCCGGCCACCGCCAGCCCATGCCGGTTCTCCATGGTGGCGTGGCCCATATAGCAGAGCTTGGCCTCCCGTCCGGCCGCCTTGCGATAAAGCCTGCTGTCCGGGTCGCTGGTACTCGCATGGGTGTCGTTCTTGCGCTTCTGGCCGTGGAAGTTGGCGCCGTCATCATCGTCGCCGCTGCCGTCCCTGGGACGAAAGCTCTTCTGTGAAGCCCAGGCTTCGATCAACGTTCCATCCACCGAAAAGTGCTCGTCCGACAGCAGCGGCTTGACCTGCGGATGGTTCAAAAGCCTGGTCATGAACTTCGTGAACACTTCGCCGTTCTGCAACCGCTCCCGGTTCTTGGTGAAGGTGGTCGGGTCCCAGACCGGATCGTCCGGCGACAGTCCCACGAACCAGCGGTACAAAGATTGTAGTCCAGTTGCTCCATCAACTGGCGTTCCGAGCGGATGCCGTAGAACACCTGCAGCAGCAAGGCGCTCAGCAATTGCTCCGGGGGATCGAAGGACGTCCCTCGCTGGCATAGAGCCTCCCAAGGCTGCGGTTCAAATCACTCAAAACATCCCGGACAAGTTCCCGGACTTTCCGCAGCGGATGGTTCGCTGGCACACGCTTATCGGGCGCGATGTACGAAAACAGGCCGCCCTGATCCGTAAACCCGCCGCGCATGATCATCTCCACCGATTCGAGATGATAAAGTGAATCATCAAGCCCCCTCCGTGGCGAGGGGTTCTTCAGCAGACTGTTAGGTCCGGCCGACTGTATTTTCCGACTCGGTGAACCACCGTGCTCGCTTACACGAAATTCAGCTTGGTTGGCGGGGCCAAGGCGTGAGCCAGTTTTCTTGTATGTTTCTGCTCGTGGCGGCCTTGATGCTGACGGCATGCTTCGGACTTGCAGCTTGGCGCATCTCCAGTGGTGAAGGGATGTCACCGGAAGCGCTTCGCCGGCGTCTTTCCACTTGCGCTGATATTCATCGCCATCGCAGACGCCCGTATGTCTACGGGCTTGCTCTCGACCGTCGGTTGCGCTTGGGTGGGACGGGAGAATTTCAAAAATGCGAAATTTGGGAATCGTGGTGCTGAGCGCCGCGCTGGCGGAAGCTGCGCTTCTTCTGCTGCGGATATTGCACCCGCGTATGTTTCGCCGGTTTGCGTACCAATCATACACATGCCAACGAGCTGCGCTGGCAGGCTCAAGCCATCTCGACGAGGCGGCTACCTGGCTCCGGGCGCCCAGGACAGCCAGCTGCACAAAGACGGCGTCGCCACGGCGGCGCTGCACGATCGTCGATCTTCCGGCCAGCAACGCTTTCACACCGTCGGCGGGAAGGAGACAGAAGCAGACGGCAGCGGCGGAGCTGTCCCAAATGAAGGGACAAATGGCAGCCGTTGAGGCAAGAAGCCGCTATCGCGAAGAAGTGCGGAATCAATTTCAGGAGCCCGCGCCCGCCGGGGCGTAGCCCAACGCCTCTCTGATTGAGGCGCCCGGTGCAAACTCGACAAGGTTCATATGCTGACGTGCTGACCCGGAAAGGCCGCGCGGGATCATCAAGTCGCGGCACGGGAACTACACGCGTCGACAAAAGCAACCTTCGACGTGAAACCTCTATTCGATCATCACGATCATAGCAAGACACCCAAGGCAATGCCGATTCAAGATCAGTAATGGGCGCGGGCTGCCTGCTTGCGCCGCGCTGAATGAAGCGTTGTTGCCTGCTATCCACATGCCCGCAGCAGAAGAGGGAGCAGAGACCATTGCGCGCTGCAATTGCATGGCAGCCATTCCGCGAACTGGTCATGCAGGTCGACCAATTTGACATATTCGCCATTGGCGCCACGCTCGCGGCGTGACCGGCCACCGCGACGGCCGCCGTCGACAGGTTCCCCCAGCCGTCTTCGGCATTCAAGCGGCGAACATGATGCCGATAATCAATTTCAAAGCGCGCTTGTCTGCCATTTTTGCAATGCGTCCTTCGATCGGCAGTCATAAAAGCTTCCAGCCGGCACGTTCCGACTCGTGAGACACTTTTCTCCCTCTGGCAGTTTCACTGAGATGAACAGCGTGAAACCGAAATAATAGCCGACGCCGCCGACAACGATCACGGCCGGGACGCTAGAGCAAAAAGAACTGGCATGTACGTTTCCCTCCTCTGCTCGAAAAGCTGCCTTACCTCATCCATCAAACGCCTGGTCTGTTGCCACACTTGTTCCCCGATGTCGTGAGCTTCCGCGTGGGGGGATGCTGACCGAAAAGCCCGAAACGACGCATCCATAAATCGTCTTGCGGGCAAGCGCGCTATCAGCGATCGTTTCTGTCGGCCGCTGCCCAGCTGGTGGTTCCAGCAGAACGCAGTTTTGGATTAAAGGAACCGCGTGCCTGAAAATCGATTGTTCATGTGCTGCCTCAACTTTTGTGGAGGCGGGGGCAATTGAAGTGGACTGGCACGGAGGCTTCTGCCAGAGCACTTTAATGAGGTATTTTCAAGGTCGTCATCTGGATGGCGGATCGCCGTCGCAGGTCTTACTGTTTGGAACGTGGCGCCTGACCTTCGACCGCTGGTCTCCCCTCCTCGATTCTTGCAGCAGCATTCATCTATTACACGTATTACACAGCCACTGTCGTTGAGGTCACCGTTAAGCGCGTCATATCGGACGAGCGGCTGGAGCTTCGCGACCGTCTTGATCTGGATCGCAAAGGTGACCGCAATTTTGCGGGAGGCGTTTGAACGACGCCGCCTCCGCGACGATTTAAGCCGTGATGTGCGATGCGAGCCCGCGTAAGCGTTGCCCTGCACCCATCCCCAGGTCCTTTGCCCCAAGTCACCTCCTTTCCACAGTCCACTTTCCCCCAGTCCTTCACCAGCAAATGTGTGCGTTGCCTGATGTCGGCGTGTCCCCGGCGACCGCTGGGCTGGCAATCTTCCTATTGCCTGGAGCCGCTTTCACGTCCGCAAATCCAGATCGTTTTGTCACGCCAATTCGAGCGGTTATGAAAGATGTTCATCGTCAGGCAAGCCCCCGTAGCGGAAGGAATTCTCAAGGTCATCAAGCATACGCGGCGGGAGGCTATGCTGGCCGCAGAGCATTCTACTGGAAGGCGGCGGCGGCACGCTGACCATCATCGCGGAAGGCCGCGTCTACACGATAGAGGGGAGTTTGCCCTCACCATTTTGGACCCGCCGGACTGGGACGCGCTCCGTGCCCAAAGGCGCGATCCGGCCCCAAAGCGATCGCTTGTATCCAGAAATCAGACATTGTCGCCAACGTTGGCCGGGATGCCCCCGTCACCGCTGCGCAAGAAGCAGGAAGAAGATCAGTCCGCCGCTGAGTGCGACAGCCAGATCAGCGAGACCACGAACGGGGATATCACGTGATGCGTCATGCTCGTCAGCTCGGCGAAAGCCCGCCGATCTTATGATCCAGCGGTCCCAGGTTACAATTAATCGCAAGTATAATTTCGCTTCCCTGGACTTCCTAACGGTACACACCCCGGCGCGCCACTGCTTAACATATGATAAGAGGATGGGAAAAGTACTGGCAAACGTCATTCAAGGTAAGGACAACGCCGCAGTGCGAGGTGGTACAGCGCGGCGCGACCTGTCACCTTTGATGACATGGAGATGATGGGTATCGCCCGCCTTCGCTCTGGCGAGCTACGGCAGCAGGTCGCTCCACCCATCCTGCGTGCTTCAATCGCAGGAGGCCCACCTGCCATAGTCGTCGACGCATCGCGCCCGCGCACGGTAGGGCACGGGCAGAGGCGGCCTCGGCGCATATTCCGTGCATAGTCGTATTCCTGCGCAGTAGCGTACCGGGCGTACTGCGCTGAGCGTAGTAACGCTCGGGATAGGCGGGCGCGCGTTCGACATAGACCGGCTGCGCGGCGTAGGCCGGTCCGTACTCGCCATAGACCGATGCCGGTGCACGATATGCAGGGCCCGGCGTCCATACGCCATAAAGAGGGCTGCCGATATCCGTAACCGGGTTCCGCGTAAGGCGGTTGCCGATAGGTCGGTCCCGGACGCACGTAGACGTTCGCGGAAGGCGCGTAGATTCCGCCCGGCGCCACGTAGACGGATGACAGGTCGCTGGCCGCGCCGGCCGCCGGAGTACAGGACAACAAAGGCCAGCGTGAGCGATGATCGGTACATGTGTGACGCCTCCAACAATGCAGCCCCGCCAGCCAGCATGATTAATTTTCGCTAAACAATTCGCAGGGCGCAATGATACTGCACGAAGAAGTGTGCCATTTCTGGACTGTGATCACCCGCGCATCAGCATCGAAGTCGGGGACGCAGGCGTAGCGCACTCAAGTACACAGTCCCGCAATTGTTATTTCAGCAATACGTAA
>ERZ1370068.2507-contig-1653_pt1 | contig 25955 bp, 27 predicted proteins | sample MGYA00561227_ERZ1370068 | MGnify/ENA primary metagenome ERZ1370068 (study PRJEB38410, sample SAMEA6850437) | metagenome | study: Metagenomic assessment of the ecological functions of the soil: analysis of the soil microbiota associated with the...
GATAGTACTTCGTTCAGGGTTATGTGCTCGCGCGCTCGACCGCATCGATCCGAGCGTCGGCGAGACGGTCTTGTGCTTCTCGTCGAACTCGAAGTCCGCGCCTGACTCCTCGCCCGCGCCCCTAGGGTCGCCGGGCTTGACGCGTAGCCCTCGAGCCCCGCGCAACGCGTGCGCGAAGTCGTAGTAGATCTGCGCCGCGACCTCCGGGCTCGCCCGAGATGATCAGCGGCGTCCGCGCCTCGTCGATCAGGATCGAGTCGACCTCGTCCACGATCGCGTACGTCGTGGCCGCGCTGGACGAGCGCCGTCGAGCGAGACGGCCATGTTGTCGCGGAGGTAGTCGAAGCCGAACTCGGAGTTGGTGCCGTAGACGACGTCGGCGGCGTAGGCGTCGCGGCGCTCGTCGAACGGGCATCATCGTTCTCGGATGAAGCGACGCGCGCATGCCGAGCGCGTCGCACACCGGCTTCGTCCACTCGGGCGTCGCGCTTGGCCAGGTAGTCGTTGACCGTCACGAGGTGGACGCTCTGTGCCGGTGAGGGCGTTCAGGTAGAGCGGCTGCGACGGCGACGAACGTCTTGCTCCTCGCCGGTCTTCATCTCGGCGATGTCGCCCTCGTGGAGGACGATGCCGCCCATCTGCTGCACGTCGAAGAGGCGGACGCCCATGGAGCGCTTGAACGCCTCGCGGACTGCCGCGAAGGCCTCGAAGACGCAGCTCGTCGACCGGCTCGCCGTTCTCGATCCGCTGCCGGAACTCGGCCAGTCTTTCCGGCGAGCTCGTCGTCGGAGAGCTGCTCGAACTCGGGCTCGAGCGTCCTGATGTAGAGCCGCCTGTTCGGCGAGACGCTTGAGACGCCGGCCTTCCCCGAAGCGAAGGACCATTTTCGAGCGATCCGAGCTGTTGGGCCATTCGTCCTAGGGTAGCGGCTCCGCGCCCAGTACGCCTGCCGCCGGCTAGAGGGCCGACGAGACTCACTTCCCACAGGTTGCCGTCCAGCCGTTTAGCGCGGACGACGGTACGCGTCGCCGTCTCGCGAACCCAGGTCCTCCAGCTCCGGGACGCTCCCGAACGTTCGGATCCCGTCCACCGTGAGCGAACGCCCGTCCTGGTTGACGACGAGCTCGATCTCATCACCGTCGGCCTCGAAGCTCGGCGACCTCGATCCGGCGCGCGGCGACCGCCCAGACGTCCTCGCCCTGGCGGACGGCCTCTGCCCGGTACGGCGGTTCGATCGTCTGCTCGATCGCATCGGCGAGCGGGCCGAGCGTGTCCGCGGGCTCGTCCTCGTCGACCAAGAGGTCGCCGCCCGGGAGCGCTACGAAATGCAACTCGTCGCCCGAGAGACCGGGCGCCTTCGGCGGAGGCGACCGCGTCCCACCGCCTGGGGCCGAGGGGACGCCGTGGATTCCCGTCGCGCCCCAGTGCGGGCCGACGTCGACAGGCGATGCGGTCTCCGCCTGATCCAGCTCGGCCTCGCGCGCAAGCTTCTTGTGCAGCGGCTCGCGCCGGAAGATCACTGTGGCTCGATCAGCCCGAAGTTGCCGTCGCGCCGCCGGTAGACGACGTTGATCTCGTTCGAGTAGCCGTTTCGGAAGACGAAGAAGTCGTGGCCGATCAGCTCCAGCTGGTAGCACGGCCTCGCCGGGGCTCATCGGGCCGACTTGGAATTGCTTGCTCTTGACGATCAGCGGCTCGCCCTCCTCGCCCACGACGGGCATCGTCTCGGGTGTCGGCCCGTTCTGACCGCGCTGCGCGCCGCCTCCGCGAGCGACCTTGTGTCTTGTAGCGGGCGACCTGGCGCTCGAGCTTGTCCACGAGCTGATCGATCGACGCGCGGATGTCCGAGGATGCCTCCCGGGCCCGAAGAACCGGGCCTTTCGTCCAGATCGTCGCCTCGGCGACGTGATTCTCGGCGATCGACGGGTTCTTCTCCACGATCAGCTCGAGCTCGACGCGCGGGTCCGTCAGCTGGCGGTCGAGCTTGCCGAGCTTCTCCTCGGCGTAGCTGCTGAATCGCGTCGCTTACCTCGAGGTTCTTGCCCCTCACCTGGAGCTGCATCGGCTCTCCTTCGACACGGGCCTCTCGAGGAATCTAGCGAACGACCCGTGCGAACGTCACCACCTCGACACGGCGGGCGCCTCCTTTCCGCAGCGCCGAGGCGGCCGCAGCCGCGGTCGCGCCGCTCGTGTAGACGTCGTCGACGAGCGCAACCGCCGGCGGAACCTGCGTTGCAGGGGCGAATGCGCTGGCGACGTTCCGCCGCCGCTCGGCCAGCGCGAGACCGCGTTGCCGTGGAACCGGGCGCGTCCGCCGGACGAGCGACAGCACGGGCAGCGACCAGCGTTCGCCGAGCTCGCGCGCGAGCCGCTCCGCCGGATGGTGTCCCCGCTCGAGGTTGCGTGCCCGGTCCGGCGGGACGAACGCGAGCGCGCCGCAGCACGGTCTCGGCACCACGCCTACCACGGCCCCGGCCGCCTCGGCGGCGAGGCGCCGGAGCCCACGCTCCTTCCACGCGCGGACGAGCCGGCGGACGTCGTCGTCGTAGGCCACCGCGGCACGCGCGGAGGCGAAGGCGAGACGACGGCCCGAGCACTCCGCGGCAGCGCGCGACGGGCCACGCGGTGGGCGCCGCCGCAGCGATCGCAGAGCGGCGGCTCGAGCCGTGGCAGCCTCTCCCGGCAGGAAGCGCACAGCTGAGCCCCGCCCGCGCCGCAGACGGCGCAGCGCATCGGCAGTAGAAGATCGAAGAGCTTCACGTCACACCACGCTCACCTCCTCCGGCGAAGGTAGGCGAGAACGCGTGACGCGTGGGTGACGCCTTGGTGACGAATCCGTGTCAGTCGCCGGGCGTGAAAGCGCGGTCGGCCTCGGCGAGGGTCTCCTTCGAGCCGACGTCCGAACCAGCGGCCCGGAACACGCCAGGCGTACACCGGCATTCGCGGGTAGAGCCACTGCGCCAGTCGTCCCGGCTGGTCGGGGTTGTTTCTCTCCGCCAGAGTAGATCGCCGACGACTTCAGGTCCGACCGGGGATAGAAGTAGAGCGCGATCCCGGTCAGCGTGCTCGTCGGCCGCTCGAGGCTTCTCCTCGAAGAAGGTGATCCGATCCGACTCGTCCAGCTCGATCGCGTTGTACTTCCGGATCGCCTCGAGATCGCCGACGTCGTAGACACCGATCGCCGGCGCGGCCTTGGCGCTGGCGAACTCCGGCGAACGGCGCTAGCGGCTCGCATGAAGAGGTTGTCGCCTGCCAGCACGAGCGCGTCGTCGTCGATCTCAGCGGTCCGAATCGTCAGGTCGAGATCGCCGATCGCCCCGAGCCTGGTCTCCCTCGTCGCTCGTGCCGTCGTCGAGGATCCGCACGTCCGCAGCTCGATACCCTCCGCCCAGTCGCCGAAAAGCCCGGCGAACTTCGAGTTCGTGACCACGTAGATCTCGTCCAGCCCGGAAACGCCCTCCAGCCGCTCGAGCAGATGCTCGAGCATCGGCTTCCCGCCCACGGGCAGGAGCGCCTTGGGCCGGTCGAGGCGTCAGTGGATAGAGCCGCGTCGCGTAGCCCCGCGGCCAGCACGACAGCCTTCACGCCGGCGGTGTGGCTACGTGCCTTCGTCCCAGAAGCCAGGTACTTCGGCCTGCTCCTCGGTGAGCTCGTCGATGCGCCACGCCCATCGTCTCGAGCTTGAGCCGCGCGATCTCGCGTGTCGATCTCCTCCGGCACCGGGGTAGACCTTGCGCTCGAGGCTCGCTGGCGTTCTCGACCACGAACTCCGCCGAGAGCGCCTGGTTCGCGAACGACATGTCCATCACCTGCGCCGGATGGCCCTCGGCGGCGGAGAGGTTGACGAGCCGGCCCGTCCGCGAGCAGGTAGATGCGGCGCCGTCCTCGAGCGTGAACTCGTCCACGAACTGGCGCAGCGTCCGCGTCTCGACCGCGAGCGACCGCAGAGCCGGGATCTCGATCTCGACGTTGAAGTGGCCCGTGTTCGCCAGGATCGCTCCGTCCTTCATCTGCCTGGAAGTGCTCGCGCGTGATCACGGACTTGTCGCCCGTGGCGGTGACGAAGACGTCGCCGACCTGCGGCCGCGCGCTCCATCGGCAGTACCTCGTAGCCGTCCATCGACGGCCTCGAGCGCTCGCAGCGGGTCGACCTCGGTCACGATCACGTGCGCGCCCATCCCCTGCGCCCGCATGCGCGACGCCGCGCCCGCACCAGCCGTAGCCCGCGACGACGAACCGCCGGCCCGCGAGCAGGATGTTCGTCGCCCGGATGATCCCGTCGATCGTCGACTGGCCGGTGCCGTAGCGGTTGTCGAAGAAGTGCTTGGTCTTGGCGTCGTTGACCGCGATCACCGGGAACGCGAGCGCGCCGTCGCGCTCCAGCGCCTTCAGCCGGATCACGCCGGTGGTCGTCTCCTCCGGTGCCGCCGATGATGTCGCCGAGCTGCTCGCGCCGCGTGCGAGTGGAGGACGCCGATCACGTCGGCGCCGTCGTCCATCGTCAGCTGCGGCTTGTGGTCGACCGCCGCCTCGATGTGCTGGTAGTAGCGTGTCGTTGTCCTCGCCCTTGATCGCGAAGACGGAGATGTCGAACTCCTCGACGCAGCGCGGCCGCGACGTCGTCCTGCGTCGAGAGCGGGTTCGAGGCGCACAGCACGACATCCGCGCCGCCGGCCTTGAGGGTGCGCATGAGGTTCGCCGTCTCGCGTCGTCACGTGGAGGCAGGCTGAGATCGCGGTAGCCTGCCAAGCGGCTGCTCGCGCTGCGAAGCGCTCGCGGATCGCGGCCAGGACCGGCATCTGCCGGTCGGCCCATTCGATCCGGCTCGACCCCTCGGGCGCGAGCTTCAGATCCTTGACGTCGAAGCGCTTCGTGGTTGCCACGCGCGGCAGTCTAATCAGAGACGGCGAGTCCTCGGCGCCCGCTATTCGGTCGTGCGGCCGTAACGGTCTTCGAGCCGGACGACGTCGTCGAGCTGCGGCGTCGAGACCTCGACGATCCTCGTGTCCTCCAGGGCGGTTAGTCGGTGCACCGTCCCGGGCGGGAAGCGAAAGGCCTCCCGGTCCGATCACATCGCTGTTGAGCATGCGCTCGCCTGGCCCGCCGAGCTCGAGTTGCGCACGCCCGTCGAGGACGTACCAGGCCTCGTCCTGACGTTATGGAACTGGAGGCTCAGCGACTCGCCCGCCTTGACGAAGAGGATCTTCCCCGCGTACTCCTCGGCGACGGCCCAGATCAGCTCGTGACCCCACGGCTTGTCCACCCTCGTGGGCTCGGTTACGAATTTGTCGAGCCCGCCGAGGTTCGGGGAGGTCAAATGGTCACGCCCGCCCACGAGCCGCGCGAACCTACCACCCTTGCGCTACCCACGCGAGCCGGCTGGCCATCCGGGGTTCTCGGCGAGGTAGTCGTCGGCGACGCGCAGGTCCTGGGGGTGTTCACCGTCAGCCAGATTCCCTCGTGCCGCAGGGCTCTGCAGACGACCCTCCGCCGCGAGCTCGGGGAACGTGGTCGTCTCGTGGTCGCCGCGCTCCGGCAGCCGCTCGATCGCCTCCTCGCCGAGCACGTAGACGCCGCAGCTGACCCAGTGCTCGAGGCGAGGCGCCTCGCGGAAGCCGGTGACGAGCGTCGTCGTCGAGGTCGACCACGCCGAAGGGCGAGCGCAGCGGCACGACGGTGATCGTCGCCGCCGCTCCGCGCCGCGATGCAAGGCCAGCAGCTCCTGCAGGTCGACGTCGACCAGCTCGTCGCCGTTCAGCGCGAAGACGTCGCCGTCCTCGCTCCGTGCCGCGTCGCCAGGCGGATGCCTCCGCCACGGCCCAGTGGCTCCGGCTCCGCGAACGGGTACGACCTCGGGCCCGAGGCCCGCCGAGCGCCTCGACGAACAGCTCGCCTGGCCGGTCGCGCAGCTGACGAGCACGCGCTCGACGCCGGCCGCCGCGAGCTGATCGACCTGGTACGGCGGCCAACGGGCGACCGCCGACCTCGACCAGCGCCTTCGGCCGTCCGCCCGCGGCGTCGCCGAGGCGCTCGGCCTTCCCGCCCGCCAGGATGATCGCTTCCACTAGCGACTGCTAGCTCGAGCTCGTGGCTCGCGCTCCTCGGTCTCGGGAAGCGCGTCGAGCGGCGAGGCCGCGCGGCCGATCCCCTCGTAGAGGAAGCCTGCGGGCGCGCCTGCTCCGGATCGAGGAGGTTGCGGCCGTCCACGATCAGCAGGCCGGCGCATCGCCTGCGCGCATGCCTCGGAGGCGAGCACGCTTCAGCTCGTCCCACTCGGTCACGATCACCGCTGCGTCTGCGCCGGTAACGGCGTCGAGCACGCGCTCGCAGAAGGTCGACGCCCTGCAGGAGGCTGCTCGCGTCGGCGACCGGATCCCAGGCGCGGACGTCGGCGCCCTCGGCGAGCAGTCTGGAAGCGAGCACCAGCGACGGCGCCTCCCGCATGTCGTCCGTGTTCGGCTTGAACGCGAGGCCGAGCAGCGCGACCGTCTTCCCGCGGAGCTTGCCGAGGTGCTTCTCGAGCTTCGCCGATGACACGCCGCTTCTGCAGCTCGTTGACCTCGATCACCGCGCTCAGCAGCTGGAAGTGGTAGCCGGAGTTCGACGCGAGCTGCTTCAGCGCAACGCCGTCCTTCGGGAAGCAGCTGCCGCCCCAGCCGATCCCGGCGCGCAGGAAGTGCGGGCCGAGCCGGTGGTCGAGGCCGACGCCCTCGGCGACCTCGACGCACGTCGGCGCCGGTCGCCTCGCAGACGTTCGCGATCTCGTTGATGAAGCTGATCCGCGTCATCAGGAAGGCGTTCGCGGCGAGCTTGATCATCTCGGCCGAGGCGACGTCGGCGCGCACGATCGGCGCGCCGAGCGGCTCGTACAGCGCCGGCCGATGCCGCGTCCGCCTCCGGCGAAGGCGCCGACGACGATCCGGTCGGGCTTCATGAAGTCGTCGACGGCGCTGCCCTCGGAGAGGAACTCCGGATTCGAGACGTAGCCGACGTGCGCGAGCCCGCGCGCGTCGAGGCGCGCGCGCACCTTCTCGCCGGTCCCGACCGGCACCGTGCTCTTCATCACGAGGATCGGCCGCTCCTCGAGGCCGGCGGCAGCTCGTCGACGACCGTCCAGACCGCGCGAGAGGTCGGCGTCGCCCGAGTACGTCGGCGGCGTGCCGACGCAGACGAACAGGATCTGCGCAGACGACGACCTCGTCGCGCGTCGAGCGTGAACGTGAGCCGCTCCGCGTTGCGCTCGAGCAGCTCTCGAGCACCCGGCTCGTGGAACGGCACCCGCCCGGCCCGCAGCGCCTCGATGCGCTCCGGGAACGACGTCGCGGATGACGACCTCGTGACCGAGCTCGGCGAGGCAGGCGCCGGTGACGAGGCCGACCCAGCCGGCGCCGAACCGATTGCCGGCATTTCTCTCGCCATGCGCGGAGCCTACCGCGCCCATCGGGCGCGAGGCCCCTGGCGATCGCGAGCATCGTCTCGTTCGAGAGCGAGTCGAGCAGCGTGTTCACGACCCAGTAGGTCGCGCCGTTCTCGCGCAGCACGACCATGTGCAGGTGCGAGCCCGAGTAGTGGAGGTCGAAGTGCGCGGCCGCCGAGCCGCTGCGTGAGGCTCTTGTCGGCGAGCGCGGCGCGTCCGCCCAGCGCGTCATCTGGATGCCCCAGTACTCGGTCGACGCCGGTGCGGTAGGTCGAGTCGCAGCGTCGGCTGACCGCCGAGCACGGTAGACGCCGGCAGGCGTCTCTCCGGTGCCCGAGTCGAGGTAGGAGCTGCGCTCGAGCACCGTCGGAACCTCCAGTCGGAAGGGCAGCCGCTTCCGGAGCTTGAACAGCGTCGAGTACGTCTCGGACGGGTCGAAGCGGACGTTCGGCGGCTGGCGCGTCGGCGGCGTGCGGGATCGACGACCGGCGCGAGCTGGTCGTGGAAGGTCGAGCCCACGATGACCATGATCAGCGCCCCGTTCGAGAAGGAGGTCGAGCTTCGCGCGGCATCGGCTCGATGTCGGCGCTGCCCACGAGACGCGCAGACCTGCGCGCGCCGCCAGCTTGCCGTTGCCGGGCCGCGTCGGGTCGTAGTAGATCTTCGGAGTGGAAGTAGTTCCAGTTGGGCGCGTTGGCGGGCTGCCCTGACGGCGGAGGACAGATCTTGTAGCCCCTGCTGGCCGAGCAGGTAGCTGGCATTCGAGGCCGAACCGGCCCGGCCGTTGCCGTTCAGCACCGTGAGCGTCACCTGCTTCGGCGCGATCGTTCGCTTGAACGCTCGGATCTTCTTCGGTCGCGACGTTCGTCGGCCGTCGTCGAGGCCTCCACGTCCGGGTGGAGGAACTGTCGACCGCGTCCTGGATGTTGGTCGAGTCGGTGGTGAGCTCGTTGTAGCCGCTGATGCCCTGGATCTTCACCTGGAAGACGTGGCCCGCCGGAAGCCCGTAGGCGAACTTCGCGTAGCTGAAGACGGTGCTGAGGCTGAACCCGCCGCCGCCGACGCCGATCTCGAGGTAGTGGTGGTGCGCGATCGTGTTCACGATCCGCACGAGGCTAGCTGGGCCCGATCGAGCTCGCGATCTGCTGCCGAGCGGCTGAGACGAACTGCTGCTGCCGCGCGAGGCGGAAGAGGTCGGAATCCGTGTGCCGGTAGCGGACGGAAGTCGAGCGCTCGCTTGCCGGTCAGCCGCTGGTACCCCGGCTGCAGGTCGATGTTGGCGAAGTTCGTCGAGCCGGTGCCGACGTTCTTGTTGTAGTAGCGCCGGTCGATGTCCATCCAGACCCCACCGAGCTTGTTGACCACGGCGATGAAGCCGAGGAAGTTGACGCTGATCAGGTAGTTGACGGGCAGGTTCGTCAGGTGACGCACGGTCTCCAGCGCGCCCGTCGAGCCGCAGTACGCGTAGGCGCTGTTGATCCGGCCGTGGTCGACCACCGTCGCCGGGCCCGCGCGGCCCCGCTGCGCGGTCGGGCCCGGGCAGTAGATCGGTACGTCGAGGTCGCGTGGAAACGAGAGCAGCGAGATCGTCTTCGTCGTCGGGTCGGCCCGGATGAGCATCATCGTGTCCGAGCGCGAGGGCAGGCCCCGTTCGCCGGCGCGGTGGTCGTAGCCGATCACGAGCGCCACGGCCGGCTGCTTGGCGTCGGGGACCGGGTCGAGGCGCGCCTGCGACCGCTTGGCGTCGATCGAGTGCGCCTGCGCAGCGCCGCGCGCGCTCGTGCGCCCAGAGGTGAACCCGCCGACGAGGCCGACGACCAGCATCAGCATCGTCACCGCCAGCCAGCCGAAGAAGCGACCGATCTGCGCCCCGAGGCCGCGCTGCGGGCAGCGGCGGCTGCCGGTACAGCGTGACCGGCGACAGGGCGCCTGGCGGAGAATCGACCGACCGTTGCCGTTGACCTCGGCGCCGCGGCCGATCCCTCTCTTGAGCGTCGTCTTCATCAGAAAAAAGCGAAAACGCCCGTCGAGGCGTTCGCCGGATTCAGGGATAGCCGACGCCCCGGAGGAGTCACGAGGAGCGTGGCTATGCGGAAGCGTGCGCCCGGTTGATCGCCTCTTCCGCGAGCCGCGTGCCCTCGACCATTGCGCTGCAGCTTGTCGTAGGCCACGTCCCAGCTGCGCGTTCGCAGACCGCAGTCAGGGCAGACGTGGATCCGCGCGGGTCGCCGAAGACGTCGACGCGCGTAGAGGATCCGGTCGCGCACGAGCTCGGGCGGCTCGACTGAAGTCCGTGTGGATGTCGAGCACGCCCGAGGCCGAGGATCGGGTCGTAGGGGCAGGTCGCGGAACTTGGGAGATCACCTCGTACCCGAGGCGGTCGGCGTCCGAGCGTGCCGAGCTCCTGCCGGTCGTAGTTGGCGGAAGCCGACGCAGTACTGACGACAGCCGCCCATGCCCTCGATCGCCGGGAAGAAGAGGTCGTAGTCGGAGAAGCACAGGTGGGTCGAGAACGATGCAGTCGAGCCCCTCGACGCTCACGTTGAAGCTCTCGACGAAGAGGTCGAAGCTCGTCCGCCTCGGTCGAGGCTCCGGGGCCTGTCGATCTGGATCCAGGTCGCGCCGAGTCCGATCAGCGCCTCGAGGTTCGGTCGGATCAGGTTCCGGCGCGATGTCGAGCGTCAGCTCGCGCCGCGCTCGATCTCCTGCGAGCGGCCGTAGCCCGCGCCGAGGCGGCCCCTCCTTCGGCGTGTGGTGCCTCGTCGCGGACCAGATCGGCAAGCGTGTAGGCGCCCGTGATCGGGATCTTGAGGTCGGCCTCGGCCACGGACTGCAGGAACGAGAACTCCCTCGTTGTGGAACGGCTCGCGCAGCCCGACCGGCCCGACGGCGGCGGACTTGAGTAGTACTTGCTGTCGAAGCTGCGGATGGTGCCGCGGGCTCGAAACCGGTCGAGTGCTCGATCGCCCAGGCGTACATCCGCCGCGCAGCTGCTCGCCGTCCCAGATGACCTCGACCCCGGCGGACTCCTGCATGCGTACGCAGTAGCGGGCTCGACCAGCGCGCGACCTCGTCCGGGTCGGCGTCTCCGCCTTCGAAGCGACTCGACGAGCTCCTCGTATCCCTCGACGCCCACCTTCTCGCCCCAGGTGCGGGCGTGCCTCGATGTCGGACTCGTCGAGCTCGCGGCCCTGCGAGGCCTCGACGAGCCACGGCGGCTTGGCGAGCGAGCCGATTTCGTGGGTGAGGAACCTGAGGTCGGTCATGCAGCGGCCTCCGTTGTCGCGGTCCTGCCTTGCCGAGTCGAGCGAGCTTCTCGCGGGCGATGGGCACGGAGACGTACTGGAGGTCGCCGTTCGGGACGAGGGCGATTCTCTCCGCGCGCTCACCGAGGCGCTGCGCGAAGGCCGCGAGCTCGCAGCGGCTCCTCGAGCAGCGAGCTGCGCACGTCCACGACGCCGGCCAGCAGCAGCTTCGGAGAAGCCCTCCGGCACGTCGGCTCAGGATGCGTGGCGTAGAAGTCGACCCCGATCCCCTCGACCGGGAGGTCGGCCACGCCTCTGCTCCAGCAGCGCCCGGGCATCGCCGAAGGTGAACCAGATCGCGAGCCTTGGGCCGCCGCCGAGCGCCTCGAGCGCTTCCGAAAGGTCGTCGAGGGAACCGGCGGACTCCTCGCGCGCGAGGAACGGCTCCGCGAGGACGACGAGCTCTGGCGTCGAGGTGCGTCGAGCTGCGGCTTGAGCACGCCTTCGGCCATCGCCCGCGGCGTGACCCCGGTTCCCTTGGCAGAGCGCGAAGGGCGACGGCAGCGTGACGAGCCCGGTCCCGGCAGCGGCGAGAGGTAGCGCTCCTCCAGCGGTGCGCCGAGCTTCGGCGTCGCGGAGGCTCGCCTTCGGCGCGCGATAGAAGGTGTTCGTGTCGAGGAACCGCGTGAGCGCGCCCGTCTCGAGCCCGTCGGCAGCCCGAGCAGCGGCCGGAAGTGATCCTGCCAGCGCAGCATCCCGTCCGCGAGGAGATCGAGACCCGCGTCCCGTTGTGCGGTCACGCAGGCAGCACCGTCGCGCTCGACCTGTTCCTCGACCGCCTCGGGCGTCGTCCTCCCGCGGTCGAGGTCACGCGTCGCCTGGACGAGCTCCTCGGAGCGCGGGTAGATCCCCGGGGCGAAGGCCTGCAGCTCAGCCACGGCCGGCGACCTCGAGCTGGTTCTCGGCGTGGCGGACTCGCTGCTCGAGCTGCCAGCGGTCGGCGTCGGACTCGCCGCGGTCGAGCCGCTCGAGCTCGGCTCGCGCCACCTCGAGCTGCTCGCGCGCCCGTGCGTCGTCGATCTCGCGGGCCTCGACCGCGTCGTCCACCAGCGCGAGCGCCCGGTCCTGCTCCACCTTGAAGAACCCCGGGCCGGTGGCGAACTCGAGCACGTCCTGGCTGTCGCGGTCGCGGTAGATCCTGGTCGAGCCGGCCTTCAGCATGGCCACCAGCGGCGCATGCCGCGCCAGCACGCCGATCTCGCCGGCGTCACCCGGCACGATCAGCATCTCCACCTCGCCCTCGAACGCCGCGCCGTCGGGCGTGACGAGGGAGAGTGCGAACGTCCTCCCAGTCGCCACTAGGCCGGAACGGGCTCGGCCTCTTCGGACTCGGCGCTAGCTTCCGCCTGGTCTCCTCGGCCTCGGGCTCGTCGCCCTCGCCAGCGCGCCTTCGCCGCCGCCTCGTCGATCGTCCCGACCATGTAGAAGGACCTGCTCGGAGAGGTCGTCGTGCTTGCCGTCGAGGATCTCGGTGAAGCCGTTGATCGTCTCCTCGAGGCGCACGAACTTGCCGGGCTGGCCGGTGAACTGCCTCGGCGACGAACATCGGCTGCGAGAGGAAGCGCTCGATCTTGCGCGCCCGCTGCACGATCAGGCTGATCCTCGTCCGAGAGCTCGTCCATGCCGAGGATGGCGATGATGTCCTGCAGCGTCGCTTGTAGCCGCTGCAGCACCTCCTGCACCCGCGTCGCGGTCTCGTAGTGCTCCGGCGAGACGACGTCCGGCTGCAGCGCCCGCGACGTCGAGTCGAGCGGGTCGACCGCCGGGTAGATGCCCTTCTCCGAGATCGGGCGCGAGAGCGTGATGAACGCGTCGAGGTGGGCGAAGGTCGTTCGCCGGCGCCGGGTCGGTGAGGTCGTCGGCGGGCACGTAGATCGCCTGCACCGAGGTGACCGAGCCCTGGCGGGTCGAGGTGATGCGCTCCTGCAGCTGCCCCATCTCGGTCGCCAGGGTCGGCTGGTAGCCGACGGCGCTCGGCATCCGGCCGAGGAGCGCCGAGACCTCGGAGCCCGCCTGCACGAAGCGGAAGATGTTGTCGATGAAGAGCAGGACGTCGCGGCCTCCGCTCGTCGCGGAAGTACTCGGCCATCGTCAGCCCCGAGAGGCCGACGCGCAGGCGCGCGCCGGGCGGCTCGTTCATCTGGCCGAAGACGAGCGTCGGTCTTGTCGATCACGCCCGACTCGGTCATCTCGAGCCAGAGGTCGTTGCCCTCGCGCGTGCGCTCGCCCACGCCCGCGAACACCGAGTAGCCGCCGTGCTCCTGGGCGACGTTGCGGATCAGCTCCTGGATGAGCGACGGTCTTGCCGAGCCCGGCGCCGCCGAAGAGCCCGACCTTGCCGCCGCTTGCACGAACGGCGCGACGAGGTCGATGACCTTGATGCCGGTCTCGAAGATCTCCATCGTCGGCTTCAGCGACTCGAACGTCGGAGGGTCGCGGTGGATCGGCCAGCGCTCAGCGTCGGCCGCGATCGGCATCGCCCTCGTCGATCGTCTCGCCGAGGACGTTGAAGAGGCGGCCGAGCGTCTGCTCTCCGACCGGGACGGTGATCGGAGCAGCCGGTGTCGATCACCGTCGACTGCCGCGCGGCGAGCCCGTCGGTGGCGTCCATCGCGACCGCGCGCACGCGGTCGTCGCCGAGGTGCTGCTGCACCTCGCGCGATCAAGTCGACCGCCTGCCTCCGGGCGCTCCGGCAGCTGGATGCGCAGCGCCGTGTTGATCTCGCGGCAGCCGCTCGGTGAAGAGCGCGTCGATGACGACGCCCTTGATCTCGACGATCTTGCCGATGTTCTGGCCGTTCTTTTGGTCATGGCATGCGTCTCCTGGAGAGGTGGGTCGGGTGCCTTCCGGAGGCGACGTCGGAGCCGCCCGCCGAGCGCCGTGAGTCTACCGAAGCGCACCCGGTCTCGATCCTCTACCAGGAGCAGTGAACGCCGATCCCCTGCAAGCGCCGCCACCCGGGCGGCGTGATCGGAGGCTTCAGACGTACGAGGTGATGAGCGACGGCATCATCGCCAATACCGTAGTCGTTCGAGAGGGGCGCGTGTTACGTCGGCTTCTTGCCGCTGCGGGCCAGGACGAGCTCTTCTTCGGCATGTTCGCCATCGCGCGGAACTGGTGCTGAAGCTGGATGTCCCCGGAGTGGAAGCGTCGTCGGCGCGGATGATCGCCTCGAGGGTCGGGTTCGGCCGCACCTCAGCAGGGTGCGACCGCAGCGAGCCGACAAGCCCCGCGGTCGCCGCGACGGCAGCCGCTGCGACGGCGGCTGCGCCCTGGAAGACGCGGGCGCGGACGCGGCGCCTGGACGGAAGCGAGATGGGCCGGGGCAGCGCTTCCAGCGGCGCGACACGCAGCATGCGCGTCACGATCTCGGTCAGCTCGACCGAGTAGGCACGGCACGCCGCGCACCGCTCGAGATGCGTCTCGAGGAGCGCCCGCTCGAAGTCGGACAGCTCACCGTCGAGCGAGCGGGACGAATATTCGCGCGCGCGGGTCGCACACGCGGCTCTGTGCCCTCAGTTCTCGCATATTCGTTCTGACGCCTATCCCTTGTCGAAGTTAGATGAATGTTTTTGCAGCCTAGAACAAGCTATAGCGCGTGTCGGCCGCAAACCCAAGAGGATGAGCACGAATCCGAGCAACACGTAGATCGCCGACATGTTGATCGTCTCCTCGCGCTCCTCGGAGTCGCCCAGCGAACGAAGCGGGAGCCGAACAACGGGGCGCCGATGTCGCTCTTCAGGCGCACCGGGCCGCGGTTCCCGACGAAGAAGCCCGAGACGAGCCAGAACGAGCCGACGAGGTAGAAGCCGATGGCGATCGAGCGGCTGAGCGAGGCGCCGAGCAGCAGGCCGAGGATCACCGACCCGACCACGGTGAAGCGCCGCCGCGACGACGATCAGGACGAGCAGGCGCTGGAGCGCCGCGAGGAGGTGGGGCTCCCAGCCGGCCGCCGGCGTCGCCGTCGTCGGTGACGACCCCGCGCGCCTCATTTCCTCTTCCGTCATCGGCCATCGCTCAAGCGGGTAGTGGCAGGCGGCGCCGTGGCCGTCGCCGAACGTCGTACAGCGGCGGCGTCTCGACGTCGCAGTGCCCCTCGCGGAAGCGCGGGCAACGAGGATGGAACCAGCAGGCCGATGGGCGGGTTGATCGGGTTCGGGACGTCGCCTTCGAGCACGATCCGCTTCGCGCGCGCGGCCCACGCTCGGGATCGGGGACCGGCACCGCCGAGAGCAGCGCGCCCGTGTACGGATGCTTCGGCTGCGCTGTACAGCTGGTGCCGCTGGCGCGAGCTCGACGGTCTGGCCGAGGTACATCACCAGCACGCGGTCGGAGATGTGGCGGACGACGTTGAGGTCGTGCGCGATGAAGACGTAGGTCAGGCCGAAGTCGCGCTGCAGGTCCTTGAGCAGGTTCAGGATCTGCGCCTGCACCGAGACGTCGAGCGCCGAGACGGGCTCGTCGCAGACGATCAGCTTCGGATTGACGGCGAGCGCGCGGGCGACGCCGATGCGCTGGCGCTGGCCGCCGGAGAACTCGTGCGGGAAGCGGTTGTAGTGCTCCGGGTTGAGGCCGACGACCTCGAGCAGCTCCTGGACGCGGCGCTTGATCTCGGCCGGCGGTGCCGATGCTTGTGCACCTCGAGCGGCCTCGGCGACGATGAAGCCGACGCCGCTTGCGCGCGTTCAGCGACGCGTACGGATCCTGGAAGATCATCATCATCTCGCGGCGGATCGGGCGCATCTGCGCGCGAGAGGTTGGTGATGTCGCGGCCCGTCGAAGACGATCGCGGCCGCCGGTGGGATCGAGCAGGCGCATGACGCAGCGCGCCATCGTCGACTTCCCGCAGCCCGACTCGCCGACGACCCCGAGGGTCTCGCCCTCGCGCGACGGTGAACGATGACCCCGTCGACCGCCTTGACCGCGCGCGACCTGCTTCTGGAAGACGATCCCGCGTGTGACCGGGAAGTGCTTCTTCGAGGTCTTCGACGACGAGGAGCTCGTGAGCCGCTCGACTGAAAAGCCGCGGGCTGAGAGTTCGTCGCCACTACGGCCTCCGCCATCATCCCGCCAGCAGCTTCTGCGCCTCGCGGTCCTTCGTCTCCTCGTCGAGGTGGCAGCGCCTGCAGGTGCTCGCCCTGGCTCGCTGACCGGGAGCAGCTCGCGGCTCCTGCTCCTTGCAGATGCTGCAACACGTACGGGCAGCGCGGATGGAAGCGGCAGCCCGCGCGGCGGATTGAGCAGCGACGGCGGCTGGCCCTGGATCTGCACCAGGCGCTCGACGTCGGCGTTCAGACGCGGCAGCGAGCCGAGCAGGCCCCAGGTGTACGGATGGTGCGGGCGCGTGAAGATCGTCGTTCGACGGTCCCTTGCTCCACGATCTGCGCCGCATACATCACGATGACGTCGTCGGCGATCTCGGCAACGACGCCGAGGTCGTGCGTGATGATCATGATCGCGCTGCCGAAGTCCTCCTGGAGCCGCATCATCAGCTCGAGGATCTGCGCCTGCGTCGTCACGTCGAGCGCCGTGGTGGGCTCGTCGGCGATCAGCAGGTCGGGGTCGCTGACGAGCGCCATCGCGATCATCACGCGCTGGCGCATCCCGCCCGAGAACTGGTGCGGGTAGTCGTCGATCCGCCGCTCGGCGCGCGGGATGCCGACCGCCTTCAGCAGCTCGAGCGCGCGCGACCGCGCCTGCTTCTTCGTCACGTCGCGGTGGAGCATGACCGCCTCCACCAACTGCGCCCCGATCGTGTAGACGGGGTTCAGCGAGGTCATCGGATCCTGGAAGATCATCGCGATCTCGTCGCCGCGCGGAGCTGGCGGAGCTTGCTCGCGGAGGTGTCGAGCATGTCCTCGCCCTTGAAGAGCGACCTCGCCGCTCGAGATCGTGTTCACCTTGGGGTTGAGCCCCATGATCGTCAGGCAGGTGACGCTCTTGCCGCAGCCCGACTCGCCGACGATGCCGAGGGTCTGGCCCTTCTCGACCGAGAAGCTGACGCCGTCGACGGCCTTGACGATGCCGTCGTCGGTGCGGAAGCTGCGTCTTAAGGTCGCTGACCTCGAGCAGAGACATGGCTTATCGCCTTAGGCCAGCCTGATTCGGGGATCGATCCAGGCGTAGAGGAGGTCGACGATGAGGTTGAAGACGATGATCGCAAGGGTCGAGAAGACCACGATCCCTCGACCGTCGGCAGGTCGAGCGCGTTCAGCGCCTGGACAGCTGTCCTTCCCAAGCCGGGCAGGCTGTAGATCGTCTCGGTGAAGACCGCGCCGCCGAGCGCCAGGCCGATGTCCATCCCGAGCATCGTCACGACCGGCAGCAGCGCGTTCCGGAGCACGTGCACGCGGACGACGCGGCTCCTCGCGCGCGCCCTTGGCGCGCGCGTCCGGACGTAGTCCTCGTTCAGCGCCTCGAGCACGTTCGCCCTGATCATCCGCACGTAGAGCGCGGCGAAAGAGCACGGCGAACGTCATCCAGGGCAGGATCATGTGGTAGGCCCACTGCACCGGTCCACCGCAGTCGGCGCCGGCCGCCGGGTTGATGAAGTCGGCAGTAGCCCGAGATCGGCGTGATGCCCCACTTGAAGCCGAAGACGTAGCTGAAGATGAGCCCGATCCAGATCGGGTGCGCTGGAGACCCCGATCAGGACGAACGTCATCGAGGCTCGGTCTCAACAGCGATCGTGGCCGCAGCGCCGAGAGGATTCCGATCGGCAGCGCGATCATCATCCACGCGATCGCACCGCCGAACACGAGGGAAGCCGTCACCGGGGCGGCCTTGGCTGACCTCCGTGTTGACGGACTCGCGGTTGGCGAACGAGCGCCCGAGGTCCTGGTGGATGACGAGGCGGTCGAGGAAGCGCAGGTACTGGATGTAGACCGGCTTTGTCGATCCCGAGGTAATGCCTCGCCCGGAGGATCATCTCGGGCGTCGGGTTCTTCCGCGACCGCCCGGGCCGGAGTCGGCCGGAATGATGAAGAAGATGTATGTAGCGACGACCGTGACGGCGATGAAGAGCACGACCGCCCAGAGCAACCGTCGGATGATGTGGCGAATCACCTGGTGTTCAGCCTCTTCACTCACGTGCGGCGGAACTCTACGCAGGTTTGCTGTACAAGTGAGGAAGAGGCGCCGGCCTGCGCCGGCGCCTCTTCTCAGTGGTCCATCGGTACTACCCGATGCAGACTGCGTTCAGAGTTCGATCGCAGACCGTAGATCGGCTGGTACGACCAGCAGCCGACGCGCTTCGAGCGTGAACTCACGGACCGTGCGGAAGAAGAGCGGCGCCAGAGGAGCCTGCTTCTTCATCACGTCGCGGTCGATCAGAGCCCACGCGGCGTAGCGCTTCGAGAGGTTCGAGATGCGACCGGCGGACTGCATCCGCTTGTTGAACGACGCGTTGTTGAAGTACGCGTTGTTGTTGTTGTTCTCCGCCTGGATGTTGCGGTCTGTCCAGGAGGATGTCGATGAAGTCGACCGGGTCGGGGTAGTCGGCACCCCAGGCCTGAAGGTCGAGATCGTACGGCTCACCGATGACCTTCCTTCGCGATGCGGACTGCGAAGGGGAACGTCTTCAGGGTTCGCGCTGATGCCGATCTTCGACAGGTCGGACTTGACCAGCTGCATGATCGCCAGGCCGAGACCGGGCTCGTGGCTGCCGTAGAAGACGATGCTGCACCTCTTCGGCTTGAGCGAGCTGGCCTTCGCGGCGTTCGGCTTGCCGGTCGGGTAGAGCTTCCAGCTTCTGGAAGCCCGGCATCGTGGGCGGAAGGACCTGGTCGGTCGTCGTGCCTGCGAACGCGCCGCGCTGAGGCGAGCGCCGCCGGCCGGTTGACGACGTAGTTGACCGCCTGACGCGTGCGTGACGCCGACGCCAGCGTTGCCGTTGAAGCAGGAGGTGGTTCTTGATTCCTCACCCTTCGACCCGTAGGTCGTGTTCATGCTGAGGTAATCGGTGACCACACCCGGGCTGACGTGGTACTGCTTGCGGGTACTGGTTGTGCAACTGGACGTGAGCGGTCGGCGGGACGCCGAACATGTCGTAGTCACGTTGGTTGCCCGAACCTGCAGTAGGCTCGTGTCGAGGTTGGTGTTCACGTTGATCGTTGATCGAGTTCGCGTTGTGCGGGCGGTTGCCCTTGTAGTACTTGCTGCGGGCCAAGCACAGACCGTGCGCCCGATGTCACGCTGACTTGATGTAGTAGGGACCGCCAGAGGCGGGCGTCTTCACGCCGTTCGGGTCGATCGGCGTCTTCAGCGACAGCGCACCGAAGAACGGGCATCGAGGCGATCGACGCGAAGTCCGGCCTCGGCTTCCTTCAGGCTGATGACGAGCGGTGTACTTTGCCCTTCGTCGTCACCGAGCCGAGATCGGCCAGGAACGCCGCAGCCGGCGACGTGCATCTTGGGATTGTTCGCCCGCTGGATCGCGAACTTGAAGTTCGCCGCCGTGACCTTCTCGCCGTTGCTCAGGCGGAGGCCGTGTCGAATGGTGAAGGTGTAGACGCGCCCACCGGCGCCGACCCGCGGGAAGACCGTAGCGGCCTCGTGGGAACAGCGTCGCCTTCGTCTCCTTCCAGTTCAGGAGCTTGAGCGGCGGCGTACTCGACCCGCCACCCGGTGGACTCGTACTCGAGCGACGGATCGGTGTACTGCAGATCCGTCGTCGAGAGATTCACTCGAAGCGTGCCGCCAACTTTCTTGGCCGAACCCTTGCTCTGCGGAGAGCTGCTTGCCGAACCGGCAAGCGCCGGCAGCAACGAAGCCCAACCCCGATCATGGCAGTCACGATCGAGAGCCAGAGCTGTCTTCTGCATGTGACTCGCTTTCCTACGCCAGCGCGAGTCGCTGGCCTGACACTTCGCGCCTCAGCCCGTGAGACGCTGTGGTGGACGAATAGTTAGAAAACCGTTAGTTAGTGGGAAGAACGCGGACTCAAAGGCGTCTCGCATGCCGTCGCCGAGGAGGTTGAACCCCAGCGTGGCGACGGTACGGCGAGCCCCGGCCAGACCATCAGCCACGGCTGCGTCGAGGTAGTAATCGGGTGCCGTCGAGAGCAGGTTGCCCCAGCTCGGCGCGTCGGCAGCGGGATCGCCGATCCCGAGGAACGAGAGGCCGGCCTCGAGTAGGACGTTCGTGAGCGACGATCAGGGTCGAGTAGACGATGATCGGAGCGACCAGATGCGGCAGGACGGTGCGAGCGGATGATCCGCGCAGTCGCCTCGCGTCCGACCATCGCGCGCGGCCTCGACGAACTCCTTCTCGCGAAGTGATAGCACCACCGCGCTGATGATCCTTGCCGGGTAGTACCAGCCGAAGACTCCGATCACGAGCGATCAGGGTGAAGCACGCCGGGCTGCGAGGAAGCCGAAGCGTGACGTGGTCGAGCCGGTCGCCGACCGTGCTCGCCAGCGCGATGATGAAGAGCAGCGACCGGGAAGGCCATCACGATCTCGGTGATGCGCGAGACGACGGTGTCGATCCAGCCGCCGAAGTAGCCGGCGATCGCGCCCATCAGAACCCGACGACCATGCCGAGGATCGTGGCGCCGATCGCGACCTCGAGCGAGACCCGTGCGCCGTAGAGCAGCCGCAGGAACTCGTCACGCCCGAGCTGGCTGTCCGCGCCGAGGATGAAGAGGTACGACGTGCCCGCTCCCGGGTACGAGCTGTCTCGCGACGTGCGAGAAGGGGCCGACCGGCAGCAGCGTCGTTCGTGGTCGAGCCCGTTCGGTCCACGTAGATGTCGTCCGGGCCCATGGCCGAGGAGCGCCGACGGCGATCGGCGCGCCGGGGAAGGCGGCGAGCAGACGAGCAGGATGATGAAGCACGCCGCTGACGATGGCGACCTTGTCGCGTCGGAACCGGCAGCCAGACCTGCTCCCAGTACCCGCGCGCTCGAACGGCTTCGACCTCGCCGAGGTCACCGTGCCCGTCTCGGCCGCGACCGCCGCGCCAGACCTGCGCCGGAGCGAGAGACGGTTCTCTGTTTGTCAGCCATGACTGGTCCGGGAAGCATAACGGCGCCGGCTCGTCAGCTGCTTAGACGCCGTGCCAGGTACTCGGTTGCTTTCCGTCGGGAGTATAATTCTCAGCACTCTGGCAAAAGTCACGCCTCATTGCGTCAGTGCGTCGGCGCCGGCGACCACTTCCAGGATCTCCTGGGTGATCTCCGCCTGGCGGGCACGGTTCATGGCGAGCGTGAGGCTGTCGATCAGCTCGCCCGCGTTCTTCGAGGCGTTCCGCATCGCGGTCATCGCGCGCTCCCTGCTCCGACGGCGGCCGACTCGAGCAGCGCGCGGTAGAGCTCCGTCTCGACGTAGACCGGCAGCGAGCCGCTCGAGGATCTGCTCGGGCTCCGGCTCGTAGATGAAGTCGCCGAGCAGCGCGCTCCTGCTTCTCGGCCTCGGGCTCGCGCTCGAGCAGCTGCTCGGGGATCGGGAGCACGTCCTGCTCGACCGACCTGCTGCGTCGAGCGCCGAGACGAAGCGGTTGTAGACGATCACGACTCGGTCGACCTCCCCGCTCGTACAGATCGGCGATCTTGTGCGCGATCGCCTGCGCGTCGTGGTACGGGGGCCGGTCGCTGAAGCCGGTCCACGCCTGGACGATCTCGTAGCCGGCGGAAGCGTCAGGGTCGAGCGTCCCTTCCGGCCCGGAGACGAGCCAGCGGACGCATCGCACTCCCTCCGCGCGGAGCTGGCGGCTCGAGCGCGAAGGCGTGTCGCGAGGACCTGTGCGTTGAACGCGCCGGCGAGGCCGCGGTCACCGGTCAGCGGCAGCGATCGCGAGCGCGCTTCACCTCGCGCCGCTGGAGCGAGCGGCAGCCCTGCACGCGGACGTAGCTGGCGCGGGCGGTGCCGATCATCAGCTCCATCATCCGGTCGGCGTACGGCCGCATCGCCTCGATCCGCGCCTGCGCCCGCGCAGGCCTGCGCCGAGGCGACGAGCTCCATCGCCTTCGTGATCTTGCGCGTGTTGCGGATCGAGCGGATCCGCCGCTTGCAGGTCACTGGACCGACGCCATCTGACTACGCCGCGGCCGGCGTCCTCCTGGACGCTTGAACTGCCGTTCGAACTTCGTCGAGCTCGGCGTTGCAGCCTCTCGCAGCTCGTCCGGAGAGCTCGCCCTGTCTCGCGGATCTCCGCCGAGGATCGACTCCTCCGCGCGCATGTGCTCGCGCAGCTCGTCCTGGAAGCCGAGGCACCTGCGCCGACCGGGATCTCGTCGAGGTAGCCGTTGATCGCCGGCGTAGATCGCGACGACCTGCTCCTCCGATCGGCCACGGGCTCGTACTGCGGCTGGTTCAGCGTCGCGACCATCCGCTCGCCGCGGGCGAGCGTCCGCTGCGTCGCGCGGATCGAGCTCAGAGCCGAACTGGGCGAACGCCTCGAGCTCGCGGTACTGCGCGAGAGGTCGAGGCTTGCAGGCGGCCGGCGACCTTGCTGCATCGCCTTCGCCTGGGCGTTACGCGCCGACGCGCGACACCGAGGTGCCGACGTTGATCGCCGGGCGCACGCCCGAGTAGAAGAGGTCGGCCTCGAGGAAGATCTGCCCGTCGGTGATCGAGATCACGTTCGTCGGGATGTAGGCCGACGACGTCGCCGGCCTGCGTCTCGATGATCGGCAGCGCGGTCAGCGAGCCGCCGCCGCGCTCGTCGGAGAGCTTGCACGCGCGCTCGAGCAGCCGCGAGTGCAGGTAGAAGACGTCGCCCGGGTACGCCTCGCGGCCCGGCGGGCGGCGCAGCAGCAGCGACATCTGGCGGTACGCGTCGGCGTGCTTCGAGAGGTCGTCGTAGATGCACGAGCGCGTGCTTGCCGTTGAACATGAAGTGCTCGCCCATCGCGCAGCCGGCGTACGGCGCCATCCACTTGATCGGCGCGGCCTCGGCGGCGGGCGCGGCGACGATGATCGTGTACTCCATCGCGCCCGTCGTCCTGCAGCCTGCTCGTACACCTGCGCGACGGTCGACGCCTTCTGGCCGATCGCGACGTAGATGCAGATCACGTCCTGGCCGCGCTGGTTGAGGATCGTGTCGACGCAGGATCGCCGTCTTGCCGGTCGTGCGCGGTCGCCGATGATCAGCTCGCGCTGGCCGCGGCCGATCGGGATCATCGAGTCGATCGCCTTGATGCCGGTCTGCAGCGGCTCCTTCACCGGCTGGCGCTGGACCACGCCCGGCGCCTTGAACTCGAGCGGCCGGCGCTCGGTCGGCCTCGATCGCGGCCCTGGCCGTCGAGCGGGTTGCCGAGCGGGTCGACGATGCGGCCGAGCGAGCGCGTCGCCGACCGGGACGCTCGCGACCGTGCCGGTGCGCCTGACGGGCTCGCCCTCCTTCGACCTGCTCCCACTCGCCGAAGAGCGCGGCGCCGACGTTGTCCTCCTCGAGGTTGAACGCGAGGCCGGTGACGCCGTGCTCGAACTCCAGCATCTCCAGCGCGACAGCAGTTCTCGAGGCCGTAGACGCGGGCGATGCCGTCGCCGACCTGCAGCACCGTGCCGACCTCGGCGAGGTCGGTCTCGACGTCGTACTCGCTCGATCCGCTCGCTTCAGGATCGAGGTGATCTCAGGACGAAGCTACGCAGGGCGGCTCCTTGAGTTCGAAAGGGGTTACTTCGGGCTGGCGCTGGGCAACCTGACGCTGGCGATTCCCGTACCGGTCCCACGCGCGCCGCGTGAAGGTACAGTGAGGCGCTTGGGCGGAGGCGCCACAGCACGAGCTCGGCGCGCCGCTCGCGGCGCATCGCCGGCTGGATCGAACCGACGGTCTTCCGGCCGTGCCTGACAGTCCAGCTGGACTTGCGGCAATTTACGCGCGGTCGTCGAAGGCGGAAATACCGGCGCAGCTGCCGGTGCTGCCGAAGCTGGGAAACGCTCACGTGCGGGCTCTGGACGTCCGGTCGGGAGGAGGCGATCAGCTCGCCACACCAGTCCGTCGTGATCCCGCACGTCCTCGACGTAGACCCCCTCAACTCTGCGCCGATCGTCGGTCGGGCTCGTGACGATCGCGACGTCGAAGCTCCGGGCGAAACTCCCACCGTTTCAGTAAAGTAGCGCCCGTGCAGCGGCGCCGTCTGACCAAACCGTGCAGGCGATCAGCTTCCTGCCGGTCCCGTAGCGGCCGAGGAAGAACCGCGTCGGCTGCTGGCGGTGGTGAACGGTGCGCCGCCCCACGGCTGGTTCAGGACGCCTCAGCCACTATCAGCAACCGGGACCGGTGGTGTTCCGAGCGCGTCATTTGCCTGGCAAAAGCTTGGCCGGCCAGCTGCCGTATTAAGTCGGAATGCCGGCCTGCGCGGGGCTGCCTTACGCCCGGCGCTGGCGGTGAGACGATGAACGCTGACTGTCGAAGCTTCCGCATCGAATTCAGGAATATCGGTACGTCGCGGCGCTCGGCGCGGTTTGCTGCTCGGCGGCTGCGGCGGCTCGTCCGCTTCCAACACTTCGGACGTCGAAAGGCGATCCTGGTTAGAAGTCCCGATTCAGGCCAGGTGACGTGCGAAGCGGCACGGTGAATACCGGGGCGCCAAGCTCTACCGCTGCAGGATGGACGCTCTGCCGCGGCGTTCGGAGGGAGATGCAGGCCGGAGTCGGGCTGCTACACGCTCGAGGACGGACGGCTGGAAGGCTGTAACGCGTCACGTCAGCTGCTAGCCCCGGCGAGAGCCCGTCGAAGCCGGTCGAGGCGCCCGCGCACTAGCGCGTCGACGCGGAGCGAGCCGACCTGAGGACCATCCCGCCGATCAGGTCGGGTCGACCGCGCTGACTGCCGACCAGCCCGATGCGTTCGACTGGCCACGAGCCCGCGCCTCGTCGGAGAAGACGGCGGCAGTCGTCAGCCGACCGGAGCCCCCTCCTCGCAGACGACGCTCGAACTCCCGGCGAATCCGCGAGCGCCCGACTCGAGGCGACGGCCGGAAGTTCCGGACGATCATCCGCCAGTACCTCCTCCAGAGCGGCCCCGCCTGCGCCCGGGTCGAGCTGCGGGTTCGCGCGGAGCCCGGCTGCAGCGCGGGGGTCTCCTCGGGACGGCCGTCACGCCAGCTGGCTCGGGCTGCTCGCGGGGCTGGCCTCGAGCCTGCCGCATCCTGTCCCGGGCCGCCTCGAGAGGCGCGCGTGACACATGGCGCGGGGCACCGCCACTCAGCTCGTGCCTCTCGGCGCCGAGAAGCTCGGGCCGGCGACGGCGCCTCCCGGACGAAAGCCGGCGCCGGTGGTCGGCGTCGTCAGCGCCTTGCCGGCGACGTACGGTGGCTGCGGCTGCGATGGTCTGGCGACCGCCGAGCGGATCTGGCTCGAGCGCCCTAGCCTGCGCCTCGGCCTCGATCTGCCCGCTGCGTGTCCTCGAGCTCGCGCGCTGGCAGTCGGCCTCGAGAAACCGTTCCGCCTCCTGACTTGCTGACGTATCGCCTGCGCAGACGGCGACCTGCCGAGCCGCTGCCAGCGAGGATCTCCTCAGCGCCGTCTCGGCGCGTGCCCGGGCGGCTTCCTGCGCTGGTTCTCGCTCCGGCGGCGGCTCCCGCGCCTCGCTGCGGGCGTTCAGTCGGCCTCGTCGAGCGGCCTGCCGGATCCGCTCGCGCCGGTCGTCGATCGTCTTCTGGATCGGACCGAACGCGTACTTCCTGAGCACGAAGAACGTGATCGCGAACGCAGACGAGCGTCCAGATCATCAGGCCCGGCACGACCTGGATCAGTCGGGTTCGGCCTGCGAGCAGGCGATCATGCTCAGATCAGGACGTAGGCGAGTCGAGCCAGCCGATGAGCCGTAGAACACGACCGCCTCGGTGAGGGCGAAGCCGAGCCACTGGATGCCCTGGAGCTCGCCGCGGAGCTCGGGCTGCCGGGCGACGGACTGGATCATCGAGCCGAAGATGCTGCCGATGCCGACGCCGGCGCCGAGCGAGCCGAGGCCGATGCCGAGCGCGAGCGCCGATCGCCTTGCCGGCGTTCGGCGACGTCGCCGGTGGTCGCGGCGGCGAGGAACGTTGCAGCATCGCGTGGTTCCTCCCTAGTGCTCCGGCTCGATCGCCGAGCCGATGTAGATGGCGGACAGGGCGGCGAAGATGAACGGCCTGGATCGCCGACGACGATCAGCGACCTCGAAGAGGTAGAGACGCGTCGCGGCGGGACGTCACGAGCGCGGGCCAGGCGATGCTGCCGAGGATGAAGATCAGGCCCGAGGAACGTGAGGATCGGATGTGCCCCGCGAGCATGTTCGCGAAGAG
>ERZ1370068.9339-contig-8124_pt1 | contig 25955 bp, 38 predicted proteins | sample MGYA00561227_ERZ1370068 | MGnify/ENA primary metagenome ERZ1370068 (study PRJEB38410, sample SAMEA6850437) | metagenome | study: Metagenomic assessment of the ecological functions of the soil: analysis of the soil microbiota associated with the...
TGCGGTTCCCGTTCGTCGACGAGCTGCGCTCCCGGATCGGGCCGATCCGCAAACATCCGCGGTTTCCTCTTCCTCGACTCGGGAACCGCGTGGCTCCCTGACGGCAGCTTCTACGACCCCGACCGTTCATCGTGCGCCCGTGCGTCCCGTTCAGACTGGTGGGACAGCAAGAACGACCGGCCTGCAGGACCTGCGCGCGTCGTACGGCGCGGGCTTCCAGTTCTTCTTCCTCGGCGGGCTGCAGTTCAACTGGTCGTGGGCCAAGCGCATCGTCGTACACGCGCTACGTCGACGACCCGTCCACGCCGCTGTGTCGATCTCATCCCGGTCAAAGCCGACACCGGGAGGCGTGCGCAGCGAGTTCTACATCGCGTTCGATTGGTAGGCGGCGGCCTCAGCGCGCGCTGTCTCTGGCCTCGCGCACGGCGAACCAGGCCGACGCGAAGCCGAGCGCGACCCGACGAACACGACGAAGCACGACGGGCCGAGCGGCAGCGGGCTTCCCGCGGCGAGATCGAGCAGCTCGCCCGGATGCGCCCCGACGTACCGCGCGCGCGCGCGCCGCACCGCCTCGACGAGGAACAGCGCGAGCAGGCCTCCCACGAGCCCTGCGCCGATGCCCGCGACGAGGAACGGTCCGCGCACCAGCATCGGCGGCGCGCCGACGAGGTGCATGATGTCGATCTCGTCGCGCCGCGCGTAGACGGTCAGGCGCAGCACGCCGGACACGATGAACGCCACCGCCGTCAGCACGACGAGGCCGAGGCCGGCGCCGCCCCACCGCGCGACGTCGAGCAGCGCGTCGATCCGGTCCAGAAACGCCTGGTCGTAGCGGATCTCCTCGACGGCCGGGCGCCGGCGACGGCATCGCCCACGGCCCGCGCCGTGTCGCGCGCCTGCGGCCCGGAGTCGAGCACGACTTCGAGGGAGGCGGGAGCGGGTTCGTCCCGAGCTCCATCGGCACGTCCGCCAGGTCCGTGAACGACGCGCGGAAGCGGCGCAGGGCCTCATCCTTGTCGACGCGCTCCACGCGCTGCCACGCCGGGCACGCGCAGCGACCTTGGCGTACAGGGCGTCCACTTCCGCGGCGCGCGCGCCGTCGACGAGGTAGACCGAGACCCGCAGGTCGCTCTTCCAGCGGCCGACGTGCGTCTTGAGATTCGCCAGGACGAGGAAGTTCAGCCCCGCGACGAACAGCACGGCCGCGAGCGTCGCGGTCGCCAGGAGGTTCGGCCCCGGGCTGTGCCGCCACTCGTCCACCGCGTCGGAGACGAAGTACCGCAGGTGGGCGAGGACGGCGCTCACGCCGTCGCCGCGGCATCGCTCAGCCGGCCGTGCTCGAGCACGATCGTGCGGCGCTGCATGCGGCGGATCAGGTCGCGATCGTGCGTGGCGACGACCACGGTCGTCCCGCGCGCGTTGATCTCGCGGAAGAGGCGCATGATCTCGACGGCGAGATCGGGATCGAGATTGCCGGTCGGCTCGTCGGCCAGGAGCAGCTCGGGATCGTTGACGACGCGCGCGCGCGATGGCGACGCGCTGCTGCTCGCCGCCCGACAGCACGTCCGGCGTGACGTTCAGGCGGTGCTGGAGGCCGACGCCCTTGAGCGCCAGGTAGGCGCGCCGCTTCTGCTCGCCGCGCGGGATGCCGGCGACGTTGAGGACGTACGCGACGTTTTCGAGCGCGGACTTGCGGCGGATCAGCTTGAAGTCCTGGAAGACGACGCCGATCGACCGTCTCAGCTCGGGGATCTTCGAGGGCGGCAGCGCGACCACGTTGCGGCCGTTCACGAGGATCTGGCCTTGCGTGGGCAGCTCGCGCCGAAGCATGCAGGCGGAGGAGGGTCGACTTCCCCGCCCCGGACGGCCCGGTGATGAAGACGAACTCGCCGCGCTCGACCTCGAAGCTGACGTCCTTGAGCGCGGTCGCGCCCTCGGCGTAGCTCTTCGTCAGATGGTAGATCTTGATCAGGGCCGGCCTACCAGCTTCGATTGATCAGCGTGTCCTCGGCCAGGATCTCGCCGTCCTTGTTGAAATAGACCTGCGCCGGCTCTTCCGCGACGATGACGCGGAACGGCGTCTCCGCGCCTTGGACCAGAATCGGCTTGCCGTTGACTTCAGCTCCTTGCCGTCCGGTCAGATCGACGAAGCGTCAGCGGAGCGCGACGCCACGCCTCGATAGTAGACACCCGTGCAGCTCGGTCCCTGTACTTGCCGTATGACGACGCGCTGCTTGATCGTACCCTCGACGATCCACTTCCCCTGTTCGTTCTTGCGCTTCGTGTAGTTCAGCGCGTACTGCGGCTTGCCGATGCCGCGGATCCACTGGTCGAAGAACCAGTCCATGTTCCCGCCGACGACTTTCTCCATGACGTCTTGAATGTCGCGCGTGACGATCTCCTTGTGCTGGAGCTCCTGCGCCGAGCTCCTTGAGGAGCGCGAAGAACTTCTCGTCGCCGAACGTCGATGCGGAACACGTGAAACGCATACGGGCCCTTGTCGTAGATGTTGGACTGCACCGAGCGGAAGCCGTCTTCACCGCCCCAGACCGTGTAGTTGTTCTGGACGCTGGTGAGCCTGGTCGAATTTCATGACGTTGTCGCGCCAGACCGCCACCTTTCGTCGTACTTCTTCTTTCCGAACACCTTCTCGACATAGAGCGCAGACGACACTTCCGCGAGCGTTTCCACGAACCAGTAATTACGTTGATTGGCGTTGCAGATCACGGAGCCCCACCACTGGTGGCCCGTCTCGTGCGCGACGACGTCCTTGTTGAACCTCGCGATGTTGGCGCCGCCGCTGTACGCGCCCCGGCCGCGACCTGGCCCTTCGCCGCGGAACACGCCGGCTCCGAGGTAGATGATCGAGGACGGCGCCTGGCCGTAGAAAGCGCCCCATCGGATCCGCGACCAAGTCGAGCTTCGCGTACGGATAGTCGACTCCGTAGATCTGCTGATAGAGCTCGATCGCAATCGCGGCCTGAACGGCGATCGGGCCGAGCTGCTTTCCCGCGAATGTCGCGCGCCCCGGAGGTGCCGCGCGGCGCGCATTTCGTCGAGCTCCGCCTGGGTCCCCTGGGTGCCTTTCGTATCCAGGATCCTCGTATCGAGAGCGTTCGTACTGACCTTGTCGACGTACACGGTGACAGGGATGGGCGTGCCATCGGATTTCTTGACGATGTGATCGGAGACCGCGCTGAGGTAGTCGCCGAAGATGATCGTCGGGAAGGCGACCGGCTTCTCCGCCGTCCAGCGGGTGGTGCGAATCCCATTCGCGGCCTCATCCGAAATCTTCTTGCCCGATGCCCAGAACCGTGAATCGCTCGGGCGTGCGGACGGTCAGATCGAAGGTGTCGATGAAGTCGGCGAAGCGGCACGAACGGCAGCCAGCCGTTCCTGTCCATTGAGGTATATGACGGATTGACCTTCCTGATGCTGTCGAGGCTCGTGAAGCGCATCCGGAGGGTCATCTTCGTTCCCACGGGGACGGGCTTCGGAAGATCACGAGGCCGTCATAGCCACCGCGCTTCACCCAGGATCAGCTCGTTGCCGGCCCCGTCCTGAATCGAGTTGACGAACAACCTGGGGTTTTTCGCGTCCTGAACGTCGTCGGACACGTTGGCGCGCGCGATCGCGAACGGGAGGAACCCCAGGTCGCGCTTCGTCGTCAGCCCCGTACGTGACGTCGCCGTTGAGCTCGAGAGCCTCGTCGAGGGCTATGTCGCACGGCGCCCTTGATCGTATCGATCTCGAAGTCGCGGCTGTCGCTGTCGTCCCGACGCTCGAGGTCGATCGGGGATCGAGCTCGCACGCACGTCCTTTGAGTAGTACGCGAAAAGCGGCTGGCCGAACACCGGTCCGTAGGGCGTGAAGATCGTTTGCGCCCCGAACCCCGTGGCGTACGCGCTGAACTTCCCACGGCTCCCAATTGTCGTAGTTCAACGTGAGGTAGTGGTCCCTGGCTCCCGCGCGCTTGATACGGACGGTCCAATAACGTCGGTCCTCTTCGGGCATCAGCCAGAAGCCGCTGAACGGATTCTCACTTGCGATTCTTCTCGACGTCCTTGAGGTCGTTGTCGAAAGCGACTTGGAAGTCATGCGCCACGCCCGAGGATGCGCCGCCGGCAGCTCCTGCATCGATCTTCGTCAACCCCGTGAAGATCGCCGGAAAAGCTCCGCGCACGAGGCAGCATCGCAACCTATTTCGAGGCGTTCGGGCTTGAAGATCAGATCGTCGCTGTGTTCTTTCACGATCCGGCTCTTGATCAAACCGTAGTAGCCCGTGTCCGCCGGCGGCGTGCGTAGGCGTACGGTGAGATCGTTGGCGTAGAGCGTGAGGACCCTGCGGCTTTCCTTGGCGCGTCACCATCCACCAGATACCCGTTCGTCGCAGAGATCTTCATGCTCTCGCGCTCGAACGCCAGCTTGTCGAACTTGTAGGTCTCGCCCCGGTCGAACCAAGGGGCGGTACAAGCTGGCGGACGATTCCTTGAGATCTTCCTTCTCGCGATCTTCCACGGCGTGCCGGCGAATCCCTTGAGTGTCAATTCGTAGCGCTCGGTATGCAGGCGGTCGGTCTTCGGTCGTCGGGCGACGGCTCGACGGTGTCGACGTGAAACGTCGCCGCGTACGTCGAGTCATCGATCTTGCGGAAGCTCTTCGAGTACGTGCCGCGCTTGCTGCTGACGCCGGCCTTGTCCTTCTGGGAGAGAAGGTCCGCGGCCTTCTTCCGCAACACGTCTTCGATGCCCCTCCGCACATCGGGGGCACGGTGTCTTCGATCGCGCGAACCGCTGGGGTTGCGGCGACCGCGAGCACCGCAACGAGCGCATAGAGACCGAAGGGGATATGGCGTAAATGACGGACGATTCGGGATGACATTGCGAACCCCCAGTGGCACCAATAAGGAGACATCTCGACGGCCGATTCTATCCCACGCGCGGCCCCGCGCGCTGATCTAACCGGCCGCGGCGGCGCTGGGTTTCAAGCCTGGATAGAACCGTCGCTCCTCACGCACCATGTCGCGGAGGAGGCCGGCGGGGCGGAATCGTTCACCTTGGGCGTCGGCCAGCCTGGAGAGTCGGTCCACGAGAACCGCCGGCCCGACGGAATCGGCGTACCGCAGAGAGCCCGCCGCGGAACGGGGAAACCCGGTTCCGTAGACCATCGCGACGTCGACGTCGCGCGGCTCGCGCACGACGCCGTCTTCCAGGCAGATCGCGGCCTCGTTGACCATCGCGAGGACCATGCGCTCCTGCAGCGTCTCGACCGGGAGCTGCGAGCGCGATCGCGGCCCCGGCGAGCTTCGGGACCGCCGCATCGGGGCGGCGCGCGCTTGCCGTTCTTGTACTGGTAGAAGCCCTTCGCCGTTCTTCTTGCCGAGACGGCCGCCGGCGACGATCGCCTGAAGGATGGGTGTCGCCGTCCCGATGCGCTTGCCGAACGCGCCCTCGAGGACCGCGGCCGCGTGCTGCCCGGTGTCGAGGCCGATTTCGTCCATCAGCGCGAACGGCCCCATCGGCATCCCGAACGCCTGCATCGACGCGGTCGGCCGTCTTCGATCGAGACGCCCTCGGCGAGGAAGCGCAGCGCCTCGTTGAAGTAGAGCATCAGGATGCGGTTGACGAGAAACCCGGCGCGTCCCTGACGACGACGGGCACCTTCCGAGCGCGATCGCGAAGCGCGTGCACGGTGGACACGGCCTCCGGCGAGCTGCGCTGCCCGGCGATCACCTCGACGAGCGGCATGCGGTGCACCGGGTTGAAGAAGTGCATCCCGACGACGCGCTCGGGACGGACGGCGCGCGCGGCGATGTCCGAGATCGGGATCGTCGACGTGTTGGAGGCGAACACGGTGCGGACGCCGATGCGCTCCTCCATGGCGGCCAGGACCTTCTGCTTCGACCTCGAGATTCTCGACCACGGCCTCGAGCACGATGTCGACCTTCGACAGGCCGGTGTCGTCGAGCGTCGGCGCGATGAACCCGAGCCGTCTGGCGCATCTCGCGCGGCGTGAGGCGCTTGCGGTCCACCTGCTCGCGCCAGATCTTGGACGCCTGCCGGAGCGCCGCGAGCAGCGCGTCGCCGCGCAGATCCTTGAGACGGACGGGAATGCCCTTGTCGGCGATCAGCTGGGCGATTCCGCCGCCCATGATCCCGGCCCCCAGCACCGCCGCGCGGCGGACCTTCCGCGGAAGGGCGACGATGCCTCCGGCGTCTTTCTTGAGCGCCGACTGGCTCTTGAAGAGCCACATCAGGTTCTTCGACGTCCGAGTGGGCACGAGCTCGCCGACGATGCGCGCTTCGAGATCGAGCCCCTGGGGCATCGGCATGGAGAACGCCGCGTCGATCGCCTCGAGCGCGCGGAACGGAGCGGGATAGTTCTCGGGGCTCGCCTTGGCCTCCGCGGCCTCCGCGCCTTGCCGATGACGAAGCGGCGAAGCGGCGGCGTGATCTCGACGAGGCGCGCGGTCCAAGATCGACGGCGCGTCAAGCCGCGCGGCGGCCTTCAGCATGAGCTTGATGGTCTCGCGCTCGAGGTAGGCCTCGGGAACCACGAGATCGACCAGTCCCAGGCGCTGCGCCCGCTTCGGCGTCGAGGGTGCGGCCGGAGAGGATCAGGTCGAGCGACGGCACGAGACCGACCAGGCGCGGCAGCCGCTGCGTGCCGCCGAAGCCGGGAATGATCCCGAGCTGCGTCTCGGGAAGCCCGATCTTGACCGCCTTCGAATCGGCGGCGACCCGCACGCTGCAGGCCAGCGCGAGCTCCGGTACCGCCACCGAGGCAGGCGCCGTTGATGGCGCACGCCGACGGGACCGGCAGCTCGGCGATCTTCTGGAAGATGATCTGCCCGAACCGCGCGCCTTCCGCCGCCTTGAAGGCGTCGGTGAACGAAGGCGATCACCTCGATGTCCATCCCGGCGATGAAGTTCCCGCCTTCGCGCTCTTGAAGATCAGGCCGCGAACGTCTTCGCGTCCGCGGACCGAATCGAGGAGCTCGCCCAAGTCCTGCAAGCACGTCGGGAGTGAGCAAGTTGACCTTGTCGTCGGGGCGGTCGAAGACGACGTGGACGATTCCGTTCGGGTCGATCCAGTGATTCATGCCGGCGGCATCGCTCATCCGGCTAGCTCCTCTCGACCACGACGGCGCCGCCCTGGCCTCCGCCGATGCACATGGTCGCAAGGCCGAGCGACACGTTCGCCCGCGCCATCTCGCGCAGCAGCGTCAGGATCAATCGGCCTCCCGAAGCGCCGACCGGGTGGCCGAGCGCGATCGCGCCGCCGTTGACGTTGACGCGCTCGAGAGGCGGAGCGCCCGACGACGCCGGTGCCGAGGTTGTCCTCGCAAAACGCTCGCGAGTCGAACGCCTTCAGGCACGCGAGCACCTGCGCCGCGAACGCCTCGTTGATCTCGACGCGCTCCATGCGGGCCATCGTGAGACCGCCCGCGCGCCGAAGGGCGATCGGCGACGCGAGGACCGGGCCCGATCCCCATCCGCTCCGGATCGCACCCGGCGAACCCCCACGACCGGATCTTTCCCCATCACCGGCAAGTCCGAGCGTGCGCGCCCTCTCGCCGGACGCGAGCACGAGCGCCACGGCGCCGTCGGTGATCTGCGAGGAGTTTCCCGCGGTGACGGTGCCGAACTGTCGGTCGAAGATGCGGTTTCAGCTTTCGCTAGCGCCTCGGGCGTCTGATTCTCGCGGATGCCGTTGTCCCGCTCCGCCGTCTCTTCGAACCTCGGAGGGATGGGCACCGGGATCACCTCGCCCTGCATCCGCCCTCGTTCCACGCCGCGGCGGCGAGCTTGTGGCTTCGCATCGCGAAGGCGTCCTGATCTTCGCGCGGCGATCCCGAACTCGCGGGCCAGCACTTCGGCGGTCTGGCCCATGTTGAGGCCGGAGACGGGATCGCGTGAGTCCGAGCTCGAGCGCGACGACCGGCTGGAAATGGCGCGGGCGGAATCGAGCGAACGCGGCGACGCGAGACGCGAGCGTTGCGCGCGCGCGCGACCGACGTCCAGATGTCCTGCGCCTCGTCGCCGAAACAGGAACGGGATCCGCGACATCGACTCGACCGCGGCGGCGACGACGAGATCGGCGTCGCCCGATCGGATGCGGTAGGCGGCGCTCGACCACGCTCTCGATCCCCGAGGCGCAGTTGCGGCTGACGGTGAACGCCGGGACCTTCACCGGGATCTTCGCTTCGAGCGCGATCACGCGGGCGACGTTGGCCGCATCGGCCGGGTCCGGCGATGTTGCCGACGATGACCTCGTCGAGCGCCTCGGCATCGATCTCCGCGCGCTCGATCGCCTCGCGGACCGCGACGCGGCCGAGCTCGACGGCGCCGACCCGCCGAAACAGCGTGCCGGCCTTGACGAACGGCGTGCGCGCTCCGGCCACGACGACGACGTCGCGATCTCCGATCATGCTAGCCGTCCGTTTCCCGGCGGATGCCGTACGTCTCGAGCTTCTTGTAGAGGTTGGACCGCGGCGTGTCGATCGCCTTGGCCGTGGCCGCGCATGTTCCAGTCGTGCTCTTCGAGCTTGGCGATGATGAACGCTCGCTCGGCGGCATCCTTGAACTCTTGGAGCGTGGCCGCGGCCGCGCGCCGAAGCGGCAGCGGCCGCGATCCCTCGGCCGGGGCCAGGCCCAAGCCCGCCGGAATGTCGCGCGGCGCGAATGCGTCGTCCCGGCGTCATGATCACGAGGCGCTCGATCGCGTTTCTCAGCTCGCGGACGTTGCCGCGCCACGGAAGCCGGAGAGCGCCTCGATCGCGTCGGGCGCAACGATCTTCGGCTTGAGTCCGTGTCTCGGCGCAGAACGACTCGCGCGAACCAAGCGACGAGCGCGGCGACGTCCTCGCGGCGCTCGCGCAGCGGCGGAAGCCGGATCGGCACGACGTTCAGCCGGAAGAACAGATCCTCGCGGAAGCGGCCCTCGCGCGATCTCGTCCTCGAGGTCGCTTGTTGGTCGCCGCGATGACGCGGACGTCCACGACGAACGACTTGGCGGCGCCCACCGGCTCGATCTCGCCGTCTTGCAGCGCCCGCAGGACCTTGGACTGCGCCCGCAGGCTCATGTCCGCCGACCTCGTCGAGGAAGATCGTCCCGCCGTCGGCCTGCGCGAACTTCCCGATCTGGTCGCGGTGCGGCGCCCGGTGAACGAGCCCTTGTCGTGGCCGAACAGCTCGGACTCGATCAGCTCCTCGGGGATCGCGGCGCAGTTGACCTTGACGAACGCCTTGCCCGCGCGCGAGCTGTTCCGATGGATGGCGCGCGCGACCAGCTCCTTGCCGGTTCCCGATTCCCCGGTGACGAGCACCGAGGCCGTCGTCGGGCGCCGCGCAGCGCGATCTGGTCGGCAACGGCCTTCATCGCCGGCGAGGCGCCGATCATGCTTGAAACCGCTCCTCGAACGTGAGCTTCAGGTCGCGGTTTTCCCTTCGAGGCGGCCGCTCTCGAGGCGCGTTGCGCACGACGAGCAGGACGCGGTCGCGTTCGAGCGGCTTTTCCATGAAGTCGAACGCGCCCGAGGCGCGTCGCCTCGACCGCGGTCGCGATCGTGCCGTGCCCCGAGATCACGACGACCGGAAGCGCGGGGTCCGACTGCTTGATCCGGGCGAGGATCTCGAGCCCGTCCATGCGCGGCATCTTGATGTCGAGGAGCACGGCGTCGGGGCGTTCGCCTCGAGCCGCTTCAGGGCCGTCTTCGCCGGACGACGCCTCGCGAAACGGCGTAGCCCTCGTACTCGAGGATCATCCGGAGCGACGATCGAATATCGCTCTCGTCATCGACGACGAGCACGAGCGGTTTTCGGCGGGACGCCATGGTGTCCGCAAAATAACACACGCCGCGCGACCCTCATCGGATCGCGCGGCGCTCGTGGACGGCGGCGATTACTTTGGACTTCGGCTGCGGGACGCGTCAGGAAGAAGATCTCGGCTCGTCGTCCGCCGAGATAAGACGTCGATCTTCACCGTGTCGCCCGGCTTCAGGTCCTTGACGATGCGGTTCCATTCGGCGACGGACGTCGACCGGACTTGTCGTCGATCGCCGTGATGATCTGCGCGCGGGCCCAAGCCTTCTTCGGCGGCATCCGATTCCGGATCGACCGGAGACGATGACGACACCGGGGCGTCGTCGGCGCATCTTGAGCTGCTCGCGCATCGTACGGCGAGAGCGCCTGGACCTTGATGCCCAAGCCCCTCGCCCGAGGACGGAGGCCGTCCGCGTCGTCGTCCGGCTTCGGCTCGGACTCTCGTCCATCACCGTCGAACCGGACCGGTCGGGTCGTGAGCTTGACGTCGATGTTCCTGCGTCTCCCCGCCGCGCACGATCTCGAGCTTGACGGTTTCGCCGGGCTTGCGCGATGCGATCATCGCGAGCAGATCCTGGTTGTCCTTCACCGGGTTGCCGTCGATCTTGCGGATGATGTCGTTCTTCTGGAGTCCGGCGTCGGCGGCCGGGACCATTCTCGATCGACGTCGGCGACGATGACGCCGTTGTTGTCCGGGAGCTTGTAATAGGCTCGGGCCTTGTCGCTGATCCCGGTGTTGTTCATCGAGATGCCGAGATAGCCGCGTTTCACCGATCCACCGGCCCGAAGCTCTTCGGCGGCTTTGCGGGCTTCGTTGATCGGAATCGCGAAGCCGATCCCCTCGGCCATCTCGCCGCGCTGGATCGCGGTGCTGATCCCGACGACGCGCCCTGGCCGTCGATGAGCGGTCCGCCCGAGTTGCCGAAGTTGATCGCCGCGTCGGTCTGGATGAAGTTGGCGAGACCGGGGACGGTCGTGCCGATGCCGACCTGCCGCTTCTTGCCGGAGACGACGCCGACCGTCACCGTGCGCTCGAGCGAGAACGGGTTTCCGATCGCCATCACCCACTGTCCGATCTTGAGGGAATCGGAGTCGCCGAGGGGCAGCGTCGGTAGCTTCTTGCCCTTCGGAGTCGATCTTGATGAGCCCGAGATCGATCATGGGATCGGTGCCGATGACCTCGGCCGTCGTACTTCTCGCCGGTGTCGAGCGTCACCTGAATCTTCGGTTGCGCCCTCGACCGACGTGGTTGTTGGTCAGGATGTACCCGTCGCTCGTGATGATGAACCCGGAGCCGGCGAGACGCGACGCTGCGGCCGGAACTGCCGCGGGTCGATCTGCGGATGAACGCGCCGGTCCTGCGGATCGCCGGGGCCGAAGAAGAACCGGCGGAGCGGATCGTCCTGGGCTCTCGTCGTCCCCTTCGCCGTCCGCGTCGCCGTTCTTGTCGACGGTCGTGTTCTGCACGCCGACGACCGCGGGAGCGTGTCCGAGGCGATCTCCGAAAAATCCGGCAGCGCGATCGTGCGCTCGGGCGCCAGCGTCGCCGCAGGAAACGCGGCGGTCGCGGTCGCAGGCGCGGCGTGCATGACGGCGGGTGCATTCAGGCGCCCGCCGACGATCATTCCGAAAACGATGCTGACAGCGACGACGCCGAGCAGCGCCGCGACAGCTCGATCTTACGACTCATGAACGGTGACCTCCGAACACGGGTGCGACGATCAAACGGCGCGACCGGCGATGCGTCCGCCGTCGGTCGGCAGGAGGTCGGCGAGCACGCCCCGGAGCGCGCCGACGTCGACCGGTTTTTCGAGAATATGGTCGACGCCCAGGTGCCTTGCCTGTTGCCTCACGCCATCGTTGAGAAAGGCCGAGACGAGGATGCATCGCGCGCGGAACTCCCTCCGCCGCAGCTCGGCAAGCAGGGTGAGGCCGTCCATCTCCGGCATCTTGTAATCGATGAGGAGCAGATCGACGCCTTCGAGATCCCGTCCTCCGATCAAGCACCTTCCGGGGATCGCTCTCGGTCACCGTCTTGTAGCCCGCCGCGGTTGAGGAGCTTCCGGTAGCAGTCGAGCACCGACGGGTCGTCGTCGACGACGAGCACGGTGTATCGATGATGTCCCAGCGGCGTCATGCCGGCCACAAGGATGGGCAATTACCGTGCCCGGTCGCCAGGTCCCGCGGCGGCGCGGAAAGCTTCGAAATCTCGCCGCGGCCGCCGCGCGCTCGCGCCAATCTGGCTCTCCGCCGCCCGCGCCCGGCCGGATTGACAGCTTCCGGCGCGCTCACGACTCGGACTCCGCGGACCCGGCGAGCTTGTACTCCTTGAGCTTCCGCTGCAGGGTCCGAAGCCCGATTCCCGAGCGTCTCCGCCGCCTGCGTCCGGTTGCCTCCGGTCCGGCCGAGAGCATCCAGGATCGCCCGCCGCTCGATCTCGTCCATCGTGAGGCTCGCCGCCGCCGGTGGACGGCAGCGACGCCGGCGGCGCCTCCTCGGTCGTCGGGAACGACCTCGCCGTTCGCGAAGCCCTTCAGCTCTTCCGGCAGATCGGCTCAGCCGGATCTCCGTCGTCGGGCGTCAGCACGACGAGGCTCTCGACGACGTTGCGCAGCTCGCGGACGTTGCCCTCCCATCGCGCGTTGACGATCGCCCGCATCGCGTCGGGCGCGAACTTCATCCCGTCGCGATCGTTCTCCTTCGGAAACGTCGTCAGGAAGTGATTCGCGAGGAGCGGAATGTCCTCGCGGCGCTCGCGGAGCGGCGGGATGCGGAGCGTGACGACCTTGAGTCGGTAGTAGAGATCGTTGCGGAACGCCCCTCGCTCGACCGCGGACTCGAGATCGGAGTTCGTCGCCGCGACGAGGCGGATGTCCACCTTGATCGTCTCGGTGCCGCCCACCCGCATGAACTCCCGCGTCTCCAGGACGCGGAGGAGCTTGACCTGCATCTCGAGCGGCAACTCGCCGATCTCGTCGAGAAACAGCGTCCCCTTGTCGGCGAGCTCGAACTTCCCGATCTTGCGTCCCGTCGCCCCGGTGAAGGATCCCCGCTCGTGCCCGAACAGCTCGGACTCCAGGATCTCCGCAGGGTATGGCGGCGCAGTTGATGGGGAGGAAGCGCGCGTCCTTGCGCGGCGAGTTCTCGTGGAGCGCGTTCGCGACCAGCTCCTTGCCGGTCCCTGACTCGCCGACGATCAGGACGTTCGATCGCGTCGGTGCGACCATCTCCATCTGGCGGAAGAGCGCCTCCATCGGCTTCGAGTGGCTGATGAGCTTCCCGAACTTCTCGCCGAGCCGGCTCTCGAGCTCGACGACCCGGCGCGAGAGGAGGCGCTTCTCGACGATCGCCGAGGCCCGCTTGCGGAGCTCGAACAGATCGACCGGCTTCGTGAGGTAGTCGTCCGCGCCGCGCTTCATCGCGTCGACCGCGGACTCGACGGAGCCGTGTCCCGTGATCATCAGGATGCCGACCTCCGGGTCGATCTCGCGCGCCGCCGCGAGCACGCCGAATCCGTCGGTGCCGGGCATCATGAGGTCGGTGATGACGAGCACGACGTCGCGGTGGGCGCGGAGGTGGTCGAACGCCGGCTTCGGCTTCGGCGAACGCCGCGACTCGGTAGCCGATCTTGGTCAGAGCGCCGCTCGTAGCTCTCCCGGTTGGCGGCTTCGTCTTCGATGACGACGACGTGGATGCTCTCGCTCATGCCCGATCGTCGATTGTAGCAGCCGTCATCCGGGCGAATTCCTCGGGACTCACGACGCGGACCCCCAGCTGCACGCGCTTTGTCCAGCTTCGACCCCGGCTCGGCTCCCGCGATCACGAAGTCGGTCTTCTTGCTCACGGTCCCCGAGACGCGACCCCCGAGCGCCTCGATCCGCGCCTTCGCGTCGTCCCGGCTCAAGCCTGGAAGGGTCCCCGTCAGGACCACGCTCTTCCCCGCGAACGCGGAGTCGGACGGCGGCTTGGCGACGAGCTCGTCCGGTCGCGCTTCGGTGCGAACGCCCGCCGCAGCGAGTCGCCGGATCAGCTCCGCGATTGCGAGGCTGCTCGAAGAACGTCACGGACCGCCGCGGCGGTCTTCGGACCGATCTCGCGGATCGCCTCGAGAGACTCACGCGATGCGTTCCCAGGGCGTCGATGCGAGCCGAACCAGGACGCCAGCACGCGTGCTGCGCGCTCGCCGACGTGCCGGATTCCCAGAGCGAAGAGCAGCCGGTGCAGCGGACGCGTCTTGGCCGCTTCGATTTCGCGCGACGACGTTGGCGGCCGATTTCTTTCCCATGCGCGAGAGCTCCGCCAGAGCGCCGGCGTCGAGTCCGTAAGACGTCGGCGACGTCGCTCCACGAGCCCCTTGGCGAGGAGCTGGTCCACGAGCGCATCGCCCAGTCCCTGGATGTCCATTCCTGGACGGGAGGCGAAGTGGAGCAGCGCCTCGCGCCGCTTCGCGGGGCACGACAATCCCCGTGCAGCGGCTGGCGACTTCGCCCTCCTCGCGCACCGCCTCCGAGCCGCAGATCGGGCAGTGCTTCGGCATGACGAAAGGCTCCGCGGCCTGGCGGGCGTCGCTCCGTCAGGACGCGCACCACCTGGGGGATGATCTCCCCGGCCTTCTCGATGACCACGGTGTCGCCGACGCGAACGTCCTTGCGCGCCACCTCGTCCTCGTTGTGAAGCGTCGCTCGCGACACGGTCGTCCCGGCGAGGAGCACCGGGCTCGAGCTCGGCGACGGGCGTGAGCGCGCCCGTTCGTCCCACCTGAACGATGATGTCGCGGACTCGTGTTTCCGCCTGCTCGGGCGCGTACTTTGTACGCGATCGCCCAACGCGGAAACTTGCTCGTCGAGCCGGCTTCGCGCTGCGCGGCAAGGTCGTCGACCTTGACGACCACGCCGTCGATCTCGTACTCGAGCCGTGACGCTCGTCCGCGAATCGTGCCGATGCGCTCGATCACCTCCTCGAGCGAGCGACAGACGGTGTTCAATGGGTTCACGGGCAGCCCGAGCTGTCTCAGGCGGGCGAGACCCGCGGCTGTGCGAGGCCGGAGGCGCCTCGCCCTCGATGTCCGCGAGGACGTAGAAGAACCCGTCGAGCCTTCGCGACGCGGTGATGGTCGGATCGAGGAGGCGCACCGAGCCCGCGGCCGAGTTGCGCGGATTCGCGAACGGCGCCTCTCCCCGCCTCGGCACGCGCCTGGTTCAACGCCTGGAACGACGCGCGCGGCATGAAGATCTCTCCGCGCGCCTCGACGAACGGCACGGGATCCGACAGGCGCCCGGGGATCGAGCGGATCGTCCGAACGTTCGCCGTGACGTCTTCGCCGATGATGCCGTCGCCGCGGGTCACGGCGCGCTCCATGCGTCCGTCCCGATACCACAGGCGCGATCGAGAGCCCGTCGATTTTCGGCTCGACGACGTACCGGCCCGCGGATCGCCCGAGCGCGCGCGTCAGCCGTTCGTCCCAGGCGCGCAGGTCGTCTGTCGGAACGGGCGTTGTCGAGGGACAGCAGCGGCGTTCGATGGCGCACGTTGACGAACGCGCCGGAAGGCTCTCCGCCGACGCGCTGGCTCGACGATTCCGGGCGTGACGAGCTCCGGGTGCTCCGCTTCGATGGCCCGGAGCTCCCGCTCGAGCGCGTCGTACTCCGCGTCCGAGATCTCAGGCGCGTCGTCGACGTAGTACTTCCTCCGGTGATGCGCGATCTGCTCGCGAAGCGCTTCGGCGCGAGCACGTGCGGCCTTCTTCTTCGCGGCTCATCGCGGCGCCTTTCCTCGCGCCGCGGCGTCTCCGCCCCGTTTCGTGGCGGCGCGGAAGGCGGATGCGAAACGTGGTTCCCTCGCCGAGCTTGCGAGTCCACCTCGATGCGCCCGCCGTGGTTTTCCACCATCTGACGGGCGATCGCGAGACCGAGACCGGTCCCGCCGGCCCGCTTCGAGAAAAACGGCTCGAAGATCTTCTCGATCGAGTCGGCTGGAATGCCTGGTCCGGTGTCGGCGATCTCGACGACGATCTCGCCGCCCATTCCCGGCGCGGGTGGCCACCCGCACCTGCCCCCGGGCTGCATGACCTGTCGCGCGTTCCCGAGGATGTTGAGAAGCGCCTGACGCAGCTGCCCTTCGTCGAGCTCGACCGACGGAAGAAGCGGCTCGAGATCCAGGACCAGCTCGACCCCGCTTTGTCGGAAGTCGGCGTGCAGGAATCGCGCGGTGGCGTTCAAGATGTCGTTCAGATCCCTGACCTCGAAACGAGGCGTCGCCGGGCGCGCGTACTGCAGGAAGACGTCGATCGAGGTTCGCGATGCGCTTGATCTCCCCCTGCATCGAACGGAGCATCTCGACATGCTCGCCGCCTTCGAGCCCGGGAACGCCCTGGAGCTCTTCCCCGAGCATCTGCAGGTTCGATGTTCATCGAGTTGAGCGGATTGCGAATCTCGTGGGCCAGACCCGAGCCGAGATTCACGCGATACGCGACGCGCTCCGGAAGATTGGCGGGCGTGCTCCAGGGCTCGGTTCTTTCCGAATCAGGTGCAACGAGTAGAAGAGGCCGACGGCCAGAAGAGACCACCCCAGCGCCGCGACGAGGGCGACCTTGAGTGCGGTAGCGACCGGCGCAGGGCTTCGATGTCGAGGTCGATCGCCTCGGTCGAGACGCCGACGCGGACTTCTCCCTGCGGGATGCCGCCCAGCATCAGCGGTACCCTGGCGTCTTAGCGTCCCCGCGGCGTTCGCGGGTCGCGTTGGCCGGCACGAGCGCTACTCGGCGTCCCGAAGCGGTCGCGGACGTCGACAAAGCGCAGGTCCGGCCGGGCGGCGAGCCGTTCCGACAGAAACCTCTCCAGGTCCTGCCGGTCCCTGCGAAGGCGATAGAAATCCATGCCCGCCGGCCCCCGGCCGAGGGAGGTCACGGCGTCTGCGACGCGCTGGGCCTCCTGGGTCGCGCGGTGCATCCGGTACGGTTCGGGCCAGCTGACTCATGTCCTGGAAGGCGACGAAGTGCGCCGCCCAAACGAGAACCGCCAGCAGGACGGCAAAAATCGTGAATGCGCGCACGGTTTCGCCGCCGCCAGGGGACCCAGAAGCCGCTTCTCGCAACGAGACGAACCATCTGTCGGGGCATTCTAGGGGATCTGTCCTACCCGGACCAGGCGATCTGGGACTGATCCAGCTCGTTCGAGCTGCTGCAAACTAACCGCAGCGGATAAGCCTGCCGGCGATCCCAGGTTGCCGGCCCGGCGAGTTCGTCAGAAACTCAATGGCGTCGCAGTCTCCGGGGAGTAGACTCTAATGGGAACGGTAGGGGCGACGGCTCGACGGATCAAGCGGAGGGGAGATGTCCATGGAAGCTCACGCAGAGAGCGCCCTAAAGGGAAGCGTTCGTCTGGGAAGCTATCTCCGGCGCTTACGCGTCGGCTACGGCTACTCGTTGCGCCGCGTCGAGGAGCGAGCGAGAAGTCGCGGGCGGCGAGATCGACAACTCGCAGCTTTCGCGCTACGAAAAGGGCATCTGTTATCCCTCCTTCGACAAGTTGCGCGTCCTCGCGAGCGTCTTCAACGTATCGGTCCAGGCGTTTTCGGATGTCGTCGACCTCGAAGCCTGCGAGGTTTTGAAGCCTCACGACGGCGAGCCGAAGCACTCTGGTCACTGAAGGGAACGCAGCGTTGAAGGCCGGCGCATCTCGGTCAGGCGTTCGCCTACTACGATCTCGCGCTCGACCAGCTGTACGCCAGCGGAAACGTCGAGGACGCGGACGATTCCGTGGTGCAGACACGCATCAATCTCGCGCGATCGCGCTTGTGCCGGCTTGGAAGGTGGCGCTCGCAGGAACAGGAGGTGCGTCAGGCGCTGCGCGCGGCGCGCAAGCTCTCGCCGACGCTCACCGCGCGGGCGTTCCTGATGCTGGCAAACCTCCACGCGGATCAAGGGGACCTCCTCCTGTCGGAGTGCGAGGCGGGAAAAGGCGCTCGAGGTGGCCAAGGCCGCCGAGTTGACCCTCGACACGGCCCGCGCCTACCACACGCTCGGTCGCGTCCTGGGCGAGAGGCAGGAGCATTTGGCGGCTATCGAACGCTATCGTGAGGCGAGCGCCTTGTACGACACCTGCGAGGCGCTAGTGAAGCGGTGGCGCGTCCGTATCCAGCGTCGGTGATCGCTACGTCATGCTGGGAAAAACTAAAGAAGGGATTCGCCTGCTGCGCTCGGCGTTGACGGAGGCGCGTAGCGCGGGTTCCGTCGAATAGAGGCGCAGGGGTTGGAGCAATTTGGGAGAAGCCCACTTCCGGTCCGGCGAAATCGCCCAGGCGCAATCCTGTCTTCGTCAGTCCGACGCGCTCGCCAGTTCCCCGGATAAATATCCCGACATTCTCTTTTTCAATGCGTACTACGAATGGAAGATGGCGAGCAACGAGGCAAACCCGACCCGGGAGAAGATCGGCGTTCGGACGCCTGAAGGCGTTACGTTCGGAACTCGGAGCGGCGATTCCTCGAAGTCGAAGCCTTCGATGCGTTCGTCGAAAGGAGGCGGAGCAATGCATAAGCTCACGCATGTCTCGCCCTTTGTGTCGCGGCTGTACTGACGGGTTCGGCAAAGCGCAGCTCCGGCGGCCAAGGGTGTCCGCCCCACCGATCCACATCCCCGGATTCGATGGGCCGATGACCACGATTGGCCGGACCGGACGGTCGCACGTGGGCGGCGTGGGCCTACCGCGCTTCGCACGAATCCGACATTGCGATCTCGTCGCACGATGGCAGCACGACGGCCTGGAGCGCGCCGGTTTTCTCGGCCGCGGCAACGGGGTCGGACGACGTCGATCCGGCGCTTGCCGTCGATTCCCTGGGCGCCGTCTACCTCGCGTTCCGCAACGACAAACCCGCCGCGCGTCGCTGGTTCGGCGGCGCGGGTGGTGGGCTCGACGAAGTGGTCCGAGCCCGTCATTGTCTTCGGGCGTTGAAGCGGCGTCGTCTCCCACCCTGCTGATCGTGGGTGATCGACTGATCGTCGCCTACAGGACCGCGCGTGGCGTGGGCCTGACCCAGCTCCCGACCCTCGGGATCGCGAAATGAGATCGACGGGTTCGGGGACGGTACCGATCCGTTCGGCATCAAAGGCCAGAACCTTCCGATCCGGTGGTCGGTACGTGCCGGGTAGCGCAGAACTCAGGGCCGGCGGGTCCAAGCAAAAGTTCGCTCGGTTTCTGGTTCGCGCCGCGGAGTTCGCGCGGGGCGTGTGGACTCTACGCTCTACTTCGGAACGCTATGTACCTTAGCGCGAACGGTCACTTCGGACGTTCCCGCGCGCTCGCCCACTGCCAAGTGATCCAGACTATCGAAATCGTGAACAGTCGCCCACACGGCGAACGCGAGCCGCTCGCCGTCTCCGGTTCCCACGTGTGGCTGTTCTCCCAACTCCGGAGATGGACCCGCCGTCTTCATGGCGCACCCGACAGGCTGAAGACAATGCGTCCAGCCCACACGACTCCCAGCTTGATCCGGGTGCCATCGCTGGATTGCGCTCTGAGTTTCGCGAGCATCCAGCGCAGAGTCTACTTCTTCGGGCGCTGTTGCTGCTTAGGTTCGAAGCCTCGAAGCGTGTTTTGGCCCTCCGGTCGGCGCGCGCTTCTTCGTCTCGAGGCTTCGGCCAGCCGTCAGGAAGCGGCTGCTTCTTCTTTGAGCGAAGCGGCCATCGCTTCTTTCCCACGGACCTAGCTAAGCGCCTTCAGACGTCGCGGCCTTGGGGGCCTGGTTTGGGCTTCAGGTTGGTCGCGCGAGGCTTACATCCTTGTTCAAATTCACATCCCCAACGCGAGAAGGCTAGTAATGGTCCGCCTTCGCCCATAGTGCTCGCCGTCGGCTTTGAAGCGATTCTGCCGTTGAACACGCAGACCCCAGCAGCGCATTAAATAGGCGTTTATCGAATCGGTGAGCCTTAGCTTCGATGGAACACGACCGAAACGGACCGGTCGGAACCAGCCACCGAGACCAGATCGTCGTCACTCAGCGATGGCGCTAAGCCGTACCGGTTTCGTCGGCAAAAGCCCGAACCACAGCTTCTACGCTTTTTTACGCCGTGGGAGTCGCTTTGTTCTTGATTTTAGATTGGCTCATGTTACGATCCTCCCGCGTAGGGCGATGCCGGGGTTATGCCGGGGACCGGGGGACGCTCGGCGATGGCAACAAACGGCTCTAATACAGCAAAAACACCCCGCTTATGCACCTTACGAGACCTTCACAGCGTTCGTCGCCCGCTTGAAGCAAACCGCCGTCCCTCGGGCCATTGACTCAAGCATTCTATCAAAATTGTCCGGCTCGCAGCGAGCGGCGCTGATGTCGTCTTTAAGATTCCTCGACTTGATCGACGGGTCTGGATTTGATCAGCCAGGGGATTTCGGCTGATTTGGTCGCGTCGCACGGGACCGAGCATTGGAAGGAAGCTCTCTCGCTGATGTGGTCGGCTGAACGCTGCAGTACGCAAGCGCTTGATCAGGGTTTCATCGAGCTGGATTACCGGAGACGTCTCTTGCCCAGATTGGCAGCCCGCACGAACTCGCGGGAAGGATCGATCGTTGGCGAATGTTGCCTGAAAGCGGATTGGGTTGCGGCGCATCGCGTTGAAAGATGCCCGGGGCTGACGTTTTCTCCTCATTTCAGCGTTCGCCAGCCTCGACTGCGTGGGCGGCTGCCTGGAAGGGCGCCGGTCATTGCGCCGGGAGCGTGCATGTAAGAAAGAAATAAGTAGTTGGGTGATCTCATTCCTCCGCCTCGAAGGGATGGTCAGGATTCAATCTCCCCGTTCCACGGTAAGAGACCGGTTGTCGTGTCGCTTCCCGAAGAAATAGAACAGCGACGATTGGGGAGATGGTTTAAGGTCATGGACGCGTATGAGAAGCGTGGCGCGCGCCTGATCAAGCTGCGGCAGGAGGGCTAGCGTGAGGAAGGAGGATTGGGGACCGTTCACGGCAGCCATACAAAATGGGGGACCACTGTTTGAGGCCTGGGGATTGGGAGAGCGCATGTTAGCCTCCGATGCTGGAGTCAGCGATCCTGATGCGGCCACCAACGCCGGAGACTATCGGTGCAGACGGCGGGGCCGTGGCGGCCTCGGCCGAACGCGCCGCCTATGGCGCAGGGAGTGGGGGTGCCCTTGGTTGAGGATGACGCCGCGGGTGCGAGTTCGACTCTCGTCGGCGGGCACCGCTTCGTCAGTGTAGCGCCGCTTTTGACCGTGCTTCAATAGAATAATACTTGACTCAAGTATTGAATGCCGTACATTCAAAGTCATGCGAAGAAACACCAAGGTTGCCGGGGACAAATCGGAAATCGTTGCTGAGCTTCCACGTTTCGCGTTGCGTAACTGTGGATGCCGAAAAACGTGCTGTACGGTGGGTTACGAATTGCCGACTGGCCGGGGTTTGGCGGCGCTACGCCCTTGTATGGGCGATGCGGCTCCGCGGATGTCTACCAGATGCAGGGACGCGACGGGAAGCGCAGCGCGCTGCACTGGCGTCTGGAACTGCGAACTCAAAGCAGGTTATTTTGCTGGTTCGCTGCGATCGGGACGGTCTATGAGGATTCGCGGATTCCGCTCCGCCGTTGGTGCTACTGGGTTCTGGGCCGCATGCGCGTCGAAGAAGGGAATGTGGGCGTTGTGCGGTTCGGCGGCATGACGGGCCGGGGCTCAGGAGGCTGCAAGTCGGCGTTGTTCCATGGTCTGACACTGCCAGCACCCGTCTGCATTTATCATGGCTACGAAGAATTCGCAGCGCCCCAGCCTGCTTCGGAACCTCAGAGTCTGGATCAGGTGGACAAAATTCCATCATGTTCGGCGGGAAGACCACCTTGCCTCCCTCTGCCTGGCATGTCCGAACCGGTGGCGAAGATGGGCTGCAGCGGTGCACGGGCCGATCCTCTACCGGTTCGTGGCGCTCGTCGACTGTAGCGCGTTGCGAGATCGGTTCGCGCATGTCCGTGGTGATGCTGCTCAACGTATCGGGAAAGAATCTCAAGGCTGCTGGTTCGGATGCGACGGTAGACCGTCGAGCGCGGATCATGACCGACGACTCGAACCTTTACCACAACATCGGGCCAGAGTTCGACGGCGGGCACGAGACCGTGAACCACTCGCGGAAGGAGTACGTGCGCGGGGACGTTCACACGGACACGGTGGAGGCTTCTTCGCGATCCTCAAGCGTGGTCATGATCGGAACATTCCACTCGGTCTCAAAGAGCACCTTCACCGCTATGTCGATGAGTTCGCGTACAAATACAGCACTCGGCACCTGGACGATGGTGAGCGAACGGTGATTGCTGAACTCAAAGGCGGAAGGAAGCGCCTTACCTACCGCGGTCCAGGTCGTAGCCAGCATAGGCTACTCGAAGTGAGATGTTCATCGCCATAGGTTTTACGGAAAATAGAACGCGAAGAAGGTGTACCGATCGAGGGAGGTTTCGTATCTGGCTTGACGCGGCTGTTACGCTCCTCGCCAACAGCCGGAGGAAGCGGATTATGGATCTTTAAGCCTGGCGCGATCATCTTCCTTGCCTGCGAAGTCGAGCCGGTCCGTTTTCCAACGAACGAATTGTCCTGTGGAATCGACGGAAGGCGCATGGGTCGGACTTTGTCGATACCAGGTTTTTGAAGGAACCGGTTCCTCGAGGGGCAAGTCTTTCGTTCAGGCGGTTGTGCTTTCGGTTCGAGATGACAAATTCACCGCGCGCCTACCTGGACATTCAGTTGCCGAAGAAGACCTTTCGCGGCGACAAAGGCGAACCGTAACTCTTGTTCCTCTCACGGCCTGATATTGTTCGAGCGATCGAAGGAAGACGCCGCTCGATTCGCGCCAGCCGTAGACCTGTCTAGGATCGATCAGGTTTCGGTCGATCTGTTCCCAAGGAAAACGCTTTACCAAGTTCCAAAGACCCTCCGAAATATATTGCCTTCGGTTCGGCTCCTCGACCCCTCGATTTGGGGTTCCTTGGATATCTGGGACCATCAAGAATCCGGAGACTTTCGTACTCCAGCCTGGACGATTCGTTCTAGCGCAGACTCTTGAGTCAGTCTGCTTGCCTAATGATCTGGCTGGCCTGATCGAAGGCAGAAGCAGCTACGCTCGGCTTGGCCTTGGGATTCATGTTACAGCGCCCAAGGTTGACCTGGTTTTCCGGCACCATCACGCTCGAAATGTCGAACCATGGGAGCCTGCCCATTGAACTCAGGGCTGGCATCGACAAACCAGCCCAGCTCATCTTGATCAAAGTCAGCCAACCGCTTGAACAGGGACAGCTATACGGCGCAGCGGAAGGTGACGTTTTCCAATACCAGACTGAAGGCTCATTCCTAGGGCTAAATAGCGCTCTCGCGCTAAGTACCTGTTCCGCCTCACTTTCGCCGTCGTTCCGCCAAATCTCCGTCATAAACCTCTTGACACTCTTTGTTTAGGTTCTTTACCATCCACGCGGTGGTCTGAAGTGGAGCGAAGTGGGCTCAGTAGTCCCACGACGGTCCGCTGACCCCACAGGCGGCACGGGTCAAAGAGACGAGAGGTCCGACGAACGCGAGGTTGGTTCGCGCGATCCCGCGCTCTCCGAGCCGACGGAAGGAAGGCGGAGCGATGCTGCGAGGAAACTCGCTCGCGAAAGTCGACGAGAAGGGCCGACTGAAGCTTCCAGCCGCGTTCAGGGCATTGCTGGAGCCCAAGTTCGGATCCGATTACTTCGTCACCAGCCTTCGCGGAGAGTCGGTGCGGATCTATCCCATGGACGTGTGGCTACGGATCGAGGAGCGACTCGGGCGCGCGTCGTCCCTCAACCCGTCGGTCATGCGGTTCAAGAATGCGGTGAACTACTTCGGCCAATCGAGCCCGATGGACGCCCAGGGACGCATCCTGATTCACCCGCTGTTGCGCGATCGAGCGGATGTGCGTGGAGAGGTCGTCGTTCTGGGGCAGCAGGATTTTCCTCTAGAGGTCTGGAATCGAACCGTGTTCGAAGAGCGGCTTCACTCGCAGACCCGCTCACCGATGCTGATCTCGGTGCTTCTCTCCGACGCCTGGGGATCTGACCGACGGGGCGAAAGGACTTCATGCCGGCCGTTTCCGCCATCGACTGCGAGGGGCGACGCTGACCTCCCCGCCGTCCCGGGCATCGCCCGGTTCTTCTCCAGGAGACGCTGGAGCCTCCTGCGCCCCTCGCCCGGCGCAACCGTCATCGACGCGACCCCGGGGCCCGGCGGCCATACGGAAGCGCTGCTCGAGTCGGTGGGCCCTCGAGGCGCGTGATCGGTATCGACCGCGACCCCGCCGCGATCGAGTTCGCGCGCGCTCGCTTGGTCCGTTACGGCAGTCGTTTCACCGGTCTGCACGGCGATCACCGGGATGTCGTCGCGCTGCTGCGCGCCGTCGACGTCGTCGTCGTCGACGCCGTTCTCGCTGACCTCGGCGATTTCGTCCTCTCAGCTCGACGACCCCTCGCGCGGATTTGCGTTCTCGACGGACGGACCGCTCGACATGCGAATGGACCGGGGATCGAACGCGCCGTCGGCCGCGAGACCTCGTGGCGACGCTCGCAAGCGCCCGCGCTGCGGGACCTCATCGCGACTTGGGGCGAGGGCGGCTCGCGGGACGCGATCGCGCGCGCGATCGTCCGGCGAGCGCTCCGCGCGGCCGGATCGTCACGACGCGCCAGCTGGCGGGCCTCGTGGAGGCGGTGGCCGGACCGGCGGCACGGCGCTTTCGAATCCATCCCGCAACGCGCACGTTCCAGGCGCTCCGCATCGCGGTCAACCACGAGATCGAAGGGCTGCCGGCGTTCGTCACCGGAGCCGTGTCCCTGCTCCGCCGCGGCGGAAGGCTTGCGGTCATCTCGTTCCATTCCCTTGAGGATCGCGCGGTCAAGACGTCGATGCGCGGCCTCGCTCACCGCTGCATCTGTCCGCCGGGGCTGCCGGTTTGCGGCTGCGGCCGGGAGAACGTCGTCCGTCTGGTCACATCGCGCCCCGTCGTTCCGGGGCCCGCCGAAATCGCGCTCGAACCCGCGCGCCCGAAGCGCCAAGCTGGCGCGTCGCGGAGAGGTTGTGATGAACCGAACGGCACCCGCAACCGATCGTGGCTGGAGGAACAGCGCGCTTCATCGTGAGGCGGACAACCGCTACGCACGATGGGTGGTGAAGCTCGTGCTCGGCGCGGCCATCGCGCTCGCGCCGCTTGCGGTCTACCTCCGTGCGGACGATGTCCTACGTGGAAACGAGCTACGCCATCGAAGACCTGCGCGGCCGCGAGGCTGGTTGATCGACGCCGAGCGCCGGTTGACCATCGAGAAGGCCGTCACGGAGTCCCTCCGGCTGTCGAGGAGCGCGCGGGCGTCGAGCTGGGCTCGAACACCCGGAAGGCCGCGCGCGTCATTGTCGTCTCTCAAGCGGAGCTCGGGCGGCCTGCGCCGTCCAGAGACGCCCCCATCGCGCCCCGCGCGCTGATCGGGAGCTGATCCATGGGCGCGTGAAGACGGGACCCCGGCCGTCGTGAATCAAAGCTCGATCTGAACGCGCGTCGTCATCGTAGCGGCGGCCCTGTCGGCAGCGGCCCTTGCGGTCGTCGCGCGCCTCGGGGAGCTCCAGGTGCTCGAGGCCAATGCGCTGCGAGCGCAAGCGCGGCGCCAGCACCAGCAGGTCATCCGAAATCGAGGGGCCGACGCGGATCGATCGTCGACAGAGAGGGACGCGAGTTCGCCGTCAGCATCACGACCCGTTCTCTCTACGCGCACCCTCCGCGCCTCAGGAAGGACGTCGACCGGGCGGCGCGCATGCTCGCCCCCTCACCTCGCCCGGCCCCGAATCGGAGGTGCGCGCCCTCCGGGCTCCGGATGAGCCCTTCGTTTGGCTGAAGCGCCGGCTCTGACTCCGCAGACCTCGCGCGCCATCGCGAAGCTCGACCCGAAGCTGATCTACAAGGGCGGGCCGATCGACTTCCAGGAAGAACCGAAGCGCTTCACCCGCAGGGCGCCCTCGGTGTGCGTCGTGGGCTCCGCCCGATGTCGATCCAGAAGGGCCTCGAGGGCGTCGAGCGTACATTCGACGAGGCTCTCCAGGGAGATTCGGACGAAGTTCCTCGCGTCGCGCGAGCAATACGTAACCCCGCGGTATG
>ERZ1370068.2472-contig-1621_pt1 | contig 25954 bp, 31 predicted proteins | sample MGYA00561227_ERZ1370068 | MGnify/ENA primary metagenome ERZ1370068 (study PRJEB38410, sample SAMEA6850437) | metagenome | study: Metagenomic assessment of the ecological functions of the soil: analysis of the soil microbiota associated with the...
GTCGCGTGCATCGCCCAACTGCCTTTACGGTCTAAACGTCCGGCGGCTCCAAGTTTGCATCGGAACATGTCGGCTGAGAAACGGTTGGCTTGCCACAATCCCAGATCGGGGCAGTCGGGTCACGTTCACGAAAGTTGGCATTTCAAGGCTGTAACCGGGTCCGACGGCGCAAAGATCATCGTTGGCGCCGGGACCTGATTCTCGAAGCTCAGCCGCGCCGTGAGGTCATGCATGAGACCGTTTAGGCAGCCGTTTTCGCGGGCTCGTGTTTTTGCAGGTCGATGAAACCGCTTGTCTTCGGCAGGAAGGCGTGAGCAAAATCGCGAGCGGACTTCATGGTCTCCGTCTTACCCATACGGCATCTGGCGGGACGAAGTTCTCGAAAAGTGATCTGAGGGCAGCAGCGTCGCCGTGTGACCGTAGCGTACGAGTGTTGAGGCTACCCGTATTGCCAAATGTGAACGGGGCATCGGCGCGGGAGAGAGGCTCAGGGTCGACGCTAGTCCTGCAATCACCAGGTCGTTATCGCCTGCTGCGACCGCCTCGCATATGGGCGCGCTTCAATCCGCTCGCCGCCGGAGTGGCCTTGAAACTGGGAGGCCAAGTAGCAGAGCAGCTGCCCTAAGCGCGGGTGGAATTATTTTGTTGTTTTTTCATAAAGTTGCCGTTTGAACTGCATTAACTGCAATCCAGTTCCGCGCGGAACCAGGAACCATCCTCACGAGGCGCTTTGAAGAAGCGGCCTCACTTCGGCTGACTCGGGGCTCCAGTTGGATCTGGGGGATCGCGCTAAACGGTGTCTCAGCGAAGATCCAGCCCCTGCGGCTTATTCAGCCGTGCCGAAGATAAGTTGAAACTGTCGGATGACGTAATCCTACTAGATGCGCCTTTTATGCGGAAATATGGCGCACGTCAACAACAAATTTGAGAGGACAGCGAAGCCGGGTCGAAGTGCGCCCCTGAGAATCAATCGGCTGAGACGCAGCCCCAACTCCAACCGGCTTTGCTGAGATTGTCAGCGATTACTTCCCAATTCTTCATCCGGTTCCGGGCAATCGCACTCATGATTATGTCGGTCGGTTTGAATTGCGGATTCGAGTTCCAGAAAGGCAGGGAACTTCTTCATCGGCACACACAAGACACGAATTTCACGAATTTACATCAATTGGTTGCGCTCATTACCTCCAGACCTTCGTGATAATTCGTGCAATTCGTGTCTACGCCCGGACCACGAGACCAGATGGCGCAATTCGTCTTCGACGTCGCCGGGCATGGCGACGGTATGGGCGATCTTCCTCGCGCAATAACGTTTGGTAACGCTGACGAAATCGGTAGAACGCTTGTTTGACCGCGTTCTCGGTCATGCCGAATTCGGTCGCGACCTGGGCTTGCGACGGACGGTCTGGTTCGTCCATGAGCATTTTCTTCATCTGATCAAAGAAGCGCACATTCCCAGCGCTGCGATACTCTTCGCGCAGTCGCGCCATCACTTGCTCCAACACCGTGAACGCCCAACGCCGTTCGTAGATTTGGTCGGCCGTGAGTCGATCGCAGCGTTCCGCCTCGATGCGCTCCCCTCCTGAATGTCGTCGAACGGAATTAAGCGTTGTCCTTTACCGCGTTTGAGCGCCATGGCATGACGCGACTCGTCAGCGAGAAAATGTTTCACTGAGGCAAGCAGGTACGAACGAAGTCGTCCTTTTCCTTGCGCACACTGTTCAGATCTTTGCGCTCGAGTAACAACGCGAAAAGCCCTGGGTAAGATCTTCGGCGTCCTCAGTGCCGGCGCCATGCCGCCGCACGTAACCATAGATCGGCCGCCAATACGTGCGGCAAAGTTTTCGAGAGCCTTCTGTGCCGCCGGCGATTCACCCTGTGCCTCGAGCACCACGCTCCAGTGCGTGGTAGCAAAGATCGCCGGAGAACGGACCGTCTCGTCGGTCGCGCTCAGTGACGTCAACGAATGTTCCGCAGGAGGCATATTACGATGCAAACAAACGACGGCACGAAAGGCAAGCCTGGATTGACCCGAGCGCAAATCTGTTTCGAGTTACGCCTCAAATCGATAACCGTGGAGTTCAATTTCTTTGGCGAATGCTTTCTCTACGATTCGCCGTTGTTGCTCGTTGAACACTTCCTGATATGGCCGCCGGTCGGCGCGATATTCCGATTTCGCTGCGACACCGAGGGTGCCGTCAAACGGAATGTTGAGCTGCGCGAAAATTTCACCCAGCTCCGCAAGCAGGTTTTCAAAGCGAACAATTCGATCGACGATGATTTTGCTCCGCGAACGATCCATGTACCGGAAATCGTTAATGGGAAATCGCCCGCGAGCGAGATACTCGTCGAGCGAAAGCCCGCCGCCTTCGCGCGCCGCGTGCATGTTGTAATGAGACAAAACTTTGTCCCACGGATTTCGTTCTACACAAAATTTGAAGTAGCCGTTCCAGACGTCCACGGGAACGCGTTGCTTCACCTCGCGCGCCGGCATGTGATTATAAAATTTCGTGCGGCTCGTCATTGTGTGGCGCAACGCGGAGAAAAACTTGCCTGGTCGTTCGAGGATTTCGGGAACCGGATTAATCAAGCCCTCGTAATTACGCGGTTGATGTCCTTCAACACGCGGCACAATCGGCGTCACGATGTCCTGCGGACCACAATGTTTCGACAGAAACACTTCGATGCTCGTGCCGGCGGTCTTCGCGGTTTTGATGAAGATGAATTTGTATTTGTGGGACAGGATCATCAAACGTGGGCCAACGCTGTCACTTTAATCGCGACCGTTTTACTGCGGCCTCTCTGCGAATGCCTCGAAGCGCGGATGGCCTCGCAGCTCATCAAGCATAGCATCGACTCGACATTCCTGTAGGATCGATGTTGTCGTGATTTAGGTATTCGCGTTTAAGGTAATCAATCGCTTTCGTTTTGTCGCCCAGTCCTGCGTAAATCAAGGCGGATAAATAACCGCGGACGAATTCCTGCCGGGCCTGCGCCTCAAGCTGCCGAACGATGTCAATCGCTTCGTCCGGCGAAATGTCCGCCGTTCGCTTTATTCCCTGCGGCGTTATGTCAAAAATCCACGAGAGAATTGCGGAAAGAACGAAACCGAGCGCGAGAAACACGACGACTGCTTTCATCATACACGGAGGCGCATCGAACGTCGGCAGAAAAATCGATGCGGCCTGGATCAGTAGCCATGAGGCAAAAGCATACGCGACTGCGACTTTGTAAACCTTCCGCCGTTTCAGCTCGGCGAAGAAACGACTCGCCTTCATTAGGAACGTTCGCGGGCTATTGCCACGGGCGGGAGTGCCGTTCACCGAGGTGGTAGCATCCCAACTCATACCGTCGGCAGAAGATGTCACTTCATCCTGCGAGCTTGGAATTATCGAGATTGAATTGAGCATACATTCCCTGGAAATTATGGCCTCGGACGCGGAGTTGGACGCGGACCGGGATGCGGCTGCACGGTTGGCCTACGTTGAGCATGTAAACTCCGCGGCCATAGGTGGAAGCGGCAAGCTGGCGGCTCGCGGCGTTAAAGGAGAGCGCGGTAACTACCATTCCTGTCGGTATGCCGTCGCTCAGGTTACCCCATGTCAGTCCGCCATCGGTGCTGGCAAAAACGCCCGCATTAGAAGCGGCGAAGATATGTTCAGGATTTGCCGGATCGATCGCCACATCTCGATAGATGAGGTCCTGGACTCCCTCTTGAACCCAGGTTGTTCCCATGTCGGTAGTCTTATAGACACCTGAATTGCAGGCGAGATACGCTGTCCGCGGATCGGTGGGATGGACGCTCACGGCATGAATTCCGTGCAGGTAGCCCGTTTGCGTTACCTGGATCCACGCAGCGCCATCACCTTCGCCGGCATTGGATGTGACAAAAACGGCATTCTCATTTCTGACCGCGTAAATAACATCCGGGTTACTTGGAGCTTCGGTGGCTGCGGTGATATAGTTCCCACCGTGCTCGGCAAGCGGTCCCCGATTGTCGTCAAACCACGGGCGAAGCCGTGGCATCCAGGGTGCGAACCACATGCTGGCAAGACGCGAGAAGATGTTTTGGAGATGATGGATTCATGCTGAATGGTGGAAAGAAAGCGCAGTCAGCATCTCCCTCCAGTTCAGCTGGAGCGATGTTCGTCGATTCGTGGGTCTGCGTGTTGACCCTCGTAAACGAATCCCGATCGTATATGACGTAATATGCCCACGTGCTGTCACTCGGATCGATGAGATCGTGACTGGAATCCCCACCGGAGAGCATGTCCCAATGAGCGCCTGCGCTGCTGAACACGGCGCCGTTATCTTGCGTTCCTGCCATCATGCTGCCGTCTGCGCTTAAAGCTACGCTATACATCAGCGCCCCGGGAAGGTTTTGATTGAGGTTTGTCCAATCCAGTCCGTGGTTCGTCGAGCTGACAACGCCTCCATCATTGCCGCCATAGACGACGCCAGAAACTGTGTTCGAAAAGGCGATCACTCGTTGATCGGTGTGTATCGAGCGTCTCGGATCGAGATCCCCCACCAGTGGCCTATTTCCGTCCAGGTCGTGCCTTCGTCGGTAGTGCGGTAAAGAGCCAGGTTGCCTCCGAGAATGATCTGTGGGTTAGCGGGATCCACTGCGAACACTCGGAAGCCGATGTTCCCGTGGTTGTCGGCGCAGCTGTCGGAACAGATCGGTGGCTCAGGCGAGGGTCATGTCACAAACCTCAGGGCCCAAGGGCAACGAGTCGGGATTTGGATCCAAGTCACCCCGCGGTCTGTAGACTTATACAGATTATGGTCGGGGTCCCGGGGTCCCAGAAGGTAAAGCGTCGAGCTTCGCCGAAGACGTCGACTTCACCACGCTTAGCCGATTGTGCGAGTGTAGAAGGACCTGATGTATGTTAATCCAGGAGTTGCCTGAATCAGTGCTCTTAAACGTCCCGCTGTCATCGGTAACGTAAAGCGTAGACGGAAAGGTGGAGGCATCGATGGCAACATCGTAGATTCCTCCCTGGCGCTTTTGCGTGAAAGTCGTGCCACTGTCAGTCGAGCGCCACAACCCGGAGGTGTTGGCAACGTATAGCGTCGTGCTCAACTCCGAGCCCGAAGCGTTCGGATCGATAGCAATTGTCCTCACGTACGTCCCTGCAAAGTGATCGTCGCCCAGGGTCTGCTCCAGGTTAACCCTCCGTCGAATGACCGGTAGAGGCCGACGCCATAAGGTCCGTAGTCCTCTCTTCCGGTGCCTGCGTAGACTATCCTGGACGCATTAGGATCAACGGCGATAGCACTAACACTCTGCGAAGTCCACGCGTCGGACAAATATTGCCACGTGAAACCGCCGTCGGTTGTCTTGGCCAAGCCGCCGAAGCCTCCTGTATAAACAATGCTCGCGTTAAACGGATCGACCGCCAACGTATGGACCATCGCGCCTGCATTTCCACCGTAGCTATTCTCAATGGGAGGCGCTATTGGCCAGGTCCACAACTGCGATACCTCCGGCGCGTCGGGCGACCTGAAGCTCTCGTTTTGCAAAAGCGGACTTGGAGGCAACACCCGTGCCATCGCTCGCCCAGCCTCGTACGCGGTCGGCGACACGCCTCCTGGCCCGGTGCCAAAAAACCGGTTGAGGAATTCACCACGCTTTTCGATATAGTCGGGATCTTTATCGCGCTCCCCGGCTCGCCACCAACCGTGCTGGTGGCGTCCAGCGTACCGCGGCGCTGTGCATTAGCGATCGCGCTATAAAATGTTAGTAACACACTTATCAGCATCAACGACGCTGCAACAAGGTATCTTTTGCGGAATCCAGGCACTTTGTTTTCATGCCCGTTCCTTCGGAAACCTTTGTTGGGCGTGGCAGACAAAATGCGGGAGCCTTGTTTTAACGACCTAACGAGGCGTATGCGGTGGAAGACAGTGGGTGTTTACCCAGCCCGCCCGCGACGCTCTTCAGGTAGAGCGTGACAGCTGGTGTTATCTACCGACAGATGCTGACTATGCCGGGTCAGCGCGCTGCTTTGCTGGGTGTGATGGTGATAAAACAAAAAGCCGTCACGTAATGGCGTGACGGCTTGTTTCGACAGTTGGGTTACTGCCGCCTATTAGAAGAAATGCGCTTACCATGTAGTTAGTTACTAAACAACTACATGCGCCAGGAGCGCAAGCCCGAGGCAGGCAAATGCAAGCACAATGATGCTGAGCATCCTATCTGGATCGTTGATAGACGTACTTGTTCCCTCATTTGTTTCGTCCTCCAGTGCGGACCGAAAAGGTATCTCACGCCTCAGCTCTTGCGTTTCAGCTTCGTTTTGGATCGGATTGTTCATTTACCTGTTCCTTCGGGAAATGTGAGCCGGCGTGGCAAAAGATTTCTGAAATCCTTAGTGCCGACTACCGAAGCACGATCAGCGCAGGTGGGACCAGGCGCGAAGTGCTTCAGCGAAAAATCAAGAAGACGGATCCGGCCAAAGAATCGGGCTGAAATCAGAGACAAGAGTGAAGAAACCATGGACGCAACCAGCCTCGCGCTGCTGCGCTTTGCTAACTTAACTGGTGTAGATCACCGCCGTCCTGCCCGGCACAAGCTTCGCCTTTCGGTCCGTTTCCGCTCCTTAAAAGCACAGAACTGTTTTTGCCCATCATCGCGATAGCGCTTTCCACCCCAATAGAACTCCAGCGATTGCCGACTTTTCCTGCGAACCGGGCAACGGCGCATCCACTCTTTTCACTTGGACCGACGGTCGCTTTGATGTTGAACGTCTCGATGAGTTTCGCCTGTCGATTCTGTTCTTTTAAAACCTTGTTCTTGCGCCCTGTAAACACGTCCCCAGCCATGGTCTTTTCTGCGTCGGTGGCAGGCTGATCGGCTTGGAAGACACTCCGCGAATTCCCGTGGCCAGTTTTGCGCGGGCGTCGCGCCGCCGACGACGGCTTTGAATGGCAAGTAGACCCGTAGCAACTTTGCGTGCGCTCTTCACTGGATGGATTGACGGATCTCCCCAGCAAAATGAACTCAATCAGAGTCTTCTCGCTCGTCGCCGATAGTATGGTATCGTCCATACTGTAGTAGCTGTGGTAATCCATGCTTGGATGCGAGAGAAGAGCGTTCCCAAGCGACTGCCCTGCCAAAACGTTTTTCAAGTAGCTCTGGACAATCCAGTCGGCAGGCCCCATACCCGACGCTACGAACCCACGCCATCATGGTGGAGCCGACGAAGCCGAGAGCGCCTTTGCGCAGATAGGTGCTCGCCACCGGCCATATGCACCAGCGTCTCTTGGAAGGTGAAAAGATTTGCGCGCCGTAACAGCACATCGTAGGCGACCACTGTAGGAGCGTTGGGGAGCGACTGTCAGCGATTGCGCTGGTGATTGCGGGACGAGCAGCTTCTTTCGTGTGTTCGGCCGCTGAGTCCGGAGAATACCCCATAATGTGCGCGTCCTGCCTTATTGCCGTGGCACTTAATCATGTGCAGTGCCGCCGTAAGCTCATCGCGGGTGGCGGGGTGAATCGGCGGCGTCGGAATGCGGAGGGCAGAGAAGCGGTTGTAAGCCAGTGTCGGCCAAGTGTTTTTGCATCGAGCTCCGTCCCTGCGTCTTCGGCTTCGGCAGTGCAAATGGCGTACGGATGATTGTAAACAGAGGCAGCGTTCGGTTCCCAGTTGGTAGCGGTATCGAGATATGCGATAAACGCGCCAGGTCACCACTCGGACAGGGGCGCCAAACTCGGACACATAGTCAGGGATGCGACCGATTGCCCGCTCCGGAATCCGGTGGAGCAGTGTGTCCGAAGGCGAAAAGGGCAAAAATGCGGTTGCAATAAGGATTGTCGGTGGGCACGATTTTATCGGTGTCTACGTTGCTGTTGTTTCGCGAATGATGGGTTCGGGACTGGGAACATGGGGATCTCACGTCGTCACCTCCGAAGAGGACGACGGTAGTCAGGCGTAGGCGTGCGCTTGTTCCATAGACCCTCGATGGCCTGTTTGATTTTCTCCGGGAGTAGCTTTTGCTCAAAACCGGCGCCACGCCGAGGTCATTCATTTCACGTACCTATCATCACGATGCACGTGCACAGTCTGGATGCCCCGTTTAGCTGTCCGCGCCTGCAGCGCTCGACTGCTGCGTTAATTTTGTCGAGCGCATCCGGGTTGTATTTTTTCGAGGCGCGACTTGACTGTCACGCTTAGTTTGACGCTCTGGTCGTTTCGGAGACTTGACGGATTGGTTGGCACAGATACCTCCAGCTTCTAAGTAACGGGGACAGAAGGGGCCTCGCTGATCAGTACAACGTCGCACCGACGTCTCGTATTGCAACACAAATTTCTTGCGAGTTTTGCCACGGCTCGCGCGAGACTCTTCCATGTCACCTCTACGCGAGAAAAAGGCAGGGAGAAAATAAACCGGAAAGATCAACAACCAGGAAAACTCGCACGAAGACGATGCTCCCCATTCATTGTCAGCGTAAAAATAGCCGAGGGGAGGGAAAACTAATCGAAGAGTTGTTGATACCTCGGAGGACCCAGCCTTCAGAGGACTGGTTTGAACAAGCTTACGGCTCAGGAACCGGCTAACCTGAACGAGTGGCTTGATCCGGATTCTGGGAGGTCACGGGTTCGTGGTCGCGAGGCAGCTCCAGCTTTTAAGTAGCAGCGACAGAATGTGTTCGCTCACAGTAAAAAAAAAAAGACACCAAGGCTTGGAGTGCAAGACAATTTTCTTTGACGAAAGTTTTAAGCGCGGTCGCGAGATTTTTCCATGCCGCCTGATAAAGAGCCCAAAAAAACTGTTACCGAAGACAACGCTCTCCTTTCGTTGCTACGGTAAAAAATCAAGCAGAGGTAATAAATTGATCGAGGCAATTGATGAGTCCGCAAGCATCTAAAGGGATAGTGGTGTGGGACACCTTACGGCTCCGCAAAAGGCTGCCCTGAACGCATTCCTCGACGCTAGTTTGGTCGCGTTGCTCCCGGGCCAATAAGCAATTGACGCTACTCCCAACTCGGGGACTCCCTAGTCGCTAGCTTTGAAGCGCTTACCGAATGCGCTAGCGCACAACCACGCTCCGAACCGATCGATGGAAAGCGGTTTGCTACCGCATCACGCCAACTCATTTTGTGACTCGGATTTCCTTAAAAGCCGATGTGAGTAGCCGAAGCTTTAGCGCTCAGCGAAGTTTTGCTTTCCCTTCGGCTTAATAAAGATGGCTAAAGCTTAAACTTCATTTCGGTGCGAGGAGGCGACGATTTTTTCGAAGCGCGGATCGCCTCGCAGCGGATCCCAAAACGGCAGCAGTTTCAATTCGCCATAGGTGAGTGGGCTCGGGGGACGGATGGCAATGGCAAGCTGCTCGCAGGCGAGATCTTTATCGCCAGCCCACGCAGCGATCATCGCCAAATATTTGACCATAGCGTTGCCATTAATTGGATCTTTTTCCACGGGAAGAAGCTCAACTGCACGCCGGCCTTCCCGCAGCGCTTCCTCTTTCCGTCCCAGCCCAGCGTCGATCAGACCCAGCACGCAGAGCGCCGGGCCGTAGCTTTCGGTGAGCTTGAAGCGATTTTCTGCTGCTCCGCGCGCGCCGCAGTGAAAGCTGCACGTGCGCTTCGCATCATCTTTCGTCATGCGGGCGATAACGCCTTCCATGAACGGCCGACTGAAATGAACGGTCTCGTCGGTGAAGGCCGGGTTTTCACCGGCTGCGATCACGGCATTTTTGCGGCAGCGGCATCGCGTTCGGCCAGTGCGCAAGAAAGCCAATACTCGGCGATGTCTCGAGTGGCAGCGGGATTTGTGGCCCGAATTGAATCGACCATTTGATGCAACGGGCGCGGTATCAGCTTTCCAATAGAAATCCACGGACGCAAGCTCGAGTTTGATATCGACATCATTCGGCTCGATAGCCAACGCGCGGTCCAACACCGATTTTTGCTCGGCGAAACGGCGCAGATGACGATAACTGAGCGCGATCTGCTGCAGCGTGAAGCTGTTGCGCGGATCGAGATCAATCGCGCGCTCCAGGCTACGCACCGCCTCTTCCTGTTTGCCCTGGCGACGCTGGATGTAACCCTTCAGCTCGAAAACACCGGCATCATTGGGCAAGGTCTTGGCGGCGACTTCCAATTCGGCCAAAGCGGCGTCATAATCGAGGTAGCCTCGATAAAGATTTTGGGCGCGTGCGAGGTGTGCTTCACCCGCATCTGGATGGAGGCGAAATGCCGCCTGAATGGCCGCTTCGGCTAATGCCAGCCGAGCAGGCGTATGGTCGTGACCGAGGAAATAAAGGCGGTCGTGAGTCGAAGCGAGCAGGCAATACGCTTTGAAAAATGATGGATCACGCGCGACAGCCTGGTTCAGCAGATCAGCCGCCTCCAGCAAATTCGCTTTCGCATCTCCTGCTCGCGAAGAAGATCTTCGGCTCGAGCGTAGAGTTCGAAGGCGGTGATGTCGTTTGTGGGGGCTTGCTCAATCGCGGTCTTTTCGCGTGCCGAAAGGCTGGCCTGCAATTGGCGGGCAATCGACGTCGCGATCTCACTTTGAATCGCGAATACATCAGCAAGGTCGCGGTCGTAAGTCTGCCCCCAAAGCGTCCGATTGGTGGACACATCGATCAACTGGGCGTTGACGCGCACCCGATTGCCCGCTCGCTGGACGCTTCCTTCCACTACACGCGCAACACCGAGTTGATGGCCGATCTTGCGCAGATCGCGCGCGGCTCTGCTCTCGTATTGCATCACGGAGGTGCGGCTGATCACTTTCAGATCGGCGAGGCTGGCCAGGCGGGTTAGAATTTCATCCTGCACGCCGTCGGCGAAATAGACGTTCTCGGATCAGGGCTCAGGTTTTCAAACGGAAGCACTGCAATGCTTTTGTCCGGCGCGGGATTCAAAGCCGCATTTTCGACTCGCGATCGATATGCGAGGAAAAGTGTAGACATGCCGAAAACGACAGCGGTTGCGACTGCGAGAGCGGCGCGCGTGCGTCGCACGCTGCGTGCCTCCGGGGAGCAACGTTGCAGGCGCGCTGCTAACTCGCCGGTGCCGGGCCGCGAGGCCGGTTCGAATGCGAGCATCGATTCGAGCAGCGATTTCAGGCGATGCGGAACATGCGCTGCTTTGAGTTGTTCGATGGGAAGCGCATTTGATTTTGAGCGCGGTGGATCTCCGACAGGGTACGGCCGGCAAATGGCGTTTTTCCGGTAAGCGCGAACCAGAGCGTTTCGCCCAGCGAGTAAATGTCGGAGCGCACGTCGAGCGCAGAATGTTCAAATTGTTCCGGACTGGCGAATGCCGGCGTACCGACAAATCTGTCATGGGTCAGCGACTTCGGATCCGTTGCCGTGTGAAAAGCTTTGGCCAAACCGAAATCGATTATTTTTACCACCGGAATCCCGCTCTTGCGGAGCGCGCGTATTCTACTTCGCTTAGACCGAGCTTGATCGCTCCCCATCACTTCGGGGTCGTCCGCATTTACGAGCATCAGGTTTGCTGGCTTTAAATCGCGATGGACTAACCCGTGTTTTTCTGCGGCGGCCAGGGCCGAGGTGACTTGCTGTGCAATTCCGATGGTGGTACGCGCATCGAGCGGCCCGGCGCGGTGAACGCGTTCATCAAGGGTCTCGCCCTCGATTAATTCCATCGCGTAAAAATATTGGCCTGTCTCAAGGCGCATTCCGAATTGGTAGACGGTGGCGATGTGTTCGTGTCGCAGTGCTGCAGCCGCGCGCGCTTCGCGGACAAAGCGTTCGCGGGCGTCGGCGCTTCGCTCAGCGATATCGGTTTTAATGATCTTTAAGGCGACTTTGCGCTGGAGCGACGTGTCGGTGGCGCGATACGTGACGCCCATCGCTCCACGGCCAAGCTCGCAGAGACTTCCATCCGCGTGACAATCGATTTCATACACACCAAAGCGCATGCCGCCTCCGAGAGCGTCCGGGGTTGAATCTTGCACCGTTTCTTCTTCGCTGCCGATTCCAGCGCTGCAATAAACAAAACATGCAGCCGCGTCCGCCACCGAATGTTTCCTCAAGCGCAGCGCCGCAGGTCGGACAGGTCGAAATCTGCTGCGAGCGGGGGTTGCATTTGTTTGGGCTAAGCTGCGAGCTTAGTTAGACCAGACCGAGGCAACGATTGCCCGATCTTGCGCTCAATCTCTTCTTGCGCCTCGGGGGACATGTGGAGCTACCTGACAAGATCTTTCATAAACCCGCTGCCAGGCTATGTCGAGAATAAAGCTGGCGATAGCTCGTGTCCAAGCACTGCCTAGTGTGCCTGAACGGGTTGATGCATCAGAGGCTTTTGCGGATCGCAGCACCAACTCGTCTCCTATGACAATGAGTTCACCGTTAAATGGCGCCGAGGGTTTGATCGGAAACAGCGGTCGTAACACCGCAGATGCTTGCGATGCAAACACAAGGGAAATGAGTGTAGCCACTACTGCACACTTCGTTTTCATTGAAGTTCGAACTCCTTTCCCAAGCTAATTTCCTCTGCGATCAAGTTTTCGGCGCGAATGTTTTGTTTCCTCTGCCGTTTCAACACGCGCCCACTCTGCTTTAATCGCTTCGCCAACTGCGATGCGGTAATCCCGTATCTAAATCGTAAACGATAAAAGTTTTCATAACTCAAATTTCCTTTCAGTTGGTTTGTGATTTTGATCTCCACTGACGTAAGCTTCGGGAGATTCGGCGCGATATTGCAGAAAATTTAGCGGAAACGCAGATTTACCCGGATCGCAGAAGGCAACGAAGTCGTGCCCCAATTAAGAGGAAGGTGCTCTCTAATGACTGGAAGCGAACCCTGATTCGGCGTGCCTCGATCGACTTTCGTTCAGGCCAAGCTCAGGTCGCATCCACCCATCCGTAGCTATCCGTGCGATCCGTGGTGAAGTTATTTCGGCTTTTCCTCGCAGAGTTTTTGGAAAGCGCGGATCGTTCCGCGAGCGGATCGAACATCGGATCGAGCCGGAGCAGCGCAGGAGTGAGCGGCACGTTTGCAGCCAGTGCGCCCTCATACGGTATCGAGAGTAGTTTCTGTAAAGCGGCGATGGCGCGGTCGGGCTCTCCCATCCGCGCCGCCACCCGGGCGAGGATCTCGATCGGAGTGGGACCATCCACCGCGTCTTTCTCGATCGGGATTCGCGGCCATCGCCCGTTCCGACCAGAGCCAACGCGGCGGCTTTGTCACCGAGACCCATATTGGTCAGCGCGAGATCTCCAATGAGGAGATAATTTTCCGGCTGTTCTTTGAGGAAAGATTCCAGTTCGCTGCGCGCCTGTCGCCAACTTTCCTGGGCGGCGGCATGGTCGCCGGCGACTTCTTGCGCCCAGCCTAACCAAAAGCGCAGTTCGCCATTGACGTAACCCAACGCTGGATCAGGCTTGGCCAGTATTTCCTTTAGCCGAGGGATGATTTGTGCAGGGCGGCGCTCCAGGATCGCTTGGTAAACTTGTGTTTCCAAGGCGCTGGTGTCGTCGGCGTTCGGATGCAGCGGAGCGAGGAGCGCCGCGGCACGCGGCAGGTCGCCCTCGGCTTGTGCAATAGCCGCCTTTACCGCGAGGGTATCCACGTCGTCCGGTGTGATATTGAGAACCTGATCAAGCTTTCGCAGCGCTTCGGGGAAACGACGAAGATCGATATAGGAAAGCGCGTGCTGGGTGAGCAGGTAAACGTTGCGCGGGTCGAGCCGCTCGGCTTCGTTGAAGTAGCGACTCGCTCCGGTCCCACTGGCCTCGCCTCCGCGCGACATAGGCCAGCGATTCAGGAATCCGGCTGCTATTCGGCAGGAACTGACGTGCTTGCTCAAAGTAACGCACCGCGGTGTCGTAATCCTTCAGGCAGGCGTAGTGGTAATATCCCTTGGCCAATACGGCCTCGCCGAGATTGGGCTGAAGAGTGAGCGCGGTTTCGGCTGCCTGCCGCGCCTCTTCACGGAGGGCGACCGTTGGTTGAAGAGTCTGCTGTGAGGTAGCCGCGCGCATCAACGTATGACAGCAGCGCCCAACTAAGGGCGAACTTCGGGTCCAACCGCACCGCTTCTCTGAGATATTTCTGTGCGCCAAGGGCGTTGGCGGGTGTGGTTGCAGTTTTCAGTGTATAAGCCAGCCCGCGCAGGTAGGCATCGTAAGCCTCAGGATTGTCCGTCGGTTTGGCGGCGATGACTTGCTCTTCCTGACCGGTGAGTTTCGCTCGCAACTGATCGGCGATGGCTTTGGCCACCTCACTCTCGACCGAAAAGATGTCGGTCAGTTTGCGATCAAAGGTATCGGCCCAAAGATGGGAATCATTGGCTGCTTTGATTAGCTGCACGTTCACGCGCACGGCGTCGCCGCTCTTCTGCACGCTTCCTTCCAGGATGTGGGCGACGCCAAGTTGCCTGGCGATCTCGGGCAGGTTTTCCGGCGCGCTTTTGTAATGCTGCGTCGATGTGCGCGAGATCACTTTCAGATCGGCGATCTTGGATAAGCGCGTCAGAATTTCGTCCTGGATGCCGTCGGCAAAGTAGGCGTTGGCTTTGTCTTCGCTCCGGTTTTCGAACGGAAGCACCGCGATGCTTTTCTCCGGCGCGGGATTCAAGGCTGCATTTTGGATCCGCAGCGGTCGAGAACAGACGAAAAGTGCAGACATAGCGAGAACTAGGAGAGCTGCCGCTATCGAGAGCGACGCGCGTGCGTCGCGCGCTGCGTCACCTCTGGGAAGCAACGTTGCAGGCGCGCTGCTAACTCGCGGGTGCCGGGCCGCGAGGCCGGTTCGAATGCGAGCATCGATTCAAGCAGCGATTTCAGGCGATGCGGAACATGCGCTGCTTTGAGTTGTTCGATCGGAAGCGCATTTGATTTTTGGGCGCGGTGAATCTCGTCCACAGCTACGGCCGGCAAATGGCGGTTTTCCGGTAAGCGCGAACCAGAGCGTTTCGCCCAGCGAGTAAATGTCGGAGCGCACGTCGAGCGCAGAATGTTCAAATTGTTCCGGGCTGGCGAATGCCGGGGTGCCCGACAAATCTGTCATGGGTCAGCGACTTCGGATCCGTTGCCGTGTGAAAAGCTTTGGCCAAACCGAAATCGATTATTTTTACCACGGAATCCCGCTCTTGCGGAGCGCGCGTATTCTACTTCGCTTAGACCGGGCTTGATCGCTCCCCATCACTTCGGGGTCGTCCGCATTTACGAGCATCAGGTTTGCTGGCTTTAAATCGCGATGGACTAACCCGTGTTTTTCTGCGGCGGCCAGGGCCGAGGTGACTTGCTCTGCAATTCCGATGGTGAGTACGCGCATCGAGCGGCCCGGCGCGGTGAACGCGTTCATCAAGGGTCTCGCCCTCGATCAATTCCATTGCGTAAAAATATTGGCCTGTCTCAAGGCGCATTCCGAATTGGTAGACGGTGGCGATGTGTTTCGTGTCGCAGTGCTGCGGCCGCGCGCGCTTCGCGGACAAAGCGTTCGCGGGCGTCGGCGCTTCGTTCAGCGATATCGGTCTTAATGATCTTTAAGGCGACTTTGCGCTGGAGCGACGTGTCGGTGGCGCGATACGTGACGCCCATCGCTCCACGGCCAAGCTCGCAGAGGCTTCCATCCGCGTGACAATCGATTTCATAAACACCGAAGCGCACGCCGTCTTCGAGAGCGTCCGGGGTTGAATCTTGCGTCACTGTTTCTTCTTCGCTGCCGATTCCGGCGCGTAACAAACAAGACATGCAGCCGCCTCCGCCACCGAATGTTTCCTCAAGCGCAGCGCCACAGGTCGGAGCAGGTCAGAAATCTGCTGCGAGGAGGGTTGCATTTGCTTGGGCTAAGTTGCAGCCACCGCGCGGCGCAGAAGAGTCTTAATTCAGCGAAGAAATCACAGGAGCTCACGGCTGCTTTTCCTCGCAGAGTTTTTGGAAACCGCGGATCATTCCGGAGCGGATCGAACATCGGATCGAGCCGAAGCAGGGCAGGAGTAAGCGGCACGTTTGCAGCGAACGTGCTTGCATGCGGTATCGAGAGTAGTTTCTGTAAAGCGGCTATAGCGCGGTCGGGTTCGCCCATTTTCGCGGACACGCGCGCAAGGATCTCGATCGGAATGGGACCATCTAGCGCGTCTTTTTCGATCGGAACCGCGGCCATGGCCTGCTCGATGAGCGCGAACGCGGCGGCTTTGTCACCAAGGCCCATATTGGTCAGCGCGAGATCTCCAATGAGGACATAGTTCTCTGGTTGTTCTTTAAAGAAAGATTCCAGTTCGCTGCGCGCCTGTCGCCAACTTTCCTGGGCGGCGGCATGGTCGCCGGCGACTTCCTGCGCCCAGCCTAACCAAACGCGCAGTTCGCCATTGATGATAACCCAACGCTGGATCAGGCTTGGCCAGTATTTCCTTGAGCCGAGGGATGACTGGTGCAGGGCGGCGCTCCAGGATCGCTTGGTAAGCTTGTGTTTCCAACGCGTAGGCGTTGTCGGCAGTCGGGTGGAGCGGAGCGAGTAGCGCAGCGGCCCGCGGAAGATCGCCCTCGGCTTGTGCAATACCCGCCTTCGTCGTGAGGGTATCCACGTCGTCCGGTGTAATATTGAGAACCTGATCAAGCTTTCGCAGCGCTTCGGGGAAACGACGAAGGTCGATGTAGGAAAGCGCGTGCTGGATGAGTAGGTTAACGTTGCGCGGGTCGAGCCGCTCGGCTTCGTTGAAGTACGACTCGCTCCGGTCCCACTGGCCTCGCCTGCGCGTGACATAGGCCAGCGATTCAGGAATCCGGCTGCTATTCGGGCAGAAGCTGACGTGCTTGCTCAAAGTAACGCACCGCGGTGTCGTAATCCTTTAGGCAGGCGTAGTGGTAATAGCCCTTGGCCAATACGGCCTCGCCGAGATTGGGCTGAAGAGTGAGCGCGGTTTCGGCTGCCTGCCGCGCCTCTTCACGAAGGGCAACCGTTGGTTGAAGAGTCGTGTGTGAGGTAGCCGACGCGCATCCACGTATGACAGCAGCGCCCAAGCCAAGGGCGAACTTCGGGTCCAACCGCACCGCTTCTCTGAGATATTTCTGTGCGCCAAGGGAATTGGCGGGTGAGGTTCCGGTTTCAGTGTATAAGCTAGGCCGCGCAGGTAGGCATCGTAAGCCTCAGGATTGTCCGTCGGTTTGGCGGCGATGACTTGCTCTTCCTGACCGGTGAGTTTCGCCCGCAACTGGTCGGCGATGGCTTTGGCCACCTCACTCTCGACCGAAAAGATGTCGGTCAGTTTGCGATCAAAGGTATCGGCCCAAAGATGGGAATCATTGGCCGCTTTGATCAGCTGCACGTTGACGCGCACGGCGTCGCCGCTCTTCTGCACGCTTCCTTCCAGGATGTGGGCGACGCCAAGTTGCCTTGGCGATCTCAGGCAGGTTTTCAGGCGCGCTTTTGTAATGCTGCGTGGATGTGCGCGAGATCACCTTCAGATCGGCGATCTTGGATAAGCGCGTCAGAATCTCGTCCTGAATGCCGTCGGCAAAATAGCGCGTTCGCTTTGTCTTCGCTGCGATTTTCAAACGGCAGCACTGCAATGCTTTTCTCAGGCGCGGATTCAAAGCCGCATTTGCGACTCGCGATCGATGTGCGAGGAAAAGTGTAGACATGCCGAAAACGATAACGGTTGCGACTGCGAGAGCGGCGCGCGTGCGTCGCACGCTGCGTGCCTCTGGGGAACAACGTTGCAGGCGCGCTGCTAACTCGCGCGGTGCCGGGCCGCGAGGCCGGTTCGAATGCGAGCATCGATTCAAGCAGCGATTTCAGGCGATGCGGAACATGCGCTGCTTTGAGTTGTTCGACTGGAAGCGCATTTGATTTTTGAGCGCGGTGGATCTCCGACAGGGTACGGCCGGCAAATGGCGTTTTTCCGGTAAGCGCGAACCAGAGCGTTTCGCCTAACGAATAAATGTCGGAGCGCACGTCGAGCGCAGAATGTTCAAATTGTTCCGGACTGGCGAATGCCGGCGTACCGACAAATCTGTCGTGGGTCAGCGACTTCGGATCGGTTGCCGTGTGAAAAGCTTTGGCCAAACCGAAATCGATTATTTTTACCACCGGAATCCCGCTCTTGCGGAGCGCGCGTATTCTACTTCGCTTAGACCGAGCTTGATCGCTCCCCATCACTTCGGGGTCGTCCGCATTTACGAGCATCAGGTTTGCTGGCTTTAAATCGCGATGGACTAACCCGTGTTTTTCTGCGGCGGCCAGGGCCGAGGTGACTTGCTCTGCAATTCCGATGGTGGTACGCGCATCGAGCGGCCCGGCGCGGTGAACGCGTTCATCAAGGGTCTCGCCCTCGATTAATTCCATCGCGTAAAAGTATTGGCCTGTCTCAAGGCGCATTCCGAATTGGTAGACGGTGGCGATGTGTTCGTGTCGCAGTGCTGCAGCCGCGCGCGCTTCGCGGACAAAGCGTTCGCGGGCGTCGGCGCTTCGCTCAGCGATATCGGTTTTAATGATCTTTAAGGCGACTTTGCGCTGGAGCGACGTGTCGGTGGCGCGATACGTGACGCCCATCGCTCCACGGCCAAGCTCGCAGAGACTTCCATCCGCGTGACAATCGATTTCATACACACCAAAGCGCGTGCCGCCCTCGAGAGCGTCCGGGGTTGAATCTTGCGCCACTTCTTCTTCGCTGCCGATTCCCGCGCTGCAACAAACAAGACATGCAGCCGAGTCCGCCACCGAATGTTTCCTCAAGCGCAGCGCCGCAGGTCGGACAGGTCAGAAGCTTGCTGCGAGGAGGGTTGCATTTGTTTGGGCTAAGCGGCGAGTTATTAGACCAGACCGGGGCAACGATTGCCCGATCTTGCGCTCAATCTCTTCTTGAGCCTCGGGGGACATGTGGAGCTACCTAACAAGATCTTTCATAAACCCGCTGCCAGGCTATGTCGAGAATAAAGCTGGCGACGCCGAAACGCTCTAAGTCTCGACGAAATCGAGCCCTTGTGTTCGCGCGTTTCGATCAGATGCCGCGTCTCCGCGCGCTGGAGATCTTTGCGAGACGTAGCCGACGCAAAGGACAGCCGTCGTGACGAAGCCCATCCGGCCGGTCCGTGTGCCTGAGCCGGGGATGCATCGAGGCTTTTGCGGATCGCAGCACCAACTCGTCTCCTATGACAATGAGTTCACCGTTAAATGGCGCCGAGGGTTTGATCGGAAACAGCGGTCGTAACACCGCAGATGCTTGCGATGCAAACACAAGCGAAATGAGTGTAGCCACTACTGCACACTTCATTTTCATGGAAGTTCGAACTCCTTTCCCAGGCTAATTTCCTCTGCGATCAAGTTTTCGGCGCGAATGTTTGTTTCCTCTGCCGTTTCAACACGCGCCCACTCTGCTTTAATCGCTTCGCCAACTGCGATCGGTAATCCCGTATCCAAATCGTAAACGATAAAAGTTTTCATAACTCAAATTTCCTTTCAGTTGGTTTGTGATTTTGGTCTCCACTGACGTACTTCGGGAGATCCGGCGCGATATTGCAGAAAATTTAGCGGAAAGCGAGATTTACCCGGATCGCAGAAGGCAACGAAGTCGTGCCCCAATTAAGAGGAAGGTGCTCTCTAATGACTGGAAGCGAACCCTGATTCGGCGTGCCTCGATCGACTTTCGTTCAGGCCAAGCTCAGGTCGCATCCACCCATCCGTGTTATCCTGTGCGATCCGTGGTGGAAGTTATTTCGGCTTTTCCTCGCAGAGTTTCTGAAACGCGGATCATTCCGAAGCGGATCGAACATCGGATCGAGCCGGAGCAACGCAGGCGTTAGCGGAATATTTAACGTCCAGGCGCCTGCGCCGGGTATCGAGAGCACTTTCTCTAATGCCGCGATGGCTCGATCGGATTCTCCTGTTTGCGCCGCCACGCGCGCGAGGACTTCGATTGGCATTGGACCATCCATGGCATCTTTTTCAATCGGAATTGCCGCGATTGCGCGTTCGGCCAGAGCCAAGGCAGCCGTTTTGTCACCAAGGCCCATGTTGGTCAGCGCGAGGTCCCCAATCAGGGTATAATTATCAGGCTGTTCTTTCAGGAAAGGTTCCAGTTCGCGGCGCGCCTGTCTCCAACTTTCCTGCGCAGCGCCTTGGTCGCCGGCGAGGTCTTGCGCCCACCCTAGCCAAAAGCGCAATTCGCCATTGAGATAACCGAGTGCCGGATCAGGCGCCGCCAGCAGCTCCTTCAGGCGCCGTATCAGCCGCGCGGGCTGGCGCTCCAAGATCGTCTGATAGACTTGTGCTTCCAACGCGAAAGGGGCGTTGGCCGTCGGATGCAGCGGATTGAGCAACGTCGCCGCCCGCGTCAGGTCACCTTCGGCTTGCGCGGTCAACGCCTTTTCCGCAAGAGTATCGACGTCATCAGGCGTAATATCGAGAACCTGATCCAGCTTCCGCAGCGCCTCGGGAAAGCGGCCGAGAAAGATATAGGAGAACGCGTGTTGCGTTAAAGGGTAACGTTGCGTGGATCGATCTGCTCGGCTTCATTAAAGTAAGCCTCGCTACGATCCCACTCACCACGCTCTCCGTGCGACGTAGGCTAATGCTTCAGGAATCTGGCTGTTATTCGGCAGGAGCTGTCGCGCCTCGTTGAAAGTAACGGACAGCAGTATCGTAATCCTTGAGGCAGCCATAATGATACCAGCCTTTGGCATAGAGCGCCTCGGCGAGATTCGGCTGAAGATTAAGTGCGGTGTCCGCTGCGTGGCGCGCCTCTTCACGCAGGGCCGAGGTTGGTTGCAGAGACAGCATTACGTAGCCCACAGCGTCGACCTGTGATAGCAGGGCCCACGCGAGGGCGAATTTCGGATCCAGTCGCACCGCTTCTTTCAAGTAGCTCTGCGCTGCAATTTGGTCGGCGTAGTTAAGTCCCGTTTTCAAGCTGTAAGCGAGACCACGCAGGTAGGCGTCGTACGCCTCGAGATTATCCGTCGGTTTGGCGGCAATGAGTTGCTCTTCCTGGCCGGTCAGTGTGGCTCGTAATTGCTCGGCGATGGCCTTGGCGACTTCACTTTCGACCGAAAGAATGTCCGTTAGTTTGCGATCAAACGTGTCAGCCCACACATGGGAATCGTTGGCGGCCTTGATCAGCTGAACGTTCACCCGAACGGAGTCGCCACTCTTTTGCACGCTTCCTTCCAAAATGTGGGCTACGCCAAGTTGCTTGGCGATCTCGGGCAGGTTCTCCTGTGCGCTCTTATACTGCTGCGTCGATGTCCGGGAGATCACCTTTAGATCAGCGATCTTGGATAAGCGGGTCAGAATCTCGTCCTGAATACCGTCGGCAAAGTACGCATTCGCTTTGTCTTCGCTGCGATTTTCAAACGGCAGCACTGCAATGCTTTTCTCAGACGCGGGATTCAAAGCCGCATTTTCGACTCGCGATCGATATGCGAGGAAAAGTGCAGACATGCCGAGAACGACGACGGTTGCGAGTGCGAGAGCGGCGCGCGTGCGTCGCACGCTGCGTACCTCTGGGGAACAACGTTGCAGGCGCGCTGCTAACTCGCCGGTGCCGGGCCGCGAGGCCGGTTCGAATGCGAGCATCGATTCAAGCAGCGATTTCAGGCGATGCGGAACATGCGCTGCTTTGAGTTGTTCGACTGGAAGCGCATTTGATTTTTGAGCGCGGTGGATCTCCGACAGCGTACGGCCGGCAAATGGCGTTTTTCCGGTAAGCGCGAACCAGAGCGTTTCGCCCAACGAATAAATGTCGGAGCGCACGTCGAGCGCAGAATGTTCAAATTGTTCCGGGCTGGCGAATGCCGGCGTGCCGCACGAATCTGTCATGGGTCAGCGACTTCGGATCCGTTGCCGTGTGAAAAGCTTTAGCCAAACCGAAATCGATTATTTTTACCACGGGAATCCCGCTCTTGCGGAGCGCGCGTATTCTACTTCGCTTAGACCGAGCTTGATCGCTCCCCATCACTTCGGGGTCGTCCGCATTTACGAGCATCAAGTTTGCCGGCTTTAAATCGCGATGGACTAACCCGTGTTTTTCTGCGGCGGCCAGGGCCGAGGTGACTTGCTCGTGCAATTCCGATGGTGGTACGCGCATCGAGCGGCCCGGCGCGGCGAACGCGTTCATCAAGGGTCTCGCCCTCGATCAATTCCATCGCGTAAAAGTATTGGCCTGTCTCAAGGCGCATTCCGAATTGGTAGACGGTGGCGATGTTTTCGTGTCGCAGTGCTGCAGCTGCGCGGGCTTCGCGGACAAAGCGTTCGCGGGCGTCGGCGCTTCGCTCAGCGATATCGGTTTTAATGATCTTTAAGGCGACTTTGCGCTGGAGCGACGTGTCGGTGGCGCGATACGTGACGCCCATCGCTCCACGGCCAAGCTCGTAGAGACTTCCATCCGCGTGACAATCGATTTCATAAACACCGAAGCGCACGCCGCCCTCGAAAGCGTTCGAGCGTTGAATCTTGCGCCACTTCTTCTTCGCTGCCGATTCCGGCGCGCAACAAACAAGACATGCAGCCGAGTCCGCCACCGGGTGTTTCCTCGAGCGCACGCCGCCACAGTTCGGACAGGTCGAAATTTGCTGCGAGCGGCGGGTTGCATTTGTTTGGGCTGGGTTGCAGCCACCGCGTGGCGCGAGAGTCTTGATTCGCCAAAGAAATCGCAGGAGTTCACGGCTGCTTTTCCTCACAGAGTTTTGAAAAGCAGGATCGGCGCGCAAAGGGTCCCAGATCGGATCGAGCCTAAGAAGAGCTGGCGTAATAGGCGCCGGGCCGTAATACCAGCTACTGTAGGGCGTTTGTAACAACGGGGTGAGAGTTGAGATTGCAGGGCTGTTCTCCCCAACGATTGTCTCGAATTAACGCCAGGTTCTCTTCATAGAGAGGTCCGGCTGCCGCATCATTAGCACGAGGTAGAAGCATGATTGCACCCTCCGCTATCTTTATGGCCGAGTCCTTCTCCCCCATCACGGCACAAGCCATGAGACAGTTGTAGCGCATCCGGCGCGAGCAGCGCGAGGGGCGCGTGCCTGCAAGTTGTTTGATTGCTCTGTAGAGACTGCTCGAGTGTATTGCGCGCCTGTTCAGCGGTAATCTTTGCGCCAGCCGTGTCGCCAGCAAGGCGCTGCATGAAAGCAAGCGACACTTGATTAGCAGGCCTTCTCGATACTCAGAAGCAAAATGGAATTGAGCCAGTCGAGCTTGCAGCAATCGAACGGCTTCACCGTAATTTCGTTCAAGTCTCAACTGAGTGATCTTGGTTTCGAAGAGGAATTGCAGAAGGAGTCTCGTTCGTTTACTTCGGATCAACAACTTAGCGGCTTCTTGCAGGTTACCCTGGGCCTGATAAATGCTGGCCTTTGCCGCCATCACATCCGGATCGTTTGGCGTAATGTCCAGCGCTCGATCATAGAGCTTTAGCGCGGCCGGGAATTGTCGAAGCATGGCGTAAGTCTCTGCCGCGTCCATGAGTAACTCCACATTACGTGGGTCCAAGGCGAGGGCTTGCTCGAAGTAGGCAATGCTTTGATCCCAGTGTCCCTCGCGTCGGGCAACTAAGGCCGAGGGCACATTGGCACCTCGCTGCTGCCTGGTAACATCTTGCTGACGCGACTCGAACGTGGTTTTGGCAGCCCCGTAATCACGCAGCACCCAGTATTGATAATAACCCAAGGCGAGCAGGGTTTCAGGCGAGTTCGGCTCCAGTTTCTGCGCATTCTCCAAAGCACGTTTCGCTGCATCGCGCCGAGCGGCGAGTAGTAGTGTCGTCGCGGTTAAAGTAGAGATGCGCGTTCGCGCGAGAAAGCCGCGCCCAAGCAAGCGCAAAATTGGGGTCAAGCTGCACCGCCCGCTCATAAAAACCGACGGCTTTCCTTACGAGATCGGATAGAGTAGGAGGAGTAGCTGCGTGCTTCAAAAGCCAGGCCGCGCAGATACGCATCGTAAGCCTCCGGATTGTTTGTTGGTTTAACTGCTAACGCCTGCTCCTCGCGACCGGTCAGCTTCGCTTGCAACGACTCCGCTATTCGTTTGGCGATCTCGCTCTCGACGCCAAAGATGTCAGTCAACTTCCGATCGTAGGTGTCGGCCCAGAGATGGGAATCGGTTTGCGCGTTGATCAACTGCACATTGACCCGCACCTGATCAGCCACTTTTTGCACGCTACCCTCAAGAATGTTCGCTACACCAAGCTGCTTCGCGATCTCGCGGAGATTGCCAGGTTTGCTCTGATATTGCTGCGTGGAAGTGCGCGAAATTACTTTCAAATCCGCGATGCTTAGATAAGCGGGTCAGGATCTCGTCCTGAATACCGTCAGCAAAGTACGCATTCGCTTTGTCCTCGCTGCGGTTTTCAAACGGAAGCACGGCAATGCTTTTGTCGCGAGGATTCAAAGGCGAATTTCGGATTCGCGATGGTTGAAAGACGAAAAGTGCAGACATGCCGAGAATCACGAGGGCTGCGACTGCGAGAGCGACGCGCGTGCGTCGCACGCTGCGTGCCTCTGGGGAACAACGTTGCAGGCGCGCTGCTAACTCGCCGGTGCCGGGCCGCGAGGCCGGTTCGAATGCGAGCATCGATTCAAGCAGCGATCTCAGGCGATGCGGAACATGCGCTGCTTTGAGTTGTTCGATGGGAAGCGCATTTGATTTTTGAGCGCGGTGAATCTCCGTCCACGCTACGGCCGGCAAATGGCGTTTTTCCTGTAAGCGCGAACCAGAGCGTTTCGCCCAGCGAGTAGATGTCGGAGCGCACGTCGAGCGCAGAATGTTCAAATTGTTCCGGGCTGGCGAATGCCGGCGTGCCCGACGAATCTGTCATGGGTCAGCGACTTCGGATCGGTTTGAGTGTGAATTGCCTTAGCCAGACCGAAGTCGATTATTTTCACCAGCAGCTTTGTATTGTTGGTGACGTGGGCCGTTTCGCCATCGGGCGAGACGAGCATCAGGTTCGCTGGCTTTAAATCGCGGTGGACTAACCCGTGCTTTTCCGCGGCGGCCAGTGCAGAGGTGACTTGCTGTGCGATCTTCGATGGTGGTACGCGCATCGAGCGGCCCGGCGCGGCGAACGCGTTCCTCAAGGGTCTCGCCCTCGATCAATTCCATCGCGTAAAAATATTGGCCTGTCTCAAGGCGCATTCCGAATTGGTGGACTGGTGGCGATGTTTTCGTGTCGCAGTGCTGCGGCTGCACGGGCTTCGCGCATAAAGCGTTCGCGGGCGTCGGCGCTTCGCTCAGCGATGTCGATTTTAATGATCTTTAAGGCGACTTTGCGCTGGAGCGACGTGTCGGTGGCGCGATACGTGACGCCCATCGCTCCACGGCCAAGCTCGCAGAGACTTCCATCCGCGCGACAATCGATTTCATACACACCAAAGCGCATGCCGCCCTCGGGAGCGTCCGGGGTTGAATCTTGCACCGTTTCTTCTTCGCTGCCGATTCCGGCTCGCAACAAACAAGACATGCAGCCGAGTCCGCCACCGGGTGTTTCTCGAGCACGCCGCCAGCCGACACGTCGGACACCTGCCGGAATTGCTGGCGAAGGTTGCATTTGCTTGGGCTAAGTTGCAGCCACCGTGTGGCGCGCGAGAGTCTTGATCCCGCCGGAAGAAATCGCAGGAGTCCACGGCTGCTTTTCCTCGCAGAGTTTTTGGAAAGCGGGATCCGCCGCGCAGAGGGTCCCAGATCGGATCGAGCTTCAAGAAGCGCCGGCGTGATGACAAGCCCGTAAACCCGGCCTCATAGGGCGTTTGTAACAGCTCGGTGAGAGCTGAGATCGCACCGGTGATTCTCGCCGACCATCGTCTGAATTTCTGCCAGGTTCTCTTCAAAACGAGGTCCCTGTATCGGATCTTTAGCACGGGGCAGAAGCATGCTTGCACGCTGTGCGAGCTTTAGGCCAAGTCCTTCTCTCCCATCAAAGCATAAACTTTAGACAAATCTAACCGCACAAGTAGGGGTCGTCTGGCGATTCATGAGCTGTTCAAGTGTATTGCGCGCCCTTTCAACGGTAACCTCGAGCAATACGTAACTGTTCGGCAGAA
>ERZ1370068.11230-contig-9862_pt1 | contig 25952 bp, 32 predicted proteins | sample MGYA00561227_ERZ1370068 | MGnify/ENA primary metagenome ERZ1370068 (study PRJEB38410, sample SAMEA6850437) | metagenome | study: Metagenomic assessment of the ecological functions of the soil: analysis of the soil microbiota associated with the...
CAGCCTGGCGCACCCGCGCACGGAGCGGGTCGCCTGATTCCATCCACACACCCTTCTGAGGCGAGGGCCCGGCGGCAGCGATGTCGTCGGGCCTCGTCGTTTCACCGTCCGCTATTGCCGTGCGACGCGCCGCCCGCGCCCACCGAGCAGGTGGCCGTCGCAGAGAATCGCCCGCCTTGACCCGACCGTGGGCAGCGCATGAGCACCCCGACGACAACCAACCGCTCGGAGGTCCCGTCGATGATCAAGCTCTACCACGCGCAGCTCACCCGCTCGATTCGCATCATCTGGTTGCTCGAGGAGCTCGGCATCCCGTACGAGCTCGCGACCGTCGCCTTCAAGCCGCCGCGCCACTCGTTCGAGCAGGACACGCCGAGCCGGCAAGTTCCCGGCGCTCGAGGACGGCGAGTCTCGTCATGTTCGAGTCGGGCGCGATCCTCGAGTACCTGATCGAGAAGTACGGCAACGGGCCGGCTCGCCCCGCGATCGGCAGCCCCGACCGCGGCCCGTATCTCCAGTGGCTGCACTTCGCCGAAGCGACCGCGTTTCCGCCGATCGGCGACATCGCGCGCCACACCATGTTCCTGCCCGAGGCCGAGCGCATCCCGCAGGTCGCCGCCGACGGCCGCGTGCGCGCGAAGAACGCGCTCGACGTCCTCGAGCGGCGGCCTGCACGGGCAAGGACTACGTCGTCGGCAACGCGCTCTCCGGCGCCGACATCATGATCGGGCTACTTCCTGATGGCGGCGCGCATGCTCTGGCTGCGTCGGCGCCGAGCATCCGAACGTCGCGGCCTACTGGGAGCGCCTCGCGGCGCGCCCGGGCTGCAGAAGGCGCTCAGCGCCTAGGAGGCTCGCGATGCTCGTCGTCCATCACCTGAACGACTCGCGCTCGCAGCGCATCCTCTGGCTCCTCGAGGAGCTCGGCGTGCCCTACGAGATCAAGAACTACGCGCGCGATGCGACGACGCGCTTAGCGCCGCCCGCGCTCAAAGCCGTGCACCCGCTCGGCAAGTCGCCGGTCATCACCGACGGCGACCGCACGATCGCCGAGTCGGGGGCGATCGTCGACTACATCGTGCGCCGGCACGGCAAGGGGCAGCGGGCAGCCCGATCCCGCGTCGGCGCTCTACGACGAGTACGTCCACTGGCTGCACTACGCCGAGGGCTCGGCGACGTTGCCGCTGATGCTGCTGCTCTACGTGACCTGGCTCGCCGGCGGCGACGTCCCGGCGCCGCTGAAGCAGCGCATCGACGACGAGCTCGCGCTCCACCTCGGCTACCTCGAGCAGAACGCTCGGCGGCCGCCAGTTCATCGCCGGCGACGCGTTCACCGGCGCCGACGTGCAGATCACGTTCGTCGCCGAGATGGCGAAGCTCCTCGGCCAGCTCGCCGAGCGCCCGAACCTGACGGCGTACGTGGCCGCGCATGCACGCGCGGCCGGCCTATCGGCGGGCGATCGAGCGCGGCGGCCCGTCGATGCTCGACGTATAGGTCTCCGCCTCCAACAACCGGACGTTGTTCTGAGGCGTTCTCACACCAGCAGCGCCAACACCTCGCTCGCCGCGCGCTCGCCTGAGCGGACGGCGCCGTCCATGTAGCCGTTCCAGTAGGTCGCGGTCTCGGTGCCGGCCCAGTGGATGCGGCCGACCGGCTGGCGGAGCACGTCGCCGAACTCGGTGAGCGTGCCGGGGCCGAGGACGGCGACCGGGCAGCCGCGGTTCCACTGCTCGGCCGACCAGTTGATCTCGACCACCTCTTGCGGGCTCAACGCCGCGGGTCCGAAGAAGTCGGCGAAGTTCTGGAGCGCGGCGGCACGGCGCTCGGCCGCCGAGCGCTCTTCCCAGGTGCGCGCCTCGCGGCCGCCGATGAAGCCCATCATGATGCCGCGGCTGCCGTCGGCGGGTGAGGTGTCAAAAGCTCCGCCGATGAACCGGCGGCGGCTGATCTCGGGAAGCTTCATGGGCGGGTCCTCCGTGAGCGGACACGCGATGGCGCCGCTGGCGCACGGTTCTCGCGTGCGCGCCCGCCGACGCCAATCCCTTCGAGCCGGCGCCTTCAGCGCGAAAGGGGTGAAACGCGAACCGGCGAGACGGGGAATCAGCGACCGGGAACGGGTCGACGCGGGCGCCCAGCTCCAAGCCCGCGATCGAAGAGTTCGACCGCCGCGTCGATCACCCGTTCGTGCACCGCCTGTCGATCGACGTCCGCGTTCCGGTCGACGCACACCTGCGCCGCGACCAGGCGTCCCGGAAACGTACAGGTCGGCATGAACACGAAGTGGTCCGCGTTCGGAATCGCGATCAGGCGCGCCCGCGGGATGAAGCGCTCGTCAGCGCGCGGCGTTCAGGTCGAACGGCACGACCTCGTCGCCCGGCGAGGCGACGAGCACGACCGGGACCGTGATGCCGCGGAGGCTCGCCGGGATCGCCGCCGGTCCGAGCACGGGCGCGAGTGCCAAGACGGCGCGGATGCGGCGGTCGCGTCGCGACTTTCCGGCCTCGGCGAGGTCGGCGATGCGGCTCGGCTCGAGGTCGACGACGAGCTTGCAGTCCGGTCCGGGTTGGCGGGCCGAGCAGTACGTCAGGTACGCGTTCGGCGCGAGCCGGAGACCGGCGAGGGCCAACACCGTGTACGCACCCGACGAGTGGCCCGCCGCGCCGATCCGCGCCCGGTCGACGCGCGGACCGAAGGTGGGATCCGCGAGCAGGCGATCGAGCACGACGCTCACGTCACGGGCGCGGCGCCACGCCGCGAAGCGGCCCTCGACGCTCGTGTCGCCGAAGCGGTCGCCGGGTGGTCCATCGCGACCGCGAGGTACCCGTGCGACGCGAGCGCCTCCGCGAGCCAGGCGAGATTCGACGCATCGCCGCCGCTGCCGTGCGAGAGCAACACGAGCGCGGAGGCGACGCGGGGTCGCACGCAGCGGCGCACGCCAGGCCCCGTGGCCGACGAAGATGCCGTCCCATTCTGATCTCGTCCTCGACGGTGCCGGCGAGCCGCGGGATACCAGGATCGTGGTCGCGAGCTGGCGGTCGCGATCGTCGTCGGTGAAGACGCGGCTCGCGATGCCGACGGGCGGGACGGTTGCGCGCGCGCGACGCGACGGGCGGGACGACGCCGGCACTCGCGCCGGGGGTCACGACACGGCCGCAGCCGAGCGCGCCGAGCGCCACCACGGTCGCGACGAATCGCACGCGGCGCAGCGCTCGCCCGCTCGTCGTCCGTCCGCTCGCCACCGCCGTGCTGGTATGTCGTCGCGCCAGCGAGCGCAAACTCGCGCGCGTTCCCACGATTTATTTTGACATCGATTCTCGCGGGCGGCGTAGCCTCGACTCACCTCGGAGCTCCTCCGTGCCGAACGTCGCTACCCTGCGACGTGTGGGAGCTCGCGTGCCTAAACATCGAGCCCAGAGGCGCGTGCGCCGCTCACCCATTGCAAGGAGGAAGTCATGCGACTGCACTCTCCGTGGCGCGGCGGATTCCGCCGTGCGCCTCGATCCTCGTCCTCGTTCTCGCCATCGTCATGGCCGCGCCTGCGAGCGCCACGCCGGTCAAATGTCAGCGCGCGATCGCGCGCGCCGGCGCGCAGTTCGTGAAGGCGCGGGCCGGTGCGCTCGCCAAGTGCGAGGGTGCCGTCATCAACGGCAGCGTCCCCGGTCCCTGTCCCGACGGGAAGACGGCGGCGAAGCTCGCCCAGGCCACGACGAAGCTCGGGTCCACGATCGGCAAGGCCTGCGGCGGGGTCGACAAGCGTCTGCGCCGGCGATCGGCACGAGGAGGACAAGCCGGGATCGATCGGCTGGCCGGCCACGTGTCCGAACATCGAGCACGGTGCGTGCACCAACACCATCGACCATTGCGGTGACATCGCGACCTGCATCGCCTGCGTCACCGGCGCGGCCGTCGACCAGGCGATCGATCTCGGTTTCCGACGACCTGGCCCTGCCGAGCAGCGGTGCGGTGAGCGCCTGCCAAGCGGCGATCGGCAAGTCGACCGCCGCCTTCGTGGCGGCGCGCAGCAAAGCCCTCCAGAAATGCTGGGACGGCCGACTGAACGGCAAGCACAGCGGCGACTGCACGCCGCCGGCCGCCGGCGACGGCGAAGTATCTCGGGGCCATCGCCAAAGCGCACACCAAACAGGTGACGACGATCTGCAAAGCGTGCGGTGGCCCCGACAGGGCCTGCGGCCAGCTCGACGATCTGATGCCCGCAGCCATCGGCTTGCCGACCGACTGCACGCGCGTTGACGCCGCCCGAGGGCGGCAACTGCACACAGTGGCGATCACCGACCTCGCGAGCCTGATCGCGTGCGTCGATTGCGTCGCCGGGTTCGAGACGTCGCGCATCGATCGGCTGCAGGTGCCGGGGCTGACGCCCTACCCGGATGCCTGCAGCGTCTGCCTGGCCTCGGACGCATTCGCATTCCCGGTCGCGTCGTCCTGGCTCCTTGATCGGCTTCGCCCGCGCGCCCCGGATCGTTCACGGTCCGGGGCGGTCGGCGAGCGGCGCCACGAGCACGATCGCGAGATTGCGCTCGGCACCCGTCGAGCGCGGGTCGAGGCGGAGGGCCGTCCGGTACTCCGCCTCGGCACGCGCCCGATCGCCGAGCCGGAAGTACGCGCTCCCGAGATTGTTGTGGGCGTCGGCGTGCTCGGGATCGAGACGGACGGCGGCGAGATACGCGTCGCGCGCCCGGGCGATCTCGTCGCGACGGAAGTAGAGGTTGCCGAGGTTAGCTGTGGGTCGTCGCCGAGTCGGGGCGTACGTGAGCGCCTGCAGCGGGCGGTAGTAGCCGCTCGCGATGCCGCCCGGGAAGATTTCGGACGTGAAGAGACGCGGCAGCGCGTCCCAACGCTTGATCGCGGGGTTCCTGACGACGAGGAAGAGGTCGTCCCAGAGAAAGGCGTCCGGGAGCGCGTTCGCGTAGACGACGAGCACGACGGCGACGACGAGGCCGACGTGCCACGCGACGATCGCCGTCGGGTCGCGCTGCCGGGAGCCGTCGCCGTGTCTGGCGTCAGCTCCCGGCATGGAACCCTGGTCGAGCGCTAGGCTCGTTATCGAGCCGTCAGGCTCGCGGAATGACGCCCTGCTGCTCGAGGTACGCCATGATCTGCTTCGCGCTCGCCTCGACGCTCTGCCCCGCCGTGTTGATCGTGAGCTCGGGCTTGGTCGGGCGCCTCGTACGGCGCCGAGATGCCGGTGAACTCCTTGATCTCGCCGGCGCGCGCCTTCTTGTAGAGGCCCTTCACGTCGCGCTGCTCGCACACCTCGACCGGGCAGTCGACGTGCACCTCGACGAAGTCGCCCGCCGCCATGATGGCGCGCACCTGGTCGCGGTCGGCGCGGTACGGCGAGATGAAGGCCGTGAGCGCCACGACGCCGGCCTCGGTGAAGAGCTTCGCCACCTCGCCGATGCGCCGGATGTTCTCGGTGCGATCCGCGGGCGAGAAGCCGAGGTTCTTGTTGAGGCCGTGGCGGACGTTGTCGCCGTCGAGGATGTAGGCGCGGATGCCGCGCTCCCAGAGACGCTTCTCGAGGTCGACCGCGATGGTCGACTTGCCCGAGCCCGAGAGGCCCGTGAGCCACACGGTGCAGGCCTTGTGGCCGTTGATCTTCTCGCGGTCCTCGCGCGTGACGTTGCCCTGGTGCCAGACGATGTTGGTCGCTTTTTGTTCAGTCATGGGGCCAAGGGTTTAGCGGGGCGGGCCGTGACCGGCAACCCCGCAATCGCGAGAATTTGCGCCGAATTCACGGCGCGGTCGGGCGCGCGGACGGTGAAGCCGAGAATCGCTGGTGCGCCGGCGACCGTGCCGGCGCCGTCGACGGGTTGCAGCGTCACGGCATAGTCGCCGGGGACGAGCCAGGACGCCGGTATCCGCACCTCGATGGCGTCTCGCGCGGTCGGTCACGCGGGTCGCGATCTCATGCTGGCTGCGCGCGTCCGCGCACCCGCACGTCGAGCGGGCCATCGGCGAGATCGGTCGGGCGGCACCACGCGCAGGAGCACAGCCGGCGCGCGGCGGCGGCATACGGGACGATCGTCGGCCCCATGGGAGCGATCCGAGCACCGGCGCCGACGCGCCACCCGGCGGTGGTGCGGCGGCGGACGCGACCTCACGTTCGCGCTGATCGCCGAGCTGGCCGGAGAGCGCTCGTCCCGCCTCCGGCGCCAGAGCGCGCATCGCTTGGTCGTCGCCGGAACGCGCCGCCGGCGCTGGCCCCTGCGCCTTCCTCACGGCCATCTCGTCGACTCGTTGCACCGCGAGGCCTGCGCCGGCGGCCGCGGCGCGCCGGCGGCGAGCCCGGTCATCGGCGCGAGGGCGCGGCGGCATTCGGCGCCGGACGAGGCGCGTCCTCCGGTGCCGCGCGAGCGCGTCCTCCGGCGCCGCACGAGGCGCGTCTTCGAAGCCGCCCGCGCCGCGCTCGCGCTTGGCCATGGCAGCGGGCGGTGCGCCCGCATCGCGCTCGCTCGCCGGCGGCAGCGCCGGCCCGATGCGACGTGCGTCGACGGCGCGCGTCTTCTCGGCGACCCGCGGCAACTGATCGCGGAGCAGCGGCACCAAGAGGACGGCGACGAGCGCGTAAGCGAACGCCGGATGCCAGACCAAGCGTCCGAGCCAGCCGCCCGCGGTCGGAGCATCGTCGTCCGCCGGGCGCTCGCGCGTCGGGCGACGCGGTGGAGCGGACGCGGCCGACGCCGCGCCCGCCGCGACCAATTGCGCGGCGTCGAAGCCGCGTAGGGTACGGACCTCGTCGGCGCAGGCGCGACACGTCGCGAGATGACCCTCGACCGCGGTACGGGCCGCGGCCGCAAGCGTCGCCGGCGCATCCACGAACGCGAGCAACGTCGGCGCGGCTCGGGATGCGAGACTCGACCGGCGCGCCCGGCGCGCAACATCCCGTCGAGCTCGCCCCACACCCGCACCTCGGCGGCACAGTCGGGACAGGACGGGTAGTGGGCGACGAAATGCAGCGTCCGCCTCCTCGCCGCGCAGCACGGCAAGGAGGTCGGCATCGAAGGCGCGCCGGCAGGTCATGCGTCGGTCTCCATCGGCGATCGTCCGTCGCTGATAGGTCGTCGAGCGCCGTCGCATCGGATCAGCCATCATCCGCAAATCGGCGGCGCAGCGCCATGAGCGCATCGCGCAGGCGCCGCTTCATCGTGCCGAGCGGGATGCCGGTCTCGTCGCTCACCGCCTGGTACGTCTTGCCCTGACGGTAGATGCCGTCGAGCACGTCCTGCTGCTCCTCGGGCAGGTCGCGCACCGCCGCCCACACCTCGCGTGCGGCGGCCGTCGCCGGATCGGCGGTCGCCCCGATCGCCCGCGCCGCCTCGTCGTCCCAGGCGACGGTGCCGCGCTCGTGACGCCGGCGCGCGCCCTTCAGGCGATCGACCACCTTGTTGCGGGTGATGATGCGGACGTAGCCGAGGAACGCCTCGGGGTCGCGGAGACGTCCGGCACGCGCGTTGGCGACCAGCGACATCACGACCTCCTGGCGGAGATCGTCCCATTCGTCGCGGAAATCGTAGGCCCGGAGCTGGGCGAGAAAGCCGGAGATCACGCGGTTGATCTTGGCGAACGCGAGGCGGTCGCCCGCCAGGAGCTGGTCCAGGACGACGATCCAGTCCTCTCGCGGCGCGCGCCATCCGTCCTCCGTTAGCGGCTCGTGATCCGATTTCCCGCGAGCCGACGACCTTCCCGACGACAACGCGAAAGTGGCCCGCCCGACGCGGTCCACGGGAAAGGACGGACTCATCCATGACCACGACCACGATGCCCCTGCTGCTCGAACGCGCTCTGCGCTTCGTCATGACGCTCGCGCTCCTCGCTCGGTCTCGCAGCGCACGCGCGACGCCGCGCCGCCGAGGAGGCGGCCGCACCGCTCGACCCGGCGCGCCTCGCCGCGCACCGCGCCGGACGGCACGCCGCTCGGCGCCTGTCCGCTCGAGCACACCGACGTCGCCGCCGAGATCTCGGGCTTCGTCGCCCGCGTCGTCGTGACCCAGACCTTCGCGAACCCCTTCGCCGAGCCGGTCGAGGCGATCTACACCTTCCCGCTCTCCGACCGCGCCGCGGTCGACGGCATGACGATGCGCGACCGGCGAGCGCGTGATCCGCGGCGACATCCAGCGCCGCGAGGACGCGCGCCGCATCTACGAGGCCGCGCGCGCCGCCGGGAAGCTCGCGAGCCTCCTCGACCAGGAGCGTCCGAACATCTTCACGCAATCGCTCGCGAACCTGATGCCGGGCGCCGAGGTGCGAGATCCGGCTCGAGTACGTCGAGCCGCTGAAGTTCGCCGACGGCACCTTCGAGTTCTCGTTTCCGACCGTGGTCGGGCCGCGCTTCGTCCCGGGAACGCCGACGGGCCACGCCGGCACCGGCTGGGCCCCGACACCGATCGCGTCCCCGACGCCTCGCGTCTGACGCCGCCGGTGACGCCGGAAGGCACGCGCGCCGGCCACGACCTCTCGATCGCCGTCGACCTCGACGCCGGCGTGCCGCTCGGCGCGGTCGTCTCGCCGCTCCACCCGATCACGGTCGACCGGCCGAGCCCCGAGCGCGCGCGCGCATCGCACTCGTGAACCAGCGCGAGATCCCGAACCGCGACTTCGTGCTGCGCTACACGGTCGCGACCGACGACGCTGCAGAGCACGGCACTCGTCCATCGCAGCGCCGACGGCGGCGACGGCTATCTCACGCCTCGTGCTGCTGCCGCCGAAGCGCACGACCGCCGAAAGCGCGGCGCCGAAGGAGCTCGTCTTCGTGATCGACCGCTCGGGCTCGCAGATCGGGCGCGCCGCTCGACAAGGCCAAGGAGACGATGCGCTGGATCATCGACCACCTGAACCCGCGCGACACGTTCCAGATCGTCGACTTCGGCTCGAGACGCCAACGTGCTCTTCGCGCGACCCGAGCGCGTCACTGCGGCGAGCCGGAAGCGCGCCCGCGACCACATCGACGCGCTCGAGGCCGACGGCGGCACCATGATGGCGGAGGCCGTACAGCGCGTGACCGCGATGCCCGCCGACGAGCATCGCCTCCGCATCGTCACGTTCATGACCGACGGCTACGTCGGCGAACGACTTCGAGGTCGCTCGATCTGGTGCAGAAGAGCCGCGGCACCTCGCGCTGGTTCCCGTTCGGCACCGGCAACGGCGTGAACCGCTTCCTGATCGAGACGATGGCGCGGCTCGGCGGCGGCGAGCCCGAGTTCGTCCTGCTCGCCGACCCCGGCGAGACGGTGGCGACGCCGCTTCTACGAGCGGATCGCCTCGCCCGTGCTGACCGACGTGCAGGTCGAGTTCGAAGGGCCTCGACGTGACCGACGTCGAGCCGCACGCGCTCGCCGACGTCTGGGCCGAGCGGCCGCTCGTCATCCACGCCCGCTATCGCACAGCCCGGACAGCGGCACCGTCGTGCTGCGCGGCTTCCAGAACGGTCGCCCCTACGAGCAGCGTCTCGCGCGTGACGCTGCCCGACGCGCGACGACGGCGCACGCCGCGATCGCGTCGCTCTGGGCGCGCGCCCGGGTCGACGCGATCATGGACGAGGACCTCGGGCTCCGTGCAGCGCGGCGAGGTGCCGGCGGAACGCCGCGAGCGCATCGTCGCGCTCGCCCTCGCCCATCGCCTCATGACGCAGTTCACCTCCTTCGTCGCGGTCGAGGAGCAGGTCGTGAACGAGGGCGGCCGGCAGCGCACCGTCACCGTGCCCGTCGAGATGCCGGACGGCGTCGAGTACGAGGAATCTTCGGCAACGATGCCAGCGCCGTCGCGGGCGCGCCGATGGCCCTCGCGGGTGGGATCGTGGCGCAGCAGAACGCGCCCTACCGCGCGCTCCAAATGAAGCAAGTGACCGAAGCGCGCGCGGAGCTGGCGCGACGAGCCGCGCCGGTTCCGGCCGCGCCGGTTCCGGCGGAGCCGCGCGAGCAGGATCGGCGAGATGCGCTCGCGGCGCTCGTCGACGCCGCGCCGCCGGCGCCGCCGCCGAGCCCACGGGCCCGGACCCGGCTCGCACCTGAGCTGCTCGCGTTGGCGACGGCTCCGGCGGGTAACCGCGGCAACGCGACCGGACGTCGTCGACGGGCGCGTCCGCGTCGCCGTGACGCTCGCCGTGCTCGGCGACGCCGAGCGGCGCGCGCTCGTCGCGTGCCGGACTCGCCGTCGAGCACGCGAACGGCACGACGGTCGTCGGCTGGATCGCGATCGAGAAGCTCGCCCTCCTCGCCGAGGTCGACGGCGTCGAGCGCGTCGCCGGCGTCACGACGCTCGCCGCGACTCCGCGGCCGCCTGCTTCGTGACGCGCGTCAGCTCGCCGAAAGAGAAAGCCGTGGTGATCCTCCGCCAGGCGGCGGAACGAGCGAGGTCTTTCGACTGCAATGCCGATCGACGGCGGCGACCAACGCCTTCCCGTCGATCGGCTTCCGGAGAAACTCGCGGATGCCGACGGCCCGCGCGCGCGTGTCGTCGGCTTCGTTGGCGGAGAGGACCACGACCGCCGTGCGTGCCAGCTCCTCGTGCGCTTTCATCCGCTCCCAGACCTGCCATCCGTCCATGTCCGGCATGCGGATGTCGAGCAGCACGACGCACGGACCGCATGCCGGCTTGGAGATAGTCGAGCGCCCTCGGCCCGGAGTCCGCCCCGACGACGTCGAAACCCTTGGTCTGCAGCATCGACACGATGGCCTCACGCGTATCCATGAAGTCATCAACCACGAGCTACGCTGTGACGCGAGTGCATGTCCGACTGCGTCGAGGGGGCGACACGCTCCACGGCTGAGTGCGCGCGGTCCGCGCTAGTCAAAACGCCGATCGCGAACGTCGTTTCCACTTCGATTTGTGCTCGGGGCCGTTGTCGGTGATGGTGGCGGGCGCCATGAAGCTCTCGCCCTCCGCCGTCGCTCTCCGGGCGGGACTGCTGCTGGGAAGCCTGACGATCGCCGCCGTGCTGCTCGAGATCGCCCTCCGCGTGCTCGACGTCGACCTCGCGCTCCTACCATTCGATCGCGGGCTTCGCCGTCTACGATCGCGAGCTCGGCTGGAAGCTCGCCCTCGCCCGCGAAGCGACATTCAAAGGCGCGCACTTTTCGGTCCATGTGAGCCAGAATGCCGAAGGACTCCGCGACCGACACTACGACTTCGCACGCACGCCGGGGAGGCGCCGCATCCTCGTGCTCGGCGACTCGGTCGTCTGGTGTTGTGGGCGTCGAGCAGGACGAGTGCTTCACCGAGCGTCTGGAGAACGCGCTCGGCGATACCGACGTGATCAACGCCGGCGTTCCCGGCTACTCGACGGCGCAGGAGCTCCTCTTCTACGAGCGCGAGGGGGCGCCGATACGGCTCCGACCTCGTGATGTTGGTCAGTGACGCCAGAACAGACCCCGCCGACAACGTCGACCCGCGCGGCCCGCGGTTTCGACTCGACGGCGGGGAGCTGCGCTACGATACCGCCCCGCCCCGCGCGGCGTCGTGCCGCCGCGACCGAGATGGCTGCAGGACCACTCCCGCCTCTTCGCGTGGGTCGGGTACGTGTGGACGGTCGCCCGCCGCTCGGCGCGGACGATCGGCAACGACGCCGCGCCGGACGCGCCGGCGGCGAGCGCGGGCGGTGGCGCGTCGGCGACCGCGCCGAGCCCGATGCCGACGCCACCCACGTGGAGCGCTCGCCGAGGCGCTCTGGGATCGCCTGCGGGCGGCGGTCGAGAGGACGGCGCCCGCCTCGTCGTCGTGCTCGAGATCATGTCGAGCGCCAGCGCGCGTGGCAGCGCGGGTTCTGGGCCGCGCGTCACGTGCCGTGTCTCGAGCTGCGCGCCCGCGTTGGCCGCCGCCGAAGCGCGCGGCGAGCGCGCGTCCGGCTGCAGGGCGACCCGCATCTGTCGGCCGCCGGCCGGGTGATCCTCACCGCGGAGCTGCAGCGCTTCTTGGCGTCGAGCTCGCCGCGCTCGACAGCAAACGCGGGCTGTGAAAACTGACCGCATGCCCACCATCTTCGAGCACTCCGAGCGAGCTCGCGGCCGCCGTCAGGCAGCCCACCTCGGCTACAGCGAATGGATCGAGATCACGCAGGACCGCGTCGAACCGCTTCGCCGACGCGACCGGCGATCGCCAATGGATCCACGTCGACCCCGAGCGCGCCAAGACGGGCCCGTTCGGCGGCACCATCGCGCACGGCTACCTCACGATGTCGCTCGTGAACCTCTTCCTCCCGAGATCATGGAGGTACGCGGCATCTCGATGGGCGTGAACTACGGCGCCGACAAGCTGCGCTTCCCGGCGCCCGTCAAGGTCGGCGCCCGCATCCGCGGGGGCGGCGAGCTCCTCAAGGTCGAGGAGGTGAAAGGCGGCGCCGTCCAGGCGACCGTGCGCGTGACCGTCGAGATCGAGGGCGGCGACCGGCCGGGGTGCGTCGTGGAGACGATCAGCCGCTACGTCCCCGCCGCAGGTTGCTGAAAAAGGGCCATCTGCGTCGTTGCTCGGTCGCTCACTTGTGCGGCGTAGCTCCGCTACGCCTCCGCGTTCGCTCCGTCGCGCCTAGCATCTGACCCTTTTGAGCAACCTGCGGGGGCTGCCTCGTGCGCGTGGTGGGGCGGTCGCTTCGCTCCGCCCCATCAATTTCATTTTCATTCCTTTCATCTGCGCATCAGTTTCTAATTGAAGGGCGGACGACACCCCATGCGCACGAGGTACGGCCAGCAGGTCGCTCAAAAGGTCGAGATGCTAGGCGCGAGGGAGCGAACGCGGAGGCGTAGCGGAGCTACGCCGCACAAGTGAGCGACCGAGCAACGACGCAGATCGGCCTTTTTCAGCGACCTGCTACGGCAGCGGATGGAACTCGAGCGAGACGCCGAAGACCTCGCTCAAGAGCAGATAGAGGGCGAGGAGCGCGGTGAAGAGCGCCGCGAAGGCGCCGATCGCGATGCCGGAGAGGAAGATCAACGAGATCAGCGAGCCGGCGACCACGAGCGGGAGGAGCAGCGGCGACTGGTTGAAGGGCGCGACCGGCTCGAGGAGCGGCATCAGACCGCGTTCGTTGGTCTCCTGACGGATGCTGTCGAGGAGCTGGCGGGCTTGGTCGTAGACGTACTCGAGCATGGGTCGTGACTAGCACATCGCCCAGGGCGGCGGCCAGCCGTGGAGGGCGCAGGTGCCGTCCTGAGTCGGGGAGGCGAACCCCGCCCGCGCAGCGCGCGGCCGAGCGGCCAGCGAGCCGCGAGTCGACGTGAGTGCGGCTTTGCCGCGCTCACCGCAGGAGAAGTCCCCCCTTAGTACTCTGGCTCGAAAGTTCGGTGACGTATCATGCTGCGGTGGGTAGTGTCAGACGCGCGACGGGGAGCTTCGCGAGGAGTTTGGCCAGGTCGGCGCGGGTGAACTTCCACTCGAAAGGCCGCGCAACGCTTTCGTAGTGCTCCTGGAAGCGAAGCAGGCGGTCTTCGAGTGCGGCCAGCGAAGCGAAATCGTTCGGCGTGAGGACCTTGCGCTGGACCACGGAGAAATAGATCTCCACTTGATTGAGCCAACTCGCGTGCAGGGAGTGTGGACCACGATGATGGCGGGCCACCGTTTGCGGAGCCGGTCCGTACAGCGCTCGCCCCGGTGGGAGGAGCAGTTGTCCATGATCCAGAACACGCGCGTTGCCGAGCGGTAGGGTTCCTGGCTCATCACCTGCTCGACGAGGCTGTCAAAGGCCGCAATGCACATCTTGGGCACGCAGCGCCCGTAGATCTTGGCACGCCGGACATCCCAGGCAGCCAGGTAGATCCAGGCGCCACAGCGTCGGTACTCGTGCTCCACGCGCATCGGCTGCCCGGGCCGAGGGCCTGAGTGGCGTGCGTGCGCCCGCGGGCTTGAATGCTGGTCTTCTCGTCGGTCGAGATCACGTAGTCGGTGGAGGCCAGGGCGCGCCTTCCCAGGTTCCGGCATAGAGGTCGAGCACGCGGCCAGCCTTCTGCGCGAAAGCGGGATCGCGAGGGAATATCCAACTGCGATGGCACCAAGGGCGGAGCGCGTCCTCGCTTAACCAGCGCCACACCGTCGTCTCGCCGACCGACGCGACCAACCCTCGGCGCACCGCTTCTTGGCGGAGGTCCGGGATGCTGAGGCGGGAGAGCGGGAGGCCATGCTCATACGGGAGCTCACAGGCCAGCGCCTTAACGGCGACCACGACGTCGGGGAAAAGCGAGCGGGTCGCCCGCCGCGGGGAGTTCCTCGAGGCCAGCGAGGCCGTCTTCGGCGAATCGTTTCCGCCACTTGCTCACGATCTGGCGCGGCGTATCGAGCCGCGCCGCGATCGCGTCGTTGGCCATGCCTTCGGCGGCATAGAGCACGATTCGGGCGCGGACCACGCTCTCTATACGGTGACGTATACTTACGGGCGTGACTCTCGAGCCATGCGCGCTGGTCGTCACTCAGGTGTATCGCATATGGGCTTTGCCTCGGCATATTCCACCACCTCCACCTGAGAGAAGGTAGTAGTCAAGGCGGGGCTTGATGACAATCAAATATACGTCACTGTACTTACGGCAACGAGTACTGAGCTACACGGCGCCTCTCGCCCCGCTCGCCCGTCCGGATGCGGATTGCTTCGTCGGCCGGCAGGATGAAGATCTTGCCGTCGCCGATGCGACCGGTCTTCGCCGTCGCCATGATCGCCTCGGCTACGGCCGCGCGCCTGCGTCGTCCGTCACCAGGATCTCGACCTTGATCTTGGGCAGGAAGTCGACGACGTACTCGGCGCCGCGATAGAGCTCGGTGTGCCCCTTCTGGCGCCCGAATCCCTTCACCTCGGATACCGTCATGCCTTGAACGTTCAACTTGGCGAGGGCTTCCTTCACCTCGTCGAGCTTGAACGGCTTGATGATGGCTTCGATTTTTTCATGCCGCTCCCTCCGGGCGCCGAACCATGGGCGATCGTGATGGGAAACGGCAGCAAGTCGAATGCCACGCCACCCGCGTCCGAATCAGCGTCGATACACGCTCGTCGACGTGCCCTGGCCCAAACGCTGCTCATCGCGCAGGCAATGACCGGAAATGCAGCACGCGTGGAGCGAGCGAACTAGGAGGCCGACCCAAGACGACGATCTCCGCGCGCAGCGCGCGACTCGCCTCCTGCGACGGCCGCCGTCGCAACACGCGCAGGCCCGGGAACTAATGCACTTCGTCCCAGCTGGTGCCCGATCGGATGTCGACGGTGAGAGGCACGGCGAGGGGAACGACCGTCTCCATCTCCTGCCGGATGACCGCGGATCACGTCGTCCGCCGCGGCGGCGGCGGCCTCGAAGACGAGCTCGTCGTGGACCTGCAGGATCATCGCCGCCGGGAGCCGCTCGCGCGGTGAGCCGGGCCTCGAGCTTCACCATGGCGAGCTTGATGAGGTCGGCGGCGGAGCCTTGGACGGGCGTGTTGATCGCGGTGCGCTCGGCGAACGACCGCAGGTTGTCGTCGCCGCTCGCGAGCTCGGGGAGGTAGCGCCGGCGCTTCAGGAGCGTCGACGACGAAGCCTTGGCGGCGCGCCTCGGCGAGCGTCGTCGTCGATGAAGCGCGTCACGCCCGCGTCAGACGGGCGAAATAGTTCTGGATGTAGCGCTGCGCGTCGGCGAGCGGGATCGTGAGCTCGCGCGCAGAGCCGCTGCGGACCCATGCCGTAGATGATCCCGAAGTTGATGACCTTGGCGCGCCGGCGCATCTCGACGTCACGAGCGCGGGCAGCACGTCGAAGACCTCGGCGGCCGTGCGGGTGTGGATGTCCTCGCCGGTCGTGAACGCCTGGACCAGGACCGGGTCGTCGGTCAGGTGCGCGAGGACGCGGAGCTCGATCTGCGAGTAGTCGGCGCCGATCAGGACCTTGCCCGGCGCCGGCACGAACGCGCGCGCGGATGCGGCGACCGTCCTCGGTGCGGATCGGGATGTTCTGGAGGTTCGGGTCGGTCGACGACAGGCGGCCGGTCGCGGCGACGGTCTGGTTGAACGAGGTGTGGATGCGGCCGGTCTCGGGGTGGATCAGCAGCGGCAGCGGGTCGACGTACGTCGAGAGCAGCTTCGCGAGCGCGCGGTGCTCGAGGATCTTCGCCGGCAGCGGGTGGACGGTCGCGAGCTTGTTCAGCGCGTCGACGTCGAGCGAGATGCCGGTCTTGCCCTTTGCGGAGCCCCTTGCGTCGAGATCTTGCAGGCGATCGAACAGCACCTCGCGGAGCTGGATCGGCGAGTTGATGTTGAACGGGACCGCCGGCGAGCTCGTAGATGGCGGTCTCGGTGGCCGCGAGGGTCGTGCGGTACTCGGTCGAGAGACGCGCGAGCGCGGCGCCGTCGACCGCGCACCCCGCGCTGCTCCATGGCGGCGAGCACGTCGAGGAGCGGCATCTCGACGTCGCGGAAGAGCTCGAGCGACCCGTGCTCGACCAGCGCGCGCTTCGAGCACCGGTCGGAGCGCGACCGCGACGCGCGCCGTCCACCGCCGGCCGGATCGGCGCGTGCTCGGCAGGCGCCGTCATGCCGAGGAAGTGGCGCGCCAGCTCGTCGACGCCGTGGCTCGGCCGCGACGGGTCGAGCACGTACGACGCGACGCGACACGTCGAAGAGCGGCCCCGCGAGCGCGCACGCCGTGACGGGCGAGCACGATGCGCGCGCGCTTCAGGTCCTCGCCGACCTTCTCGACGCCGGTCCGACGTCAGCGCCGCGTGACAGCGGGCTTCCGGGCGCGAGCGGCGCCGCTTGGGTCACGTGCGCGTCGGCGAGCGGTGCCAGCGTGATGGCGCTCGGCACGCGCGAGCATCGCGCCTTCGGTCGTCGCGTCGACGAAGAGCCCGACGCGCAGCGCCGCGGCGACGTCGCCGAGCACCTCCGGCCCCTCGCGCCCGTCGAGCGCCACCGGGCACGACGGCCGCTCGCCCTCCGGCACGACCACGTCCAAGAGCGGGATCTCGCGCAGCAGGCGATGGAACTCGAGCTCGCGGCAGATGCTCCTCGAGCGCCGGCGCGGTCCGGTCCGGCATAGCGAAAGTCCTCGAGGGTCTCGGCGATCTCGAGGTCGCAGCGGATCGTCGCGAGGCGCTTCGCGAGCGCCGCCTGCTCGGCATGCTCGCGGACCTTCGCGATCAGCCCGGCGGCGCCGCGGATGCCGCTCGTCGGCGATGCCGTCGGGATCGGCGAGCAGCGCCTCCAGCGACCGCGCGTGCGTGATGAGCGCCGACGCCGTCTTCTCGCCGATGCCGCGGATGCCCGGGATGTTGTCGATCGCGTCGCCCATGAGCCCGATGATGTCGACCCAGCGCTCGGGCTCGATGCCGTACCGCTCCCGCACCTGCGCCACGTCGGTGCGCCGGTCGAACATGGGGTCGAGCAGCGAGATGCTGCGGCCCACGAGCTGCTGGAAATCCTTGTCGCCGGTCACGATCACGACCTCGCCCCCGGCCGCCGCGACCCGGGTGGCGAGCGTGCCGATGACGTCGTCCGCCTCGACGCCCGGCATCCTCGAGCACGCGCGGTCGCAGCACCTCGACGACGCGCCGGATGAGGCCGATCTGCGGCACCAGCTCGTCCGGCATCGACGAGCGGTTGGCCTTGTACTCGGCGAAGCATCTCGTCGCGGAACGAGCCGCCGGGTGCGTCGAACACGAGGCCGAGGTGGGTCGGGCGCTCGTCTTTCAGGAGCTTCAGCAGCATGTTCGTCGACGCCGTAGGCGGCGTTGGTCGGGACGCCGCGCGTCGTCGACAGGAACGGGATCGCGTGGAAGGCGCGGTAGACGTAGGCGCTCGCGTCGACGAGGTAGAGGCGGGTCGACGGACGCACCGGCGGGCTCTTCGCGGGGGCGCCCCAGCGCTAGCTGCGCGTCGGGCGTCTTCTTCCTTCCAGCCATCAGGCTCTCGCGAGCGGCGTCGAGCACTCATGTGCCGACGGTTACGCCGGACAGTTCAAGGTGCCGGCAAGAGCGCGAGTAGTCACCGCACGCGCGAGCCGATCGTCGGCAGTTATCTTGACAACCCACCAGGCCGTCGGTACTTGTCCGCCCGCTTTTCCGTTGGGGCCATTCATCGACAGAACCATGCCGTACCGGAGCGCCGATGCTCGAGGTTCGTAACCTCACCAAACGCTACGGCGACATCGTCGCCGTTCGCGACGTCAGCTTCACCGCCGCGCAGGGACAGATCCTCGGCTTCCTCGGCCCGAACGGCGCCGGCAAGACGACGACGATGCGCATCCTGACGGGTTTCCTCCCGGCGACGAGCGGGACGGCCAAGGTCGCGGGCTTCGACGTCTTCACCGAGAGCGCCGAGGTCCGGCGGCGGATCGGCTACCTGCCCGAGAACCCGCCGCTCTACACCGAGATGACGGCCGAGGCGTACCTGCGTTTCGTCGCCCGCATCAAAGGCATGGCGCGCAACGCCATCGAGGACGCGATCGACCGCGTGATCTCGACCTGCGGGCTCGAGTCGGTGCGCCATCGCCTGCTCGGCCAGCTCTCGAAGGGCTTCCGGCAGCGCGCCGGGCTCGCCCAGGCGCTGATCCACGACCCGCCGGTGCTCGTGCTCGACGAGCCGACGATCGGCCTCGACCCGATCCAGATCCGCGAGATCCGGGCGCTCATCCAGAAGCTCGCCGGCCAGCGCACGATCATCCTCTCGACCCACATCCTCCCCGAGGTGTCGCAGATCTGCGAGAAGGTCGTGATCATCAACGAGGGCCAGGTCGTGCTCGAGCAGGACATGGCGATCGCTCAAGAGCGGCGGCACGCTCGGAGGACGTCTTCCTGCAGGTGATCGCCAAGACGCACGCAGCACCACGCTGAGGAGGCGACCGCATGAGGAACGTCTTCACCATCGCGGGCCGCGAGATCCGCTCGTACTTCGTCTCGCCGATCGCCTACGTCGTCGCTCACCGGCTTCCTGCTGCTCGGCGGCTGGTTCTTCTTCAACCTGCTGGCGCGCTTCAACATGCTGCTCACCATCTACTCGGCGCAGCAGAACCCGCAGGTCCTGCGAGCGGCTGAACCTGAACGAGTTCGTGATCGCGCCCCTGCTGCACAACCTCTCGGTCGATCCTGGTGATCCTGGTGCCGGTGATCACCATGCGGAGCCTCGCCGAGGAGAAGAAGGCTGGCACCTACGAGCTGCTGCTCACCTCGCCGCTGCGCATCTCGGAGATCGTGCTCGGGAAGTTCCTCGGCGCGCTTCGTCTTCGTCGCGATCATGGTCGGCGACGACCGGCGTCTACGCGCTCATCCTGATGGTCTACGGCAACCCGGAGACCGGCGTCGATCCTCGCCGGCTACCTCGGTCTGCTGCTGCTCGCGACGGCGTTCGTCGCGGTCGGCCTGCTCACGTCGTCGTTCACCGAGAACCAGATCATCGCGGCGGTGAGCTGCCTCGTGTCGCTGCTGCTGCTCTACATCATCGCCTGGCCCGCCGACTCCGCCGGTGAGGTCATGGGCTCGATCCTCAAGTACATGTCCCTCACCGAGCATTTCGCGCAGATGGTGAAGGGCGTCATCGACACGAAGGACCTCGTCTACTTCGCGACGGTCATCGTGCTGGCGCTCTTCCTCACCCACCGCTCGGTGGAATCGATTCGCTGGAGGTAGGCGTGGGTCGCTCGACGTCGCTCTTCGGCCTGTGGGGCATCGTCCTCCTGGCCTTCGGTCTGGTCGCCTACGCGGTCGCGCCGGCCGCCTCGGCGTACGTCCTCGTGCACGTCGGCCTCGGCATCCTGCTCCTCGTGCTCTACCTCACGTCGAGCCGCGAGAACCTGAGCACGTTCCTCGGCGAGCGCTCGACCAAGTACGGCGCCAACGCCGTCGTCTACTCGCTGATCTTTCTTGGCGATCCTGGTGCGTGGTCGAACTACCTCGCGGCGCGCCACAACCACCGCTTCGACCTGACCAAGCAGAACGTGTTCTCGCTCTCGTCGCAGTCGTCGGGCGTGCTCGGCCAAGCTCGACAAGCCGATCGTGGTGGACGCGTTCGTCGAAGGCCGGCACCGACCCGATCATCGACGACCTCCTCGACAGCTACAAGCAACGCGTCCAGCAACTTCACCTACCACATCGTCGACCCGGTGAAGGACCGCGACCTCGCCGAGCGCTTCAAGGTCACCGAGATCCCCTTCCTGCACATCCAGTACGGCGAGCCCTCCTCCGAGGGCAGCGCAGACGGCGACCGTCACCCGCGACATCAGCGAGCAGACGATCACCAACGGCCTGCTGAAGGCCACCGCCACCACCAAGAAGGTCGTCTGCTTCCTCGACGGCCACGGTGAGGCCGATCCCGACAACCGCGAGCGCGCGCGGCGTCTCGGCGCTGCAGGACGCGCTCCGGAACGAGAACTACGACACCCGCAAGGTGCTGCTCGCGAGCGAGGAGCACGTCCCGGCCGAGTGCAGCATCTTCGTCGTCGCCGGCGACCGAGCAGCCGCTCTTCGACCACGAGCTCGAGCGCAGATCCGCGCCTACCTCAAGGCCGGACGCTCGGCGCTCTTCCTGGTGCCGCCGCAGCGCGGTCAGCAGCTCGTCGACGTCCTGCAGCCCTGGGGCGTGAAGCTCACGGACACCGTCGTCGTCGATCAGGTCGTGCGGCTCTTCCAGGGTCCGGCGCTCGGCCTGCAGATCCTGGTCTCCACCTACGGCACCCACCCGATCACCAAGGACTTCAACGAGCGGACGGTCTTCCCGATGAGCGCGCGCGGTGCAGGCCGACGCCGCCGGCAAGACCGGGCGTGAGCGCGATCGAGATCGTCAAGTCGAGCCCGTCGGCGTGGGCGGAGAGCGACGTCGAGGGCGTGTTCAAGCGCGGCGAGGCGGCGCAGGACGACAAGGACATCAAGGGTCCCGTGCCGCTCGCCGTCGCCGTCACCGGCAAGCACAAGGAGATGGGCTTCGACAAGGAAGGCGAGACCAAGCTCGTCGTGGTCGGCGACGCCGACTTCGCGTCCAACCAGTTCTTCGGCCAGCTCTTCAACCGCGACCTCGTCCTCAACATGATGGCCTGGCTCGGCGGCGAGGAGCAGCAGATCTCGATCCGGCCGCGCGCCATCCAAGCGTCGCGCGCCCAGCTCGGGCCCGAAGAGACGCGCCGCATCTTCTACCTCTCGGTGCTCGATGCTGCCCGAGCTGCTGCTGTTCCTCGGCCTCACCGTGTGGTGGCGCCGGAGCACGAAGTGAGGCCGCGGAACACGCTCCTCCTCCTCCTCGTCCTGATCGCGCTCGGCGGCTACCTCTATTTCGTCGAGCGCCCGAGCCAGGAGCGCGAGGCCGAGGCGAAGAAGCTCGTGACGCCTCAAGAAGGACGCGCGTCACCGGCGTCACGCTCGCCTATCCCGACCGCGACGATCGCGCTCGAGAAGACCGCCGAGGGCCACTGGCGCCTGACGCAGCCGGTCGCCGCCGACGCCGACGATCCGGTCGTGAACAACATGCTGACCGCGGTCGCCGAGGCCGACGTGTCGCGGACGCTCGACGACGTCGGCGACAAGCTCGCGTCATACGGCCTCAGCGCCGCCCGAGGCGACGATCACGCTGACGCTCAAGGAGGGCACGCGTGCCGCGCGCTCAAGGTGCGGCAAGACGACGCAGATCGGCTCCGCCGCGTATCTGCAGAAGGGCGACGATCCCAAGGTCTACATCGGCACCATGGCGCTTCCAGAGCGCCATGAAGAAGCAGGTGAAGGATCTCCGCGACAAGAGCCGTGAGTCACCTTCGAGGACCAGGACGTCCAGAAGCTCGAGCTCGAGAAGGCCGGCGTCGACGATCGCCGCCGAGCGCGTCGACGCCGACGAAGTGGCGCATCACCAAGCCCGGCGCCTACCCCGCCGACTCCGGCCGAGATCCGCGCCCTGCTTCGCGAGCGTGCGCGGCCTCCGCGCCGACGACTTCGTGAGCGACGACGCCGCCGCCGACCTCGGCAAGTACGGGCTCACCGACGCCGCAGCTCCGGGTCGACGGTGTGGATCGGCAAGGACGCGGCGCAGAAGACGCTGCTCCTCGGCGCGTTCAGCGACGACGAGCCCAACAAGAAGAAGCGTCTACGCCAAGCGTGCCGAGCTTCCGACCGTCGTGCACCTCCCCGACTACGCGACTCAAGAACCTCGACAAGAACCTCGAGCACGCTGCGCGACAAGACCGTGCTGCGCTTCGCCAAGGACCAGGCGGCGCAAGATCGCGGTCACGCGCAAGGACGGCAACGGCTTCACGCTCGCCAAGCAGCGACGGCGCCTGGCACATCGAGGAGCCCGGTGGAGGGCACCGAGCGCGGCGCCGACCATCGACGCCGCTTCCTCGACGACGTCGCCGCGCTTCAAGGGCACCGACATCGTCTCCGAGGATCCCAAGGTCGACCTCCGCGAGTACGGGCTCGGCACGCCCCGACATGACGATCGTCGTGAGCGACGCCGACGGGCAAGGCGCTCGGAACGCTCGTCGGCGCGCGCGGCCCGAGCCTCGCCGGCGATCCCAACGCCAAGGCCTTCGTCGACCGCCGTCGGGCAGCGGCATCGTCTACACGGTGAAGCCCTTCGTCTACGACCGCATCGACAAGAAGCGCGCCGATTTCCGCGATGCCCCGAAGCCGTCGCCGCGGCGCGAGCGTGCGCGCCGGCAGCGCCGTACTGCGGCCGCCACGGCCCCGGTCATGGGTGGCGTCGAAGGCGGCGACGACGCGGACGGCGAGATGGGCGACGAGGGCGGCAGGCTCCCCGACGATCCCGACGCCGAGCTCGACGGCGAAGGCCGGCGACGAGTAGTCCAGCGCTGGCGTCTTCTCGGCGCGCGTTCGCTCGTAGGCGCGGCGCGGCCAGCGGCAAGCGGCGCGAACGAGTCGGCCGCGCCGACCGCCATCGAGTTTGCGAACCGGGCGGCACGCGTGATCGACAAGGCCGCGTGAGGAACGCCAGCTGAGCGGGCTCGAGATGGGCGTGCTCTTCGCCGCCGGGGTCGCCGCGGGCGCCATCAAGCTCGCTCGCGGGCGGCGGGACGTTGGTGTCGTTCCCCGGCACTCCTCTGGCTCCGGCCGCGACGCCCATCATCGCGAACGCGACCAACACGCTGGCGCTCTGTCCCGGGCGCGCTCGCCGCCATGGCCGCGCTTCCGGCGCGACCTGGCGCCGATCCGGCGGCTGGATGCTGCTCGATGATCCCGCCCGCGTTCGCGGGCGGGCTCGATCGGCGCGCTCCTGCTGCTGCGCACGCCCGAGCGCGTCTTCGCGGCGCTCGTCCCCTGGCTGATCCTCTTCGCGACCGTGCTCTTCGCAGCGCAAGGGCCGATCGTCGCCGGCGTCCGCCGCTTGCGGCGCCGCGAGAGCCGTCGACCGACCCGCCCGCGACGGCCCGCGCGCCGAGGTGCTGGCCCTACGTCGTCGCGCTTCGAGTTCGTGGTCGCGATCTACGGCGGCTACTTCGGCGCCGGCATCGGCATCATGACGCTCGCCGCGCTCGGCCTCGTCGGCTTCACCGACATCCACCACATGGTCGGCCTCCGGAACTTCGCCGCGCCTCTGCATCAACGGCATCGCATCGGTCTACTTCGTGTCGCAGGGCGCCGTCGTCTGGCCCGACGCGTTCGTGATGATCGTCGGCCAAATCGTCGGCGGCTACGGCGGCGCACGCATCGCCGCGCCAGCTCGGACAAGACGTTCATGCGCCGCGCGGTCGTCGTGATCGGAATCGCAATGGCGCTCTCCTGCTGCTCGCCCGCTGATCACGACGGGTGGAGCGCTGACGTCGCGACGTCGTCGCCGCGCACGGCGACGAGCGCACTGCCGCACGACTCCATCTGCATGAGCGACGGATTTCAGGTGGAGTGCCTCGGATGTGCTTCACATTGCGCCCAGCCTTTCACGAGGACCGGCCATCGCCGTTGCCATAGAGCGCCATCCGAGTAGCCGACGCCCCCGACGGCGAGACGGGATGCGTCGCAGCGGCGCTCGGGTTGAAGACGCGCCGGCGTGTCCAGGCAGCCCGATGGAGCCATGCTGTGCGAAGGACTGCGAAGCCGAAGCGCGCATCGCTCGCGACGCTCGTGGCTGCGACGGCGCTCGCGATGTCAGATCGTCGCGCCGACGATCGCACGCGAGCCCACGCCCGTCGAAGCCGCCGCGTCACCGCGACCATCCCCTGCACCCATCAGTCAGAGGACTGTCAGCCACCTGCGGATGCTCCGAGGGGACGGCCTCGAGGCGTCGCGGCAGCCTGCGACTCGGACGAGACGCACTGCTGCACGAGGCCCGATACGGCCTGCGAGCGCTTCTGCAGGCCAACCACCAGAAATGGATCGGCCAGTTCCTCCAGAATCGTCCCCGGCGCAGGCCACCTCGGGAGACTCAACGGCGAGCGCGCCCGCGGCATCCTGCGACGAGCCGTGCAAGTCCGCCAGGACTGCCGGACGATGACAGAAATTGCAGTGTCGTCACGGACAGGCCCAGGACGTCGCGGCCTGCGACACTAAGACCCACTGCTGCGGGAGCGAACGTCGTCTGCGACACTTCTGCAGCGGGAAGAAGGGCAAGTGGACCGGCAAGCTGGCCGAGCCGGCGCCACAGCACGACGCCCGAGTCTCCTCGACGACGACGCGGACGACACCGACGACGCCACGGACAGTCTCTGAAGCGCCGCCGCGTCACGCTGAGTGGCATGAGCGTTCCATCGCGCGCCGCCAGCGCTGCCTGTCAACGATTCCCGCGACGCACGGCGATGCCTACACCTCGAGCCCGACCGCCCGCATGAGCGCGACGCGTTGCTCTTGGTGACCATGCACGCCCGGGCGCATCGTGTAGTCGAAGCACATCCGCCCGTCCTCGAGGTGGTCCTCGAAGTGGACGTTGCGGGCGCGAGCTCGCCGAGGGCGTCGGCGATGCGGGCCAGGGCCAGGTCGTGGGTGGTGATCGAGGCCGAGGGCGCCCGCGGCAGCGATGAGCGTCGTGACGATGGCCTCGGGCGCCGATCGGCGCGATCGTGCGAGTTGGTGCCGCTCAGGATCGTCGAGGAGGAACAGGAGCGGCAACAGTCACGCGCCCGATGGCGACGACGTGAGTACACCGTCCAGAACCAGGGCCGCGCGTCGAGCCCCGCACGACCAGTACGGGCGGCGAACACCAGATTCCGGATCAGCAGGTTGCTGACCGCCGAACGGACGAAACACGAACGGCAGGGCACCGTCGTTGGCGATGCTCACCATGTTGGTGAGATCGTCGGCCCAGAACCAGCCGTCCAGCAGGAGGCCGGTAGACCCAGCCGGCGAGCGCAATGGGATCCAGCGCCGCGAGGGCGGGCCAGGAGACGGGCGATCGGATCAGGCCTCGGCCTACGGCCGCGCTTGTCAGGTGGGGCCCTGCGGTGCGTCGGGCTCGGGCGCCAGCACGATGGTGACAGAGCAGGGCCGCCGGTCGGCTGCGGCGGCAGGATCGTTCGATGCCGATTCGACCGCCGGGCCGCGGTCGATGCTGTAGATGACCGGGTGATAGCGTCGATCGCCGGACCGACAGCTGGCGCCTCGCCAGGCATGCGAGCCACGATCGGTGGAAAGAGCTGCTCGCCGAGGGCCTGCAGGAAGTGCGCATCGAGCTCGCGGCGCCACGGCGCGTCGATCCCGTCTACGGCGAGCGGCAGGTCGCGCCAGGTCCGCCTGCCGGTGCTTCCAGCCAGGTCGAACAGCGCCATGGTGTGCCGGAGTGTCGTTGGGGCCTTCCATGACCCGCGCGGTCTCCGGGATGCCCGCAGTGACGTCGTCGGAGTCCGACAGCGACAGGACACACGATGACACGGATAGTACGCCGAGATCGATCCGGAGCGACGGAACGCGTCGGCGATGGTGGCCGACCGCCTCCTTCGCTTGCTCCTCTCGATGCTGGGCGCGAGCGCGGCCCCGACGCCAGTCGTCCGAGATGGTCCACGTGCGCTGGCAGAGCGTGCTGAGAAGACGCGGATCTTGTCGGCGTCGGCAGGCAAGCAATACGTAATGGCA
>ERZ1370068.10037-contig-8769_pt1 | contig 25948 bp, 37 predicted proteins | sample MGYA00561227_ERZ1370068 | MGnify/ENA primary metagenome ERZ1370068 (study PRJEB38410, sample SAMEA6850437) | metagenome | study: Metagenomic assessment of the ecological functions of the soil: analysis of the soil microbiota associated with the...
TTAGTTACGTATTGCTTCGCATAAGGCCGCCGGCTCAGCCAGGAACGACATTCCAGCCCGGCGTTTATCCAGGGGGCTGCCTCCTCCAAAGCCTGCGCGCTCGCCGACCGCAGGTTCTGGCTGGGGGATTTTGGCAAGGCCGGCCTCTTGAGCGCAGCTAAGCGCTCAGCAGCCGCTCGCTGCCACTCGGAAGACCGCGGGGCGAGGAACGGGTTCGTGGCGAGCCTGAATGGATGCAGGGCGCAGGGCGCTGCGTGGTCGGGGCCGTATGCGCAAACACGGGACCTCGGCATCATTCGCGCCGCTACAGTCGATGCAGCGTTTCCTGATCGCCTTCAGGCCAGATGCGCTGGCCAGCTTGCGCTCGATCGGATAGACCTGACGATCGCCGACGGCCGCCTTATCCGCCGCGGTCGAGCTGTTTCCCGAACCGGTAGGGCCACAATGCGCACGACATGGCCAGAGCAAAGCCTGAACCTTGGCGACGTTGCCATCGCAGCACTCCACGCAATGTCGGCGCGCGCCCGCAATGGCGTGTCATGGCTGGTGGCTTCGATATCGGGTTGCGCGTCCTGTGGCATGGTACTCGCGCTCTCCGGTTGTTGGTTGGAGACGCAGAACGGAATGGATCGTTTGCACGCGAATGGTCCCCTTCAGCGGTTGCGCGCGCGATCGGTTCGCGCAGTTGCGGGACCTGACCTCATTGCAGGGCCGCTTCGCCTTGGCGTCGCAGAATCTCGCAGAGCGTCCGGACGTCGTTGATGCTCCCGTGCACGTCGACCAGATCAAACCGAACGCCTACGCCCGCTCCAGCGCCCAATGCAGGAGGCTGGCTGCGGCATGGCTCTGTGGCCTCAGGGTCACCAGCGCGTTGTCGCCATAGGTGACGCGGGCATACTGCGGTGCTTTCGGCGATGGTCTTCGCCGCCAGAGCTTCTCGGCCATGCGGTTCTGAGCGACGGCGCCGGCCGCCCGGAAACGCTTCAGCGTCTGGGTGATCAGGGTCTGCCATTGCGCGAGGGTGAACGGCTTGCCGAGTTCGCGCACCGGCTCTGCCGCTACGGGCGTGACGACTGCGGGTAGCGCTGGCCGTGGCGCTACCGTCAGCGTCTTGCTGACGACGGGTACCGTCGGCGCTGTGGCCAGCGGCTTCGTGGCGGTAGCGCGCGTTCCTGCTCGGCTGGCGATTGGATTTGCCCCGATTGGGCAACAGCGCAGTGCCTGACTGGTTCTCGCGCTCGCTGGCCGCGCAGGCATTCCCTGCAGAGCTGCCGACTTGCAAGCCGCGGGCGCGTCGAGCAGTTCCTGCACAGAAGGTCGCTGGCCAGTTTCTTCAGCCGACCGCCATCTCGGAGGTCATCGGGCGCCTCCGGGCGGCAGACCCCGGTACATTTGGCCCACCAAATCTCGCAGCAGCTGTTTGGCTGCGTCGTGCTGAGTTCCAGCCGTCGTTCGTGATCGGCGCGGTTTTGGCCTGCCTAACAGGCCCGCCACATCCGGCTATGGTGGAGGCAACCGTTCCGACACCCGAAGTAACCCCTTGATGCTGCTTGACGTGAACACAGCAAGAAGCGTCGAGTTGCCGCTTTGGCACCATCGCGGCTGGCGATTTTGATCCCGCCATTCGGAGTGTTCGTTGAGTCCTCCCGCTCCCAGCACAACTGCTCCCCAAGCTTGGCATGACTGGCGCTGACGGGGCCTGGCGCCGGCCACCGCGTCGCGATCACCGATCTTGAAAGCTCTTTGGGGTTCCAGCTCGGGCTTTCGGGTATTGCGGGGCCATGGGCTTCCAGGGTTTCTCGCACCAGACCTCCGCCGCCACGGCGGCGTTGCGGGCCCATTTGCGGTCCGCAGGGATGACATACCAGGGCGCCCAATCGGTCGAACATTGCTCCAGCATCAGCCCGTCAGGCCCCCTGGTGGCCGGGTCCCACAGTTTGCGATCCGCAAGGTCGCCGGGATTGACTTCCAACGGCTTTTCGGCTCGATCGAGGCGTGCCTCGCAGGCGCTCGCGCTGCTCCTTCTGGAGAGTGTGGAGCATGAACTTCAGGACGGTCGTGCCGTTTCTCGCACCTGTGGTCCTCTCGAACGCGTTGATCTGTTCATAGCGCTGCTCGATTGCCTTCTTTGAGCGCCAGCTGACGCAACCCGCCCGATCAGCATCGTCTCCGTAGCAGGAGCGATTAAAGATGCCGATGGCAGCAGCGGCGCGGGCACGGCAGCATGGGCGCGCCAAAGGTAATCATGCGCCAGCTCCAGCTCGCTCGGAGCACGAAATGCGGTGACTGCGACGCCGAGCGGTGCCGGTGTGGTTGAAGACGTGGCGGATGCTGCCGTCCTCGCCTCGCCGTATCGATGCCTTGCAGGACCGCCCAGCAGCGCGCGCTTGCCTCCCGGCGCAGAGCTTGTCTTGCCATTCATTGATTGGTGGCGCCGTCCCGCGCGCTCTGCCTCGGCCGCCTTTGCGATCCGGGAACGCCGATGGCGCACCATGGGATCGCTGCCGCTGCCGAGCTGTACTCTCTCACCGCTCTCGAGCGCGGGAACCGGCTTTGCAGGTCTTTGCCATGGGCTGGGTGCGCGAATGAGGCAATCGGATCGTCTCGCATCAACATCGGCAAAGCTTGCACGACACTGTGCGTCGAGATGCACGACACCAGGGTGAATACTGCGTTGCCTTAGTTTCAGCACGTCCTCACCGCGGCGGCCAGCCCCCTTCAAGAACGAAAACGGCATCCTGACCTCGAGGCCAGGATGCCGTACCGACCCGCACTCAACGGGAGGAAAAATGCGGGTCCGTTGCATAACGCACACCGCGGGGTGTGCGTTCCCGGCCCGGCGTCACGCCAAGGCAAGCTGTAACTCGGAGCCGCAACAGGCCGGAACCTGGCGCGGCTCGGCAGGGCGCTGGGCGTCTTCGCCCAGGCTGAGCCCAACGCGCGCAGGAATTTTGTCGGGTTGAAGCCCTATTGCACGTTGAGCCGCATCTCGGCCGCCACCTGCATGGCCGGGCCGATAAGCGCCAGGCCACGGCGCAGGAACAAGTGTTGCAGCCGGGCGCCCGCAAATACGCCGACCAGGGCGCGGAAGCGCAGCAGCGTTGCTTACCTTCTGTGACGAGCTGCCCTCGAGCTTCGTCCCAAACGGCATGCTCGACATCGCGCAGCTCGCGATCCGAAATGCCGCGCAGCAGCACCAACCAGCGCCCTGCGGCGATCATCGCTTGCATCGGCTGCGCCAAGGAGGCGGAGGAGACCTGCGGCACGTCGCAGCGGTCGAAGCTTGCGCTCATGGCCCTTACTCCCGCTCGCCGATGCCGCCGAAAGCCGACCATGGCGAACCCGACATCATGATGATGTCGATCGGCTGGCTGGCTGAGAGAACGAAGTCCACGTCCTGGCCGATCAGTGCCTCCGCCGAGTTCTGATCTGATGCTTGGCGAAGCGGTAACGGCGGCCGTCGTTCGTCTCTTATGACGCCGAAGCCGAGATCGTCGCGGTACTTTGTGATCTGACCCTGCATGGCACTCTCCTGGTTGCCGGGCGCCGCAGTGAGGCCGTTGCCCGTGTGTTGTGGGCACAGATTGATCGAAGACGCGGGGCGGCGCTGTTCCCCTCGAGAAACAAGTCCGCAGCAGGCACATTTTTTCGATGCCGGCAAAAGCGCGGCGGGCGTGTTCCGAGCGGAACAGACCGATTGCTGCAGCCTCCATAAATTACGGGCATCGGCACAGGCCGGCGGGGAAGCCAGCGCGTGTGCCTAACGATCAACGGAGGTTCAGTCATGCAACTCGACAACACCACGGCCGTCTGGCAGGAGCGCAAGGCGGCCAAATCTCAATCCGCAGGCCAATCGACCGCTATGATCCGGCGCCTCGCCACGTTCTTCGGCATGGCCACCTTCGGTGCCGCGTGCGCGGCGATAGCCATCTACGCCAGCCCCGGCCAGGCCACCCGGAAGGCGACCACGCCGACCGCCAACGTCGCCCTGCCGGAGCCAGTCACCAGCCACGACGCCGGACACACCTCGCAAAAGTGGGATCGCAGCGGCGCCGGGCCGCGTCGAGCCGCGCGACGGGCCAGATCCGCATCGGCACCGCATCCCCGGGCGCGTGATGGAAGTCGCCGTCGCCACAACGATCGCGTCTTCGAGGAAGCGAGGTGCTGATCCGCCTGGAGACAAAGAAGCCCGGGCGCGCCTGACGTCCGCCGAGGCCGAGGTGGCCGCCCGCAGCGCGAGCGCGACGCCCAGCCCGGCACGGCCGGTCGCGAGGACGTGCGCAAGGCGCGGAGGATGCCGTGCTCGCCGGCCGAGCGGCTGCCGTACCAACGCCCGTTTCGAGCTCGACGCAGTTCTGTCCGCCGACCGCAAGTTCTCCGGGTAGCCCGCAGGCTTTGCTGCAGGCACGCAAGCAGGTGGCGGAAGCCAAGGACAAGCTGCGCCAGGAGCATCTCGCCTTCGCCGCCGCTCACGCCGACAGACCAAGGCGCCGGCGCCGAACCGCCTCGAGGCGGGCCTGATGCTGCGGCGCGGGCCGAACTCACTACGGCCGAGGAGTTGCGGACAAGTCGCGTATCCGGCCCCGCTGACCGGCTCAGTGCTGCAGGTCAACGCCAAGCCCGGCGAGCTGGTGGCCCCTCTCCGGAGCTGCCGCTGATCGTGATGGGCGATCTGACCGTGATCCGCGTGCGCGCCGAGGTCGATGAGCAGGACGTGCCGCCAAGATCAAGCTCGGCCAGAAGGCCTTCGTGCGCAGCAACGCCTACCCGGGCCGCGACTTCGAGGGCAAGGTGACGGAACTCGCACCATCGCTCGGCCTCCCTCGCATGGGCTCGCGCGGCGCACGCCGGGCCACCGATGTCGAGGTCATGGAGGTGATGATCGACCTGCAAGGCGCCGTGCCGCTGCTGCCCGGCATGCGTGCCGACGCCTTCTTCCGCTGATCAGCCACACCGGACCCTGCGCCGCGGTGCAGGGTCCGGTGGCAACGTTGTCTTAATACTCCCCTGACATGGAATCAGCCTACCGGCCATGCTGGTGCTGCCGCAGCAGGCCAGGAGGCGGACATGGGTTACTTCTTTTCTCGCCATTGCCATCATCAGCGGAGGTCGCGGGCACCGTCGCGCTGGAAGGCATCGGCCGAATTCACTCGGCCCATCCCATCCCTGATCGTGCTGGTTGGCTACGGCATCGCATTCGGTCTGCCTGTCCCTGACCGCTGCGCAACATTCCGGTCGGCATCGCCTATGCGATCTGGGCCGGCTGCGGCATCATCCTGGTGGCTCTGGCTTCCTATGCCCTGTTCGGGCAGAAGTCGACGCGCCGGCCATGGTCGGCATCGGCCTCATCACAGCCGGCGTAGTGGTGGTCAACGTGTTCTCGGGCAGCGTGTGCGCAGTAGGCGGCGCGCAGGTCAGCCGTCACCCCAAAGTTTACACCCGCCGGTCCGCGCACCGTTTCTCGCGCGTGGCGTGCCGCGTGCTATTTCTCGAGGCTCCGGAGCGCCTTCCAGGACCGGCGCGTATACAAAGCCCGCAGCCGGCGAGTGGCCGGCTGCGGGCTGGGTCTTGGATCCCTGGGCGCCTTATCGCGCCCGGCGCATGGCGGGGAGCCACAACCAGGTGTGGGCTCATGCACGCGCCGCAATGGCTGGACGCGGTTGCCGCGGGGTCGAGGCCGTTGGACGGCCCCGTGGTCCAGTAGCCGGCGATGGCGCCGATCAACATGGCCAGGGCCACGGTGGCTGTCAGACGGCGCGTGTCGGTGCGGCGCATGATGGTTGCTCCAATGGATGTTGCGACCGACAGCATGGCCCGCTTGCCGGGCGGGGCGCTGTTCCGCGCGGCACAGGTCGGTGGAGATCCCAGAGTAGTGGTGGTTGCGTCCGCAGATCCCTTCACTGCACGGGCGGTCGGCAAGCCAACAGGCGGATTGGTGCGTGCTTGGCCTTCGACACGATGGGCCGGAGTTGCGCGAGCCGCAGCGCGCATCACCTCGACCGATGGCACAACCTGGGCTGGCTGCCGCCCGCGTCATCCAGTGTCTGGTGCCGCCCTCCCCAAGCGGGGCAATCAGGAAAAAGGCTTCGACCGCACCGTAGCCCTTGATGTCGATCGGAGCCGCGCGACTCCAGCGCGTAGCGGCCGTTGAGTCGCCTCGCACGTCAGTGGCGACACGAGAATGCGGTTGGCCTCGCTCTGGCCCTCCAGCCGAGAGGCCAGGTTCACCGTGTCCCCCCACACATCGTAGATCAGCCGCTTGGCGCCGATCACGCCGGCCAGCACCGGACCGCTGGCAATACCGATGCGCAGCGCGAAGCGGCACATCCACCTCGCGCGCGATGCGTCGCGCCGTCTCCAGCATGGCGGAGCGACATGCCGGCCAGGCGTTCCGGCGTGGTCGAGGCGCGGCACCCGGCAGGCCCGCCGCCGCCATGTAGGATCGCCGATGGTCTTGATCTTCTCTGACACCCCAGCGGTCGGCAAGCTGATCGAACGCCCGCATGATGATGCTGAGCACCTCGACCGTGCGAGCTGGCCCCAGACGCTTGGCATGCGCCACAGAACCCTCGGACATCGGCGAACATCACCGAGGCCTCGGCGAACTCGTTGGCGATGGTGGTCTCCGGCGCCGCCTTGAGGCGATCGACGATCGTGTCGGGCAGGATGTTGTGCAGCAGCGCGTCGGTCTCGGCCTGCGCCTGCTCGACCAGCCGGAAGGCGTAGTAGACCACGATCGAGATCACGCTGAAAGTGGTGACCACCGCCGTGATGTAGTGCGCGTCGAGTTCGTCCTTGTCGATGACGAGCACGGCGTTGCTCTGGATGAACCACGACCACGCCACCAGGTGCAGCGCCAGCGACAGCAGCACGAACGTGGCGATCAGCTTGAGGCGCTCCGGCCCCATGATGACGAAGAACGCGGCGGTCGCGGCGAAATATTGCAGATGCAGGCCGGCATCGCGGCCGATGTAGTAGGTGAGCGCGAAGATGCCGATCAGCTCCGAGAGCGTGATGGCCAGCGGGCCGGTCAGCTCGCCATAGCGGTGCAGGAACGGGATCGACAGCGCCGACGGCGGCCATCACGAGATTGATCAGGATCACCGGCTTCCAGGTGTGGAAGTCGAGCAGCACCGCCTGCTGCAGCACGTAGATGAGCGTGAAGGCGGCCACCGCATAGGCCGTCACGTTCATAATCTGGAGACGCCGGCGGATGCGCGGGGGTAGCTCTCGGTGCCATAGCCGGCAAGGCGCGCAATTAGCCGGCGCAGGTAGCGCACCTTGCTACTCTTCAACAACTCATTGAGGTGCTGACGCATCCCGGATCTCCCTGGGGTCCCGATCCAAAACCCGCCGCGCGAGCCGCACGACCAAAGGGACACCGAAAATCTGCAATGCCTTCGTAACCGATCAACAAACAAGCTTGCATTGGCGCTGCACTATATCCGCCAAGCCGACAGGTGCCTCAAACTCGTTATGGAGCGTGGTACATGCATTCACCAACCATCCGAAAGTACTGCCTGTCATCGCTCGACGGGACCGGTCCGTAGCGGCATGATAGGAGCAACATAAAGGCGGAAGGGCAGGCGACATGGACCAGAAATCGATCGTCGAGCTGCTGGCTCGGAGCTGCCCTGTTCGGCTCGCTCGACCAGCAGGACCGGACGGACATTGCCGGACGCATGCGGCGCGTTCAATTCGAGTCCGGATCAGATGATCTTCTCGCGCGGCGACCCGGGCCGCGACATCTACATGGTGATCGAGGGACGCATCCGGCTGTCCGTGCTTGTCGAGCGACGGGCGCGAGCTGTCGTCTCGACCATGCCGGTCCGGGCAACGTGTTCGGCGAGATCGCTACACTGGATGGCGGCGAGCGCACGGCCGGCGCCACGGCGATCAGCCGTGTGCAGGCCATGGCGCTGCCGCAGACAGGCGCTGATGGAGCATCATCGCGAACAATCCCAAGGTCGCAACCGCCGCCATTCGCTTCCTGTGCCAGCGGCTGCGCGACACCGATCAGAGGCTGGAGGCGATCGCCCTGCACCGCATCGAGGTGCGCCTGGCGCGCCTGATGCTGTCCGCTCTCAAGCTGCAGTCGGCGGCGGTCAAAGACGGCAAGGCCAAGCTCGATCTCGGCATGTCGCAGGGCGAGCTGGCCCTGCTGATCGGCGCCAGCCGGCCCAAGGTCAATATTGCGCTGACCCTGCTCGAGGACATGGGCGCGATCACCAAGGCAGGCTCGGGATACTCCTGCGACCTCGAGATCCTCGAAAGCGTGGCCGACATGGAGTGAGTGTCGTGCCGCAATTTGCGCCAGCGGATATCCAAGCCGGCGCCAACCAGTTGTCTATCGCAGCTGATTGCGAGCCGCCTTCGACTTGTTCGAGCAAGCGGGCACGCTCCAATGGCACGCTGCGCGTGCGCGCGCCTGCCCCGAAGCGCTGAGGTTCATCGACGAGGCTCTGCCGCCACCGGTTGAGCGTGGCGATCTTCTCACCTCGGTGAACAACTTCTCGCCGACGATCTCGAAGGGGCTGTCGAAGGTGCCCTTCCGGGTCCTGCTTGCGCAAGCTTGCGGTTCAGGCTCTCGGCTTGCTCACAGCTTCCTCCCGTTGATCCGGTTGGTCTCTCTACGAACCGATTTGCGAGGCGGAACGAAGGCAATCGCCATTTCGTTCCGCGGCCCGCATTTTGGGCGCGGGATCAGGTTCCTTGCAGATGCGGCACGCTGGTCGCGCGCGCTGCGCCGAGCGACCTGACCCCCATTCCCGCCGCGGCCATGTTCCGCCTGGAACAGCGGGGACAGCCGACAGCCGCCTAGGGTTCGAGCATTGGCAATGGGAACCCAGGGCAGCGTCACATGACCATCCAGGACCAGAGCTATTACATTGCAGGCGGCCGCACCGGGCGTGCTCCTGATGCACGGTCTTTCCGGGTCGCCAACCGAGATGCGTTTCGTCGCCGACGGCCTGGCCCGCGCGGGCTACACGGTCTACTCGCCCGCACCTCGCCGGACACGGCGGCTCTGAGGCCGACAACGAGCAAACCACCTGGCAGGACTGGTACGCCAGCGCCGAACAAGCACTCGCCCGTTTGCGCCAGGAGTGCGACGTGGTCGTCGTCGGTGGCCCGTCGACCGGGGCCGTGCTGGCCCTGCAGCTGGCCGCCCGCCATCCCGAGCATGTGCACGGCACTGCCCTGATTGCCCCCACCCTTCTGGCAGAACGGCTGGCTGACCCCCTGGTATGCCCGCCTGCTCCGGATCATCCCCAGCAAGCGCATAGCCAACCTGATTGGCTTTCCCGACCTGCACGGCATCAACGCTGTGCGCGCCGGAGATCGGCGATATCCGCCAGCCGGCGCTGATCATCCAGGGGCGCGAGGACGACTACGCCGACCTCGACGCCGCCTGGTATTTACAGCGCAATCTCAAGGGGCTTGGTGGACATGATCGTGCTCGATGCCAGCTATCGGATCGGCACCGTCGACCGGCAGCGCCACCTGATGGTGGAGCGGATTGCGACGCACGTCGGCAGCGTCGCCAGGGCATGCAGGCGATCTCCGCCAAGGCTCGCGATCGCGTGCCGACTTCGGCCTTCACGCAGCCGCCTGAGCCCGAAAAAAGAAACCTGAAAATCCTCCGCCTTGTACCGCGGGGAAGCAGCGGACGGACCACTTCCGCCACGATCCACCCACTGGGCAAGACACCCAAACCCGAAAGGACAGTTCGATGAACAAGACCCTCTCCTCGCACTTGGCAGCCACGGCGATCGCCGCCACCTCCACCTCCTTCATCTCCACCGCCGAAGCTGGCGGCCGGGGTGGCCTCCGGTTCCACTTCCACTCGGTCCCGACGGTCTATAGCGCGCCGAGCGAGAGCTACGCCCCGCGTCGCAGGACCCGCGTGATCGTCGAAGCAGGTCACAAGTACGTCGAGGAAGCCGGCAGCGGCCGCCAAGAATGCAGACGGCCAGGGCCGCCAGTTCGATCCGACGAGCAAGACGTGGTTCGACGGCAAGGGCCAGTGCTGGTCCGGCGACAAGTCGTTCGCGTTCAAGAGCGGCGGAGTGGTTCTACGGCGATGCCCGCTGGGTTGAGACCAGCTCCGGCTGGGGCGTGTCGATCGGTGGTCTGCCGCAGCAGGTGAGCTGCAATGGCATCAAGGCGTTCTCGGCCAAGATCGAGCAGGCTCAAGCCAAGCCTGTCGAGAGCAAGCCTGAGAAGGTCGCCGAGGTAGGTCGAGCCGAAGACCGAGACGGTCGACAAGCCGGCCAAGGTCGCAACGTCGAACACTGAGGTCACCGCCAAGGCATCGGAGTGCAAGAAGTACTTCCCGAGCGTCGGTGAGATGGTGTCGGTGCCCTGCACTGAGTGAGCGCGCCATGCGGCGCAACCTGAAAAGCGAGCTTGGAGGAATCATCATGCGAGTGCCCGCCAACACAGCCACCATCGCCCATCCGGGCGCTCTGGCCGGCCGGTCGATCCCGGCCGGCAGGAGGCGGCAGGGCAATGCCGATGATCCCCAAGCTCGCCTATCGCAATCTGTTTCATGACCGCCTCAGCCTCGGCGGTGACGCTGGTCGGCATCGTGTTCTCGGTCGTGCTGGTGGCCGTGCAGTTCGGCATCTATCTCGGCTCCGAGAACCGCATCGCCGCCATGCTCGACCAAGCCAAGCGGCGACCTGTGGGTGGTAGCCCTCGGCACCAAGAGCTTCGACGACCCTGCCCTGCTCTCCGGACGCGAGCGGCATCGCCGTTCTGTCGACGCCGGGCGTCGGCAGCGTCGAGGAGCTGGTCGTCGGCTTCGTCAACTGGCGCAAGCCGAAGGGGTGGCTCGACCGCAGCGCTGCTGGTCGGCTCCGAGATCACGACGCGGCAGCGCCTGCCGTGGGACATCACGCAGGCACCGCAGACTGCCTCGTTGCGCCGTCGGCGGTGGCGATCGATCAGCACCTATTTCGGCGAGCTCGGCATCAAGAAGCTGGGCGACCGCGCCGAGATCAACAACATGCGAGGTGACCGTCAACGCCGTCACGCAGCGGCATCCGCTCGTTCACCACGCTGCCCTACGTCTTCACCACGCTTGCGACCGCTCGCACGCTGCTCGGCGCCTCGCCCGGACCAGTCGTCCTACACGCTCGTGCAGCGTCGCCGCCCGGCGCGACGATCGAGACGAGTGCGCGCAAGCCGCTGGCGAGCCGGCTGCCGGACGCCGAGATCCTCACCCACGACGAGTTCCGCAAGCGCAGCCTCGACTACTGGCTGTTCGAGACCGGCGCCGGCGCGGCGCTCATCGCCGGCGCGGCGCTCGGCCATCATCGTCGGCATCGTCATCGTGGCGCAGACGCTCTATGCCAGCACCAAGGACCACCTGAACGAGTTCGCCACGCTGCGCGCGCTCGGCGCCTCGGCCGGCTACATCAACAAGGTGATCCTGATGCAGGCCGTGCTCAGCGCGCTCATCGGCTACCTGCTCGGCATGGTGCTGAGCATGGTGGTGATCTGGGCCTCGCAGCGACTCACCCTGCTGATCGTCATGACGCTCAACTGGCCTGGCGGCCTGCTGTTCGCCTGACCGTCGGCATGTGCGTGCTGGCCGCCATGTGCGCCATCTTCAAAGTCATCCGCATCGATCCGGCCGCAGTGTTCAGCCGCTGACGCCACCAGCCCACTAGGAGAGACCACCATGACGCACTCAGGAACCGCCATGCTGGAGGCCCGCGATATCGTCAAGGTGTATCGCTCCGGCGCCGGCGACGTGATGCCGCTCAAGGGCGTCAATGTCGACCTGATGGCCGGCGAGCTGACCCTGCTGATGGGCCCTCGGGCAGCGGCAAGACCACCCTGCTGTCGATCCTCGGCTGCATCCTGTCGCCCACCGGCGGCACGTTGCGCATCGGCCGGGCACCCGACCAAGGGCTCAGCGCCGAGGGCATGGCCGACCTCAGGCGCAAGCACGTCGGCTTCGTGTTCCAGGCCTACAACCTGGTGCCGACGCTGACCGCGCTCGAGAACGTCATGCTGGCGCTCGACCTGCGCGAGGCGCCGTCGCTCAGCGACGCGCCGCTACCTCGCCTGGGAGGCGCTCGACGCGGTCGGCCTCTCGCACCGCGCGCGCTGTATCGCCCAGCAAGCTCAGTCGGGCGGCGAGAAGCAGCGCGTGTCGATTGCCCGCGCGCTGGCCGGCTCGCCCTCGGTGATCCTGGCCGACGAGCCGACCGCCGCGCTCGACAGCGAGAACGGCCAGGGCCGTGATGGCGCTGCTCGCCGAGGTTGCCAAGGACACGCGGCCGCGCCGTGCTGGTCGTCACCCACGACCACCGCACGCTCGAGTACGCGCGACCGCATGATCCGCATCGAGGACGGGCGCATCGCCAGCCGCGCGCGTCGCGCGCCCGACCAGCGCACGTGGCGAATTCGATCTCGTCGAGGTCGCATGAAATTTGCCGCTGCTGTTCCGCACGGAACTGCAGCACACCGCCGGAGAGGCGCAGCACTGGGCTACCCCCGAAGCCGCACCCAGGTCTGGTTCGGATCGAACGACAACAGATCAACCACAAGGAGCACGCCATGACCACCTTCATCACCCGCATCGTTCAGGCCGCAGCTTTCGCCGCCACCATCGCCGCCGCCACCGCCGCGTCGGCGCAGCCGGAGAGCCGACCGGCGTATGGATCGACCACACCGGCCGCGGCGCGGTCGAGATCACCAACTGCGGCGGGTCGCTGTGCGGCCGCGTCGTCTGGCTGAAGGACACCGCCCGCAACGAGACCTGCGGCAAGCAGGTGATCGGCAACGTCAAGCCGGTCGGCGGAGGCCAGTGGGACAACGGCTGGATCTACGACGTCGACGAGGATCGCCGCTACGACGTCGAGATCACCCCGATGGGTGATCGCCTCAAGGTCATGGGCTACATGGGCAACAAGTTCCTGAGCGAGACCATGACGTGGCGGCGCGCGCCGGCGGACTTGAAGCGCTGCGACGCCTGACGGCTACCCGCTCCCGCGTCGCGCCCTGCATGACGGCGACGGCGCGGGTCAGGGGCGAAGGGCCGGCCTATCCCCGCTCAGCCGCAACCCTTCGCCCTAGCCCCTCCCCTGCCCCTGCGTGGCATGGGAGGGGACTATCCCGTCAGACCTTCCTCACCAATCTCGCGATTAGCCATTGTGGCGACCAGCCGCGCCAAGCACAATCGGCCGGAGAAAGCAAGGTGTGCATCGCGACGCTGGCAGAACAAGAATGCAATCGTCAAAGCCCTGGACAACCGCTCTGCTGCTGATGGGTCTACGGCTTGTGTGCCGGTGGATTGCCTCTGCCCAGGACGCGGCTGTCAAGGATCTGCTCGGCAAGGCGCAGAGCCAGTCCGAGACCAAGGCGGTCGAGGACCTGATCGGCAAGTTGACGCGCCAACAGCCTTCGCCCGCCAAGCCCGTGCTGCCTGCAGCCAAGGCAAGAGCCGGCGAGTTCGGGCTCGGATGCGGGCACCAGCGCAAACCGCCCGAGCCCGCCAAGTCGACCGTGCCCGGGCGCCCGAGAAGGGCGCCGGAGCCTCCACAGGCGCCAGCACGGCGGCCGGCGACGTCGCCTCTACGGCCACCGCCGGCAACACCGATACCGAGCAGATGCCGAGCGTCGATCTCGAGGTGCTGTTTGAATACAAGTCGGCGCGTATCGACCCGGCCGCCACCGCCACGCTCACCACGCTCCGGCCGCGCCCTCACGGACGCGCGCCTGGCCGCGGCGATGCCTTCCTGATCGCCGGCCACACCGACGCTAAGAGGCGGCGCCGACTACAATCTGCGCCTGTCAGCAGCGGCGCGCGGAGGCGGACTGCGCGACTCTCTTGTGCAGAATTCGGCATCGATCAGAAACGCCTGGTGGCGCAGGGCTTCGGCCAGCGCCGCCTCAAGAGAACCCGGAAAATCCGCTGGATGCCCGAGAACCGCCGCGTCCAGATCATCAATTTCACGCCGCCCAAGCCTCAGTGACTCGCCGCGGCCCACCGACCCGCCCCTCAGGTCACCGTATGCGCACCGTGGCCGCCCGCGCGCGACGTCGTCTTCTCGTCCTCCTCTGAGGAGGAGAGGATGCTGGCCGGCAGGTCCGCCCGCGCGTCACGCCGATGATCGACATCGGCTCGTCGGCGCCGCGCACGCTCACCGTCGTGGCCGGACCGGCATCGTCAGGCAGCCGGCATGGCGGGCGACCTCCGCCGACATCACGATCTGCACGCCTTGCTCTTTGGAAAGAGCCTCCAGCCGGCTCGCCACGTTGACGGCGTTGCCGACCACCGTCATGTCGACCGCCTCGCCGTAGCCGATGCGGCCGAGCAGCAGCGGGCCGGCGTGGATGCCCATGCCGACGCGCAGCGGCTGGCCGATCTCGACGCCGAGCTTGGCGTTGACGTGGTCGAGGGCGAGATCGATGGCGCGCGCGGCCCGCAGCGCGTGGCGGCAGCCGGCCTCGACGCCGTGGTGCTGCCCGAAGATGGCGAGCAGGCCGTCGCCCAGGAACTTGTCGATCCAGCCGCCGTGCGTGTGGATGGCGGAGCCGGCCGCGGCGAAGAACTCGTTCAGGATGAAGACCACGTCGTAGGGCGAGGCGGCTCTGGGACAGCTGGGTGAAGTCGCGCAGGTCGAGGAACATCACGGCCAGCGGCTTCTCCACGCCCGCGGCGTCGAGCTCCAGCAGCGTCGGCGGCCTGCGGGCCGGTGCTGGCCGGCCGCAGCAGGCTGCGTGACGGTGATCGCGCTCTCCGGGCCGCACCTGGCAGGCGAGGCCGCACGTTCTGCGGCGCGGCGATGCTGGCGAGCGTGATCAGCCTCCGGGATAGCCGGGCGGAGCTGAGGCGAGCCGGAGCCCTCATCGATGCGCACGCGGCAGGTCGAGCAGCGCGCGCGCCCGCCGCACACCGAGGCGTGCGGGATGTTGTGCATGCGGCTGATCTCGAGCAGGGTCGGCCCGTGCGGCACCCTCACGATCGGCCCGCCTCGTATACTTGATGGCGATCTTCGGCCGCGTGCTCAGCAGGTAAGTAGCGCCACCCGATGATGAGGGCGATCGTGCAGCAGGACGACCGGCAAAGCCGAGCCGCACCGATGTCGCGGATACCACGCCAGGATGGCGCCGTCGGCTGGCGTTCGGCCAGTTGGTCAGCTCCTTGACCTCGGCCAGCATCTGCGGAGTTCTCGATCGACAGGCGCGACGGCGCGCCCCGACACCATGAAGCCGCCGAGCGCGGCGAGCGGCACGGCGATGGCGACGAACAGCAGCACAGGCTGCGGCGGCGCGGTAGGGCGTATAGAGCCGCAGCCAGTAAGTGCAGGCCGATGCAGCCGTGCAGCCATACCAGCAGCAGCAGCGTGCTCTGCAGGATGGCGCTCTCCGGCCACAGCCGGGCCAGCTCGTACGAGGTAGTTGTCCTCCACGCCGAAGAACACATGGGCGATGCGCGTGTTGATGATGTGCGGCAGCAGCAGGAACGGAATGAGCAGGCCAAGCACGATCTGGAACAGCTCCCAGGGCGGCAAGCCGCAGCGTCGGACCGGTTGGCCGAGCTTGCAGCAGCGCCAGCGTCATGTGCGTCACCAGCGCCATCAGCAGCACGAACGTGCCGGGCCAGCGAGCGCGTGACGACCTGTCGCCACGCTGCACCTCGTGCATCAGTCTGCGATGTCGACGAGGCCGACGCGCGTGATTGAGAAAATGCGTGGTGGCGAAAGCGAACAGCACAAGCCCGGACGCGATCCGAAGGCGCTGTGCGTCATCCCCTCGGAGCAAGACGTGCATGGCCCGCTATCCCCTACGGCCGGAATCCAGTTCACAATATGCGCGCGGAGCCAATAAAGGACACCGCCCCGCCGAGAAACGCCTTAACGGCCTGGCGGGCTCGGTGCAATCCGCCGAGCAGGAACGTCGGATCGGCGCGGTCCGTCGATGCTGCAGGCGCGGACGACAGGAACAAATTTTTCGATGCCGGGACGCTAGCCCGCTGCTGCGGGCGGCGCAGTCGACGGCAGGGATACCGGCCCGTCCCGCCGGGGCCCGGCTCGCGTTCGCAATCTGGTCGGCTCGTATAGATCCAGAACATATCCCACAAACCGCGACAGCCAGCCCTGCATAGATACATCGACGCAAAGCAACGTTCCTAATCTACACAGAATTGGTTTGCGGATTTCGGGGTGCTATATGGCACGTAGACCCAGCATCCTCTTTAGAGCGTCTGAGTAACATAGATAGGTATGAGCCTTGTTTCTGCCTATAACGTGAGTTTTTGCGCACAGAACAGCGACAGAACTACGGACTTTATCCCCAGAGCAGCTGCTATGCCGTGCGCCCAGGGGACGCACATTGCCGCCATTCTCCCGGACCGGAGAACGCTCTGGGGGTTGATCGCTTCGCTTGTACGGCGACCAACGCCTTAACGGACATAGCGATCATGCAATGACGCAACGCACAAGGCGGCGGACCTGACGCTTGCCGGGGTCGAGCAGCGCTTCTGGTCGATGCGCCTTAAAAGCCGCAGTGAGCCTCCAGCTCGGCAGGCCGAGCGACGCAGCCTGTTGAAGGCCCTGCGGCAGGTTCATTTCCGCGTCGGCACCCATGTTCGTGGAGGCCATTTTGCGCAGGACTACGGACACCGGTCGCGGAACGAGACCCTGCTGGCCGAAGTGGTTCCGGCCCTGATCATGGCGGGCGGTGCGCTTCGCAACCTGAGGGCGTGGATGCGGCCCGAGCGGCGCGGGCGCTCGATCGAGTTCTGGCCAGCCCGCAATCAGGTGCATCAGCCAGCCCAAGGGCGTCGTGCTGATCATCTCGCCTTGGAACTATCCCCTGCAGCTTACCGTCGGACCGCTGGCGCCGCTGCGCTGGCGGCCGGCAACCGCATCATCGTCAAACCGTCCGAGCTCACGCCAGCGACATCCGCGCTGCTCAAGCAGCGGCTGGAGGAAGGTCTCGGCAGCGATCGGGTGACCGTCGCACTGGGCGGCCGGAAGTCGCCGAGGGCCTCTGCCCGGCTGCCCTTCGATCATATCCTGTTCACTGGATCGACGCAGCGGTCAGCAAGACCAGGTGATGGCGGCGGCCGCACAGAATCTGGCGCCGGTCACCCTGGAGCTCGGCGGCAAGTCGCCGGCGCTTCTTCATTCCGACTGCAATCTGCCCGCGCCGTGGAGCGCATCGTGCGCGGCAAGCTGCTGAATGCCGGGCAGACCGTGCATCGCGCCGACTATGCGCTGGTTGCGCGCGGCAAGATCGATGACTCTCCGTGCGCCGGTTCCGAGAGACGGCCAGCCCTTCTATCCCGCGCATTCTCGACAATCCACGATTACACCGCGATCATCAACAGCCGGCACTACGACGCCGGCTGGAACGCCTGATCGAGGACGCGCGCGAGCCAGGGCGCCCGCATCACGAGACAGTCGATCCCGCGGGCGAGGTTGGCCGGTGCGCACGGCTCACCGCAGCTGCGCAGGATGGCACCGGCCGCCATTGCCGATGTGACCGATACCATGGCGGTGACGCGCGAGGAGATCTTCGGCCCGCTGCTGCCGATCAGTGGCCTACGACACGCTGGAGGAGGCGATCGCCTACGTCAAATGCGCCGTCCGCGGCCGCCTGGCGCTCTACTGCTTCGACGACTGACCGCAGCCGCATCCGCCATGTCTCGCAGCACACGGTCTCCGGCGGCGTCACCGTCAACGGCACGGTCTACCACTTCGCTCGGGAGGAGCTGCCGTTCAGGCGGCATCGGCGCAAGCGGCATGAGCGCAGCTACCGCGGCGACGGCCTTAATGCGTTCAGCCACGCCAAGGGCATCTTCCTGCAGAGCCGCCTCACGCCGACTAGCCCGCGACGCCGCCCTACGACGCCTGGTTCCAGCGCATCCTCCGCTTCGTCATCCGCAGCAGCGGCGGATGGTGGGTTGGTTCCGCTTCCGAGCGTCTTGACTCTGGTTGAATCGTATCCCGGAACCGCTTCTGTCATCTTTCGCCGGTTGAGCGAACAAGCGCGCGCGCACCTCAAGAATTTACTCTCGACACTTTCGGAGCCGGCGCCTGCAGCTCGAGAGCTGGACGAGGAGCCTCTGTTCCACGCGGTTCTTTGCGGCGGACCGTTGCGCCAACGTCGAGGAGTACCGAGGCCGCCGCAGGCCTTCCGCCAAAGCCAGAACGGTGCCGTGCTGGTCTTCCTCACCCAATCCCCGGGTGGCTGGCAGTTCGGCCCGCGCCACAGCGCATCAAAACGTTCCACCGACTTGCCGTCGGCCGCGCGGAAGGCGTCCCCAGCTGGCGGCTGAAGTTGACAGCCGGCCGCGCGCGTCTCGATTACTGGACTGAAAAGGCTGCGGGAGGCGAGCAAGCGTGGCGGTGCCAACGGCTCCGGCATCACCAATGAACAGGGTGACCGGGGCGCATGGGTACGAACCAGCATCTGGTTCCGGTCCATCCTGGCCGATTCGCAAGGAAGGCGGCGTGGCGCTCAAGGAACGGCGACCGCGTCGTGCCGGATCGCTGGTCGGGCGCAACCCCGGCCAAGCCAAGCTCGCCGCGCTCGCTACGTACCGCGGCGCATCGAGCGCACCACACCGCAGTCTCGATGCAGCGCTGGCCGACCAGGACGACACCGTGTTCTTCGATGCGGCCACCACGCAGATGCGCCCGGCCCTGCTCGGCAAGGCGATCGCCGCCGGCAAGCACATCTACTGCGAAAAGCCGGTCGCCACCAGCCTGGAGGAGGCGCTCGGCATCGTGCGCAAGGCCAAGGCCGCCGGCATCAAGCCACGGCGTGGTGCAGGACAAGCTGTTCCTGCCCGGCCTGCGCAAGCTCAAGCTGCTGATCGACTCCGGCTTCTTCGGCCGCATCCTCGTCGGTGCAGCGGCGAGTTCGGCTACTGGGTGTTCGAGGGCGACCTGCAGCCGGCCCAGCGCCCGTCGTGGAACTATCGCGCCGAGGACGGCGGCGGCATCATCCTCGACATGCTCTGCCACTGGCGCTACGTGCTCGACAACACCTTCGGCAACGTCAAGTCGGTGTCCTGCCTCGGCGCCACGCACATCCCCGAGCGCATCGACGAGGACGGGCAAGCGCTACAAGGCCACCGCCGACGACGCCGCCTACGCCACCTTCCAGCTCGACGGCGGCATCATCGCCCACTTCAACTGCTCGTGGTGCCACGCGCGTGCGCCGCGACGATCTGCTCACCCTGCACGTCGACGGCACGCACGGCTCGGCCGTGGCGGGCCTGCAGGACGTCGTCACCCAGCAGCGCATGGCCGACGCCGAAGCCGGTCTGGAACCCCGACGTCAAGCAGACCGATCGACTTCTACGCCGGCTGGCAGCCGGTGCCGGAGACGCAGAGCCTTCGACAACGGCTTCAAGCTGCAGTGGGAGGCCTTCATCCGCCACGTCGCGCGAGGACGCGCACCCTACAAGTGGGACCTGCTGGAGGGCGCCAAGGGCGTGCAGCTGGTCGAGTGCGCGCTGCGCAGCTGGAAGAGCGCGCGGTGGATGGATGTGCCGGAGCTGAAGGTTTGTCATCCGCGAGCGCTCAGCTGCCGGATCACCGGCTCGCTACCACCGGTCCCGGATATGCTGACGCGAAATTCCGGGATGACAGACAGGAGCATGAGCAATGAACGCCACCAATCCTCTCCAGCCTGAAGATCAACTTGCCGACCGACGCCGGCAAGCTCGAGACGTTCGTGCTGTCGGAGCCGCGCGCCTATCCCGACAAGGCCAAGGGCGCCTTCAATCGCGTCGCCTTCTCGGCCGCGCACGTGGTGGCCGATGCGCGCGCCGCCAACGATCCCTGGATCGACTGCACGCTCGATTGGGACAGGACGCATCGCGCTACCGCGAATACCTCTGGGACCTCGGCCTCGGCGTCGCCGAGGCGATGGACACGGCCCAGCGCGGCATGGGGCTCGACTGGCCGACCTCGCTCGAGCTGATCCGGCGCGCGGTGAAGGCCGGCAAGGCCTGGGAGGCGCGCAACGGCCGGCCGGCGCTGATCGCCTCGGGCTGCGGCACCGACCATCTCGATCCTCGCGAGCGTGCGCTCCGTCGACGAGGTGATCCGCGCCTACGAGGAGCAGATGGCGGCGATCGAGAAGGCCGGCGGCCGCCTGATCGTCATGGCGAGCCGGGCGCTGGCCCGCGTCGCCAAGTCGCCCGCCGACTACGAGCGCGTCTACGACCGCGTGCTCGGCCAGGCGCAGCGAGCCCGTCATCATCCACTGGCTGGGCGAGATGTTCGATCCGGCGCTCGCCGGCTACTGGGGCAGCGCCGACCACATGCAGGCCGATGCAAGACCGCGGTCGGCATCATCAACGCGCACGCCGCCAAGGTCGACGGCGTCAAGATCTCGCTGCTCGACAAGGACAAGGAGATCGTCATGCGCCGCCAGCTCGCCAAGGGCGTGCGCATGTATACCGGCGACGACTTCAACTACGCCGAGCTGATCGCCGGCGACGAGCAAGGCTACAGCGACGCCCTGCTCGGCATCTTCGACGCCATCGCGCCGGCGGCCTCCGCCGCGCTCGACGGCGCTGGCGGCCGGCGACCGCAAGACGCTTCGATGCGATCCTGGCGCCGACCGTGCCCCTGTCGCGCCACATCTTCAAGGCGCCCACGCGCTTCTACAAGACCGGCGTCGTGTTCATGGCCTACCTCAACGGCCTGCAGGACCACTTCGTGATGGTGGGCGGCCAGCAGAGCGCGCGCTCGCTTGCCGCACCTGGCCGAGCTGTTCCCGCCTCGCCGACCGCGCCGGCCTGCTGCGCAAGCCCGGACCTCGCGCGCCGCCGCATGCGTGCCGTGCTGGCCGTGCATGGGGTTGCCTGCTAGTTACTCGCCGCTCATCGTCATCCCGGAATTGCGCGGCGAAATCGATCCGGACGAACCTAGTCTCGTCCGCTGTTCTTCGTGATCCTACCGGGTACCCGGCTCGGCGCTGCGCCCGGCCGCGGCTGCGACAACAACGGATGAGTTTCGACGCACATGACCACGCCCTCCCAGACCGTCCGCAACTATCCGCCGCCGAGTTGCTGTGTGGCGTATCGCGAGAAGAAGCTGTCGCCGGTCGAGGCCACGAAGGCCGACGCTCGCGCGCATCGAGCGCTTCAATCGCGGTCGTCAACGCCTACTGCCACGTCGACGCGGACGGCGCGCTGGCCGCGGCGCAGGCCTCCGAGGCGCGCTGGATGACGGGCGAGCCCAAAGGGCCTGGTCGACGGCGTGCCGCTCGGCGTCAAGGACAACGTTCCTGTCGTCGCGGGCATGCCGGTCGCGTTCGGCTCCAGGCTGCACCGGCAGCGATCCGCAGACTATCGACTGCGCCGGCCGTGGCGCAGCATGCGCGAGCACAGGCGCCGTCATCCTCGGCAGGACACTGCCTGCCGGAATACGGCTGGAAGGCGACCAGCGACAGCCCGCTCACGGGCCTCACGCCGCAACCCCTGGGACACGCGCATGACGACCGGCGGCTCCTCCGGCGGCGCGGTGGCGTCTGCCGTGCTCGGCATGGGCGCGCTGCAGCTCGGCACCGACGGCGGCGGCTCGATCCGCATCCCGCCGCGCTTCACCGGCTGCTTCGGGCATCAAGCCGACGCGGGCGCGCGTGCCGGCTCTATCCCACGGCGCCGCTCGGGCACCACTGGCGCACCACGGCCCACTCGACGCGCACGGTTGCCGACGCGGCGCATCGTGATGTCGGTGATCTCGGCGCCCGATGCGCGCGATCGCCTACGCCTGGATTTCGCGCGCCGCACCTGACTTCACGCAGCAGGCCTGGACGGCGGCGTGCGCGGCCTGCGCATCGCCTGTTCGCCGCGGCTCCGGCTACGCCGAGCGCGTCGATCCCGAGATCGAGGCACGCCGTGGCCGCGGCGGCGAGACCTTCGAGAGCCTCGGCGCCATCGGTCGAGCAGGCCGACCCCGACCTGGGCGGCGACCCGATCGACGCCTGGAACACGCATCTGGTGGTCGAGCATGGCGCTGCAGCTGCAGGCGTTCGGCGACCGCGGCGTCGGAGCTCGCCGATCCGGGCTGCGGGCGGCGCGCGGCGCAGGGCGGCACGACGCTCGCCACCGACTACATCCGCGCGCAGCTTGAGGCGCGCCGAGCTGCACAACGTGTTCGCCGCGCTTCCACGAGACGCTTCGATCTGCTGCTGACGCCCTCGCTGCCGCTGCCCGCCTTCGAGGTCGGACGATCTGGTGCCGCCGCTCAGGCGAGTGGGGCACGGCGTGGAGCGACTGGGCGCCCTTCAGCTACCCCTTCAACCTCACGCCAGCAGCCGGCGGCTTCGGTGCCCTGCGGGCTTCACCGCCAGCGGGCCTGCCCATCGGCCTGCAGATCGTCGGACCCGATCGGGGCCGACGACCGCGTACTGCGCGCCAGCCGCGCCTTCGAGACGGACGGCGCCGTTCAGTCATGCTGGACGCACCGCGCGCCAGCGCTATGCCGCGTGCATGGAGTGCACCTGATTCTTGAGCGGGATCACTCAATTGTGAGTGCGCGTGACTTGTGGCGCCTCTCGTCGCTCGCAAGATTGTCACAAGCGCATACAATACCGCACCTCTGTGCCACACGGCGTCATATGAAAGGCCAACGATGCGCGGCATGCTGCAGCGCACCGCTCCTGATCCATGCTTGCTGCTGGCCATCCGGCTGGCAGGCAGCTGTCGGCGCGTGCAGCGCCCCGCGAGGCGACCTCGTCAAGGCCGACCTACTGGCCGAGCCGCGCCGCATCGCGCCCGGCCAGACCTTCTGGGTCGGCGTGCGGCTGCGCATCAAGCAGCACTGGCACGTCTACTGGCGCAATCCCGGTGATTCCGGCGAAGCCGTCAGCATCACTTGGCGGCTGCCGCCGGGCTTCACAGCCAGTCCCATCGCATTGGCCGACACCGCAGCGCATCCCCGTCGGCCCATCTCGTCAACTTCGGCTACGAGGGCGAGACGACGCTGCTCGCACGCGATCACCGCCTCCGGCCGTGCTCGCCTCGTCCCACAGCCCATCGACATCTTGCGCCGACGTCACCTGGCTGGTGTGCGAGAAGGAGTGCATCCCGGGCGAAGCGCAGCCTGTCGCTCAGCCTGCCCGTTGCCGGCGCTGGCGCAGCCGCCGCAGCCCGCTGCAACTGCGACAGCCTCGTTCGACGCAGCACGCAGGCCACCTGCCGCAACCCTCGCCCTGGGGCGGCGCAGCATGCAGCTTGCCCCGGACCGGGTGACGCTCGCGGTGGACGCCAAGGGTCTGACGCCGGGGCCATCCGCTCGGCCTTCTTCTTCCCCTACGCGGAGACGCTGGTCGCGGCACGCCGCGCCGCAGACAGCTCGAGGTCAGCCGCGACGGCCTGGTCCTGCGCCTCGAGCGCAGCGCGCTGTCGACCGGCACGCCTGACGGACGCCGGCGGCGTGCTCGTCGTCGAGGAGGTCATCGGGGCAACGCGACTGCCGGTCCAAGCGTTCGAGCTCGCCGACGTTGCCATCGGCCAGGAGCCGCGCCTGACGAGGCTGCATCGCTCACGGCCGTTCTGCAGGCCGCTCTGTTCGCGCCTCGCCGGGCGGCGTGATCCTCAACCTGATGCCGTGCGTCTTCCCGGTGCTCTCCATCAAGGTGCTGAGCCTCGGTCGAGCAAGCCGGCGGATCGCGGTCAGCAAGTGCGCCGCCACGGGGCCGCCTACACGGCCGGCGTGCTCGTAGCGTTCACGGCCTTGGCGGTCAGTGCTGCTCGGCGCTGCGGGCCGCCGGTGCCGAGGTCGGGTGGGGCTTCCAGCTGCAGTCGCCCGCCGCCGTCGCCGCTGCTGGCCTATCGTGCTGCTGGCGATGGGCTTGAGCCTCTCGGGCGTATTCCACTCTGGGATCGTCGCTGCAGGGCCTGGGCCATGCGGCCTGACGCGGCGCTCGGGGCTCGCCGGATCGTTCTTCACGGGCGCGCTTGCGGCCGTGGTGGCGACGCCCTGCACGGCGCCGTTCATGGGGACGGCGGTCGGCTTCGCCCTCACCCAGCCTCCGCCCTGTCAGCCTTGCCGTGATCTCTGGCGCTCGGGCTCGGCCTGGCGCTGCCGCTTCCTGCTCCTGACGCTTGCGCCGCAGCTGATCGGCCGCCTGCCGCGACCCGGCGCCTGGATGGAGACGCTGCGGCAGCTGCTGGCCTTCCCGGTCTACGCCACGGTGGCCTGGCTGGTGTGGGTGCTGGGCCAGCAGGTGGGCCCGGCCGGACAGTTCGCCGCCCTCGCCGGGCTCGTGCTCGTCGGTCTCGCGGCGTGGTCGCTCAGCATGCGGCGCAATCGGCCGGCGGATGGGGCAGGCGCATGGCGACGGGAGCGCTCGCCATGTCGCTCGTCGGCATTGCGGTGTCGCGGTCGCCGGCACTGGAGCGCGACCGCGGCGAGCCGGCCGGCACCGCAGTCGGCCTCGGCGGCACCGCAGCGAGCGTTTCACGCAAGTCCGCCTGGATGAGCTGCATCGCCGCGCAGCGCCCGGTGTTCGTCAACATGACGGCGGCCTGGTGCATCACCTGCCTCGTCAACGAGCGCGCGGCGCTGGCAACGCGCAGGCGGTGCAGGCTGCGTTCGCCGCCGGGAACGTCGCCTATCTCAAGGGCGACTGGACCAGCCGCAACCCCGAGATCACCCGCATGCTCAGAACGCACGGCCGCAGCGGCGTACCGCTCTACCTGCTCTACGCCGGCGGCGGCGAGCCGGTCAGTGCTGCCGCAAATCCTCACCCCGCCACGGTGCTGAGCGAGATCGACCGCATTCCCGATCGCGCCCCAGCGCCGAGCCGCTCTACCGACACCAGCCAAGGAGTGAACGCATGACTGATCGCGCGACGCACCGTTGCTCGCTGTCGCCTTGCCGGTGGCGCCGCAGCCATCGCCCTCGGCGTCGCCTCGCCCCGACCATCGCCAATCCCGGCGCGCAGGCGCGCATCGGTGCCGCCGGCGCCCGCCTTCACGCTCACCGACAGCAACGGCAAGACCGTCTCGCTCGCCGACTTCAAGGGCAAGACCGTCGGTGCTCGAGTGGACCAACCACGACTGCCCCTACGTGCGCAAACACTACGAGCGGCAACAACATGCAGGCGCTGCAGAAGAAGTGGACCGCGCAGGGCGTGGTGTGGCTGACGCGTCATCTCGTCTGCGCCCGGCACGCGAGGGCTACGTCGTCGGCCGAGCAGGCCAACAAGCTGACCGCCGAGCCGCGGCGCGGCGCCGAGCGCCGTGCTGTTCGATCCCAAGGGCGACGTCGGGCGCGCCTACGGCGCGCAGGTGACGCCGCACATGTACGTCATCAAGGGCGACGGCACGCTCGTCTACATGGGCGGCATCGACGACAAGGCCGACCGCCAGGTTGAGCCGACCTGAAGACCGCCAAGAACTTCGTCGACGCGGCGCTCAGCGAGATCGCCGCAGGGCAAGCCGGTGTCGAGTGACGACGTCCCGCCCCTACGGCTGCACGGTAAAGAGTATCCAGTCGTAACGATCGCAGCGCAGGCAGCTGCCCGCTGCCGAAGTCAGCTGCAGCGCCAGGCAGCGCGACACGCGTCTCCCTAGGGCGTGGTCGTTTGCAGCTGCACCGACCTCGTCCTCCTGTTTGTCCGCTGACGTCATTCCCACGAGGGCCAGATCCATGCCGGCGGCGCGACGCATTGCGACCCGGCGCGGCATTTCCATCCTGGTGGGGGCGGCCGACCCCGGCACCATTTCCTTGCCGGCGCTTGAAGCGATCCCCATGTGGCTCCGGGCAGCCACCTCATTTGCCGTCGCCGGGGCGAGGCCAAAAGCTTTAAAACGCCCGCACGCCTCTCCCCACCTTCGGAGACCGGAGCCATCATGTACGACGTGACCCCCGCTCAGAGATCGCACTTGTTCCCGGTCAGGCAGTCACAAACGCGGTGGCGGCACCGCTGTGAAGCTGCTGAGGCAATGCGTAAC
>ERZ1370068.4482-contig-3553_pt1 | contig 25944 bp, 35 predicted proteins | sample MGYA00561227_ERZ1370068 | MGnify/ENA primary metagenome ERZ1370068 (study PRJEB38410, sample SAMEA6850437) | metagenome | study: Metagenomic assessment of the ecological functions of the soil: analysis of the soil microbiota associated with the...
GCCCGCCCGCTTCCAGCACTTCGGCCGGCTTGCTCCTCGAGCCGCTTCTCGATGCTCCTTCAGCGCCGCCTTCAGCGCCGCCTTGTCGTCCTTGCGGAGATCCTCGGCCTCGAGACGGGCCCCGTGGATCTCCCGCTCCACCCGCGTCTGCTCGCGCTCGCGGTCGGCCAGCGTCTTGGCCGCGAGTCTGAGGAAGTCCACGACGCGGTGATAGATGTCCCGCGTCTCCTGCGCGAGCGCCCGCGAGCGCCAGCAACGCGACACCGGCGGTGGTGAGGTTCGGCCGGGCGCCGTTCGTCGACGGGAGGCGCCGCAGATCCTCCATGATCTCGCGCACGCGTATCGGACGTGATCTCCGGCGGCCGCTGCTCGAGCCGCAGCGCCTCGGCCGGCCCAGCGTCAGGCGCGGCCAGACGCAGCAGCACGCCGATTTCCGTCTCGTCGGCGCCCTGGAAGACAGGCGTCTTGGCCTCGAAGCCGCAGGATCTGCGCCGCCCAGCCGAGGTGGGTCTCGAGGATCTGCCCGACGTTCATGCGGCGACGGCACGCCCAGCGGGTTGAGCACGATGTCCACCGGCGTCCCGTCGGGGAGGAACGGCATGTCCTCCTCCGGCACGATGCGCGCGATGATGCCCTTGTTGCCGTGCCGGCCCGCCATCTTGTCGCCCACCGAGATCTTGCGCTTCTCGGCGACGTACACCTTCACCAGCTGGATCACGCCCGGCGGGCAGCTCGTCGGGCTGCAGGATCTTGTCGATCTGATCCTCCGACTTCTCCTCGATCTTGGCGCGCTCCGCGCTGCGCGGCGTCGAGCACCGCGCGCGAGCCGCTCGTTGACCGTCTTGCTCGCCACGCGCAGCGTCTTCAGGTCGACGTCGGTGAACGTCGATCTCCTCGAGCTGCGGCGCCGTGCAGCTTGCGTGCCGGCCGGCAGGTACTCCTCGACCGTCCCGGCCTTGAGCATCAGCGCCGACTTCCTGGCCCGCGAGCAGTCTCGCGCAGTCTCGAGCGAGCATCGCCTCGAGATGCGGCTCTTCTCTTCGTCCTCGAGCCGGCGCACTTCGCCGATGCGCTCGCCGCGGTCCTTCTCGACGACCTGGTCCTCGATGCGCGAGAAGATCTTGACGTCGATGACGACGCCCTCCATGCCCGGCGGCACCTTGAGCGACGAGTCCTTCACGTCCTTCGCCTTCTCGCCGAAGATCGCCGTCAGCAGCTTCTCTTCGGGCGACAGCTCGGTCTCGCCCTTCGGCGTGATCTTGCCGACCAGGATGTCGCCCGCCTTCACGTGGGCGCCGATCCGCACGATGCCGCGCTCGTCGAGGTCCACCAGCGACTCCTCGGCGACGTTCGGGATTTCGCGCGTGATCTCCTCCCGCCCGCGCTTGGTGTCGCGCACGTGCAGCTCGAGCTCCTGGATGTGGATCGACGAGTAGACGTCGTCCTTCACCAGGCGCTCGGAGAGCACGATGGCGTCTTCGAAGTTGTGCCCGTACCACGGCATGAACGCCACCAGTGACGTTGGCGCCGAGCGCGAGCTCGCCGCGCTCGGTGCCGGCGCCGTCCGCGATGATCTGCCCGGCCTTCACCTTCTGGCCCACGTGCACCAGCGGCCGCTGGTTGATGGCGGTGTCCTGGTTGGTGCGCCAGAACTTCTTGACGCGGTAGCGGTCGTGCTGCTTGAGGCGCGCCAGCGGGTGGTCCCGTCGCCTTCGGCGCTCGTCATCGCCGGTGTCGACGATGATCTCGTCGGCCGTCACGCGGGTCACGACGCCGCCGCGGCGGGCGATGACCACCGCGCCCGAGTCGCGCGCCACCTTCTCCTCGAGCCCGGTGCCCACCAGCGGCGCCTGCGGGAACAGCAGCGGCACCGACTGCCGCTGCATGTTCGAGCCCATCAGCGCGCGGTTGGCGTCGTCGTGCTCGAGGAACGGAATCAGCGCCGCGGCGATCGAGACGAGCTGCTCCGGCGCCACGTCCATGAAGTCGATCCGGTCCGGCGGCAGCAGCGGGTAGTCGTCCCGCTTGCGGCACAGCACCAGCTCGTCGGCGAACCGGCCGTCGTCGCGTGAGCGTGCGCGTTGGCCTGCGCCACCGCGAAGTCCTCCTCTTCCGAGGCCGACAGCCAGCGCGTCTCGTCCGTCACCTTGCCGTCCTTCACCACGCGGTACGGCGTCTCGATGAAGCCCGAGGTCGTTGACCCGCGCGTAGCACGACGAGGCTCGTGATGAGGCCGATGTTCGGACCTTCCGGCGTCTCGATCGGGCACATGCGGCCGTACTGGCTGTAGTGCACGTCGCGGACTTCGAAGCCCGCGCGCTCGCGCGTCAGGCCGCCGGGCCCGAGCGCCGAGAGGCGGCGCTTGTGCGTCAGCTCGGCCAGCGGATTGGTCTGGTCCATGAACTGCGACAGCTGCGAGCTGCCGAAGAACGCCTGAATCACGGCGCTCACCGTCCGGGCGTTCACCAGATCGTCGAGCGTGATCCGCTCGGGATCGTTGTTGATGCTCATCCGCTCCTTGATGAGCCGCGCCATGCGCGACAGGCCCACCGAGAACTGGTTGGCGATCAGCTCGCCCACCGAGCGCGACCCGCCGGTTGCCGAGGTGGTCGATGTCGTCGGTGTAGCCGCCGGCCTTCGGACAGCTCGATCAGGTAGCGGACGATCGCGATGAAGTCGTCCTCGGTGAGGACCGTGTTGTCCTTCGCGACGTTGACCTTGAGCCGCTGGTTGATCTTGTAGCGGCCCACCCGCCCCAGGTCGTAGCGCTTGGGATGGAAGAACAGGCGCTCCAGCGCCTGCGCGCGCGGTCTCGAGGTTCGGCGCCTCGCCGGGACGCAGCAGCGCGTAGATCTGCTCCAGCGCCTCGGCCTCGGTGTGCGTCGGGTCCTTGACCAGCGTGTTCTTGATCAGCGGCGACTCGCTGCGGCCCGGCGGCAGCAGCACGTCCACCTTGGTCACGCTTCGGCCTTGAGCAGCTTCTTCTTGAGCGCATCGGACAGCTTCGCGGCCGCCTTCGGCGACGCACTTCCCCGTCTCGGGATCGGCCACGTCGAACGCCAGCACGTGCGGGCTCTGCGCGCTCGCGGCGTGGTCGTCGGCTGCGCATCGTCGCGCAGATCGAGCGACGGTGTACCCGGCGAACACCTTGCACCGTGGTGATGCCGGCGCGGCGGAACTGCGTTGAAGCGCTCGAGCGTCAGCTCGTCGCCCACGCGGCGCCAGCGGATCGCCCTTCTTGTTCTCGGGATCGGGCACGTCCACCGCCAGCAGCGTGCCGAGCACCTCGCGCTTCTGCGCGCGGCCCTCGAGCTTGCCGGTGATGTCGATCTCCTTCGTCGCGTAGAACAGCTTCAGGATGTCGGCGTTCGTGCCGTACCCGAAGGCGCGCAGCAGCGCCGTCGCCGGGAACTTCTTCTTCTTGTCGATGTGGACGTAGATCACGTCGTGAATGTCGATCGTGAACTCGACCCACGAGCCCGCGGAACGGGATGATCCGCGCCGAGAACAGGCGCTGGCCGTTGGGGTGGATGCTCTCCTCGAACACGACGCCGGGCGAGCGGTGGCAGCTGCGACACGATGACGCGCTCGGCGCCGTTGATCACGAAGGTGCCGAGCGGCGTGAGGATCGGCAGCTCGCCGAGGTAGACTTCCTTCTCGATGATGTTCTTGGGCCGCTTGGTCTTGGTGACCTCGCCGACCTCTTCCATCACGACGAGCTGCAGCGTCGCCTTGAGCGGCACGGAGTACGTCATGTCGCGCTCGATGCACTCTTCGACGGAGTACTTCGGCTCCCCGAGCGCGTACTTCACGAACTCGAGCGAGTAGTTGCCGTTGACGTCCTGGATCGGGAACAGGTCCTTGAACACCCGCTCCAGCCCGACGTCGGCGCGTTCGCCGTCCTTGCCGTCCGGCTGCAGCAGGGACTGGAAGGCGCGCGTCTGGATGTCGAGGAGATGCGGCATCGGCATCCCCGTCTCGCAGCTTTGCGAACGAAAGTACCGGCAACGTCTTCGTGGTCATGTCCAGTCCTCAGGTAATGCAAAAGGCCCCGCCTCTCCCCGTTCCGTACGTCGGTACGGGGGAAGCGTGAGGGGCTCGTAGAAGCGAGCAGGAGTGTAGCGAATCCGCGCATGTCGTCGAACCGAAGCGAGACTCGGAGTCGCGCCGACGGACCCTAATTGGTCCGCGGCGTCAACTCGGCGTCTACTTCAGTTCGACGACCGCGCCCTGCGCTTCGAGCTTCTTTTTGATTTCTTCGGCTTCCTGCCTTGGTCACGCCTTCCTTCACGGTCCCAGGCGCGCCCTCGACCAGATCCTTGGCCTCCTTCAGGCCCGAGGCTGGTGATCGCGCGGACTTCCTTGATGACCTGGATCTTCTTCTCGCCGCCGCGCCTTCAGGATGACGGTGAACTCCGTCTGCTCTTCCTCGGCCGCGGGCGCCGCCGCCGCCCGCCGCGCGCCACCAGCCGGCGCCGCCGCCGGCGCCGCGATCGTCACGCCGAACTTCGTCCTTGAACTCCTCGATCAGCTCCGCCAGCTCGACCACCGACATGATTGCCGATGGCGTCGAGCAGGTCGTCCGTGCTCAATGGTCTGCGTTGCCATAGTTGTCTCCCTACCCTGTTGAGTGAAGCAGCGCCCTCTGAGCGCGTTGGTCTGGAGCGCCTCGAGGGCGCCGACCATCGATGTACAGCAATCCGTTCATGTGCCCAGGAATCCCGGCCATCGGCGCCTGCAGCGCGCCGCCCAGCTGCGCCAGCAGCTGCTGCTTGCGACGGCAGCGCGGCGAGCTGCTTCACCTGGTCGGACGTGACCGTCTGTCCCTTCCACCAGCGCGACCTTGATCGCGGGCTTCTCGGTGTTCCTTGGCGAAGTCGGTCAGCACCTTCGCCGCCGCCAACCGCGATCCGCGCCCGCCAGCACCAGCGCCGTCGGCCCGGCGAGATGCTGCTCCGAGCCCGCCCTGCCTGAGCTGCTGCTCGGACAGCGCCCGCCGCGCCAGCGTGTTCTTCACCACCACGTACTCGACGCCCGCCGCGCGCAGCTGGCGCCGCAGCTCGGTGAGGCGCGCGACGTTCGAGGCCGGTGAAATCCGTCACGTAGACGGTCGGCGACTCGGCGAGCCTGCGCCACCAGTGCCGTGACGACGTTCTGCTTCTGCTCTTTGGTACGGATCATACGATGATACCCCGCCGGGTCGACCGGCACCCCGGCCCCATGGTGCTCGAGACGGTCACCGAACGGACGTAGTGCCCTTTCGCCGCCGCCGGCTTCGCCTTCACGATCGCCTCCATGAAGGCGAGCAGGTTCTGCTCGAGCCGCTTCGGCGCGAGAACGACTTCTTGCCGATCGGCGCGTGGACGATGCCGCTCTTGTCCACGCGGAACTCGATCTTGCCCGCCTTCAGCTCTTTGACCGCCCGCGCCACGTCCATGCGTCACCGTGCCGGCCTTGGGGTTCGGCATCAGGCCCCGCGGGCCCAGCACCTTGCCGAGCTGCGCCGAGCTGCCCCATCACGTCCGGCGTCGCCACGATGACGTCGGTGTCGAGCCAGCCGTCCTTGATCTTCTGGATGTACTCGATCCCCACGAAGTCCGCCCCGGCGGCCTCGGCTTCCTTCGCCTTGTCGCCCTGGGCGATCGCGAGCACGCGGAGCTTCTTCCCGGTTCCATGCGGCAGCGACACCGTGCCGCGGACGATCTGGTCGGCGTGCTTGGGATCGACGCCGAGGCGCACCGCGACGTCCACCGATTCGTCGAACTTGGCGAAGGCCGTGGCTCTGCACCTGGTCGACCGCCTCGCGGACGCGCGTACAGCCGGCGCGCCTCGAGCGTGGCGACCGCCGCTCTGGTACTTCTTGCCGTGCATCCGCATCAGTCCACCACCTCGAGGCCCATCGAGCGGGCGGTGCCCGCCACCATCTTCATGGCGGACTCGATCGAGTCGCAGTTGAGATCGGGCATCTTGATCTCGGCGATCTTCCGGATCTGCGCCCGCGTCACCTTGCCGACCTTCTGCGCGGTTCGAGGTCGGGCGAGCCCTTCTCGATGCCGGTTTCCTTCTTCAGGAGCACGGCGGCGGGCGGCGTCTTGGTAATGAAGGTGAAGGTGCGATCCTTGTAGATCGTCACCACCACCGGCGTCACCATCCCGGCGGCCGCCTGGGTCTGCGCGTTGAACTGCTTCACGAAGTCCATGATGTTGACGCCGTGCGGGCCGAGCGCGGTCCCGACCGGAGGCGCCGGCGTGGCCTGCCCGGCCGACGACCTGCAGCTTCACCAACTGCGGTAATCGGCTTCGCCATAGTCTCCCTCGTTTGCGTCCGGGACGCGTCACCGGACTCCCACTGGACGCCCCGTGGTGGGGTAGCTTCAGTGCGCCTTCAACTGCAGGTAGTCGAGCTCCACCGAGGTCGGACGGCCGAACAGCGACACCGAGACGCGCACCTTGCCCTTGTCCGAGCATGACCTCTTCCACCGTGCCGCTGAAATCCGAAAACGGCCCTTCCGTGATCTCCACCACCTGGCCGATGAGGAACGGGATCAGCCTCCGGCGGCTCTTCGTCCTTCGTCGCCTCTTCGATGCCGAGCAGGCGGTTCACCTCGTCCGGGCCGCAACGGCATCGGCAGCCGCCCAGTGCCCACGAACTTGATCACGCCCTGGATGCCGTTGATGACGTGGATCGTCTCCTGATTCAGGATCATCTCCACGAGCACGTACCCGGGATAGATCTTGCGATCCACCGTCACCTTCTTGCCGTTCTTGATCTCCACCACTTCCTGGATGGGGACCAGGGCCTGCCGGATCGGCTTCTCTCCAGCCGGCCGCAGATCGTCCTCGCAATGCGCCGCTCGACCAGCGAGCGCACCTTGTTCTCATGTCCGGCCGTCGTCTGAATCGCGTACCAGCGGTGTTCCGACATCAGAACAGCTTTGCCAGGCCGACGACGAATATCTGCTGCAACAGCCAGTCCATCCAGTCCGATGACGAGGCCGAGAATCGCGACGAAGATGATGATGACCGTCGTCGCCTTCTTGAGCTCCGTCGCACGGTCGGCCAGGAGACCTTGCGCGACTTCCTTGCGCACGTCGCGGAAGAATTGACAGCGAGCCGGACGACGGCCAATTCCGCTTCGGACTGCCGAGTGCCTTCCGTCGCCACGGCTACTTCGATTCCTTGTGCAGCCTGCTGCTTGTTGCACCGCGGGCAGAACTTCTTCCACTCCGCGCGCTCCGTGTGCTTGCGCCGGTTCTTCGTCGTGAAGTAGTTCCGGCTCTTACAGGTCGTGCATTCCATGATGATGTTTTCGCGCGGCATCGAGAACCTCAGTCGGTTAGACGGTTAGGCGGTTAGACAGTTGGTCGGTTAGGTCTAACCGTCAACCGTCTAACCGTCTATTTCAGAATCTTTCGTTACGACGCCCGCCCCCACCGTGCGGCCGCCTTCCCGAATCGCAAACCGCAGCTGCTCCTCCATCGCGATCGGCGTGATCAGCTCGATCTCCATCTTCGTGTTGTCCCCCGGCATCACCATCTCCACCCCCGCCGGCAACTCCACCGTCCCCGTCACGTCCGTCGTCCGGAAGTAAAACTGCGGCCGGTACCCCTTGAAAAACGGCGTGTGCCGCCCGCCCTCTTCCTTCGTCAGCACGTACACCTCCGCATCAAACTTCGTGTGCGGCTTGATCGAGCCCGGCTTCGCCAGCACCATCCCCGCTCCACCTCCGCCTTCTCCACCCCGCGCAGCAACAGCCCCACGTTGTCCCCGGCCTGCCCGTCGTCCAGCAGCTTCCGGAACATCTCCACCCCCGTCACCACCGTCTTCTTGTCCGTCCCAAAGCCCACCATCTCCACTTCTTCCTGCACCTTCACCTTCCCCGGTCGATCCGCCCCGTCGCCACCGTCCCCCGGCCCGTGATCGAAAACACGTCCTCCACCGGCATCAGGAACGGCTTGTCCACCTCGCGCTTCGGGATCGGGATGCTCTTGTCGAGCGCCGTTCATGAGCTCCACACCTTGTCCACCCACTGCTTGTCGCCCGCGATCGCCTTCAGTCGCCGACCCCGGATCACCGGGATGTCGTCGCCCGGGTACTCATACTTCGACGAGCAGCTCCCGCACCTCGAGCTCCACCAGGTCCAGCAGCTCCGGGTCGTCCACCAGGTCGCACTTGTTCAGGAACACCACGATCGCCGGCACGTTCACCTGCCGCGCCAGCAGGATGTGCTCCCGCGTCTGCGGCATCGGCCCGTCCACCGCGCTCACCACCAGGATCGCCCCGTCCATCTGCGCCGCGCCCGTGATCATGTTCTTCACGTAGTCCGCATGGCCCGGGCAATCCACGTGCGCGTAGTGGCGCGCTTCCGTCGAGTACTCCACGTGGCTCGTCGCGATCGTCAGAATCTTCGTCGCGTCGCGCCGCCCCTGCGACTCCGACGCCTTCGCCACCTGGTCGTAGCTGATGTAGGTCGCCAGCCCCTTGTCCGCCGACACCTTCGTCAGCGCCGCCGTCAACGTCGTCTTCCCGTGGTCGACGTGCCCGATCGTGCCCGACGTTCACGTGGGGCTTGGTGCGCTCGAACTTTGCCTTGGCCATAGCGATCTGTCCTCGAAACGGTGTCAGGTGTCAGGTGTTAGGTGTTAGCGCTGTCAGTACCTAACACCTCGCACCTAGCACCTGCCTTTGCTTTCGCCTCCCAGAGCTCGCGACCGGGATTGAACCGGTGACCTCATCCTTACCAAGGATGCGCTCTACCGACTGAGCTACGCGAGCGAGAGCGGGCGACGGGATTCGAACCCGCGACCCTCAGCTTGGAAGGCTGACGCTCTACCAACTGAGCTACGCCCGCGCGCCAGAGTGGTGGGGGAAGGATTCGAACCTTCGTAGGCTGACGCCGGCAGATTTACAGTCTGCTCCCTTTGGCCACTCGGGCACCCCACCCAGCCAGCGTCTCGGTCCGCTCCCCGCACTTCTCTCGCCCCCATGACAACGCACCCCGCGTTCCCAAGGCGCGGGGTGTGTTGATGAAACTCCTCTTCGGCAACGTGAGCTGACGAAGGGACTCGAACCCTTAACCTGCTGATTACAAATCAGCTGCTCTACCAATTGAGCTACGTCAGCTGAGCCAAGTCCGTTGTGCAACACGAGCGACCGACGCCGGAATTTCTTAGACGGGTAGGATAAACGGGGGATGCATTAGGGCAAGGGACGTGCGGCGAATGACTTAGACCATCCGCCACTTGGTTCCGGCGGGGGTGTCGTCGATCTCCACGCCGCGCTCCCGGAGCGCTGCGCGGATCCGGTCCGCCTCGCGGAAGTCCTTGGCTTTACGGGCCTTTTCTCGCGCCGCCAGTTGCTCCGCAACCCAGGCCGCGAGCTCCGCGGCCGCCGGCTTCGCGCTCGGCAGCACATCGAGCACCCGCATGGCCACGTCGAACGCGTCCAGCACACCCCGTACGTCCGGCGTCGCCGGGCGCCTGATCCAGCTCGCGGTTCACGGCGCGCACGAAGTCGAACAAGGCGGCCACGGCGCGGGGCGCATTGAGATCGTCGCTCAGCGCGGCACTGAAATCGGTCTCGAACCGAGCGCCCGGATGTCCAGTGGATCGACGGCGGCGCCGCTCCGACCGGCGCCGGCCGGGGTCGCCGGGATCTGCGCGAGGCGATCGTGGAATTCCCCGAGCCGCCTTACGCCCTCGCGCGCACCCTCGAGCGCCGCGTCGTTGAAATCGAGCGACTGGCGATAGTGCGTCTGCCAGAACAGAAGGCGAATGGCCGCGGCATCGACGCCCTGGTCGCGGAGATCGCGGGCCGTGAGAAAGTTGCCGAACCGTTTCGACATCTTGGTGCCGCGCACGTTGAGGAACTCGCCGTGCAGCCAGTGGCGGACGAACGGTTGTCCCGTCGCCGCTTCGGACTGGGCGATCTCGTCCTCATGGTGCGGAAACACGAGGTCGATCCCCCGCGTGGAGGTCGAGCGTCTCGACGCCGAACCGGCCTCGGATCTCGGACAGCGACATCGCCGAGCACTCGAGGTGCCAGCCAGGCCGGCCACGCCCGAAGGGCGCGTCCCACGCCGCCCCCACGGCCTCGTCCTCGGGCGACGCCCGTTTCCAGAGCGCAAAGTCGCGTGGATCGTCCTTGGCGTATTCGTCGCTGGACACGCGGGCGCCCGTCTTGAGCTCGCGCGTGTCGAGCTGCGAGAGCGCCCGTAGGTCGGGAACTTCGCGATCGCGAAGTACACCGAGCCGTCGTCGCTGGCGTACGCGACGCCGCGCTCGAGCAGGCGTTCGACGAGCGCGACCATCGCAGGCACGGTCTGGGTCGCGCGCGGATACACGTGGGCCGGCTTGATCCGCAGATAGTCGCGGTCTTCGAAGAACGCCGTCACGAACGGCGCGGTGTGATCCGCCAGGCTCTTGTGCGCGGCCGCCGCGGCCTTGATGGTGCGGTCGTCCACGTCCGTGAGGTTCATGATATGGAACACCTCGTAGCCCGCGAACTCGAGAAAGCGGCGCAGCAGATCTTCGAACAGAAAGGTCCGGAAGTTGCCGATGTGGGCGTAGTTCCACACGGTCGGCCCACAGGTGTAGAGCGTCACCCGGGGGACTGGAGCGGGTGTGAACGGCTCGACGCGGCGAGTGAGCGTGTTGTGGAGCTGCAGCGGCGACGGGAGCGGGGGGCCATGGCGCGGCCGTAACGTAGGCGGGCCGCGGGAACGCGTCAACGCGGCGCCGGACCGGTCTCCGACGGCGACTCCGACACGACCCGCACCGGCTCGTACACCACCGGTCCGTGCAGGAACACGAGGACGCGCGTCTCGCGCCAACGCGACAGCGCCGGGTCCGCGGGATCGAGCAGACCGCGACGCACGAGACGTGCGGCGACATCGGAGACTACGAGGATAGGGTAGTTCATCGCGCCCGCCCAGATCGTCGGGCCCCGATATAATAGAGGAAGCAGGGCCGGGCGCCGGTACCAAATTTCGGCGGCGCCAGCCCGGGCGTTGCGTTAGCGGTCGGCCATCGCCCCGCGCACCACCGCTTCCACGAGCGGCTCCGCTCCAAACCGCACGGGATCCGTGGCCGGCAGGCCTGTCTCCCGCGTCGCCCGTCGCACCGCGGCGCGCGCCAGATCATCTTCCAGATCGAACGTGTTGAGCGCGATGCCGATCACTTGCGTCGGCCGGACGGGCGCGGCCGCACTCTCATAGATCTCGATCATTTCCGAGAGCGGCGGAATCCACACCCACGGCTCCCGGCCGTGGTAATCGCCGATGTGGTCGCGGGTGACCTGGTGACACAAGATGAGCGCGTCGGGACAGGTGCCATGCAGCAGGCCGAGGGTCACGCCCGAGTAGCCGGGGTGGATCAGACTGCCCTGCCCCTCCACGAGGACGATATCGGCGTCCTCGGCGCCCTGCAGGACGAGCCGCTCGGCGGCGCCGGCGATGAAGTCGGCGACCACCGCGTCCACGGCGATGCCCCACCCCTCGATGAAGATTCCCGTCTGGCCCGTGGCGACGAACCGCGCCCGGTGGCCGCGCCGGTTGAGCGCGTTCCGTAGCTCCAGCTGGGTCGTCATCTTGCCGACGTTGCAGTCGCTGCCCACCGTCAGGACGACGTAGGCGGACACTTCCGCCGCCCGGCCGTCCGCGATCGCCAGATCGGGAGGGGTTTCCGCGCGTCGAGCACGCGCACGCCACGGGCGCGGGCGAGCGGGCCAAGCTCCGGATCGTCGCCGATGAACGTGTGCAACCCGCTCCAGATCTCGAGACCGCGCGTGATGGCGGTCTTGAGCCAACCGCGCCACTCCGGTGGGAGCTGGCCGCCCGTCGGGGCGATGCCGATCAGCACCGCGGTGGCGCCCAATGCGAGGCCGCGCTCGAAGTCATCGACCACGGGAATCCCGCCGCCGAAGCCGAGCACGTCCTGCACGGTGCGGCCCGCCTGCGCGCGGTCGACGACGGCCACGATCCGCTCAGGGAAATAGCGGATGCACGAATTGGCCGTCTTGGACTTGAGCGGGCCGAACTCACCGTCGGCGATGATCAAGAAGCGGTGCTGGCGAGCCTCGAGCATCAGGCGGGCGCGGTAGGTATCGCGGACTCGATTTTCCGACGATCCACGCCGGCGCGGCGTTCGAGCACGGCCCCTTCGGCCCGCCCGATGTCGCCGTAGATCTCGCCGTGGACGACGTGCCGCACGACCACCAGGGTGAGCGCGAGAATCGGCACGGCGACGATGAGACCGATGGCGCCGAACAACGTCCCCATGACCAGGACGCTCGCGATCGTGAGCACCGGGGGAGCGACACCTTCCGCTCCATGATCATCGGAGCCGCGAGGTTGGCTTCGATCACGTGCACCACGACCCCGAGCAGCAGTACGGCGGCGACCTTGACCCAGTCTCCCGTCCCCACCACGAACAGGGCCGGCAACACGGTCGACACCAGGGTGCCGAAGAACGGCACGACGGCGGCCACGCCCGCCAGGACACCGAAGGCCAGCCAGTACGGGGCGCCCAGAATGAAGAGCCCGAGAGCCGTGAGGACTCCGAGCACGAACATGGCGAGCAGCTGGCCCGACCACCCAGGCGTGGAGTGTCGCGCCGGCGTCGCTCACGACGCGGCTGGCGACCGCCGCGGTGACGGGGCGCGACGAGCGACACGATGCCGTCGCGGTACTGGGCGGGATTGCGCGCGAGGTAGAGACCCATGACGATCACACTCGAGCCCTCGATGAACACCTTGCCCCCGCCCGCAGGTAGGGCAGCAGCGAGCCGCGCAGATAGCCCGCCGCGTCGTCGATGATCTGCGCCACGATCCCGGAGGCGGGGTTGGCCAGCTCGGTGCGGCGCAGCACGGGATACTGGCTGGCCCAGGCGGCTATCACGTTCTGGATATTGGTCAGGCTCTGGGGCAGGGCTGAGATGAGGGCCTGCGTCTGGTCGATGACCGGCGGCAGGATGAGAGCGCCCATGCCCACGAGCAGAGCAATGGTGCCGGCGACCGCGCACTACAAGCCCGGCCCAGCGGGGCATCCGGAAGCGGCGCTCGAGCTGGTCGGTGATCGCCGACAGGTACACGGCGGCGAGCACCGCCAGGAACACGAGCAACAGTACCCCGGCCACCCGGGCGACAAACCAGATGACCAGGGCAGCGACAAAGAGCGCCACGAACGTGGCGCCCAGTCGTGAGGGAGGCGGCGATGCTTCAGGACTCAGCGGGGAGGCTCTGCGTCGTCGTCCTCGATCAGCTGCGCATCTGACGCGCCCTTACCCAGCTGCTTGGAGCCGCCCGACGATCCCGCCGGCAGCAACCCCATTTTCCGCTTGAGATCCAGCAGCTGTTGATCCGCGTCGGCCTTGACCTCGATCTGCGCAAACTGCTTCACGAGCGTGTCCCCGAGAGGTCCTCGTTCACCTCGGCTGCGGCGAGCAGCTTGCGCTCCTCATGCTCGATCTGCTCGGCCATCCGCTCAAACGTCTCGAACGCGCTCTTGTCGCCGATCGAGGACATCGTTTCCTGAATCCGCTTGTGCGCCTCGGCGCGTTTCTGCGCGCGCGATCAGAATGTTCTTCTTGCGCTTCGCCTCTTCGATCCGGTCGTTGAGCTGGCGGAGCGACAACTTGAGCTTCTCCGTCTCCTCGCGATGCTTCACCCAGGTCTCGTGCAGCTGCACCGCCCCCTGCGCGTGCTCGTTGTGCCGCAGCAACGCCTGTTTCGCCAGGTCGTCGCGCCCCTCCTGCACCGCCAGCACCGCGCGCCGCTCCCAATCCCCGGCACTCTTCTTTTCCTGATCGACCTGCGCGGCGAGGCGTTTCTCGTCCGCGATGGCGGCCGCCACCTGCTGCTTGGCCTTCGGCCAGCTGCGTCCGCATATCGACGATCAGCTGGTTCAGCATTTTCTCGGGATTTTCGGCGCGCGAGATCAGCTCGTTGATATTCGAGCGGATCAGCGTCGACAGGCGGTCAAAGATTCCCATGAGACCCCTCAGGGTGCGGGCTACGAAATCTAATCGCTCGGCTCAACGGTCCCTCCGTGCGGGGTCGCCGGGTTTCGCCAGCACCCGCTCCGTAAAATCCACCCGCTCCGCCAGTTCCGCCACTTCGCGGCGCACCTGCTCGAGCGCGGCACGCACGTCTTCCTGCCCGGCGCCGGCTTCCAGACCCCGGCTCTGGATGCGCAACTTCTCCAGATACGCCCTGGCTGATGGCCAGGGCGATCATCCACGCAAAGAACCCCACGATCGCGAAGATCGGGATCTTCACCGCCAGGTCGGGATCCATCAGCCCCTCGGCGGCGCCAGGCGCTCGGCATCGCGCGACTTGGCCACCAGCCGCTCCATGAAGTCCATCCGCTCGACCAGCTCCGCGACCTCTCGGCGCAGCTCCTGGACATCGGCCTGCACATCCTCCTGCCCGCGGCCGTCGCGCGCGGCGGGCGCGCGTCCCTTGATGCGTTCGGCGAACGCCCGCCCGATCGGCGACATCGCCAGCAGGAAGAGCGTACCCCCGCCAAACAGCAGGATGACGGCAATCAGGTCTACCATTCGGTCAGTTCCCCCGCTTCAAGCTACGGCTCAGTCCCGCGCCTGCAACACCGCGCGGAGGAATTGGCCCGTGGAGGACCCGGCGGTTGCGGGCCAGCTGCTCCGGGCTCCCCTCCGCCACCACGCGCCCGCCCGCGTCGCCGCCTTCCGGCCCCAGATCGATCACCCAGTCGGCCGTCTTCACCACGTCGAGGTTGTGCTCGATCACGACGACCGTGTTGCCCTTGTCCACGAGCCGATGCAGCACTTCCAGCAACAGGCGCACATCTTCGAAGTGGAGTCCGGTGGTCGGCTCGTCCAGGATATAGAACGTGCGGCCGGTGTCGCGCTTGGCCAGCTCCGTCGCGAGCTTCACGCGCTGCGCTTCGCCGCCCGACAGCGTCGTGGCCGACTGGCCGAGGTGGATGTATCCGAGCCCTACGTCGTTCAACAGGTCCAGCTTTCGCATGGATGCGGGGCTGCGGCTGGAAGAACTCCAGCGCGTCCGCCACCGTGAGGTCGAGCACGTCGGCGATGCCCTTCCCCTTGTAGCGGACCTCAAGCGTCTCGCGGTTGTAGCGCCGGCCTTTGCAGACCTCGCAGGGCACGTAGACGTCGGGGAGAAAGTGCATCTCGACTTTCACCAGACCGTCGCCCTGGCACGCCTCGCAGCGCCCGCCCTTCACGTTGAACGAGAAGCGCCCCGGACCGTACCCGCGGATCTTGGACTCCGGGAGAGCGGCGAACAGCTCGCGGATCGGGGTGAACAGCCCGGTGTAGGTCGCGGGGTTCGACCGGCGGCGTACGGCCGATGGGACTCTGATCGATATCGATCACCTTGTCGATATGCGCGAGGCCCTCGATGCGGTCGTGCGCGCCGGGCACCACTTTGGCGCGGTAGAAGTGCCGCGCCAGCGCCTGGTACAGAATGTCGGTGACGAGCGTCGACTTCCCCGACCCCGACACGCCCGTGACCGCGACAAAGGTGCCGAGCGGAAAATCGACCGTGAGGTTCTTGAGGTTGTGGTGGCGCGCACCCACGACGCGAAGCAGCCGCCCCGGGTCGGGGCGCCGCCGGACCGGCGGCACCGGGATGCGCAGCTCGCCGCGCAGGTACCGCGCCGTGAGCGACTCCGGGTGCGCCAGCACTTCGCGAGCGGCCCCGCCGCGACGACCTCACCGCCGTGGCGGCCGGCGCCGGGGCCCGAGATCCACGACGTAGTCGGCCTCGCGGATCGTATCCTGATCGTGCTCGACGACCAGCACGGTATTCCCGAGGTCGCGCAGCTCGCTTCAACGTCGCGAGCAACCGCGCGTTGTCGCGCTGGTGCAGGCCGATCGACGGTTCGTCCAGAATGTAGAGCACGCCCACCAGCCGGCTCCCGATCTGGGTGGCGAGCCGGATCCGCTGCGTCTCGCCGCCGGAGAGCGAGGCCGCCGACCGGCCCAATCGTGAGATACTCGAGCCCGACGTCGCTTCAGGAACCGCAGGCGGTCGTTCACTTCCTTGAGAATCGGGCCGGCGATCTCGCGATCGAGACCGGGCCCCCGGCCGGACCGCACGGGCAACCCGTCGAAGAACCGGGCCGCCTCACCCACCGACAGCGCCGCCACGTCGCCGAGACTCTTCCCGCCCACCAGGACGCTGAGGCTCTCCGGGCGTGAGCCGCTTCCCGTCGCAGTCGGGACAGGGCTGCTCGACCATGTACTCCTCCAACTGCGCGCGCACGCTCTCCGACGCGGTCTCACGATAGCGGCGCTCGATGTGGCGCAGCACTCCCTCCCATGTGGACTCGATACTCGCCGTGCGCCCGCGCGCTGTCGTATTGATACGTGAGGGTCCGGCCGGGCACGCCGTGCAACAGCACTTTGCGCACGGCCGCCGGGAGGTCCTGCCACGCCGCGTCCAGATTGAACTTGAACGTTCGCGCGAGGGTCGGGAGGATCACTTTTCGGAGGTACCCGCTCGGCTCGCCCCACGGGAGGACCACGCCCTCGAGAATCGAGAGCCTCGCGTCCCCGAGGACCAGATCGGCGGCGACCTCGCGCCGGGTGCCCAATCCCGAGCAGGTCGGGCACGCGCCGAACGGAGAGTTGAACGAGAACTGCCGCGGCTCGAGCTCCGGGAGCGACAGCCCGCACTTGGGACACGCGTAGCTTCTCAGAGAAGACCGTCGCCATCCCCGCCCTGACGCACGACTTCCACCAACCCGTCCGCCGCCTTGAGCGCGGTCTCGATCGAGTCTGCCAGTCTGCTCGGTCGGAGCGCGCGTACCACGAGACGATCCACCACGACGGTAGATCGCATGATTCTGGCGGCGGTTCAGCTTCGGGACGGCCGCGAGGTCGTAGACCTCACCGTCCACGCGGACCCGCACGAAGCCCCGTTTCCGCGCCGATTCGAACACGTCGCGGAACTCACCCTTGCGGCCTCGCACCAGCGGCGCGAGGATCTCGATCTTCGTCCCTCGGGCCACGCCAGCACGAGATCAGTGATCTGCGACGCGCTTTGCCGCTCGATCGGCGAGCCGTCGTTCGGGCAATGGGGCGTGCCGAGACGTGCCCACAAGAGGCGCAGGTAGTCGTAGATCTCCGGTGATCGTGCCGACGGTGGAGCGTGGGTTGGCGCCCGCGGTCTTCTGCTCGATCGAAATCGCCGGCGAGAGGCCTTCGATCGCATCGACGTCCGGTTTCTCCATGAGCCCAAGGAACTGCCGCGCGTACGCCGATAGCGATTCTACGTAGCGGCGCTGGCCTTCCGCATAGATCGTGTCGAACGCCAGCGAGGATTTGCCCGACCCGGACAGTCCGGTGATTACGGTGAGCGTGTGGCGGGGATCTCGACGGAGATGTTCTTGAGGTTGTGCTCGCGGGCCCCTCGGACGATGAGTTTGTCGCTGGACGTAGCCTGTGTAGCCTAGAACGGCTACACGGTTCCCAGGTCAACTTCGGCGGTTAGACGGTTAGACGGTTAGCGGTTAGTGGATGCCGTCCCGTTCTGTCGTCTAACCGTCCAACGTCTAACCGTCTAACCGCCTTGCATAACCCCCAGTCCATTCTCTACGCTTAGCCTCCCCCATGGAGCGCTCCGCGCTGGTGGTCCTGACCACCTTGAGGCAGCGAGGCGGATGCGCCGCCAGCTGGTGAGCGCTTTGCTCCAGTCCCGGTGCATCGCCTGTGGGACGCTGCTCCCCGGCGCCCGCTCGTTGTACCGCTGGGAGGGCGTGCTGAAGGAAGACGCTGAGGTGGTCGTGTTACTCAAGACCGACGTGTCGAGATGGGAGGCGCTGGTGGCGGCGATCAAGCAGTTGCATCCCTACGAAGTGCCCGAGCTGTTGGCGCTGCCCGTGGAGCGCGGGCTGGACACCTATCTGTCGTGGCTCGGGAGCGAGGTGGCACGGATGATCCGCAAACGGGAACCGCGGCTGGCAGTCGGCCGCCGAGGCGGGCGCAGGTCGCGGCGGAGCTGATGGAGGAAGCCGAGTCGCTCACGGCCCGGGGCATCGCGACACCCGCCGAGGTCAGACGCTCACAGTTGCCGCCGCCGCTGCGCGTCGACCTCGCTCCCGCGCCGGCGATACCTGTCGGACTCCCCGACCCATCCGCCGGGAGCGTCCCTCTTTCCGCGCCCATGCCTGAGCCGCTCGCGCCACATTTGGCCGCGCCACGAGGCGGCAGCCCGAGGCGATCGGGAAGGCGCCGCTGGCGCTGCTCAATGTGTCGCCTCGCGGCCGCGCCCGACGACCCAGTGCTGCTGCTCGAGAGAGCCGCCGTGCTTTCGGCGAGCGGCCGTTACGCCGGTGCACGGCGTGATTTGGAGCGCGTGCTGCTGGCGGAACCCGGGCATGTCGAGGCGCTGATCACGCTCGGCGTGCTCTTGTCGCGCAGAGGTCTCTGGATCGAAGCGGTCCCGTACATCCGGCGTGCGGTCGAGTTGCGGCCGGGGTTCGCGGGCGGGTGGTACCAGCTCGGTGAATCGCTGAACCACCTCGACCACCTCAGCGACGCGCGCGCCGCCTACGAGCGCGCCGTCGAGCTCGAGCCCCAGCACCGCGCGCGCTGTACGGACTGGGGATCGTCCTCGACCGCCTGAAGCGGCCGGAGGACGCCATCCGCATGTACCGGCGCTCTCGGGAGGCGGCCGGCCGGTGATCCGAGTGGTCGTGGACGACCTCGCGTTCCTCGAGACGGACGCGATCGTTCGTCCCGCCACTGCCCGGCCTCGATCCCACCACACCCGTCAGTCCGGCGACTCGAGACGATCGGCGGGTCGGAGTTTCTCAACCGGTTGCGCCTGCACAAAGATCTCGCCGTCGGCGCGGCGGTCGTGACCGCTGGGGGCGGGAACCTGCCGGCCGAGTTCATTATCCACGCCGTCATCCAGAGCGATACCGAGCCCGTGACCCGGGAGGCGGTCGCGCGCGCGTGGCTATCGGCGCTCGAACGAGCGCGCGAATGGGAATTCGACCGTCTGACGGTTCCCCCGATCGGCACCGGGGCGGGAAACCTCGCCCTGGAGGACGCCGCGTCGATCATGGCGACGGTCCTCAAGTCGCACATCAGCGACGCCCCTACCCGTCCGACGTCCGCATCGTCGTCGAGACGCCGGAAGACCGCGAAGCGTTCGAGGCGGCGCTGCGGATCGCGGGGGCCGCCCAGTCGTGAGCCGGCGGCGCTGGGTACTCGTGATTCTCGCCGCCTGGGCCATCTCGTTTGCATGGCTCGTGAAGCGCGAGTTCTTCCGGACGACCGGAGAGCAGCTCGCGGAGGCCGCGCTGCGCCGTTCCGCCGGGAACCGTGTTCTACCGGATCGATCTGGCCGGTCAGCAGGTGGGCTTTGCGTCCACCACCATCGATACGGTCGGGCATGACCCTGAAGGTCAGTGACGTCCTGCTGCTCGGGTATCCCATCCTCGGCCGGATGCAGCGGACGCGGGTGCGCAGCCGCGCCGTCACTGAACCGGGCGCTGCGACTCCAGACCCTCGAGGTGGTGTTCGATGGCGACGAAGGCCGGTTGCTCGCTCGTGGCGAGGTCACAGGCGATTCCGTCTTGCGGATGACGTTCGTTTCCGCCACCGACTCCCAGGCCACGCGCATCTCGCTGCTCCAGCCCGTCGTTCTCACCACCCTGCTTCCGTTGCGTCTCGCGTTTGGCGGTGCGTTGAAACCAGGCCGGACCGTCAACGCCCGCGTGTTCGACCCGCTCGCCCTCGCCGAGCGCGATGTGAGCGTAACCATTGCCGCCGAGTCGACCCTGATCGTCCCCGACAGCGCCGGGTTCGACTCAACGGCGATGGCCTGGACCCCCGTGCACTTCGACACGGTCCGCGCGTTCCGGATCGAGGAGCGGTCGCAGGGACTGACGACGAACGCCTGGATCGATGCGCAGGGGCGCATCGTGCGGGTGGCGGGCCCGGTGGGCCTCACGATGGAGCGGTCGGAGTGGGAGATCGCGTTTCAGAACTTCCGGCACCGCGACGTGAGTCGCGTCGAGCGGGCCAGCGCCGACCCGGGCCGTGGCGCGATCATTCCACGCACGGTGCTCGCGGCCGGAGTCGGCGCTCCCTACCCGGCCCCGCGTCGAGTACCGGGCCGTCCTCTCGGGTGTGGACCTCGCGGCCCTGGACCTCACGGGCGGCCGCCAAGAGCGTGCTGGGGACACGCTGATAGTGCGCCGGGAAACGGCTGCCGACCTGGCGGCGTCCTACCGCCTTCCCGCGGGGACTCGGCGCTGGCGCCGTGGCTCGAGGCGCAGCCGCTCATTCAGAACGCCGATCCCCGCATTCGAACTCAGGCGCATGACATTCTCGGCGGCGAGCTCGACCCCGCCCGTGCCGCCGAGCGTCTGACGCATTGGGTGGCCACCCACGTGCGGAAGCAAGCCACCGCCGGCCTTCCGAACGCGGTGCGCGTGCTGGGGCAGCTGCGCGGTGACTGCAACGACGTCACGGTGTTGTACGTTGCGCTGGCACGGGCCGCCGGGTTGCCCGCCCGCCCCGTCGCGGGCCTCTTGGACGTCGGCGGGCGGCTGTACTATCACGCGTGGCCGGAAGTGTATCTGGGACGCTGGGTGGCGGTCGATCCGCTGCTCGACCAGTTCCCCGCGGACGCGGCGCACCTGCGGCTCATCGTGGGCGGCCTCGCGCGGCACGCACAGCTGATCCGCTTTCTCGGACGAATGAAGGTCGAGGGCCTATGATCCGGCTGGAAAATCTCACGAAGCTGTACGGCAGCTTCGTGGCGGTCGACGACATCTCGCTCGAGGTGAAGGGGGCGAGCTGTTCGGCCTGCTCGGACCCAACGGGGCCGGCAAGACCACCACGCTGCGCATGATCGCCGGGATTCTGCGGCCGAACGGCGGGCGCGTCCGCATCGGTGAGGACGACGTGCACGCCGACCCGATCGCCGCCAAGCAGCAGCTCGGCTTCATCCCCGACCGGCCCTTCGTGTACGACAAGCTGACGGGCGCGGAATTCCTGCGCTTCGTCGCCGGGCTGTACGGACAGGAGGGCGCCTCGGTCGAGCGGCGCATCGTCGAGCTGCTCGAGGTCTTCGAGCTGACGAGCTGGAAGGACGAGCTGGTCGAAGCGTACAGCCACGGCATGCGGCAGAAGCTCATCATCTCGAGCGCGCTGATTCACCGGCCGGCGTGCATCGTCGTGGACGAGCCGATGGTCGGACTCGACCCGAAGGCCGCCCGCCTGCTGAAGGACATCTTCCGGCAGTTCGTCGCCAAGGGCGGCACGGTGCTGATGAGCACGCACACGCTCGAGGTGGCCGAAGCGATGTGCGACCGCGTCGCCATCATGCAGCACGGTAAGATCGTGGCGAACGGGACCGTGGCCGAGCTGCGCCACCAGAATCGCGCGGGGGACGCGAGCCTGGAGGACCTGTTCCTGAAGCTCACGGGCGGCGCGCATGTCCGGGACCTGATCGAGGTATTGGGCGGGACCACATGAAGCAACCCTCGGTCTGGCACGTGCTCCAGCCGAAGTGGCGCACCATGCTGCAGCGCGTCCGCGAGGAGCGGGCGCGCGGCGGCAGCGGCAAGCTCGTGATCCTCGTCAGCGTGGGGTTCGTGTTCTGGCTGGCCGTGTTCGGCGTGTTGTACCGGATCCTCAAGTACTTCCGGGGCGTCGAGGAGCTGGGCCCGCTGCTCGCCGGAAAGCTGCTCGGCCTCGTGTTCCTCTCGTTCATTTCCATTCTCGTGCTTTCGAACGTGATCACGGCGCTGTCGAGCTTCTTTCTGGCGAAGGACCTCGACCTGCTCATCTCCGCGCCGGTCGACTGGCTCCGCATCTATCTCGGCGAAGCTCGCGGAGACGCTGCTGCACTCGTCGTGGATGGTGGCGCTGATGGCGGTGCCCATCCTCGCGGCATACGGCGTGATCTATCGGGGTGGCGTGCTGTTCCTGCCCTACGCGCGTGCTCGCCTTCGTCCCTATGCTCGTGCTCCCGGCGGTGGTCGGCTCGGCGCTCACGCTCGTGCTCGTCAACCTGTTCCCGGCCCGCCGCACCCGCGACCTGCTCTCGCTCGTTGCGATCTTCGCGGCCGGCGGGGTCATCCTCCTGTTCCGCATCATCCGGCCCGAGCGCCTCGCCTCACCCGAAGGGTTCCGCAACCTGCTCGACTTCCTCACGGTGCTCCGCACGCCGACCTCGCCGTTCCTGCCGAGCGAGTGGACCACCAAGGCGATCATGAGGCTTCCTGCTGGGACACCCCGATCCCTGCCCCTCGCGCTGCTGTGGACGACGGCCGCCGCGTTCGTGACCATCGGCGCGTGGCTGCACCGCGAGCTGTTCGCGTCCGGCTTCACCAAGGCCCAGGAGGGGCGGAGCGGTTCGTCCGCGGCGGCCTGTGGGGCTGGACGGTTGGCACCCTCCTCGCCGGTCTGCCGGTGGCGAAGCGCGAGTTCGTCCTCAAAGACATCAAGCTGTTCTTCCGGGACGCGAGCCAGTGGAGCCAGTTGATCCTGCTGGCCGTGCTCGTGGTCGTGTACCTCTTCAACATCAAGGCGCTGCCGCTGCACCGCGGCGAGGAAGTCGGTTTCTTCTATACGACGCTCGTGTCGTTCCTCAACCTCGGCCTGGCGGGGTTCGTGCTGGCATCGATCGCCGCGCGGTTCATTTTCCCGGCGGTGTCGCTCGAAGGCCGGCACATGTGGCTGCTGCGATCGAGCCCGCTCGACCTCCGGGCGCTCCTGTGGTCGAAGTACTGGGTGGGCACGCTGCCGCTGCTCGTACTGGCCCTGCTGCTCACCGGCCTGACCAACGTGCTGCTCAAGGTCGGGCCGTTCATGATGGTCATGGGGTTGGTGACGATCTGCTGCTCTCACCTTCGCCATGGCGGCGATGGCGCTGGGGTTCGGCGCGCTGTATCCGCAGTTCGAAACCGAAAACGCGGCGCAGATTCCGACGTCGTTCGGCGGCCTGGTCTACATGATGGCCACGGTCGTCGCTGCTCGGCGCCGTCATCTTCGCGCTGTGGCAGGCCGTGTACGTGTACGTCCGCGCCGTCTACCAGCGGGTGCCGGTGGTCGTGGATGCCGGGATGATCTTCTGGTTCGCCGTCGCCGCCGGTCGTTTGCGTGGTGGCGACGGTAGTCCGCTCCGCGTGGGGCTGCGGAAGATGGAAACGTTCGAGTTCTAGCGCAGCGGGAAGTTCACACCGCCCTGGACCTGGAATGACGTGCCGTTGCCGAAGATCAGCCTGGCCTCCGCAAACGGCCGGATTCCGCCGCGCCGCCCCTCGACCCCACCGAACAGGTTCACATTCGTCTTCGTCTCGGTCGTGTGCGTCAGGTTGATGCCGCCTCCGAGGTAGCCGTTGCGATTCGCCACTTGCGGGCGGAGGCGCGCATCGAGGTTCAGACTCCAGGTCGCCTGGTCAAGCGAAGTAGTAGTCGAACGACGGATAGAAATCGACCTGCTTTGAGACCGGAATTGCCAGCTGCGCCCCGGCGAAGGCCGCATCAGCATCGAAGTTGTACCCCCGTGCCCGCCGATCTCGGGACCTGCCGGTGCCGCCCCCGGCCATCCCTACGCGCGCTGCGCCCGCCGCGCCGCTGTGCGTCCGCCGCCGTCGTGACGACGGCGAGAGCCAGGAATGCGACCAGGAGCCTTAGCGCAAGCGATTTCACGAGCGTCTCCTCATGGGGAACGGGCGCACACTGATAGGAAATCCAGGCGGGAAAATCAAGGTCAGACGGCACAAACTTTCGGGGCCTACGCCGCGACGCGCGTGCCGCACCCGTTGCAGTACCGAGCCTCGCGCTCGAGCGCCGACCCGCAGCGGAGCAGTAGCCCGGTGCCGTCCCCAGCCGGCGGCCGCAGTCGGAGCAGAAAGACGGCGTCGGGCTTCGGGACGGGACCGTGAGTCGGACAGACGGGACGGGGGAGGGGGACGAGGGACGGGTGGACGTCGCGACATGAGCTTCTTCGGCACGCAGCGCGGCGAGGGCCTCCTCCGTGTACTTCGCCTTCAGTCCATCGTAGTCCGCTGTCCGACAGTTTCCCGGTGGCGCGATCGAACTCGATCTCGCGCAGCGCGCGCAGCGCGACGGCACGCGCCGAGAAATCATCGTCCGGATCGTCGCCTTCGTCGTACGAGCCCGAGCCCGTCCGCGACCGCGGGCGCCTCGAGCCCCCGCCGGAAGATCGGCTGGAGCACGAACCACACGGTCGCGGCGGCGAACAGCACGCCGGCGACGAACTCGATCAACACCGGTTCAGTCCGTGTACTCGCGAGCTCGCGGTTCAGGCGCTCGAGCTCTTCGGGAGAGGCGGCAATCGCGGGGCGCCGCTGCCGCGGCATCGCCGGCGCGGCGCGGCGGGTCCAGCGCCGCAACACCACGGTGAGCACCGCCGCGGCGAACAGGATCAGCACCGCGGGGGTGAAGTAGCCCGCCAGATTGAACCCGTGCTTGGGCGGCGCCATGAGGATGGACACGCCGTTCTCGCGCACGAAGTCGTCCACGATCTCCGTCGCGTTCTTGCCCTGATCCTCGAGGGCCGAGACCCGCTGATGCATCGCGGGACTGGTGGTGCACGTGAAGTCGGTGGTGCGGCAGGTATAGACGTCGAGGCTGCACCCGCAGGTGCAGCGCAGCCGTTTCTCGAGCACCCTGAATCGCCGCGGCGTTGTCGCGCGCGGTGACGGGGGCAGCGGCCTGCCGGCGCGGTCTGGATCCCAGAGTTTGCTGGAGTTGTGCGAGAGAATCGGGAGTCTGGGCGGCTGGCGGGTAGGCGGGTGGCCGGGTAGGCGGGCAGCAATGCAATGACGAGACACGCGCACAAAGCCGTAACGCGAGCCGCCGTTGCTACCGCCTGCCCGGCTACCCGCCTGCCCGCGCCCGCCCACCCGCCTGCCCGCCCGCCCGCCCTCACTGCTCCGCAACCAACTTGACGGCGTAACGCGGCTGGGTGCGCTTCGCCGCGCGGCACGCCGCCGCCCGGCCACATCACGATCAGACCGCCCAACACCAGGATCATGCCGCCGTACCACACCCACCACACGAGTGGATTGATCGTGAATCGCAGCACCGCCTGCTCGGTTCCGTCCACCACGCCGCCCAGCACGATGTAGATGTCCTCGCGCGCGTCGCTGCGAATGCCGACCTCGGTGGAAGGCTGGAAGGTCGGGCGGCCCAGTGCGTCCACGTGCTGGCGTTTCTCGGTGGTCAGCAGGCCCGAGGCGCTTTGCCGTCGCGCGCGGATCTCGATCGATGCGGCCGTGACCTGGCGGTTCAGCTGGTCGTACTGCGAGATGCCGAGGTGCGTGAACGAGTAGGTCCACCCGTACGGACTCTTGAGCGTCGCCGACTCGCCCGTGCCGCAGGGTCGCTTCCGTCTCGGTCTTGAAGGCCATCCCCGCGAAGGCGACGAACAGCACCACCATGCCGATGTGCACGACGTAGCCGCCGTAGCGGCGCCGGTTGCGTCCCACCAGGCGCCCCAGGGCCAAGACGTACCCCTCGCCGTACTGCCGGTGGCGGGCGCGCGTGCCGCGCGCGAACTCCTGCACCACCGTTCCGACAACGAAGCCCCCAGGGCCATCGCCATGATGGCGTCGAAATCCCGCATGCCGCCGATGAGCAGCGCCAGCCCCGTCAACACGCCCGCGGTGACGGGAGCCGCAAACTGACGTCGCAAATTGAGCACCGAGGCCCGGCGCCACGCGATCAGCGGGCCGATGCCGGTGAGCGCGAGCAGCGCCAAGACCGAGCGGGATATTCACCTGATTGAAGAACGGCGGGCCGACCGTGATCTTGGTCCCCTTCACCCACTCGGACAGGATCGGGAACAGGGTCCCCCACAGCACCGAAAACGCGATGCCGACGAACAGGAGATTGTTGAAGAGGAAACTGGCCTCGCGGCTCACCATGGATTCGAGCCGAGCAATACGTAACTT
>ERZ1370068.6969-contig-5917_pt1 | contig 25935 bp, 44 predicted proteins | sample MGYA00561227_ERZ1370068 | MGnify/ENA primary metagenome ERZ1370068 (study PRJEB38410, sample SAMEA6850437) | metagenome | study: Metagenomic assessment of the ecological functions of the soil: analysis of the soil microbiota associated with the...
CTCGCTGCGGATGATGAGCTTGGTCGTCGACCAGGGTTCCCGGCCACAAGCGTTTCGTTCTCGTTGTTCATGATGCCGCGCACGGTGACCATGCCGGTAGTGGAATCCACTGTATTTTCGACCATCGCGACCTTGCCGGTCTCGGAACGCTGATGGCCCGGGATCGTCGCTGATCACTCCTAGGAGTCCCCCGCCGCCATGGCCTCGCGCAGATCGACCAGCACCCGCTGCGGGATCGCGAAGGCCACATAGACCGGCGCCATCTGGTTGATGACGGCGAGCGGCGCGGTGTCGGCCGGACGCACGAAATTGCCGACCTTCGACGTTGGCCGCGCTGATCCGTCCGGAGAACGGCGCGCGGGATCATGGTGTAGCTTTTCTGGACCTTCAGATTGTCCGAGCGCCGACTGGTCGGCCTTGATGGTCCCGATCAGGATGTCGGCCTGCCGGTCTTGGCGTTGTCGAGATTGACCTGCGTGGTGGCGCCCTTGCCGATCAATTCGCTGTAACGGCGGACATCGCGTTGCGCGCCTTCGAGCTGAGCCTGATCCCTCGGCAAGCACGCCTTCGGCCTGTTCGATCTGGGCGTCGATCTGCCGCGCGTCGAGCGTGAACAGACAGGTCGCCCTCGTTGACCTTGGCGCCGTCCTCGAAGTGCACCGAGACGATGGTGGTCTCGAGCCGCGATTTCAGCGCCACGCTGGAAATCGGCGTCACCGTCCCGATCGCGTCGACATCGACGGGCACCGATTTGCGCTCCGCCTTGGCGAGCTCGACCGAGACCATGCGCGGGCGCTGCGGTCCCTGGGCACTGGCACCGCCACCCATCCATGACGATCGGGTTACGTACGCGGCCAGCGCGGCGATACCGAGCAATGCCGGCAAAAAGTATCAGGTTACGTTTTTTCATAATTTTTCACGTCCGCCGGTCCGTGAAAAGGACGGGACGGCTCGATTCCTGCCCCTTGACGGCGACTTTTACGCCTTATTTCTAAATGGTTATCACAGCCTCGCGGCACATGGTATGCCACTGAAGCGAAAATGTGTGGCCACCAATCCGGGATCTTGGCAATGCGTATTGCTACGTGGAACGTCAATTCGATCCGGCAGCGGATCGACCATTTGCTGACCTGGCTGAAGGACTGCGCGCCGGACGTTGTCTGCCTGCAGGAAATCAAATGCGTGGATGAGGCGTTTCCGCGGCTGGAGATCGAAGGCGCTCGGCTACAACGTCGTCACCCACGGCCAGAAGACTTTCAACGGCGTCGCGCTGTCTGTCGAAACTGCCGTTCGACGAAACCAAATCGGGCCTCGCCGGCGATGACGAGGACGCCCACGCCCGGTTCCTCGAAGGCGTGGTTCCGCTGAAAACAAGGCGTGCTGCGGATCGCATGCCTTTATCTGCCCAACGGCAACCCGCGCGAGACTCGGATAAATATCCCTACAAACTCAAATGGATGTCGCGGCTTCTTGAATATTCGAGAGAGCAGCTTAAGGCGGAAGAACCACTGATCCTGGCCGGCGATTTCAACGTCATTCCGGCAGCCCAGGACGTCCACAATCCGGCCGCCTGGGCCAATGACGCGTTGTTTCGCCCGGCGACCCGGAAGGCCTTTCAGTCGCTGCTCGGCCTTGGGCTGACCGGACGCGCTGCGCGCGGTGACCGACGCCCCGGCCAGTATACGTTCTGGGACTATCAGGCCGGCGCCTGGCAGAAGAATTGGGGCCTGCGGATCGACCATCTCCTGCTGCTCGCCGCAGGCCGAGCGACCGGCTGACCCATGTTGGCGTCGATAGCTACGTGCGCGCTTGGGAAAAGCCGTCGGACCATGTCCCGGTCTGGGCCGATCTCGACCTTGAAACGGCGTGAGCGAGCGCCCTCGGCGAGATCGGACAGGTCAGTCCTTGCGGCCCTGCACCCAGTGCTCGAGCATCTGCAGCGCCATGGCGCGGTCGTCGTCGGACGCTTTCGCGATCGCCCGGTTGTAGCTTTCCTTGATCCAGGCTCTCGTCCGGCGCGGCGCTGTCGCGCGCCAGCGTCAGCCACATCAGCCCGCGGCGCGGCCTGCGCGCGGCAGCCGGTCGCCGTTGAACAGCATCTGGCCGAGCATCGCCTGCGCCTGATGCTGGCCCTTCTGGGCGGCAAGACCAAGCCAACGCGCGCCATAGCGGAAATCATCCCGCGAGGCGTCCGGCGTCTTCAAATAGAGCCGCGCCAGATCGTACTGCGCATCGGCATTGCCGAAATAGGACGCGGCATAGGAGAACATCTCCCGCGCCCGTTCGGTATCGGCCTTGATCTTCGAATTCGGGAATGCCGTTGAGATAGTACCGCCCTAGCGCCACGAAGGCGTTGGCGACGATCGCCGCCTGCGGCGCTGACGGGCTGTCCTCCGCATGCGCGTTGGCGATGCGGCTGAAATATTCGAACGCCCGCAAATCGTCCTGGATCACGCCATCGCCATCGGCATACATCCGGCCCAGTTTCCACTGGGCGACGGGATGACCGCCCTCGGCGGCGTATTGCAGCGAGTTCAGCGAGGGAGGCGCAGCCGCCGGGTCACCGGCGCGACCGCCGCCTTCTTCAGCGCCTGGGACGTTAGAGCCTGCGCTGCGGGCTGGCGAAACCACCGGAAGCGCGGCATCCTCGGATTGACCGGCGCGCCATCAAACGCGAATCCGGAACCGCCACCGGCGCGGCCCCTAACATCAACGCAAGAATGATACGCCTAGATGTCCGCATAACACTGTTTCTCGTGCGCACCGCCCGGATGGGTCACAGCGCCATCCACCGCCGGCCCAACCTGTTGGGCATATTTCCACAGCGCACCCGATGTGTGGTTAGTCTCGCGAGGCTGCCCATTTGGTCTTACGTTCTGCGAGTTCGGCGTCGGTCAATTTTACGTTAAGAGTCCCGACCTCGGCGTCGATCTCGATGATGTCACCATCCTGCAACAGCGCGATCGGCCCGCCGATCGGCGGCTTCCGGCCCGACATGGCCGATGCAGAAGCCGCGGGTGGCGCCCGAGAACCGGCCGTCGGTGATCAGGGCGACCTTGCCGCCCATGCCCTGCCCGGTCAGCGCCGCCGTGGTCGAGAGCATTTCCCGCATCCCGGGACCGCCGCGCGGCCCCTCATAACGGATCACGATGACCTCGCCTTCCCTGTAGGTCTTGCTTCTGGACCGCCTCGAAGGCGTCCTCTTCGCGATCGAAGCAGCGGGCAGGACCGGTAAATTTCAGCTTCGACATGCCCGCGACCTTCACGATCGCACCCTCCGGCGCGAGATTGCCCTTCAGGCCGACGACACCGCCCGTGACGGTGATCGGCTTAGTCGGCAGGCCGCACCACATCCTGGTGCGGATCCCATTTCACGCTTTTGAGGTTTTCGGCGATCGTCCGGCCCGTGACGGTAATGCAATCTCCGTGCAGGTGGCCATTGTCGAGCAGCGTCTTCATCAGAAGCGGTATGCCGCCAACTTCGAACATGTCTTTGGCAACATAACGGCCGCCCGGCTTCAAATCCGCGACATACGGAGTCTTTTTGAAGATTTCCGCAACGTCGAACAGGTCGAACTTGATGCCGCATTCGTGGGCGATCGCCGGCAGGTGCAGCGCAGCATTGGTCGACCCGCCGGAGGCGGCGACGACGGCGGCGGCGTTCTCCAGCGATCTCGCGGGTGACGATGTCGCGCGGCCGGATGTTGGCTGCGATCAGCTCCATCACCTTCTCGCCGGCGGTGGTGCAGAAACGCGTCGCGGATCTCGTAGGGCGCAGGCGCGCCGGCCGAATACGGCAGCGCGAGGCCGATGGCCTCGGATACGGTCGCCATGGTGTTGGCGGTGAATTGTGCGCCGCACGCGCCGGCCGAGGGGCAAGCCACCCGCTCGATTTCGTCGAGATCGGCATCCGACATCTCGCCGACCGAATGCTTGCCGACGGCCTCGAACATGTCCTGCACGGTGACCTGCTGGCCACGGAAATTGCCGGGCAGGATCGAGCCGCCATAGATGAAGATCGAGGGCACGTTGAGCCGGACCATCGCCATCATCATGCCCGGCAGCGACTTGTCGCAGCCGGCCAGCCCGACCAGCGCGTCATAGGCATGGCCGCGGACGGTCAGCTCGACCGAATCGGCGATGCATCTCGCGCGACGGCAGCGACGAGCGCATGCCGTCATGGCCCATGGCGATGCCGTCGGTGACGGTGATGGTGCAGAATTCGCGCGGGGTGCCGCCGGCGGACGCGACGCCCTTCTTGACCGCCTGCGCCTGGCGCATCAGCGAGATGTTGCAGGGGCGGCCTCATTCCAGCACGACGCCACGCCAACAAAAGGCTGGTGGATCTGCTGGGTGGTCAGACCCATGGCGTAGAGATAGGAGCGATGCGGCGCGCGTGATGGCCCTCGGTCACGTGACGGCTCGGCAGCCTGGCTTCTGATGTTGGTCTTGGCGTCCATCGCGAAGTCCGTTTCCCCAGCCATCTCTTGTTGGACCCGGGAAATAGATAATTCCCTTCGCCTTCGCGAGTGCCGTGGCTTGCAGCCTAACGAAAGAATGATTTCATGGAGGGGTGTGGCTAAAAAGCGGCGCAGGCAAGAGGCAGCTACAAAGACGGTTAAATGTTCAGCGAACTGTTGCGAGCCAGGCAACAATCGTGGCGCGACGGCAACGATCTTCGACCCTTGATCGCTAGCGCCCGCACAAGCTGTGAGGCCATTGCCACACTACCCCTGTCCGGCCACAACCGGCGCGAGTGCTTCCCGTGTCGTTCGCACCGGCAGCCGATTGATCGCCTTGAGGCCGGGCCGCTTGCGCCAGGTGATTTCGGATGGATCGACGGCGAGCGCCAAGTCGGGCCAACGCTGAAAAAGGGATTTCAGCGCGCACCTGCCTTCGATGCGCGGCGAGCTGGTGGCCGAGGCAGAAATGGATCCCGGTGCCGAAGGCGATGTGCCGGTTCGGCTTGCGCTGCAGATCGAGCCGCTCGGGATGCGGATTGGCCTGAGGGTCCATGTTGGCGGCGGCCAGCATGGCCATGATCCTTGTCGCCCTTCCGCAACCGGACGCCGCCGAGTTCGATATCCTTGCGCACATAGCGCGGCTTGGTGAATGCACCGGCGTGATGAACCGCAGAAATTCCTCGACCGCCAGATCGACGCGGCTCCAGTCCTCCTCGCAGCCAGTCGCGAAGCATCGGGATTCTTCAGGAGCTCGAATACCGATCCGCTGATCAGATGCGTGGTGGTCTCGTGCCCGGCAAACAGCAGCAGGAACACCATCGGCCACGATTTCGTTGCGGGCTGATTTGTCCGCCGTCCTTCTCGACGCGCACGATCTCGGCGATCAAGCCCTTCACCACCCTGCCGGCGAACGGTTTCAAGATGCCGTTCGATGTAGCGCTTCATCGCAACGACGTTCGGGCATCATGGCTGAGAAAGCCGAGCGCGCCGGTGAAGCGGGTGAAGCCGCCGGCCCAGGCCATGAATTTCGGCCGGTCGGCAAGCGGCAGGCCGAGCAGCTCGCAGATCACCGACAGCGGCAGCTTGCGCGCAAAGCGCTCGACGAGGTCGGCGGGGCTCCCTTCCGCAAACAGCTCACCGGCGAGTTCGTCGCCGATCGCCTGAATATGCGGCTCCATGTCCGAGCACGGCGCGGCGGCGAAATGCCTCGTCGACGATGTCGCGCAGCCGCTTGTGATCCGGGCTCGTCCATCGACAGCATGCTGTTGGCAAGCGTGCGCACGATGCCCGGCATCCACCATTGCAATCCGGCGACATTGCCGTCCTCCTTGCGCATGGTGAAGGTCGCGGTGTCCTTCAGCACCTGATCGGCGAGCGCCTGGGTCGTCGTCGCCCAGACCTTGCCGATGATCGGGAAAGCGCACTTCCACGACCGGACCCATGGTTGCGCAGCTTCTCGATCGCAGCAGCGGGGTTGCGGAAGTAGTCCTGGCTGGCGAAGTCTGCCTGCAACGTCATGAGCTATTCCTTCGCTAACGACCGATGCCCGATATGCGAAGCCATCGCGACAATGCCAGATCGGGCGGCGCATAGCGGATCAGGGAGTTTTACGCCTGAGCGCGGTTGCGCGTTCCCGCGGCACGATGCGCCCGGGTTTTGACTGAAGTTCGCCCTCGTCTCGATGACAGAGGGCGCAGGGATGCCGGATGCGCGCTGCACCCGCGGTCTCGTGTGCGAGGTGCACAAGAGAAAGTGCACACGAGCATACAGGTTCAGCGGAGGCAATCCGGCATTCCCTGCGCAATGGTTTTACGGCTTATATCGCGCTCTCCCCGGTGACCGGCTTTGTTGCCACCGTCGCTTGCGGATGAATCCGCCAACTTGACGCCAGCATCGGGGCGTCAGGACCACACGACTTCGCCGTACGCTTCAGTGCCGTTCGTCAAAAGCACATCCGCGTCCACCGCATCCCACCGCACGTTTCGTGACGATCGCGAGCCGCCCCTCTTGTCGGGTGAGACGGGCGGATTCAAATCACTGATTTGCCCGACGGCGAAAGTGGAATATTTTCGCGTGTGGGACTGGACAGGCCAAATCACGTTGGAATCTCTGGACAATTCGCTTTGTAAAAGCACGCGTGGCGACTGGCGAGAAAAGCGGGTTCCATTACCTTCGAGTTCCATTCGCGCCTCCGTTTTTCGGGCGCTGTTGCCTAGAGGCGACAATTGATTAATCGACGTCGTGCTACCTTCAGGGATGGCTGGGGCGCACGCGTCGTGCGATTCTTTTGGTTTGTGACTGATGGTTCGCAGGGGGACCTTGGAATGAACCGTTGCTTACGCTCGCTGTCCTGTGTCCTCACGCTCTCCGCCCTCGCCCTGTTCTCGACAGAGGCGACAGCGCGGACCAATCCCAAGCAACAAAATCCCAAGCAACAACACGCCAGGAGAGACGTACGAGGCGAAGGAGGCGCGCCCCCATCGCCACGTCGCGGTTGGCAAACGCCGGCACACCAAGCTTGCCGACGCCCATCGCAAGTCGAAGCCGTCGAAGGATACGCCCCGCAAGGAGGCCGCGGCGCCTCTCACCGGCGATCTTGCGCTGGTAAAGGAAGCAATCGATCTCGCGCGCAAGGCCAAGACAGACGAAGCGACCGCGACGAAGAACACAGATCATGGATCCGGCGGGGCAGAAACTCGTCGGAATGGTTCATGCTGCGTCATTCGGAGACCACGGCGAATTTCAGCCGCTATGCAGCCTTCATCGCCGCCAATCCGGAATGGCCGAGCGCGGCGCTGCTGCGCCGGCGGGCGGAACGGCGGCTGTGGCAGGAGCGCAGCGATGCCGCCACGGTTCGCGGCTTCACCGGCGACGAGCCAATCAGCGCCAGGGGCAAACTGGCGCTCGCGCGCGTGCGGCTCGCGGAGGGCGATCGCGACGCTTCGGGCCGGCTGGTGCGCGACGCGTGGCGATCGGACGAATTGTCGGAGCGGGTCGAGGCCGAGGCGCTGGAAATGTTCCGCGACCTGCTGACCCGCGAAGACCACCGGGCGCGCATGGACAGGCGGATCGGCGCCAAGGATCTGGCAGGCGCCAGGCGCGCGGCGCAACGTCTCGGCAGCGACGAGCTTGCAATCGTGAAGGCCTGTGCCGCGGTCAGGGGCAAAGCCAACAAGGCGCTGGATGCGCTCGATGCGGTTGCGACCGAGGCGCGGCAGGATCTCGGCTACACGCTGTGCCGCATCCAGTGGATGCTCGCCCCAGAACAAGATTGACGACGCGGCCCGCCTGATGGTCGCGGCATCGCCGGAGACGATGGCGCTGCAGGACACCGATCAATGGTGGCGCGAGCGCCGCTCGCTCGCCCGCAAGCTGCTCGATCAAGGCAAGTTCCTGATGGCCTATCAGGTGATCCGCCCCGCTGCGCCGCCGGCCAATGAATACTACCGGGCCGACGTCCACTTCATGTGCGGCTGGATCGCGCTTGCGTTACCTCAACGAACCCGCAACGGCGGCAATGCATTTCGCCCATATCGACGATGGCGCGACCAATCCGATCGTGCTGGCGCGGGCGAACTACTGGCGCGGACGCGCCGCCGAAGCCCTCGGACAGACGGACGCGATGCGCGCGAGTTATGAAGCGGCCGCGCGCTATCCCACCGCCTATTATGGCCAGCTCGCGCGCGCAAGCTTGGCCGTGACCAGATCGAACTGCGCGCGCCCTCGCCCGTTCTGGCATCCGCCGATGCTCCAGCCACCGACGAACGCGTGCGCGCCGCCGACATGCTCTACGAGATCGGCGAGCGCGACGTTCGTCCTGTATTTTGTCGACCGATCTCGGCGAAGAGAGTTCCGACGTGACTCTGCTCGAAGCACTCGGCGAACTCACCGGCCGCCGCAACGACGCCCGCGCGATGCTGCAGGTGGGAAAGCCCTCGCTCGGCCGCGGGCTGCGGCTCGACCATTACGCGTTTCCCACGATCGGGATTCCCAAGCATAACCAGATCGGTCCCGAAATCGAACGCAGCCTCATCTATTCGGTGGCGCGCACCGAGAGCGCGTTTGACCAGCGCGACAAGTCCGCGGCAAATGCAGTCGGCCTGATGCAGGTGACGCCGGAAGCGGGACGCGATACCGCCAAGCGCTTCGAGGTCAGCTATGATTGGGACCGCATGGTCTCCGATCCGGTCTACAACACGCAAATGGGCGCCGGCCGAGCTGAGCGCGCTGCTGAGCGAATACAACGGCTCTCACATCATGACCTTTGCCGGCTACAATGCCGGCCGGGGCCGCGTCCGGGACTGGGTTAAAGCCTACGGCGATCCGCGCGATCCCAGGGTCGATCCGGTCGACTGGGTCGAGAGGATTCCGTTTTCGGAAACGCGAAACTATGTCCAGCGCGTGATCGAGAATGTGGCGGTCTACCGCGCCCGTTTTGAGAGCGGGCCTGCGCTGGTGGCGAAGACCGACGCGCGCGTCGTGACGCAGGAGACGAATGCGGCGCCGCCTCCGTCGACCGAGGCGCCGGCTGAGCAGTGAAGTTGCGGCGGGTAGGCATGAAGCCAATCCTTCCGGGCAGGAAGCGGATGGTGCGCATTCCGGACTCAAGTCGGACGTCACGTGAGGTCTGAAAGGTGCCCAAAAGGCGACGTCACTTCGGCTACCTCGGAACTATCAGCTCAAGGATCAGGAGCTTCATCCGCTGTCGGCACCTTCATTCATGAGCGCTCGAAGTCGAACGACGATTTCGCCCGCTCGCTTGCCGTCCTTGGCGATACGATTGAGCGCGCTGCCGTACTTCTTCCAGAGTCTGCCGGTTGAGCGCGCAGCCAGTTTAACCCGGCCTGTGCATTAGTGACCGCCGCCGTGATCGCGTCGACGATCTCGTGGGCATGCGCATCATAGGTGCGCGACGAATTCCACCGAGGTCTGCAATGGCGCTTGGCCCTTCGTGTCGCGCAGCAACTCCCTCCGGCCGCAACAAGTATTGACCCGTTAGCATGACAAATCTCCTCAACCGTGGAGGTGCTGAATGCATGGAGATGCGGTGCGATCCACTCGCGCAACGAAGCAGTAGCCTCGTCCGGGGACGTTCACGACATAGCGCTTGCCTTCCTGACCGTCACCCAGGGTGCGCCGTAGCTGAGCGATGTGGAATCGCAAGCTGCCCTCTTCGACCGTTAGGTCGGGCCAAACTCTGGCCATGAGCTCGCTCTTGCTGACGACTTCGCCAGGGCAACTGACCAAAACACAGAGAAGATCGAAAGCGACGACTGCCAACGCGCGTTTGTGAGCCATCGCGTTCCAGCAGGCGAGTTCGCGGAACAATGCGGAATGGCCCGAAGGAAAACGCTTGCGGGACGAGTTCGGCTTGAACAAGTGGGATCCGTCCGTTGCCGCCCGCCTCGGGAATATCGATGGACGGGTTGCTGATCAGAAACGCTCCTGCAGAACGGAGCTCGACCGATCGATCGAGATCCTGGCGGAGCTGAAGGCTCTGGTCGCCCATCCTGGACTGCCGTTCGCTGTGGCCTTTCGCCGCCAGACCGGGAATGCCGTCACCTCTCGCGCGGATCATGGGCGTTATCGTAGTCATCGGCGTGCTCCAAAGTTCGGCGTTGGTTCGGTGAGGAGAACTGTGCTCACGGTGGCGTTGTTACCTTGCTTGCAATCGCTTCCAATGCGGCTGCCATGGCGTTGAGTGTCGTGTTGTCCGCGCCGCTCCAGGCCGTGGCGGCGCGCAATAAATGCAGGATCGTTGTAAGACAGCCACGCGGTGCCGGACGCGTCCTGCCAGACCAAGGCCTTGAGTGGTAGATCGATGCCCGACATCTGAGTCGACTGCATCAGCGGTGTGCCGGTCTTTGCATTGCCAAAGATCAGGAGTTCTGTTGGCCGCAGCGGTAGCCCGACGGCGGCCGCGCCCGCGGCGTGATCAATATGGGCAAAGACCGTCATTCCTCTGGCCCTGACCTCGGCCTCGAACCGGTTCATCGTTTCCTCCGGCCCATAGCGGCTTTCGATCGTAATCAGTCCATCTGCTGCCATTACTTGGTGTCCCAAGGCATTTGCGACAGGCTGACCCTACCCTCAACGGGCGCATCCATCCTTGAGGCAGTTCCTGAAAAGTCCTGAAAAGGCGTCGCCCAACGAACACAGATTTCTTGCGCGAAACTGTCCAAATGGCCTTAAAATGTCCGAAGGGAGCACCGATGCCAGGCCATGATCAACGGCCCGTCTACAAGTTCGGCGCGTGGGAAATCGATCTTGCGCGCCGCGAGATGCGGTTGAACGGGATTCCGACTGAGCGTTGGCAGCCGGGCTTTCGAAATCGTCGAGACGCTGGTCCAGTCGGCCGGCGAGCTAATCGACAAGTATGATTTGATGAACCGTGTAGTGGCCGGGTGCAGCGGTTGAGGAAAATACCCTGCAGGCTCAAATCTCCGCGATACGCAAGGCGTTGGGTCCCGATCGAGGGTCTATTGAAGACGATCGCGGGTCGCGGCTACTCGATTGCTGGGCGACTGGGTCATTCAGCAGGAGGATTTCGCCGCGGCCGGCATGCCGGCTGCGGAACCCGCTCGAAGTCATGTCAGCAATCTTACGGCGGCACCCAGCGCGTTGATCGGCAGAAAGACTGCCGAGGCGCAATTATTAGAGCTGCTTTCGACCTATCGAATGGTCACCATGACGGGGCCCGGCGGTATCGGGAAGACCGTACTTGCGCAGGCAGTTGCCCGCAGTCTGCTCGCGACTTTCGGAGGTGACGGCTTGCTCGTCGAACTGGCCCCGCTGTCGGATCCAGCGCTGGTGCCATTTGCGGTCGCGACCGTTCTCGAGCCTTAAACAGGGCGGCGACGGGATTTCCTTCGAGATCCATTGCGCGGGAAATCGGAGCAAGAAAACTCCTGCTCGTGCTGGATAATTGCGAGCATCTCATTGAAGGGGCCGCGAGGTTGGCAGAGACGCTCGTACGATCCTGTCCAAATACGACGATTCTGGCGACGAGCCGCGAGGTGCTTCGCATCGACGGCGAGTATGTCTATCGCGTTCCCCGCTCGATGTTCCGGGACAGGGCGGGAGATGGAGATCACGATATCCTCGGACGCAGCGCAGTGCAGCTTCTGATTGCCAGGACAAAAGCATTGAACGCCGACTTCTCGCCGCGCGCGGGAAGACCTTCAGCTGGTCGCTGCGATTTCGCGTCAGCTCGACGGCATCCCGCTGGCCATCAGAATTCGCGGCGGCTCGCGTCGCAACGCTCGGATTGCAACAGGTTGCCGCGCGCCTGCACGATCGCTTCAGCCTGCTGACCCGCGGCCTCCGAACGGCGTTACCGCGGCACCAGACCCTGCTTGCGACCCTCGATTGGAGTTATGAACTGCTGTCTGAGACGGAGGCGCGGGCGCTGCGCCACCTTGCGGTGTTTAACGCCGATTTTTCTCTCGATGCCGCTACCGCGGTGATGGGAAATCTCGACGCTGTCACCGGTCGCGGATAGCCTGGCGGGCCTGGTCGTCAAGTCGCTCGTCGCCGTCGACTTTCAGGTCGGGGACGATCACTATCGTCTGCTGGACACGACACGCGCCTACGCCCTCGAAAAGCTGCGCCGTGCGGGAGAGCACCGGGAAGCCGCACGTCGGCATGCGGAATACTTCCGGGAAGCCCTCATTCAGGCTGAGGCAGAGAGCAATTCCTTGCCGCAAGCCGATTGGCAGAGAACGCTATGGTCGACACCTCGGCAATAGTCCGTGCCGCCCTCGAATGGGCATTCTCCGGCGGACGGCGACTCGCAGATCGGCGCGGCGTTGACTGCCGCTGCGGTGCCGCTCTGGGTCCACCTGTCGCTGTTCGGCGAATGTCGCGAGCGCACCGAGTTGGCGCTCGCGCAGCTGGACGATGGCGCATATGGATTCAACACGCTTGCGCATGCAGCTCTCGGCGGCCCTCGGCTGGTCGCTGACGTATGGCCAAGGTCGTGCGCGGGATGCGGGCCCGGCACTCGACAACCACCCTCGAATTGGCGGACCGGCTCGATGACAAGGACTATCGCCTGCGCGCCCTCTGGGGCCTGTGCATCGACCAGTTCAACAATGGCGAATTTCTCAAAGCACTCGAGTTCGCTGCAACGTTTCACCAAGGCAGCGGAGAGCTCCGCCGATCCGACCGACTTGATGCTGGCCGATCGCCTTCTCGCCGTGTCGCTGCACTTTCTCGGCGACCAACACGGCGCACGTCGCCACATCGATCAAGTGGACGCGTCTCTCGATCTCCTGGTCGAGAAGCCCAAGATGTTCCCGCTCGATCTGCGGATCTCGACGCACTATTTCCGTGCCCGCATCCTTTGGCTGCAAGGTCTCGCCGATGAGGCGCTGCGTCTTGTCGAGCGACAACATCGAGGAAGGGCGCGCGAACGGTCACGCCTTGACCTTCTGCAGTGTGCTGGGCGCAGAGCCGCGTGCCCAATCACTTTTCCTGGCCGGTGATTTCGATGCGGCGGAGCGCTACGGCGACGTGCTGTTCAAGCACGCTGAGCGCCACGCGATACGCCTTTGGCGGCTTTGGGCGGGCTGTTTCAAGGGCATCGATCATGGCCAAACGCGGCGACATCGAGCGCTGGGCTGGCTCTCTTGCGCAGTGAAATCGATCGCGCGGGCGACGCCAGGTTCTTGCCGCGCTTTCTCGCTTCCGCTAGGCGAACTCGCGGCTTGCCTCGGCGAAGCAAGTGAGGATCGAAAAGGGCTTACGGCGGTCGACGAGACCTTGGGGCGCTGCGAAGCCAGGCAGGAACAGTGGTACGTTCCGGAGCTGCTGCGCATTAGGGGCGAATTGATGCTGAAGGACACGCAGCATCAATCAGCCTCGTCGGCGCGAAAAATGCTTCTCGAAGCCTTGAGGTTGGCAAAGCACCAGGGCGCCCTGTTCTGGGAGTTGAGGAGCGCGGTAAGCCTCGCGCGGCTCTGGGTCGGGCAGGACCGGAAGTCCGACGCAAGCCAAATCCTCGCTCCGGCATGCGGCGCATTTGCGAAGGGCCTTCAGATTGCCGACGTTCGCGAGGCAAAAGCGCTGCTTGATGGGTTTGGCGCTGACCAAGCGGCACGACATCAATCCGTTCGGAGAAAATGGACCAGCTCGCTTGCTTCAGTCGTTTCGGCTTGCGCACCTGGACCGCCTGCATGATGCCGAGTTGAAGGACGTGCGAAAACGCAGGCACGGGAAGAACCAGTTCAGTCCACCCTGACGTTGGCGGCCTGCGATCATCGGCCACCATTTTGCGATCTCGGCCTTCTGCCAGGCGCCCAGCGCTTCGGGCGTGAGCTTATCCTTGGGCGGCATCTGCAAGCCCAGATTTTCAAGCTGCTTGCGTACCGACGGATCGTTCAACGCCTCGACGGCCGCGGCATTGAGCCTGGTGACGATTTCTTCGGCGTCCCCTTCGGCACCCACATGCCCGACCACAGCGTCATGTGGAAACCGGAGTGGCCGCCTCGTCAGCGGTCGGGATGTCGGCAGCCGATTCCGCGCGCTTGCTATCGGTGACGGCATAGCCGCGGATGGTTCCGGCGCGCACCTGGTTGATGGAATTGGAGAGCTGATCGACGATCAGATCGATCTGTCCGGCGACGAGGTCGTTCATCGCAGGCCCCGGTGCCGCGATAGGAGACGGGGTGACGTCTTAGTGGGGTTAGAAAGGCGTCAGCGGTATGGCATTAAGTCGCTGATACCGTGAAGATATATCTACGCATAGTGACCTATTGCGGCGCGTATTGCCTCTTTCTGTTCTGGCCTCACGGACACCGCGGAAATTCACACCGTGCCGCAATGCGCTCATCGGCCTTCGAAACCGCCTCGTCCCGCCTCAAACTGGCGATCCAGAAGAAACCGCACTGGCAACGCCTGGGGCCGGAGCCTATCGTTAGGCTGGGAAACCAGACAGCCGGAAGCTGGTCGGTCGAGCCTCAGACGGCCCTGGCGGCGAATGGCTGCAGGGGAGTTCGGCCTGGCTGACGACCACAGGCCGCCGGAAACTAACAAGCGCGTGTTTACTCCACCACGATCAGGCCGTCGCCGCGGCGTAGCCTGCCGGTAGTCAACCGCGACACCGCGGAGGACCCCACCAAGCCGGTGACTCTCCGATCGGGTTGTCGCATTACGGAAAGCGACCTGGTCGCCGCAGACGCCAGCGCCTGCAACGCCAGACAACCGCGCGCGCATTTGACGGCACGACCTTGCTGGCCAAGCCGTTGTCGCGTTCTCCGCCGCCGAGCTGACGCATTGGCGCGACGGCCTGATCCGGAAAGGCAGTAGCGCCGGCCTCGATCCAGCCGCGTCCGGAATAGTCTGCGGGCCGCGCGGAAACCGCAGCCGGGCCGTCTGCGTCTGGAAGACCGGCCGCAGAAACTCTGCCGCCCGACACCCAACGCGCCCGGAACGTGGTGCTGGCGGACGCGCAGGTCCTGGCCCACTGGTCGAGGCCGCCTATAGTCATGACCCCGCCTTGGGCCTGCTCTTCGACATTCCTGGCAACGACCGGTGCGAAGGCCGTCCCAAGCGGTGCGCTGCTGGTCGAGGACCTTCGCGCCGACGCCAGCCGAGAAGCTGATGAGTACCGGCCTCAGAAGGGCGGTGGTGAAATCGATCCAGAAGCTGCGGCGCTGCAGTCCCGATCACGCCGGCCCTGGCGTTGCGGCTGAAGAGCGCAGCTGCAGGTGAGCCGGTGACGAGTTGCTGCTGCTGCGTTCCGGCGCGCCTGGGGATCCCGGCAACGTCCGCGCCGATTATCGCGACGACGTCCGGGTAGTGATCATAGCGCGGGCACGATCCCAATACAGTGACACCGTACGCGCTGCGGCATTCGAGAGCATCACTCGCCAATTGCTGCGCGGCGTGCCGATCGAGGTCGTCGCGAGCTCGCACAACACCACCTCCCGTCCAGCAAATCGAGCGGCACCACACAGCAGTTCGATCGCGTCACTCGACCATTCCGGCAATTCGCGCCGCACTGCTGCACCCCGAGCCGGGCACCGACAAGATCGTCCGTTGGTGCGCCGACCACTGGCAGTCAACGATGACGCGCAGTGGCTCGCGATCGAGGTCGCGTGTAAACAGGCCAGCAGATTGGCAACAACGATCTCGCTGTTATCGACCTGATGGGGCCCTGACGCACGGCCTGCCTTGCATGGCTCTGATCGACCGCCACGGGAGGCGTAAGCCGATAACACCTGCCGAGTGGGCCGATCGGTCGAGCTGCGGTTCTGGAAGGGTCGCTGGCGTGTTTTTCCCCGCCAGCCGAGCGCGCATATCGTCGCGCGTCGCCCGACCTGGGGTAGGTGGGAGGGTCCACGGCTGGGTTTTCACGTCAGGCTGGGGTTCGGGACCCTCTACCCGCAAGAGCTGACCAATGACAACAGCGAAGCGCCGGGCAGCCCGGCAGCCTGTGCAGGCCAAGCGCCACCCTACGTCTCCTTAATCCGTGCCAGACCGTTCGTCGCACGCCCGATCCATCGGGTGGCTCCAGCCCGAATAAACCCGAAGCTGAACAGCCGGCAACACAAGCTCCCGCACCCGGCACAACAGGGGGCCGGCCACCAAACAGCCAAGCCTTTGCATCGAATCAGGTCGTGGCTGCTTTCGATCAAATGAAAACCAGAGGCCACCAATAGATCGCAGCTCGCCAGGAATTGGCACAGCGGATAGGGAAGCCAGAAAGCTCAGGCTCATCCGCAAAGGGAGTTGGCAGAGTGGGGACTTTGGAGAAGCGCCCAGGGCGGGAGGGATTGGGCGAAGCGCCCGAGGCGTCGGAGGTTTCAGCCCATAAAGCGTAAGCGCCCTGTACCCTGCACCTGTACCTGTACGGTACACTGTACGGTACAACGCTTTAGGTAGGTCCCCGATCTGATCTTTCTCGTGAGGCTGCGAAGAGGATTTTGCGCCCCATCACGAGGAGAGTTAATATGGCGCAACGTATGCGTCCGAGGCGTTGCCGCCGTACGTCGGCACGGATCATACCGGAGAGAAGAATCCTTCCCGTCACGAAACGCGATCAAACCAGCCCCGCGAGGCGAGGACGAGCCCAACAACAAGGCGAAGGAAGTCCCGCCCCGTCTCGCAGCAAGAGCCAAGCGCTCGCCGCGCTGGAGTCGAGCGGTTGTCGTGGTCGATTCCTGGGTGGGCGCATGTTCCGAGGCTTCGTGGCAAGTTGCTCGCGAAAATCGCGGTCCCGACGTTGTTCGTGAAGGCCGTACGGCGCGCATCACGCGTGGGGCGGATGCCGATAGCAGGCCGAGCAGGAAGCCAAACCAAAGACCGCACCAACCACCTGATTACGAAAACGGCGGCCTCGGTTGGGGCCGCCGTTTTCGCTGAGAACCGCTACCAGCGGCACCAATTCGCTCACCCGCCAAAGAGAAACGTTACGTTCCGTGAAATACAGCCTGCCCGCCCATGTTGCAGGCCATGCGCGCCCGTCGTGCCGCTGCAGGCCTGCCGCAGGCGTCGCGTCGCCTTCCCACCACCAAATTTCGCCAGGAATTTGCCGCGCCCGCAGTCCCGCGGCGAAGCAGCCAGCGTTGGAGCGCCGGCCGATGAGATGAATCGCGCGTTTTCGAATGTGGAGGACTTGGAATGCTTATGCGTACCTGCTAGCACACCCACCGCGCCGATCGAAAAGCGGCAGCCCGCAACCATACCGCCGTCACCGGTCAGTCTATCAGCCGAGGCCTTGCCGAACTCGGCTGGCCGCGCACCTGGCGGCCCTTTGGGTTCTGGACTCGCTGACGATCGAGCACCTACCGACAAAGCAGGCGTCCATTCTTTTCGGCGTCTGCGAGGCCCGCTGATCGCGACTCGTCATGAACTGGAGCCACCCTGGTGGCGCCGCTGCTGCCCCGATCGCCGCATGGGCGCAGCTAAGCCGCATCGAGCGTAACATTTTGTGCGCGATCACCTGGCCAGCCTCTGGGATCGCATCGATCAGCTGACCGGCTAGTAGTCGGCCCTGACGCCGCCCGTACCCACGAGGCGGCGTCGCCGCCCCACCAGTTGCGCGTAAGGAGGTTAATCAGTAGACAAGCGAAGCAATTTCAAACGTGTCCCGCAGGATGTCTACCTGTCCCCGTACGCGGTGGTGCCCGCTCTGGTCCCGCATCCGCCGGGAAGGTTGCAGAAGTACGCCGAGCCCTGCGCGGCCCTCAAGACCAGAAACGCGGTTGATCGACCATCTGGCACGGCACGGGGTTGAGTGCGTCCCCCAAGAGCGACATCCGCACTGGGACATGTGCGCTCACGCTTGGCCCTTGCCTGTACCGATCATCACTAACACGCCGCACGAGCGAAATTGATGCGATGATCACGCACTTCACATGCGTATCGCGCGCCCCTTCATGGATGCTGGTGGACTACAACTGGTTCGCGACGGCACCACTGCAGGCTGCGCCATACCTGCGACTGTTCGGACATCGCGGTCATCGGCCGAAGTGAAATCAGATTTGAGGGCTCGCGGGATATTTTAAGGACGATTACGTCTGGGCCAGGTTCTCGGCCGAGCACGCCGCCGGACCGACTGCACGCCTGGCTCAAGACGGAGCGCGCGCGATGAGCCGGCGCCATCAACGTCAACGCGTGGAAGCGTTCCGGGACTTCGCCAGCGGGCACTATGTCACGTCGCTGATGGAGATCGGCCGCCATCGCGCGATGCAAGCAATTTACCACAGTGAACTGGACCTTGAGCAAGGCGATTGAGCAGCCGACCTGCTTTGGCGCTGTTTGCGGGGCTGCGGCCCCGTCAGCCCGGCGCCTTCCTCACCGCGGCGAAGGCGACGCTCAAGGTCGCTGTAGCGGCCTGGCGCTGCGCTCCTTTGCTGGCGCCAGAAACCCCGGGAACAATCGAGGCCTGACGCGCTGGGGCCTGCTGCGGCGCCAGCTGGTCGCGTAACGGCAAATGGCTGGATGGAGCCTGACCATGCACCGCGCGATCGATCGTCAGCCACTGCCCGGCAGGGTGGCACCTCTCAAGGAATTCGCTGCCCCTGCGACAGCGGCCGCAGTGAGGGTGAGGTTCTGCCTTCAGCCTGGTGGCGAGCGTGTCCCTTACACACTGCGCTGCTGGCCATTGGCAACGGCCGGCTGTGCCCATTGGGCCGCGACCTGTTCCAGGCCGACCAATGCGCAGGCGTGAGGCTGCGCGCGCAACCTACCGGACCCGCAGGCGACGCGCTGCCCGCGCTCGCGTGTCCGGGCAATAACGGAGCAAACGACGGCCGGGCTGAGCCCGCCTCGACACAATCGAGAGGAGAACAAGATGGATATGCGGAAATTTGGTGGTGGGCACTACGTCACGCCGCCAGACGTGCGAGGCAGGCGCATCCCGGATCATTGCCGAGGCTAGGATGGGCGAAATCCGACCAGCCCGATCTGCATTCGAGAGCAGCGCGACATCCTATCAGCGAACGCGACCAACCGCCGGACCTGATGCGGGCCTACGGCCCCGACTCCAAGACCTGGACCGGCAAGCAGATCGAGCTCGAACTCGGCGAGGTCGAGTTCAGAACAAGATAAGGAAGCGGTGGTTGTCAAGCCCGATCTCGCCGGCACTCACCGCGGCCGAGACAGGCGACAGCCGAGCCCAAGCCGGTAAACGGCGGCAGCGGCGGTCGCGTTGCGATGACGCGAGACGTCTTGATATCCCCTTCACGAAGTTCGTTGATGACCATTGGTGCAGTCGGCATTGCGATTGCCGGCTTCCACACTTCAGGGCAGTTACCGATGTCAAGCTTACCGTCACTAACGTCACCAATTTTCGCTTCCGCTCCACCGCGGCACGCTACGCGGTTTCTGCACGAATCTCCATCAGCGAGGTTCACCTGACCGTCTACGTCGCCGTGCACCAGCGCCAGCGGCGCACTGGGCGGCCCCTCGGTAAGCCGATGGTCGACCGCGACGGCACACCGTTCGGCGCACCAATGACGGCCGGATTGAATATCACGCAGATGCTTAGCTGACGGCCGCGGGTCCGCGAAGCCTTTTCGAAAACCGTCGTTGCCGCGCTGCTCAGGTTGAGCCCGGCGCGTTTGGTGACGAGACCATTGGTGTGAGCGCACAAAGCTAATCCCGCGCCGAGGCGGTCCCCACGGTCGGCGCAGCCGGCATTTGCCGTGCCGACCACCGTTTCAACCGTCAATGGAGGACAAACGCGATGGTGAAGAGTCACCGAAAGTGGTTCCACTTAAAGCCAAGCTTTACCGAAAAGTTCAAGTCGAAGAACGCGGCGACCCTCAGCGGCGGTGGGGGCGCTGTAGCAGGCGCTACTCGATCCTGCGGATCGGCGACGTCGATCGACTTCGCTCCAGGTCTGCACCGGTCGGAAGAGGAGTACTGTTCGCCGGAGTTGTGCTTCGTGTCGGTGCCGATCAAGGGTGCCAAGCGCGACATGCTGCACGTGATCGACGACGACCTCGCGGTACAGTACCTGCCGGCCAAGAAGATCAAGCGGCATCGGCTGGCGCTGGCCTGCAAGCCGCACGACGTGTTCTTTTTCTGTGTCGTGCCGAGCCAGAACCTCGACAACGCCTGGAACGCCGACGCGCTCAAGGCCTGTCACAAGGCGCAGACGCATTGGATCCAGGCGATGTCGCGGCGGTCCGAGAGCGCGCTGAAGGCTACGAGACCAAGTTCGCGCAGGATCAGGACGCATTCCCCGAGCCGAAATGGCCATCGCGTTCGCTGGATGAGTTGCTGGAAGTCACGTTCAAGGACGCCAACATCGACCACGACCGCCATCCCGGACTGTTGCGCCTGATCGGGGCCAAGCAGGACCTGACCTGAATGTCGCGCCGGCGCGCGAACATTTCCGCCGCATCGTCGTCCTCGATTTCGAATATGAGATCGAGGACGGCGGCCTGCCGAATGTGTTGTGCCTGGTCGCCTATATCCTGGACGGCAACTTACGGCACATCGAGACCATCCGACGCTGGCGCGGCGAGTTCGGCACCTCGCCGCCATTTCCGATCGACGACGACACGCTGGTCGTCGGCTATTCGCTCTGGGCCGAGATGACCTGCTTTCTGCAGCTCGGCTGGCGTTTCCCGAAATACGTTTACGACCTGCACACCGCCTACCTCTCGGTCAGCAACATCCTGTTGCCGTACAACCCGGACGAGAAACGCATCAAGCAGCGCAAGCGCCTGTCGGATGCCTGCTGCGCCTACGGCATCGAGGGCTGGGAGCAGATCGACAAGCCGGAGCATGGCCGAGGCGATCGGCGAGGGCCGCTGGCGCGAATACGGTCAGCCGGCAGTGCTGCAATATTGCGAAGAGGACGTGCGCAATTCGGCCGAGCTGCTGCGGCGTCAGACTCGCGGGCTACGACACTATCGCGCCCGATCGATCCCGCAGCTCGTCATGCGCTGGAGCGAATACAGCGCCAAGACCGTCGCCCGGATTCAGGCCCGCGGCATGCCGATCGACATGGCGCTGTGGAATCTGGTGCAGGAGAACAAGGCGGCGGTGATCGGCGCACTGATCGCGCGGTTCTGATCCCAGCCAGGGCAGCGAATATCCGATCTACTCTCCCGAGGGTGAATTCTCCAGCTGGCGGTTCGAGCAATGGCTGATCTGCCGCCGGCATCACGGACATGGCCGCGACTGGATTCCGGCGCGCTCCAGCTCGACGGTGACGCGTTTCGCATGATGTACGGCGCGCATCCGGCGATCGAGGGACTGCACGCGCTGCGCGACAGTCTCGGCGTCATCGTGCGCGCCCGGATCCCGATCGGCCCCGATGGTCGCAACCGGCCGAGCCTGTTTCCGTTCGGCACCGCGACCGGGCGCAACGCCCAGGCCAAGAGCCTGTTCAACGCCCACGCCTCGATGCGCTCGTTCATGAAGTTCTCCGCGCCAGCAAGATCGGGCTTTATCTGGATTGGCGAACGCAGGAAGTCGGCGTTGCCGCGGCGCGCAGCGGCGACGCGCAATTGGCGGAGGACTATCGGGCGGGCGACATCTATCACGCGCTGGCGGAGCTGTGCGGCCTGACCAACGAGACCGACGCCAAGACGCTGGAAAGCAACGCCGGAAGGCAAGTCACAGCGCCAGCGCATGAAGGCGCTGCAGCTCGGCATCAATTACGGCATGGGCGTGATGCGTCGCTGTCGCGCGGACTCGGCCGGCATCCGATGATCGGCAGCGAGGTGATTATCCGGCATCAGCAGCGCTACCCGACATTCTGGTCGTGGCGCGCCGAGATGGTGCAACGCGCGATGCTGCAGCGCGTCGATCGTGTCGGAATACGACGGCTGGCCGCTTGCAGATCTCACACTCGCCGAACAAGCGCACGCTGTACAATTTTCCAATGCAGAGCGGCGGCGCCGAGATGCTGCGGCTGGCCGCCAACCGGCTATGCGACGCCGACCTGGTGCCGAGCATGCTGGTGCACGACGGCATCCTGTTCGAACTCGACACCGAGGAACAGGTCGAGCACGCCAAGGAGATCATGCGCGCCGCCGGCCGTGAGGTTTGCGGCGGTTCTGGAGATCGGCGTCGACGAGGATCAGAAGCTGATCGGCGGGGCGCGCTATCGCGACAAACGTCCGGTTGCCTTGAGCATGTGGAATACCGTGATGGAGACGCTGCAGGCGATCGGCGCGCTCAAGGACGTGGGGTAGGGAAGATGCACGGGAAGAGTTTCAGGAAAAGTTTCGCAGCAAGAATGTGACACCGAAGATGCCGAGACGCGCCCCGCATTTATAGGGTGATCAGACCGACTGGTTCGTCAAAGGTTCATGACACGCAGTTAGAGTGGTTGCTGGAGGTTGAGCGGGCCACTTTCGGTGTTCTGATCTTGCTGCAGGAAAATCTGGCACCACGGCCGGCCCTTCGACCGCGCCGCCAGCGACAAGCTGGTTGTGATGCCGGGGCTGAAAGCCATCAACCGGCTGCGGCTAATGCTGGGTAAATTGGGCGAGGGCCGGCCTGGTCTGATCGCCAACCGACCCATTAAACCACCTGTCATTCGGGTGCCATCCGGGGCCCTATAAGAGGCCGTTTCGAAATCGGCTGTCAGGCGTGCAGCTCATCGCAGCAGCGCCTTGGCCTCCTTCAAGTCGAACGCGCGTCAAAGCCTTCGGTGAACCAGCCGTAGATCGGCGCGAGAAGATCACGGGCTTCGCCGCGCCTGTCCTGTTTGCACCAGAGGCGCGCCAAGCTGATCGATGCCTGCAATTCCAAGAGCTTTGCGCTCTGCAGCTTCGCTACCGTGAGTGCCTGATGATAGCTCCGCTCGGCCGCGGATGGATCGCCTGTGGCATTCAGCAAATCGCCGCGCAACCGATGCAACTCAGCCTCGCGGCACCGTTCGTCGGTCGTCTCGATGATCTGTGCCGCCTCGGCGAGGCAATTCAGTCCATCGGACCGGCTGCCCGACCATAGCGTAGGCCTCGGCGAGCCGCATAAGCACAGTCGACGTACTCATAGACAGCTCCGGTAGCACGTAATGCTTCCAGCCCCTGTGTGAGCAGCGTGAGGCCTTCGCTGTGCCTGCCCGAGCGCGGTCAACGACGCTCCGTGGAATGCTGTTGCCCAACCGAAATGAAACGGAAGCCGGTGCTCGGTCGATATAGCCAGAAGTTCCTCGGCGTACCGTCCCAGCTCAGGCGAGCGGGTGATCCAGCCGATCCAACTCGCAAAAGTGAGCACGACAGCTAGCGTTTGGGCATGCCTGAGCCGGCGGGTCTCTGACAATGCCTCCTCCAGCCGCAACCGTGATTGATCGATGTAGCCCAGGTAGGCCAACGTCACGGCGAGGTATCGCGAGCATCGTAGCGTAGGGATCTTCGGTCAGTCCCGCACCGATGCCGCGATGCGCCGGATCAGCAAGACCATGACACTGATCCAGGAGCGCGCGGGCGGCAACGAACTCCCCGAGATAGAGGCGGGTCAGCCCATTTGCCCGGCGACCCCGCAATTGCGCGCTGACATCGTTCCGCGCCTCGGCGATTTTTCGATCTGCTCGGCAAGCGACAGCGCCAGCTTGTATTCGGATCGGCCCAAATGAAACGCCCATTGGCCAAAGCTCAGCCGCACGAGGTCCTCGGGTCGATCCAGCTGCTCGGCCAACGCGCGCGCTCGCGCGATGGTCTCGCCTACCATCCGGCGCCGAAAGACCTTTCGTGAAAGCCAGTGCCGGTCGGAGCGCGAGTTGCAGGTCCAGCTCTTGTTGCCGGCGCCGAGGGCCGTCTGGCAGACCGGTTAGCGCGTCCAACCCCTTCCGCAACTGGGCGACCGCTTCCGTCATCGCAGAGCGCGCCATCGCCTGCCTACCGGCTTTGAGCCAATAAGCGACCGCCTTCTCCGACAGCCCGGCTTCCGCGCAGTGCCGGGCAAGCAGCGCAGGCTGGGTCAACCACGATGTCCGGGAATTGGTCTTCAAGCGTCGCGGCGATACGAGCATGCAGCTGCTGGCGCCGGCCGCGCAGCAACGTGCTGTAGGCGGCATCCTGCACCAGCGCGTGCTTGAAGGTGTATTCCGCATCGGGGGCGTCCCGCGCCGGAAGATCAATTCGGCGCGCACGAGCTGCGCCAAGGCGTCATCCAGCTGCTCCCGCGGCACTCGCCGCGACGGCGCTGATCAGCTCGTGGGAGAATTGTCGTCCGAGAGCGGCGGCGATCTGCGCCACGTCGCGCGCTGGCGCCAGGCGATCAAGCCGCGCCAGGAGCGACGCCTGAGCGATGTCGGGATCGCCAGCGGCGTAACCGGACCCGTCGCCACATACCGATCGCCGGATTCCACGAGCAGGCCGCTCTCGACCACGGCCTTGGTCAGTTCCTCGATGAACAGCGGCACGCCATCGGTCCGATCGGTGATCTGGTCGGCGATCTCCTGGGGCAAGACCTTGCCGCCGGTGACGTGCGCGATCATCTCGGCGCGGAGCCGGCGCGGCAGGCGATTGAGACTGATCAGCGTCACCTGCGGACGGCCGACCCAGGGTGGTACGAATTCCGGGCGGAAGGTGACGATCGCCAGGAGCGGCAGGCTCGACGCCCGGCCGACGATCAGCTCGAAAAGTTCGAGCGAGGTGGGATCGGCCCAATGCGCGTCCTCGACCACCAGCAGCACCGGCTGACGCGCCGCCAGCCCCTCGACCTGCGCCACCAGCGCCCGCAATGTCTTCTCCTTGCGCTTCTGCGGGGTGAGGTCGAGCGCGGGATAGCGGTCGCCGGTCGGAATCGACAGCAAACCCGCCAGCAGGGGCACGGCCTCGCCGAGGTCATTGGCCGCCAGGGCGAGTACCGCCTCGAGCTTGGTCAGCCGTTGCCCGTCCGTGTCGTCGCGCCGGAACCCGGCCGCCCGTTCGAGCTGCGTGATGCTCGGGTAGAGCGCCGTGTCTTGGTGATGGGGCGAGCAGAACTGGCGCAGGCGCGTGTGCGGCTCGCCGCTCAGGCGCTCGAGGATGGTCTCGGCGATCCGTGACTTGCCGATGCCTGGCTCGCCCGAGAGCAGGACGACCGAGCCCTCTCCGCCCTTCGCCTGCTCCCAGCGGCGCAGGAGCAGATCGATCTCCTCGCCGCGCCCGACGAGCGGCGTCGTGCTCGCGCGCAGCGCCTCGAACCGGCTCTCGGCGGCGCTCGCGCCCAGCGCCTGCCATGCCGGGACGGTCTCGGCGAAGCCTTTGAGCGCGACTGTCCCGAGATCGCGGTAGTCGAAGAGGCCGCCGGTCAGCCTGCGTGTGCTCGATGAGATCACCACCGTGCCCGGCTCGGCCAGCGCTTGCAGCCGGGCGGCCAGGTTCGGCGTCTCGCCGACCACCTCGTGCTCCTGGGCAGCTCCGGCGCCGATGAGGTCGCCGACCACGACAAGCCCGGTGGCGATGCCGACGCGCACCTGCAAGGGAGCACCGGCGGCGGTCTTGAGCTTCGGCACCGCCTCGACCAGCGCAAGCCCGGCCCGGACGGCGCGTTCGGCGTCATGCTCGTGGGCCTGGGGATAGCCGAAATAGGCCAGCACCCCGTCGCCCATGTACCTGGCGACGAAACCGCCGGCCTTGGTGATGAGATCGGCGCAGCAACGGTGGTACGCACCGACGATCTCGCGCATGTCCTCGGGGTCGAACCGGGTCGAGCGCGGTCGAGACCAACGAGGTCGCAGAACATGATCGTGAGATGGCGGCGCTCGGCGTCGGTCCGTGGGGCGGTAGGCGTGATCTCCGGAGAAGCGGGCGGTTGTTCACTGGTACCGAGCGTAGCAACGGCCCTCAATAGCTTGAGCCGCGCCCCAAGCGGTAGGCCAAGCTCGCGCAGGTGATCATTGGTGGAGATCACGAAGCACGTCGGCATCGATCGCATTGTCGCGAAACGTCTGCGCGTACTGCTCGAGACCGATCCTGCGAAGCCAACCGTCGATGTCCAAGTTCAGTCCCCTGCGCTCCTGTCAGCGGCAGTTTTGAAAAAGATTGACTCATTTCTTAGCAATACGTAACCA
>ERZ1370068.1295-contig-11186_pt1 | contig 25926 bp, 30 predicted proteins | sample MGYA00561227_ERZ1370068 | MGnify/ENA primary metagenome ERZ1370068 (study PRJEB38410, sample SAMEA6850437) | metagenome | study: Metagenomic assessment of the ecological functions of the soil: analysis of the soil microbiota associated with the...
GTTATGCCTTCGTTCAGTTCACCGCCTTGCTGGGCCCCGCGTACGCTCGGGGCCGAAATGGAAGCGCCGACGCACCGCCGCAGTAGCCGCGCAGCTAGCCGGGAACGAAGAGCGTGATGCCTCGAGCCATCTCGACCATCTTGCCATTGTAAAACGAATCGGCCGAGCCTACCCCGGAATCCAGATCTTGCCCGGCCTCGACGATCTCGCACGTGCTCGGAAGCGGCAACGGCTCTCGCGTCGACGTGTAGAAACCCAACCGCCTTGTAGCCCCATAGAGGTATCTGTGGCCACTGGAAAGAACCCGCCGAGGAATGAACGACGAGCCCCTGGACGTTCCGATTCAGCAGCTTCTGGAACTCGTCCGGCTCGACCCTCACGATCGCGCCGGATGCCTTGATGGCCCGTGCCACGGCCGCGGCGGCGGCCGCGGCTCCTCCTGCTCCGCTCAGGGCGGTTACCTCATCGTTCGTGAGGGATGTTCTTCGATCACGGCCGCGAACCGAGCATGAGCCGGGATCCACCGGCCGATGCCTGGTGTTCGTGCTCGGGATCCTTCCCGAGAAAGCTATCGCCCTTCCAGTTTCTCGACGGTCTGATCGGTCTGGGAACGAAGCCGCCCCCGCAGTTCGGGCACGTTCTCAAGATCGTCTCGACACATTGCTCGCAAAACGTGCACTCGTAGGTGCAGATCCGCGCCTCGACGGAGTCCAGCGGCAATGCCTCTGTTGCAGTTCTCGCAGGTAGGCCGCAATTCAAGCACAAGGGCTCCACATGGCGGGCATTGGTAAGCGCCTTGGCTCCAATAGCCGACCCGGAGGCCCTCAGGCGTGCCGACAGCTGCTGCCCACATACCTCGCAAAAGGAATCGAAGCCCAAGGTCTCCATCTGCTCGTCCGAGCATTGAAGCTGAAGGCTTAGCCAATACCTCATGTTGTCGATCTGTCACCTCCTGAGGAACGGGTCCGACCTTTCCGCCGGCAAAGGAGATCGGCGCTCGAAGTTGCGTGGCCTTCTGTGTGGCTGTTTCCATCAACCGCTGGATCTGAGTGTTCGGGGTAGTGCGAGCCCTGAATACTGTTGGCCTCCAAAGTCGCCTTGTACTCATTCTCAAAGAACGTTCTGACATCGTCTACCGAGTACACGCCGCGCATCCGCGGCGCCAACATCCCATGAACCGCGGGCCAATCTTGCGCGAGGGCCTTGCGGCCCAGCTCGACGCCGAACGCTCGTACATCATCGTCCATGGATACTCTCCGTGTGCCTTCTTGAGCTATCGCCAGGACAACTCCTCGTCTCGCAGACCGCAAGCTGCATGGCGAAGGCTCTTTGAACCACGGGACCATCATCACCCTCGCAGTCCTGAACCTCCAGGATGCCGGTGAAGCGCTTCTCCTCAGGCGATATACCGGCCATCTCGGCCAAGCACCCTGATTATGGTCACTCGGTCCAGCTTGTCGTACTGGAAACCCTGGGCCTTGATCCACTCCAGGGTTTCTGGCCGCGTGGCCGCCAACCCCTCGAGACTCGGCAGCGGCACGTCTGCGCTCAGTTCAATCTTCGCAATCCGCATTCTCGCCATAGCGACCAGGAGACAATTGCGGTAGCCAGACTCGCCAGCCCACTCGCCTTTGCTTCTTTCGCCTGAAAGGATTGCGACGATATCGCCCCCTGTACCGAACGGCTTCATACTTTGAGGTCATAGCGACGAGCTCGACCTCCGTTATCATCGGGGTCTCGGACATAGAGCGACCGCCAGTGCACCCACTCGTGCGCGTGGCCGTCGTCACCGGGAAGCCAAGTCCCTCTGGCCGTGCTTCTCGGCTTCCGTAATCCTCAAGCGCGATGGTGAAGGCCACATGGTCGATCGTCGTCCGGGCCTGCCCCACGGGGACCTTGCGGTCGAAGAGCGCCATGATTGTTGTGTGCCCCGCGTAGCCGTCGGCGATCCGAAAGAAGGCGGCGTGTTCGAAGCGCTTCATGAGCTCGAGGACCAATCACCTCTTGGTAGAACGCTTTGGCTCTTATCCAGATCATTGACGCGTAGAGCCACCTCACCGAGAGCTTTCACAGGTGTCGTCATTTCGACGCCACGGTGGTCCTGGGCCCAAATTAGAAGTTCGCAGCCAGGGTTGCCTGCAAGTTGCTTTGCACCGTAACAACGGAATCGGAATTCGCCACCCACGTGTCTTACCACGACGATACCTGTAACCCAGCCGAATTCGCGCCGCACATCTCTGATGTCTCCGCCACGCACGTCAACTGCCTCTGGGTCGTTGTGGACGATTCGGTTGAGGCGGTTCGGTACGAACGACACGCCGGCTGCTTGAAACGACAACCGTACCGCCGACCCACAACCCACCGTGTGTCCGTGTGAAACGATAAATAGTGGAAAGCGCTGCGACGGGCAACGCGACCGCAGGCGTGGCCACGGGGATGAACGCGTTCGCTAACTTTCCGGATGCTGGGCGTTCCGATGGGCGGCCTAACGCCGCCATCATGCCATGTACGAGTGACCTATCCAACTGGAGCTTCAGACGAGGGACGGAAGTACGGAATCCCCAAGATCGAACGGTGAGCCGGCAGCACAAGTTGCCACAAAGAAGGCGCGTGAAAGTTCGATCGTCGATCCATTCGATGCGCTCGAGCAAGAATGTTTCGTACATCCACCAAGCCACCGACACGATTGCAAACGCAATTGCTTGCTGATGAGGCAAAGTTGGTGATCTCCTCGTAAGGACAATCGTAATCAGTTACGAGGATGTACCCGTTCGCTGTCTCGAACTGATGCAGCAAGGCGCGTAACCGGGCAGGGAAATATCGGTGGGCTTGCCATCCAGGGAAAGGCGCGAAGCGTAGCGGCCATGTCTCATACGGGCCGTCGTGCTTCTCCAGCGCAAAGCGGGTAATCGATTTCATGCCGATGGGTGACCGAAGAACAGGGCATAGCCATCGATGTCCTTCAGCGCGAAACCACGCAAGCCGTCGTCAGTATCTTCGAGTGGCTCGCAAGAACTCCGACGCTACGCGAAGCAAACTCGGCCGCCAGTGCGTCAGGATCTGGGACGCTAACGAATGCGTCCCAGCGCGCGATGCCTTTCTTGACGTCTCGCGTGTAGTTCGGCACTGGAGCTACGCCGACGGCTTTGAGCAGGATCTGCGCGCCGCCCCTGCGAACGATGCCGAAGAAGATGTCGTCAGGAGCAGGCCCCTGGAAGGTGATCTCAAATCCAAGCCGGTCTCGGTAGAACGCCAAGCGATGACGGATACGTGGCTCACGATGAAAAAGGGTGAGATAGCCGAAATGTCCGCCCTTGGCATGCAGGACTCTCCCGTTTCCTCGTACGACCTGGTTCGTCTGCGGGCATCCTTCTTGGCCGTCGCAGTCGCCAGGCGATAGTTAACGCGAGGAGGACAGGTCCAGCTGCCAACGCGAACATTCTGTTGCCCCAACGATGGTGCAACGCCGGATCTGCCGACGGTGGGCGCTTGCAAGCCACCACTGAGCTAGTGCGGCGTTTAGGCAAATCAGTCCAAAGCCCACGAGCGAGGATGAGCCGCGAGCCCAACGAATAGCCTGAACAAGCCCGCGATTTGTGTTGATGACCATTCACGCTGCCTAACGCAACGCGTAACGCGCGGGGCGGACGGGGCGCGCCGGTTTGCGACAGCAAGCGGCGTGACCGAACGGACCGTCGCGTTACGCGGTTGCACTTCGACCTCGATCTACTCACGGTCAGTCCGCGGGGGAGGACCGACCTTGCTCCCGTCTGGTTCAGCACCCCGGGCCATAGTTCTTCCATGCCGGAGCCGATCGGCGCGCCGAACCACAAACCACGTCCCAGACTCATGTTCCTCGACGACGAACGGGACCCCCGCCTGCGTAAGGACGGTACGAAAGCGCGCCGACTCGGCTTCCGTATTCCACTTCAGGAAATACCACGGGAACTGGGCGTCCCGCACTTGGTGGGCTGCACTTGGCAACAGCCGATGCTTCGGCATCGCCGAACGTGACAGCCCCGGCTTCGTCCAGCGTGTAGGCGGTCGCTGCGAGATCCAGCGCCTGAATGAACGCCGAGTGGAGGACCCGATCCTCGAACTGGATGCGTCGTTGCGAGGGTCATTCCTCTTTGTCCGTCCAACGCGCGCGATCAGGTGCGGGCTGGGTTGGCGCGACGCGTGCGGAAGCACGCGGCGTGACAACACAGACCGACAACTGGATCGCGTAGTTAGACCTCGGGCCACCGTTTACTTGCAGCATGCCTGTTCTACTCCGGAGTCGAACACAACGGTATCTGTGTCGACGTCTTTGCAAGGCGCCTTGTCGCCACGTGGTGTTCCGCCAGGCGGCCAAGGTAGAGGAGCGGTCAGGCGCGTTGTCGTGTGTCCGAAGCTCGCAAGGGTGAAGTGGGATCCGTCGGTGACGTAATCACACGCGGTGTCCCCAGAAATCGACGCGCGCGCGCTCGTACGGGCGCAGCTCCCGTTGACGCGAGGCCCACGAAACAAGCGCCTCGTGGAGCGTGACCAGGATAGCGCTGGTGCTCCAGTTGATAGTCCCGAAGGACGGCATCGTAGAACTGGAGGCTCGCGTAGTTGCGTAGCCTGTTCGCCACCGACTTCAAGAGGACGCCACACAAACGCGTACGCTGCTAAGACTGCTCCAGCGAGCGTAATGACAGCCACGATCAGGACTTTCTTCAATCCGTCCTCGTCTTTGCTCCCGAGGTCTAACTAGAAATGGACGGAACGCGGTATTTGGTTCGCATGCGTGATCCTGCGTTGATAAAGCGAACTCTATTTCTTTCAGGTCCTCGCATCTGCCTCTCCCGTCTTGGGTTGAGGCGTCGGATCGCGAAGGCTGGACTTGTTATACTGCGAAATCGTGCGCTGGTATTGAATCGATCCCGACCAAGCGCGGTCGCGACCGTGGCAACTATCCCTCGTCCATGGCGACGCCCCACTCGGCGATGAGGTTTCCCACGACGAGCGCGCCGCCGCCGATCCACAGCCAGAAGCCCGGGCGGCCGAAGCCCAACAGCATGGCGATGAGCGTCGTCCAGATCGGCTCGAGGGCGAAGAGGATCGCGGCACGGACCGGGTCGAGCTCACGCTGGTACTGGTTCATCAGCGTGAGGGCGAGCACCGTCGCGAAGAGCGTCGCCAAGAGCATCGGCACGACGAACGCCGCGTCGCGAAGCAGCGCGGTCATCTCGACGAGTGACGGCGCACCCGGGCGCGCCATCGCGATCGGGAGCGCGACGGCGGAGAACGCCGCCGTGCAGACGAACATCGTCACGGTCACCGCCAACGGATCGTGCGCCTTCGTGATCCGGTCGGTCGCGATGATGTGGATCCCGAAGATGAACGCGCTCACGACCGTCAGCCACTCGGCCGGGCCGAAGGTCAGGTGCGGCGGCCCTCGATGAACCCGGCGCCGAGGGTGGCCAGGACGACGCCGATCATGAATGGCAGGTGGGGCCTGGTCCGGTGGCTCCACGCGGAAATAATCGCCGCGAAGATCACGTAGAGGCTGGTCAGGAACGCGGACACCGGCGGCGAGATGTCCTCGAGCCCCAGCATTTGAAGGAGGAAACCGGCGAACAGGATCGCCCCGAGGATCGCGCCGCCCCACCAGCTCCCGCGGTCGAGGCCCACGGCGGGCGCGCGGCCACAAGCCCAGCACGATCGCGGCGAGAAGGAAGCGCACGCCGACGTAGAGGATGATCACCGCGGAGCCGCCCTGACGACCGAGAGCGCGCTCGGCGGCGTTCAGGCTCTGCTTCATCCAGACGAACGTGCAGCCCCACAGAACCGTGACGGCGAGGAGGGCGAGGATGGCGCGCGTGCGCCGGGTCACATCGAGGCGTCCGGTCGTGTCATGCGGGAGAGGTTACCGGACCTCCCACGTATCTCCGCCGTAAATCAGCGCGTTGAGGTCGCCCGGGCCCTTCTTCGCGGTGACGCTGTTCGACCTGCGCGTGCATCGCGGCGTCGAAGATCGGAGCCTCGACGTTGCGGTAGACCCCGACGGGCACCGGGAACGCGGGCGCCTCCATCTGCGCGAGCATGAACGCGTAGGCCGCGGGCGCCTTCTCGTCGTGGACGACGAGATCTCGAGGGCGTCGACCCGTCTGAGAGTCGGACGACCTCGGGCACGAACGGCGCCGCATCCGGATCCCCTTGTCCGCGTTCTTGCCGAAGATCAGCGGCTGGCCGTGCCGCAGGTGGAGGAGGTTGTCGTCGCGCAGCTCTTTCTCGCGGTAGGGCTCCCAGGCGCCGTCGTTGAAGATGTTGCAGTTCTGGAAGATCTCGACGAACGCCGTGCCCTTGTGCCGCGCGGCCGCGCCGAGGACTTCCTTGAGGTGCGCGGCGTAGACGTCGACGCTGCGAGCCACGAACGTCGCGCCCGGATCCGATCGCCACCGGACATCGGGTTGAACGGACGGTCGACCGATCCGTACGGCGTCGACTTCGTCCGCTTTCCCATCTCGGAGGTGGGGAGTACTGCCCCTTCGTCAGGCCGTAGATGCGGTTGTTGAAGAGCAGCACCTTGATGTCCACGTTGCGGCGCATCAAGTGGATGATGTGGTTCCCGCCGATCGACAGCGCGTCGCCGTCGCCGGTGGCGATCCAGACCGACAGCTCGGGGTTCGCGACCTTGATGCCGGTCGCGACGGCCGGGGCGCGGCCGTGGATCGTGTGGAAGCCGAACGTGTTCATGTAGTACGGGAATCGCGCGGCGCAGCCGATCCCGGAGACGACGACGAAGTTCTCGCGCGGGATCCCGAGCTCGGGGAAGACCGACTGCACCGACGACGAGGATCGCGTAGTCCCCGCAGCCGGGGCACCAGCGGACCTCCTGGTCGGTGACGAAGTCCTTCTTGGTCAGCGTGCCGGTCGTCATTTCGAAACTCCTGCCGGCATGCGCGCGGATCGCGTCCAAGATCTCGCTCTCCTTGAACGGCTGACCCTGGACCTTGTTGAGCTGCTTCGACGTCGCGCAGGAATTTCGCGCGGAGGATCATCGCGAGCTGGCCCATGTTCATCTCGGGGACCAGGACCTTGTCGTACCGGGCGAGGATCTCGCCGAGGTCGTGCCGGCAACGGGTTGAGGTAGCGCAGGTGAAGGTGGCCGACGCGGACGCCCTTCGGCGCGCGCGTGCCGGACCGCGGACGTGATGGCGCCGTAGGTCGAGCCCCAGCCGACGACGAGCAGGCCGTCGGGATCGCCGTCGACCGCGGTCGTCGGGATATCGAGCGCGACCCGGGCGACCTTTTCGGCGCGCAGGTGGACCATGTGCTCGTGGTTTTGCGGGTCGTAGGAGATGTTCCCGTGCCGTCGGACTTCTCGATGCCGCCGATGCGGTGCTCGAGGCCCGGCGTTCCGGGATCGCCCACGGCCGCGCGAGCGTCACCGGGTCGCGCGCGTAGGGCAGGAAGCCCTTCGGCATCGGTCCGGAAGTTCACGTCGATCGGCGTCAGGTCCTCGATCTTCGGAAGCATCCACGGCTCGGCGCCGTTGGCGATGTACCCGTCCGAGAGGAGGATCACCGGGGTCATGTGCTTGATCGTCAGCGCGCGTCGCCTCGTAGGCCGCCTCGAAGCAGTCGGACGCCGAGCGCGCGGCGATGACGATGCACGGGGCCTCGGACGGCCGTCCGAAGATCGCCTGCAGCAGGTCGGCCTGCTCGGTCTTCGTCGGGAGGCCCGTCGACGGGCCGCCGCGCTGGATGTCCACGATGACGAGCGGCAGCTCCACCATGATCGCCAGCCCGATGAACTCCATCTTGAGCGCCATGCCGGGACCGGACGTCGTCGTCAGCCCGATCGAGCCCGCGAACGACGCGCCCGAGCGCCGAGCCGATCGCGGCGATCTCGTCTTCGGCCTGGAACGTGTAGACGCCGAAGTTCTTGTACTGCGACAGCTCGTGGAGGATGTCGGAGGCCGGCGTGATCGGGTACGAGCCGAGGAACAGCGGCCGTCCCGCCTTCTGCGCCGCGGCGACGAAGCCGAGCGCCAGCGCCTGGTTGCCCGGAGATGTTCCGGTAGGTCCCCGGCTCGAGATGCGCCGGCGGGAACTTCGTAGGTGACCTGGAAGATCTCGGCCGCCTCGCAGTAGGCGTAGCCGCCCTTCAGCGCCAGCGTGTTCGCCTCGGCGAGCTCGGGCTTGTGCGGCGAACTTCGTGCTTGATCCACTGCGTCGAGACGTCCATCGACCGGTGGTAGAGGTAGTACATCATCCCGAGCGCGAAGAAGTTCTTGCAGCGATCCTGAATGCGCTGCGGCAGGCCCGTCTCCTTGAGCGCGGCGCGGGTCAAGCGCGTGATCTCGACTTGGTACAGGCGGAAGCCGCCGAGCGAGCCGTCCTCGAGCGGGTTCTTCGCGTAGCCCGCCTTGGCGAGGTCGTTCTCGCTGAACGAGTCGGTGTTGACGACGAGGATGCCGCCGGGGCGCAGGTCCTTGATGTTCGCCTTGAGCGCGGCCGGGTTCATCGCGACGAGCACGTCGGGCGCGTCGCCGGGCGTGAAGATGTCCTCGGACGAGAAGTTGACCTGGAATCCCGACACGCCGGCGAGCGTTCCCGCGGGGGCGCGGATCTCGGCGGGGTAGTCGGGAAACGTCGCGAGGTCGTTTCCGATCGCGGCGGCCGTCGCGGTGAACTGCGTTCCCGTCAGCTGCATCCCGTCGCCGCTGTCGCCGGCGAACCGGATGACGACGCGGCTCACGGTCTCGACCGGTTCCTTGGGCTTCGGAGCGACGCCCAGAGTGTCCATGCATGCCTTTCGTGACGGGGCGACACGGCCCGCGCGATCGGCATTATGGCGAAGCGGCGGAAGCGGATCAAACCCGTGAGCGGCGCTGAAGCTGAGCTCCCTCCGGCTCTGCGCCTGATCCAGGCGAGGCGGCCGCGAACCGATTCGACGTCGGGAGCCGCCGGCGCCAAGGCCAGGTAGCTTTCGAGGTCCTGGACGGCGGCGCCGGATTGGCCGAGATGGGCGAGCAAGCAGCCCGCGATCGCGGATTTCCTTCGCGTCGCCGGCCGCGATCACGAGCAGCCGCTCGACGACCGCCAGCGCCCTGATGTAGTCCCCCTGGGCGAGGTGGATCCGCTTCAGGTTGAGGAGCAAGCGGGTCAGCATGGCCCGCGGCGTCGTCGCGTCCAGCGAGTCCTTCCGGAACAGGGACGCGCGGCCGGTGGTGCGCACGACGAGGTCGCTTGCAGTCCTCGATCGTGATGATGTGGCCGCCGTGGAACGGATCGATCAGGAGGCGGCGCCCCTGCTCCTCGACGCGGACGATGAAGTGGCCGGGGAGCCCGACGCCTTCGGCGGGAAGGCCCGCGCGTCGCGCGATCTCGATGTAGAGGATCGAAAGCGTCAGCGGGATGCCGAGCTTGCGCTCGAGGACGTCGTCGAGATACGAGTTTCGCGGGTCGTCGTAGTGGTCGACGTTCCCCTGAAGCCGAGCTCGTCGAACAGAAACACGCGAATCGCGTCGAGCCGCGCGAACGGATTCGTCAGGCCGGCCACGCGCTCGCTCGCCTCCGCGCCGATCGTCTCGACCCGGGCGATCTGGGCGAGCACGTCCATCGACTCGTGCTCTTCGGCGGCGATCTGCAGCGTCGCCTCGAGAAGCGGGAGAGGCCCGGGCCGGCGAGAAGCGCGGCGAGCCTCCGCCGCGCGGCGCGGGCGCGCGGCGTCAACAGCGGGTCCGAGGGCGCCCCGGCGCGGACGCGCACCTTCGCGCGCGAGGCGAGCGGAGCGGGCCACGGGGTCGCCGGGTTTGCCGATCATGCGAGTGCCCGCGACGCGCGGCTGCTTCGGGCACGGAGACGAGAAGCGTGCGGCGCCTGCAGTACTCCTGGCGCGCGATCTCCGCCTGCGTCAGGTCTTCCCGGATCGACGCGTAGAGCTGCGCCGCTTCCGAGTAGCTCCGGCGCGACCACGCCGCCTCGGCGCGGCGGCGGACGAGCTTGGCGCGCGCCTCCTTGACGAGGCGCTCGGATTCGCCGCGCCACTGCTCGAGGACCTGTCGCTGGTGCGCCTCGAGCGCCGCCCATTCCGAGAAATCGCCGTCCAAGATCTCGCGGCAGATGGCTCGCGAGCAGCGACGGCCTGCCGGTCGATCTCGTCGGAGGCGTCCTCGGGGCCCCACGGGTAGCGCGGGAGGAAGAGGATCGTCGGATCCTTCGCCCCGACGATGAACGAGAGGCGCACGGAGCGTCCGGTTCGCAATCGGGCGGATCGACACGACGATCGATCCCCAGTCGAGCTCGACGACGACGTCGCAGTGCTGCGATCTCGCGATGAACGCGTAGTCGTCGCTTGCGATCGAGCGCGAAGCCGTGGCGATCGACGAGGAATCCGAACGTCTTCGGGACCCGTTCGTGGAACACGTCGAGCACGGTCTGGATTCGCATCGTCTGCCCGCGGCCCCTCGCCGAAAAAGGCCCCCTGAAGTTACGCTGGTACCCAGACGATGTCCATGGAAACGGCGCGTTCGTCGCGCTGCCAGAATCGGAATCGCGTTCGCACCGATGCCGACTCTGCGGCCTATGCGTAAATCGCCGACGCCCGTTCCGCGTTGTCGGCTTCGGCGCGGTGCCGTTCAATCGGCGGGGACGAACTGGATGCGTCGAGATCGTCGCCGCCTCGACCGCCTTCCGGCGTGAAGGGAAGCGGGAAATCGCGTCCCGTCGACCAGGCGCGCAGCTGGTCGTGCGCGTGGCGGTCGAACAGCTGTCCCGATTGGCCGAGCGGCAGCACGAGGCGCGACGCGTCGGGTCGGGACAGATCGACGATGAGGCGCGCCGACGGGATCTCGCTGACGTCGTAGCGCTCTCCGCGCAGCGGAAACCCGGCGACGTCGAGCGTGTGCCACTCGCCGGGAAGCTCGACCGGGCCGAATGCGAGATGCGACGCGACCGCCGCGGGAAGCGCGGACGCGAAGGGGTGCTCGTAGACGAGGCGGTGGGGCTTTCCGAACGACCATCGCGCCGGGTCCGCTCCGTCTTCGCGCTCCACCGTCTGGATCGCCGCGCGCGAGCGCGCGCTCGATGCGCTCCGCGCGCGTTTCGACTCGTGTCGTTCCGGGATCGTCCCAGAACGACTGGGCGTCGGCTCCGTCGATCATCCGCTCGAGCATCGACCACGTGATCGCGCGGACGTTGCGCCGCGGCCTCCTTCCGAGCTTCCTTCATGAACGCGAAGAACAGCCGCGACGGTCCGCGCGTGTCGGCACGCGCGTCCCATGCGGCGAGAATCGAGCGCCGCCTTCGCCGCCCGCGGATCGGCGAACGTCGAGCGGCCGAGGACGGACGACGATGCGCGCGGCGTACGGCGAGTAGACGTCGTTCTGCATGGCCCGCATGTCGGCCACGCGTCGCGGCGGCAGCGCCGTTCCCAGCTCGCGCGCGCGGTTCGCGCGATCGGACTCGGCGTAGAAGCCCGGGTAGGGGAGCCGGCGCCCCGAGGCGCTCCAGTCGTCGTTCGCCGTGACGACGATCCCGTCCTTCGGCTCCGCGATCGCGCGGGAGCGCCTCGGCGGGCATCGTCCCGTCCCAGTCGTAAGCCGCGGTCCAGCCGGGCACGGGAAACCTCCCGTCACCCGCGCAGGCGCCGCGGGATCGCGCCCGCGACCTTGACGCCGATCGCGCCCCGGATGTCGGCCCAGCAGACGTTGACCGACGGCCCCGCGAAGTGGGACCACGCCGCGATCAGCTCGGCGCCGTTGCGCGCGCGCGGCGCTTCGAGGAACGCCCGCGGCCCCTGCAGGACACCCGCCGGCGCGAAGGCGCGCGCGAGCGCGAAGCCGGGGATCGTCGTCGAGCGTTTCGACGATCGGGCCCGTGCACCGTGCGGGCGACGTCGACGACGACGTCCGCGCCGCCCTTCACATGGATCGTCTCGGTCGTGACGGTCGAGGGGCAACCAGGCGTCGCCGCGCTGGTAGGTTCCCTGCGGCCAGTCGACCTGCTCGACGAACAGGTCGGAATCGTCGGCCTGATGCATCGTCAGCGACCACGCCACGCGTCCGTTGTGGCCGATGACGACGCCGGGGACGCCGGCAAGCGTGCAGGCCGACGACGTCGAGCCCGTCGGCGCTCGTCAGGTGCGCCGCGTACCAGACGCCGGGACGCTCCGCGGCCAGGTGCGGGTCGCCCGCCAGGAGGGGCTTGCCCGACGCGGTGCGCGTCCCCGCGAGCGCCCATGCGTTGCTCCCCGCCGGGGCCGTCTCGAGCGGCGGCGGCGCGACGCTCGCCGACCGACCGGAGCCGGCGAGCAGATCCTGCGATCTCGGGCGCGACGCGCGAGGCTCCGGGCTCGGAGGCGTCGAGGAGCGCGATCGCCGCGTCGAGTTCCGCGCCGCGCGCGTCGTCGAACGCGCCGCGCTCGATCGACGCCGGCGACCGACAGGTCGTCTTGCATGCAGTCGTCCGAACGCGAGCGAGTCGACCGGCGTCCAGGGCTCGGGGTCAGATGGAGCGCGCGCAGCTCGAGCGGAAGGGCGTGGTCGGCGAGGAACGCGTTGACGCCGTCGGCGTAGGCCTCGAGCGCGACGCGCTCGCTTCTCGCGCAGTTGCTCCCAGTCGCGCCGCGCCGAGGCCGCGTAGCCCTGGAGCCGGGCCTCGCGATCCATGGCGACCGGCCGGGGCGCCGAAGATCTCGGCGAGGCGCCCTTCCGCCGCGCGCCGGCGCAGCTCCATCTGGAACAGCCGGTCGGCGGCGTGAATGAATCCCAGCGCGCGCCAGGCGTCGACCTCGAGCACCGCGCGCACGTGCGGAACGCCCTGCCGGTCGAAGCGCGCATCGACCGGCGCCAGCAGGCTGGCGGACGGCGACCCGGCCGCGGCGGGACGGAAGGGGCGCCATCACGAACGCGGTCGCACCGATCAGCCGCCGCGACGAGCAGAATCGCGGCCACGACCCCCGCGACCGCGGCGATCCTCCTGATCACTTCGCGGCGAGATCGGCTTTCGGCCCGACCGCGAGGATGCGCGGCGACGAGACCCGGCGTGTCGGGAAGCTGGCCGACCGCCGGCAGGCGCGGCACCGAGGAGCATCCACGACGGGTTCATCCGAAACGCCTTCGCGAACAGCGGAAGCGCATCGTCGGTGCGGCCGTTCGAGACCAGCGCGACGGCGGTCCAGAAGACGAACTCGTCGTTGTCGGGGACCATCGCCGCGGCGTCGCCGTACTCCTTGAGCGCCTCGTCCATCTTCCCGAGCGCCGACGGCTTCGTCGCCGCGGTTCATCATCTCGTAGGCGCGATGGAGCGTGAGGAGGCGCCGCATCTCCTTGAGGGGCTCGGCGTGATCCTCGATGCGCAGATCGACGATCCGATCGGTCCACGGCTTGTCGGTCGGCTTCGCGCGCACGACGAGGATCGCCGCGGATTGCTTGCCGCGAACGTCGCCGCCGACGCCCTGGGCGGCGTCGAGCGCGGCGAGCATCCGCTCGGCGAGCGGGCCCTTCGCGGCTTCGAACGCCTGCGCCATCGCGTCGGGGACCTCGTTCGTCAGCATCAGGTTGGCCTCGGTCGTGTAGCCGTTCCCGACGTGATGCCCCGCCCCGGGAATGCACTTGGCGCCGGTGTGGACCGCGACGCGCCCCTTCGCGTCGACGAAGGCGACCTGCCGGACCTGCGCGCTGCCCGTCGGCGGCGAGGAGCTGCGCCAGCGCGTCCTTCGGGGCGACCCCCGCTTCATCGAGGGCGAGCCCCTTCGGGTCCGTAGGACGGCTCGACGAACGACTGCGTCGCCACCGCGCCCGACTCCGGCTTCGGCCCACGGCACGACCGAGCCCACGGAAAACCAGTGGCTCTGCACCGCGACGCCGAGCTCTCCGGTCGCCGGGTCGCGCGCGACGATCGAGAACGTCGCAACCGGCATCGACGGCGTGGCAGTCGATGGCGCCGCGGCCGAGGCGCTGCGCATCGCAGCGCGAGAATCGTCCCGAGCGTGAGACGGCGCATCGTCGATTCTCCTAGTCCTCGTCGAAGCCGGGCTTCGGCACCGGGTTCGAGGGCGAGATCAGCTGCGGATCGACCGGTTCTCCGCCGAGACCGGCGCGCCGTCGCGCGGCCGCCGCGATGACCGCGACGCCGCGCGCGCCCGCCGTCGCCGCGGGCATCAGCTCGTGCGCGACGACGCCGCGCGGGACCGACCGGCTCGTCTTCGATCGCCGCGGCGAGCCGACGGCGTCGGCACGCGACCGGCGTCGTCGCCGTCGCGCGCGGCTCCCGCGGCCGCCCTGCCGCGTCCCGCGTCCGCGCCGTCCGCGCCGCCGCCGTCGCCGCGGCTGGCCGCGTGTCGCCCTCGCCGGCGGACCGTCCGGCGCGCCCGCGGACGGCGGCCGCCGCGTCGTCGGCGCGGCTCGCCGGCATCGTCCGTCGAGCTCGCTCGTGCCGGCGCGGCATCGTGCCGCTGCCGCGGTGTCGGCGCCGGAGCGCGGTCGCGATCGGCATCCGCGTCCGTCGGCCTCCGCGCCTCGCGCCGCCTCGGCGGCGCCGGCGCCGCCGGCGCTCGGCGCTCGCTCGCCGGTCGTCGCCGCCGTCTGTCGCGTCGGCGTCGCCGGACGGCCGGCGGCGGCGCGACGGCGGCGCGCCGCGGCGGCTGCCGGTGCGGCTGCGGCTCTTCCATGTCGACGAGATCGGGCGGCGTCGGCGGCGCGGGACGATCGCCCGCCACGAGCGCCGGCGGCACCTCGACCTTCTCGCGCGGGAAGAACTCGAACTCGCTCTCGTGGCGCAGGAGCGATCGCCTTCGGCTCGACGAGCACGCGGATCGCGTGCCGCCGCTCGAGCCCCGAGAGGTCGTCCCGCTTGTGGTTCAGGATCCAGTGCGCGATCTCGGGAGGCACGCGCATGCTGACCTTGCCGAAGTCGTTGCGCAGGCAGCGCGCCTGGAGCTTGCGGAGCGCCGCGAGGCCCGCCGGCTCGACGTTCTTGACGAGCCCGTACCCCTCGCACACCGGGCAGGTCGCGTACGACGCCCCCATCTTCTCGGCCTTGATGCGCTGGCGCGAGATCTCCAGCAGGCCCAGCTTCGAGATCCGCGTGACGTCGTACTTGGCCCGGTCGGACTTCATCGCGTCGCGCATCGCCTTTTCGACCTTCTTCTGATTGCGCGCGGCCATCATGTCGATGAAGTCGACGACGACGATGCCGCCGAGGTCGCGCAGGCGCAGCTGCCTGCGCGATCTCCGCGGCCGCCTCGAGGTTGGTCTGCGTGGCGTTCTCCTCGGCGTCGCCTTGCCTCGCGGCGCCCTTGCTGTTGACGTCGATCGCGGTCAGCGCCTCGGTCCCGTCGATGACGATCTCGCCGCCCGATTTGCAGCGGGACGCGGCGCATGTAGATGCTCTCGATCTGCTCCTCGAGGTTGAACTTCGAGAACAGCGGCCGGTCGCCGCTGTACAGCTTGATGATCTTGGCCTTCTGCGGCATGACGTCCGAGACGAACTCGAGCGCGCGATCGTAGGTGTCCTGGCTGTCGATCCAGACCTCGTCGATGTCCTGCGTGAAGTAGTCCCGCATGGTCCGGATGACGAGGTCGCGCTCCCGGTAGACCAGGCCCGGAAACTCGGTCGCGCGGGAGGCCTTCTGGATCGAGTCCCACAGCCGGAGCAGGTAGCGCAGGTCGCGCTGCAGCTCGGCCTTGCTCTGTCCCACGCCCGCGGTGCGCACGATGAGCCCGAATCCCTCCGGCGGATTGAGCTCCTCGACCATCTTCTTGAGGCGCTCGCGCTGCTCGTCGTCCTGGATCTTGCGCGAGATGCCCGCCGAGTCCGCGCCGGGCATGAGGACGAGGTAGCGGCCGGGCAGCGAGAAGTAGGTCGTCACCGTCGGCGGCTTCGCGGCGAACGGCTCTCGCACCACCTGGACCATCAGCTTCTGGCCCGGATGCAGGTGCTGCCCGATGCGTCCCTTCGCGCGCGAGTCCGTGCGCTGCGGGAGCAGCTTGAAGTTGATCTCGTCCATCGGGAGGAAGCCCTTCATGTCGCCGCTGATCCTGCAGGAACGCGGCGTCGAGGGCGGGGTGGATGTTCTCGACGACGGCGTTGTGGATGTTGCCCTTGATGTTCGTACGGTTGATCGTTTCGATCTCGTACTGCTCGAGGACGCCGTTTTCCAGGATGGCGACGCGCGATTCTTCGACGTGCGTCACGTTGACCAGCATGATTTTGGACATCGGGTGGATCGTTCTCCGGCGGACCCGCCGATCAGGCTAAGCGCGTCGCTCCATGCGACGTTCGCCTCTCTACGGAGCCGCCGGGCCTCGCCTTGGGCCTCCAAGCGCTCACGCAGGGGCAGGTGCGCGATCGCCGACACTCTAGCACATGCGAAAGTCGCCGGTCGCGGGCGCGATCCTTGATAGGATCGTGCGCCGTAGACGCCCGTCGCGATGGGATGGAAACGCGTGCGCATCACCGCGAATCAGGTCACGCTCGTTGCGCCTGGTCCTGCTGCCGCTGCCGGTGGCGCTCGTCTACCGCAACACGCACGGGTTCATGCTCGCCGCCCTGGCGATCTACATCCTGCTCGGCCTGACCGACGTGCTGGACGGGTATCTGGCGCGAAAACACGGCGCCGACCGCGCTCGGGGCGCTGCTCGACCCGGTCGTGGACAAGATCTTCCTCGTCGCCGGGTTCGTCCCGCTCGCCGATTTCCAGATCATGCCGACGACGCTCGTCTTCATCCTCTTCATTCGGGAGCTGGCCGTGACCGCCCTCCGCAGCATCGCGCTCGAGGAAGGGTTCTCGTTCAAGACCAGCGCGATCGCGAAGCTGAAGACGACGATCCAGATGGCGGGCGCCGGGTTCATCCTCCTCATCTGGCTGTTTCCGGACGACGGCACGATCCGCCTGATCCTGTCGGTCGCCGCGGCGGCGTTTTGCGTACCCGCCGTCGTCGCCGCGTGCCAGGGGGCGCCGGCCGGGATGGATGGCCTGGTCGTCCGCGGTGTCGGGGCGACGATCCTCGCGATCCGGTGGCGCTGCCCCGACACGCGGCGATCTTCGCGCTGATGACGGCGATCGTCGCGATCACCCTGTACTCCGGGGCCGAGTACGTCTGGGGGATGCGCGCGTGCTGCGGCCGCGTTTCATCCGCTCGCCGCTCGAGGCCGTCGCGGCTCGCGGGTCTGTCCCTCGCGGTGCCGCTCTTCTACCTCCCCGCGCTCGACCGGCCCGACGATCCGACGTTCGCCATCCTCGGCCTGCTCGCCGCGGAGTTCGCGGCCGGCGGCCTCGACAACTCGCTGGTGCAGCTGGGCTACGCCCGCAGCGCCGGACCGGATCTCTTCCGGTCGGGATTCCAGGCCGCGCTGCGGCGCGGTGCTCTCGTGGGCGCTCTTTCCGGCGCCGGCCCGAGAATCGCCCTGATCGGCCACCCTGTCTCGCCCTCGGCGTGACGCTTGGCGACCTCGGCATCGCGCTTCTGGCAGGCATCGCCGGGACTTTCGACCCGGCGTGACCACGCTCCGGTCGATTCCTTGACTAAGCCGGGACGCGGTCCACAGATTCCCCTTCGCTTTCTGCAGGTGTCGAGCTCGTCTTCCTCAAATGGGGCCGGATCGTGCGGCGCGATCTCAGCGGTCGATTCGGCGTCGGCGGCTCGGCGTCTGCGGTGGTTCTCGCCGTGGCGGCGCTTCGCCTCGGCGTGCGACTCATCGGAGGCGATCTCCCGGGACGGCGAGTCCGCCTCGCTTCGCGCCCCGTCACCGGCGGGGGTCTTCCGCCTCGTCGTCGAGGCTCCGCACTACCTCGACCCGGTCGCGGTCGATCTCGGTCTACGACGCGCTCCCGGTCGGCCAGATCTTCGACGGGCTCGTCGCGCTCGATCCGGGCCTGCAACATCGTCCCGGCGCTCGCCGACACGTGGACGATCTCGAGCGACGGCCGCGATCTACACGATTCCACCTGCGCGAGGGCGTCCGCTTCCACGACGGGACGCCGCTGACGTCCGCCGACGTCGTCTTCAGCCTGAAGCGCCTGCTCGACCCGGCGCGCGCAGAAGAAGAGCATCGGCGTGTCGTACCTCCAGGTCGTCGACGGCGCGCCGGCGTACAGCGCCGGACGCTCGCGCGAGCTGCCGGGCGTCGTGGCGCTCGACCCGCACCGCGTGCGAGATCCGGCTCACGCGTCCGTACCTGTCGTTCCTCGAAGTGCTCGCGATGGACGACCTGCGCATCGTTCCCCGAAAAGCCGTCGACGGCGATGGGCGAAGCGGCGTTCCAGCCGCGCGCCGGTCGGCACCGGGCCGTTCCGCTTCGCGCTCGTGGACGGACACCGAGCTGCGGCTCGACGCCAATCCGAGCTATTTCGGCGGCGCGCCGTACCTGGACCGGGTCGTCATCCTCTTTCCACGCCCCGACGAGCACGATGCCGGCAACGCCGCGGTTCTCGCGCGGCGAGACCGAGATGGTCGAGCCGACGTCCGGACACGCTGCCTCGCTGCTCGCGGACCCGACGATCGAGGTCCATCGCTATCAGGACCTGAGCCTGAGCTTCATGGGGATGAACACCGGCGATCCCGCCGCTCGACGACGATGCGCGTGCGGCGCGCGATCGCCCACGCCATCGACCGCAAGTCGCTCGCCGGCTGATCTCGCCGCGACGCGCCGCGAGGCGCAGGGGATCCTCCCGCCCGGGCTTCCGTCGTATTCCCCGCGCCCAAGGCGCTCGCGTTCGACCCCGAAGCCGCGCGCCGCCTGCTGCGCGCGAGGCCGGCCACCCCGGCGGTCGCGGGCTTCGCCCGATCCAGTTCTTCACGGCGCAGTCCGACAGCACGCGCGATCAGCAAGAGCCATCGAGCAGCTCCGGCAGCAACCTCGCCGCGGTCGGGATCACGCTCGAGATCCACGAGGTGAGCTGGCGCGAGCTCAACGCGAGGATCGAGGACCACGACGCGCCGTTGTTCCAGCTCGGCTGGGTCGCGGACCTCCCCGATCCCGACTCGTTCCTGCGGACGCTGTTCGAGCCGGGCGGCTCGGCGAACTACTTCGATTTCCTCGACGACGAGACCGGCGCGGTCGCTGGAGCGCGGCGCCTCGGAGACGAACCCGCTCGAGCGCGCCCGCATCTACCGCGAGATCGAGAAGACGGTCCTCGACAAGGCGCCCGCTCGTCCCGCTTGTTTCACTCGATCGGCATGATCGCGTCGCGGCGCATCGTCCACGGACTGAAGTCCGGGCCCGATGGGGATCGGCTCGCTCAGCCTTCGAGCACGTCTGGATCGACGCCGACGGGAGCGACCGCTGATGCGCTCGCCCTCCACGGCCGGACGCTCGAACAGAGCTTCTCGATCTCGACGGCGCTCCTCGTGCTGTCCTGATCGGCGCGTCGATGGCCGTCGTCGAGAACCGCGTGAAGGCCAACATGCGGCGCGGCCTCGAGGCGCGCGGCGACCGCGATCGCGAGGAGCATCGGCGCGGTCGCCACGCCCTCGCTTCTCGCCTACAACTACGCCGCCGCTCCAGATGGCGGCCGAAGGCGCCGCGGGCGAACGAGGGCGTCGTGTTCGTCGCGATCCACGACAAGGAAGGGCGTGCTCGCGGGCGTCGCGGGGCGCGCCCCGACGGGCGCCGAAGGGCGGCCGACGTCCCGCTGGCCGCCGCGACGAGACCGCGACGTCGAGGTCGACGCGCCAGCGGCAAGGGGAAGCGCGAGCGCGTCGTCGAGGTGTCCGTCCCGGTCCACGTGGAAGGCGTCGACGCGGCCTGGGGCCGCGTCCGCGTCGGGCTGTCCTACGACATCGTCGGCGTCCGAGCTGCGGCAGCTCGGCATCCAGCTCGTCCTCCTGGGCGCGCTGCTCGCGCTCGCTCGCGGTCCTGTGCGTGCGCTGGCTCGCGCGCCGCATCACGGCGCCCGCTTCGCATCCTGGCGCGCGGGGACGGAGGCGCTCGCCGCCGGGGACCTGCAGCACCGCATTCCCGGTCTCGGGCGCCAAGGAGCTCTCCGATCTCGCCCGGGCCTTCAACACGATGTCCGATCGGCTGCAGGAGAAGGCGCGGCGAGTCCGCAGGTCTTCCAGGACGCGCTCGAGCGGCTGAACTCCACGCTCGAGCATCAGGTCCACGAGCGCACGCACGCGCTCGAGGAATCGACGGTCCAGTACAAGTCCCTCGTCGAGTCGTCCCCGGACTCGATCCTGATCGTTCAGAACGGCCGCGTGCGGTTCGTCAACCGGGCGTTCGCCGAGACGTTCGGCATCCCGGAGGACGAGGTCGCTGCACCCCGACTTCCGGCTCTCCCGGATCTTCGATCCGTCGTCCGCCGCGCTGGCCGGCGGGCGCATCGCCGCGTGGGAGCGCGGCGAGAGCCCGGGCCCGACCGAGGTGCTCGGGAAGGACGCGCAGGGGCCGCGTCCGCCATCTCGAGCTGCGCGGCAGCCGCATCGAGTACCACGGCCGCCCCGCGGCCGAGTGCCTGCTCGTCGACATGACGGAAGCCAAGCGGCTGCGGGAGCGGCTCGTCGAGACCGAGAAGCTCCGCGCGCTGGGCGAGCTGGCGTCGGGCGTCGCGCACGATTTCAACAACCTCCTCGGCGCGATCCTCGGGCGCGCGCAGCTCCTGCGCCGCCAGGGGATGCCGTCCGAGGTCGACCACGACCTGGCGGTCATCGAGAAGGCGGCGCAGGACGGCCGCGAGACGGTGCGGCGCATCCAGGAGTTCTCGCGCACGCGCCGCGACAAGAAGTTCGAGCCGGTGGATCTGGCCGAGATCCTGTCCGACGCGCTCGCAGATCACGCAGGACGCGCTGGAAGGACGACGCGCTGCTCCGCAAGGTGAACATCAACCCGGTGCTCGACGCGTCCGAGGCGTCGCCGATCCTGGGCAACGCCTCCGAGCTGCGCGAGGTCTTCACCAACCTGATCTTGAACGCGGTCGACGCCATGCCGCAGGGCGGCCGCCTCGAGCTGTCGTGCCGGCGCGACGGCGAGCCGCGTGATCGCGCAGGTGACCGACACGGGCGTGGGCATGACCGAGAAGATCCGCCAGAACATCTTCGATCCGTTCTTCACGACCAAGGGGGCGCGCGGCATGGGTCTGGGGATGAGCGTCGTCTACGGCATCGTCACGCGCCACGGCGGGAAGATCGACGTCGAGACGGCGCTCGGGAAGGGGACGACCTTCACGCCTCGAGTTCCCGATGACGCGCGAGCGGCGATGTCGTCGGTCGCCGGACGGACGGCGCGGCGCTGCCGCAGCTCGTGCGCCCAGGACGCATTCTCGTCGTGGACGACGAGCCCGACGTCGGCGGCGGTCGTGAAGGACGTCCTGGCGACGGCCGGGCACGAGGTGGACACCGCGATCTCGGGGATCGAGGCGCTCAAGATGATCCGAGCTCACGGCCTACGACCTCGTGTTCACCGACCTCGGCATGCCGGACATGTCCGGGTGGGAGGTCGCCGAGAAGATCAACGAAGACAAGCCGGGGCTGGCCGTCGTGCTCGTCACGGGCTGGGGAACGAGCCTCGACGAGGCGGATGCCAGCGAAGCGGGGCATCACCGCCGTCGTGCAGAAGCCGTTCGAGATCGACGAGCTTCTGAAAGTCGCCCACGGCGTGTTGTCGAAATCGTTGGCGGCCGTCGAGAACTGAGCGTTCCCAGGCCGCCGACGGTGCGATCGTCAATCGGCCACGTATATAATCCCTACTCCTATTGAAAAGACGGGGGTTTCCCGTGACCGCATCGGGTCGAGCGCTGCGCATCGCCAACGGCCAGGGTTTCTGGGGCGATTCCGTCGATGCGCCGCGTCGCCTGGTCGGAGGAGGGCCCGCTCGACTACCTCACCCTCGACTACCTCGCCGAAGTCACCATGTCGATCATGCAGAAGGCGCGGCAGCGCGATCCTCGCGCGGGGTACGCGACCGACTTCGTCGAGCTGATCCGGAACATCCTCCCGACGCTCCGGAAGAAGAAGATCCGCGTGGTCGCCAACGCCGGCGGCGTCAACCCCGACGGCTGCCGGGACGCGCTGATCGCGCGTGGCGCGCGAGCAGGGCGCGCAGGGACTGCGCATCGGCACCGTGACGGGCGACGACATCCTGCCGCGGCTCGACGAGCTGATCGACGGCGGGCGTTCCGTTCGTCAACCTCGACGACGGACGGCCGTTCGCCGAGGTGCGCGACGCGCGTGCTCTCCGCGAACGTCTACATCTCGTCGTTCCCGGGGCCGAAGCGCTTCGCAGGGGCGCCCACATCGTCGTCAGCGGGCGGTCGACCGACCCGGGGCTCGTGCTGGCGCCGCTGATCGCGGAATACGGCTGGGCGGCCGACGCGTGGGACCTGCTCGCCGCGGGGACGATCGCGGGCCACATCCTCGAGTGCGGCGCGCAGTGCACCGGCGGCAACTTCTCGCGATGGTGGGAGGTCGACAGGCTGGGACCACCTGGGCTATCCGATCGCCGAGGTCGCCGCCGACGGGACCTTCGTCGTCACCAAGCACGCGGGAACCGGCGGGCTGGTCTCCGTCGACACGGTCGGGGAGCAGCTGGTCTACGAGATGGGCGATCCCGCGCGCTACCTGACGCCCGACTGCGTCGCGGATTTCACGTCGATCCGGCTCGAGCCGGACGGCAAGGACCGCGTGCGCGTCTCCGGGATCACCGGCGGGCCCGGCGACCGACTACGTACAAGGTCTCGATCTCCTACCTCGAGGGGTACAAGGCCGTCGGCCAGCTGACCGTGTCCGGGCCGGACGCCGAGGCCAAGGCGCGGATCTGCGCCGACGCGATCTGGGGAGCGCCTCGCCCGCTCCGGGGTGACGTTCGAGCAGACGCTCACCGGAGCTGGTCGGCGTCGACGCCTGCCACGGCCCGATCACGCAGGGGCCATGCGACCCCGGCGAGATCGTGCTTGCGCGTCGGCGTCAAGGATCGGTCCAAGGCGAAGGTGGACCGCTTCGGCAAGGAGCTGGCGCCGCTCGTCACGACGGGCCCGCCGGGCGTCACCGGATTCGCCGGCGGCCGGCCGAAGGCGACCGAGGTTCTGGGCTACTGGCCCGCGCTGATCCCGAAGCGCCTGCGTCTCGCCCCACGTCGTGCGTCGAGGAGGTCCCGTGAAGCGCGTCCCGCTCTACGCGATGGCCCACGCGCGCTCCGGCGACAAGGGGGACGGTCCGAACGTCGGCGTGCTCGCCTACGACGATCGCGGCTACGAGATCCTGAAGGCGTGGCTGACGCCGGATCGCGTCAAGGCGCACTTCGGCGAGATCGTCAAGGGCGCGGTCGATCGCTACGACCTCCCGAACCTGCGCGGGCTCAACTTCATCCTGCACGACTCGCTCGGCGGCGGAGGCAGCGCGTCCCTCAAGACCGACGCCCAGGGAAAGACCCACGGCATGGCGCTGCTGCGCATGCTCGTCGAGGTGCCCGACGACTACGACCCGCCCGCCGTCGGGCTCGCAGGGCGCTGCGAGACCGGCGGGGAGCTGTGAGCGCGCCGCTGCGTCCGCCTGGAGTCGCGCGAGGACGGCGTGCGCGTCCTGACGATGGACTCAGCCGCCGGTCAACGCCCTGGGGCGCGAGCTGGTCGACGCGCTGGGGACGGCGCTCGCGCGATCTGCGCGAGGACCGTCGGGGCGCGATGCCTCGTCGTCCGATCCGGCGGGCAGCCACTTCTGCGCCGGAGCCGATCTCAAGGAGCGACGCGGGATGAGCCTCGACGAGGTGCGCGCGTTCGTCCCGCGCCTGGCCGCGGTCTGCCACGCGCTGGCCGCGCTGCCGTTCCCGACGATCGCCGCGGTCAGCGCGGCACCGCCGCGGGCGGAGGGTGCGAGCTGGCGCTGGCCTGCGACCTGCGCATCCTGTCCGACGACGCGCGGATCGGCCTGCGCGAGACCGCGCTGGCGATCATCCCCGGCGCCGGCGGCACCGTGCCGGCTCCCGCGGATCGCGGGGATGGCGGTCGCCAAGCGGTGGATCTTCACCGCGCGGATGTTCACCGCCGACGAGGCGAAAGCGACGGCGTCGCCGACGCGGTCGTGCCCGGTCGACCGCCTCGACGACGAGGCCGTGGCGCTCGCGGAGACGATCGCCGCGAACGGCCCCGTCGCGGTGCGCCTCGCGAAGCGGTCGATCGAAGGCGGCTTCGACCTGTCGATGCGACGAAGCCCTGGCCCTCGAGTGGCAGTGCTACGAAGGCGTGCTCGGAACCGTCCGACCGCGAGGAAGCGTTGAACGGCGTTCGCCGAGAAGCGGCCTCCTCGGTTCACCGGGAGATGAGCGTGCTTCGCTACGGTGCGATCGCCATCGACCCGCCGCTCGTCCTCGCGCCGATGGCCGGGATCACCGACCGCCAGTTCCGGCTCGATCCTCCGGCGGATCGGCGGCGTCGGCCTCGTCACGATGGAGTTCATCTCGTCGGAGGCGCTGGTCCGCAAGAACAAGCGCGCGCGGCGCTGATGCACTACGTCGAAGAGGAGCGGCCGATCTCGATCCAGATCTACGGCCGCGACGCCGGCCACATGGCCGAGGCCGCGCGCATCGTCGAGGAGATCGGCGCCGACATCTGCGACATCAACATGGGCTGCCCCGCGAACAAGATCCTCAAGGGATGCTCGGGCTGCGCGCTGATGGGCGATCTCGACCTCGCGCGAGACATCAGTGCGCGACGGTGCGCACGCGCGATCTCGATCCCGCTGTCCGTCAAGTTCCGGCTCGGCCTCGACGACGACCGGCGGAACTACCTCGAGCTCGGCCGGATCTGCGAGGGCGAGGGCGTCGACGTCGTCGCGATGCACGCGCGCACCGCGAGGCAGATGTTCAGGGGCCGCGCCGACTGGAGCGAGATCAGCCGGCCTCGAAGGAGGCGCTCTCGATCCCCGTCGTCGGGAACGGCGACGTCGTCGTGGCCGAGGACGCCGTGCGCATGCTGCGCGGAGACCGGGTGCGACGGCGTCATGATCGGCCGCGCCTCGATGAAGAACCCGTGGATCTACCGGCAGATCGCGGACCTGCTGGCCGGCCGCATCCCGTACGAGCCTACGGTCGAGGACCGGCACGACGTCATCCGGACCCACTTCGACATGGTCACGAGGCAGGAAGAGCCGGCGTTCGCGATGCACAAGCTCCGGACGTTCACCGGCTGGTACACCCACGGCCTCGCGGACGGAAAACGCCTGCGCACCCAGATCAGCGAGCCGACGACCCCCAGGAGTTTCTCGACGTCGTCGAGAGCGTTTTTCGCGGAAGCGACGAGGGCGGCGGCATGAAGGTCAGCAAGCGCGGACAGTACGGGATGCGGGCGTTGTGCCATCTCGCGGAAACCCACGGCTCGGGCGTCGTTCAGATTCGCGAGATCGCGCGGAAGGAGTCGATCCCGGCGAAGTTCCTCGAGGGGATCCTCCTCGAGCTCAAGCACGCGGGGATCGTGCGCGCGCGTCGCGGGATCGACGGCGGGTACGAGCTGGCGCGCGATCCGGCGGAGATCATGCTCGGCCAGGTGATGCGCGTCCTGGACGGCCCTCTGGCCCCGCTTGGGAAGCGCCGCGGAGCTCAACGAGCTGATGAAGAGCGACCCGCGACAGGCCGGTTTCTATTCGGTCCTCATCGGCGTGCGCGACGCCGCGGCCGCGCATCCTCGACCAGACGACGCTCGCCGGACGTCGTCGCGCGCAACTCGAAACTCGAAGGAGCGAAGTGATGGACCTCGCCGCGATCCAGACCGCGCTTCGCGCGCAGGGACTTGGACGGCTGGCTCTTTTGCGATCACCACCGCCGCGATCCGATGGCGTACCGGATCCTCGGCCTGCCCGAGCATGGAATGGCGACGCGCCGCTGGTTCTACTTCATCCCGGCCGCGGGCGAGCCGGTGAAGCTCGCGCACCGCGTCGAGCCCGAGGCGCTTGAACGCGCTCCCGGGCCGGCAGGAGCACTACCTCGCCTGGACCGAGCTTCACAGAAGCTCAAGGCGATG
>ERZ1370068.1785-contig-11726_pt1 | contig 25921 bp, 33 predicted proteins | sample MGYA00561227_ERZ1370068 | MGnify/ENA primary metagenome ERZ1370068 (study PRJEB38410, sample SAMEA6850437) | metagenome | study: Metagenomic assessment of the ecological functions of the soil: analysis of the soil microbiota associated with the...
CGGCGACGCTGGCCCATTGCCGGCCGGGCGACGAGATCCTGGCGCATGCGAGCGCGCATATCATCGCCCGCGAAGGCGGCGCGCACGCCGCGCTCGGCGGATTCCAGATCACGCCGCTGCCGGGCGACGACGGGCAATTCTCGCCCGAGACATTTCGCGCCGCGCTGCATCCGCGCTCGCGCTACCAGCCGCCGCAGACCGTCGTCAGCGTCGAGCAGACCGCCAATATCGGCGGCGGCACGATCTGGAAGAAGGCGGCGCTCGATGAAGTCGTGCAAGATCGCCAAGGCGAACGGGCTCACCACCCATATGGACGGCGCGCGGCTGCTGAACGCCTGCGTCGCCACAGGCATCGCCGCGCGCGACATGGCCGCGGGCTGGGATTCGGCCTGGATCGATTTCTCAAAGGGCCTCGGCGCGCCGATCGGCGGCGTCATCGCCGGATCGCGCGACTTCATCGACGAGGTCTGGCGCTGGAAGCAGCGGCTCGGCGGATCGATGCGGCAGGCCGGCATCTGCGCGGCGGCCTGCGTCTACGCGCTCGACCATCACGTCGACCGCCTCGCCGACGATCACGCCAATGCGCGGGCGCTGGCGCGCGGGCTGTCGCAGATCAACGGCATCGAGGTGCAGCAGCCCGAGACCAATCTGGTGTTCTTCAAGCCCGACGGCGCCGGCGTCGCCGGCGACAAGATGGTCGAGGCCTTGCGCAAGCGCGGCGTGCTGCTCGCGATGATGGACGGCCGCATCCGCGCCTGCACGCATCTCGACGTCACGCGCTGACGATGATCGAGGAGACGGTCGGCATCGTGCGCGAGATCGTACGCGGGGCGTGAGCGAACTCAGGCAACAGCAGCAGTGCGCGCCCGCCACAGCGCACTGCCGAGCAGGACATACGCCGCCGCCGGTCCACATCGCCTGCCAGTTCTCGAACCCTTCGTTGAAGACGACATAGACCGCGGCAAGCGGCGAACAGTCCGGCGAACACGGCTTCCGCGAGCGGCCGCTCGCCGGATTTCGAACCGTTGAGGAATGCCAATGTCCAGAACGGCACCACGGCCATGGTCAGGGCGGCGAACGGGAAATCGCGCCAGCGCGCGTCGAACATCGAGGCTGAGCGCGGTTTGCGCTGGCAATGAGCGTCGTCACGATCAGCGTGATGCCCAGCATGTTGGTCATGAACAATGGGGTCCGGCCTTTGGGCGGTCCCAACACTTCAAGAAACGACGGAAGCGCGCGCCCCGACATCAAGGCATAGGTGGACAGCAGCGGCGCGGCCATTGCCGCCGCCAGCAGCAAGCCCTGCAGCCAGCCAACCGCCGAACCCGTAGCTTTCATGGAGCATCTTGTCGGCGCTCACGCCCAGCAGAATCCCGCCGGTGGTCGCGGATATCGCGACCGCAAGCCACGATGCCAATCGACGGCGGCGACGGCCGGCGCTTCAGCGTCAGCAAGGCTGCTGCGAATACGCAGATGCAAAGAACCAGCCCGCACGCCATCTGCAGCTTCCAGAACGGATAGTTGCTGATGGCCGCTCCGGCCGGATATTTCAGCTTGCGTTCGGCCCCGTCGAACAAGCCCCCAATAGCCGCCCACCGTTCCTTCCCAGCGGCGCTTCCACGGCTCGTCATAGGCCTCGAACAGATTGACGCGAAAGTTGTCCTGTCTCGGCCCGCTCGAGAATCTCGGAAATGAAACGCGCCTGATTGATGCGGGAAGGCAGAGCGCCGTCGCGCATCCGCCCGTGGCTCGGCCAGCCGGTTTCGCCGATCAGGATCTCCTTGCCGGGAAAGGCCGCCGCCACCTGCTTGCGGATGTCATCCACATGCGCGGCCGCGTCTTCGGCGCGCGGCGGAACGTCCTCCCAATAGGGCAGGAAATGAACGGTGACGAAATCGACATCGGCGCCGACTTCCCGGTAGCGCAGCCAGAATTCCCAGACGTCGGCGTAGGTCACCGGAACATCCACGCGCGGCTTGACCGAGCGGATGATCTCCCGAAGGTCGGACACGGTCATCTCTCCGCGCAGCAGCACTTCGCTGCCGACGATGATCGCCGTGATCGCGCCGGGATGATCCTTGACCAGCGAGACCGCGATGTCGGCGAGGAGAGCGTTCTTCGCGCGATCGCGTCCGATCCAGACTCCGAGCAGAACCTTCAATCCGACCCTGGACGCAAGCTCGGGCACCTTGTCCAGTCCGTTGTCGATGGAATAGGTGCGGATGCATTTGGATACCTTGGCCAGTTCGCCCAGATCCTCCGCGATCTGCTCCGGACTGACGATCAGCGTCCGGATCATGCGGCGTCTGATCGTTGCGGAACGGCGCGTAGGAAACGCACTCCAGCTTCGCCGCGGCATCGATCGGCGCGCGCGCCAGCGTCACCGGCGTGGCCAGCCACCACCACACCGCGGCAACGACGCCCAGCGATACGAAGAAAAGCGCCAGCGGCGTGCGAAAGCCGATCGTCCTGCTCCCAAATCGGTGAATATGTCAGCTTATTTAGCGGCGAGCGGCAGCCCTGTCGACCCGCCGATGCAGCCTGTGCACAATTGCACCGAGACACGGAAGCGGTGATATTAGGCCTGCTTCAAACAGAAGCATCAAGAGTGAGCCTTGTTTTGCTCAAAATTGATCCCGGCGCGGCGAGTGAAATGATGCCATTCAAAGAGATTTTCCCGGCGCCAATTTGCCAGGATTGCAGGCTGGTCGGCACTTGGAATGTCGGCGCTGTCGGCCGGATCCAGACGGGCCCAATCGGACAGCGGATACGACAGCACGGATCGAACAGCCTCTTCCGGTTTTCCGAACGGGTTTCTGTGGGGTACGGCGACCTCAGCCTATCAGATCGAGGGGGCCGTCAACGAAGACGGCCGCGGCCCATCGATCTGGGACCGCTTCGCCCACACGCCCGGGACCATCTCCGATCAACAGCAACGGCGACACCGCGACCGACCATTATCATCTGTACAAGGAAGACATTCAGTTGATGAAGGCGCTGGGCGCAAAGGCCTATCGATTTTCGATTGCCTGGCCGCGCGTCTTCCCGGAAGGCGCCGGCACGCCAAATCCAAAGGGCCTCGATTTCTACAACCGGCTTGCTGGACGAGTTGTTGGCGAACGGCATCGAGCCATTTGCGACCCTGTATCATTGGGACCTGCCGCAGGCGCTTCAGGATCGCTTCGGCGGCTGGACCTCGCGCGACACCTCAAAGGCCTTTGCGGATTACGCAGCCTATGTCGCGGCGCGTTTGAGCGACCGCGTGAAGCACTTCTTCACGATCAACGAATGCTCCAGGCTCGTTCATCTCGGCCATGGGATTGGCGCTGATGCGCCGGGCCTCAAACTATCCCAATCAGGACTGAAGCAGGTCCGTCACAACGTCGCGCTGGGGCACGGTCTCGCGGTTCAGGCGATCCGGGCCAATGGACGCGCCGGGACCAGGGTCGGTCCGGCGGAGAATGCCGTGAGCTGCATCCCGGCCATCGAAACGCCTGCGAACATCCGCGCAGCCGAGATCGCGACGCGCGAGCTCAATGCCGGCTATCTGACCGTGATGCTCGAGGGAAAATACACCGATGCATATCTCGCGCAGGCCGGCAAAGATGCTCCGAAATACACGGCCGAAGATCTGCGCATCATCTCCTCGCCGATCGATTTTGTCGGACTGAATGTCTACACGCCTGACCATTACGTCGTTGCCGCCGACAACGAGCGCGGCTTCACGCTGGCGCCGTTTCCCACATCGTTTCCGCACATGAAGGCGACCTGGCTCAGGCCCGGTCCCGAGGCAATGTACTGGGTGCCGCGCCACGTTGCCAAGCTGTGGAACGTGAAGTCGATCTACATCACCGAGAACGGAACGTCGGGGAGCGACCAGCCGGCCGCGGACGGAACCATCTATGACGTCGATCGCATCATGTACCTGCGCAACTATCTGACGCAGTTGCAGCGCGCGACATCAGAGGGCGTGCCCGTGCTCGGATACTTTCTGTGGAGCCTGATGGACAATTTCGAATGGTCGGATGGATATGAACAGCGCTTCGGCCTCTACCGCGTCGACTTCGATACCAAGCGCCGCACGCCCAAGCTGAGCGCATCGTTCTATCGCGAGACGATCGCGCGAAACGCCGTGGCGTAATCCGGCGATTGTCAATCCTTGCGCAGGCCCTTGCCCAGCGCCTCAAACATGATCGTCTTCAGCGCCAGTTGGATCCGCCCGCCCTGCGTCGGGGCCTGCACCATGCAGATAACGAGCATGTCGTCCTGGGGATCGACAAAATAGAAGCTGCCGCCCGCGCCGTCCCAGCGGTATTCGCCGAGCGGCCATGTCGTGTTCGGCGGCGGTGAGGTGCGCACGGCAAAGCCAAGACCGAAGCCGCTGCTCGGGCCCGGGAAATAGAAGGGGTCGTGAATGATCCCGGTCTCCGGCCCGATCTGATCCGACGTCATCAGCGCGACCGTCTCGGGCTTGAGGTACCGCTTGCCGTCCAGCTTGCCTCCGTTCAGCAGCATTTGCAGGAAGCGGGCGTAGTCCCCGATCGTCGAGACCAGGCCCGCGCCGCCGGATTCCCAGCGCCGCGGCAATGTCGGATCCCTGATTCCGGCCACCCGAAAGCGATCGACGGGAAATGACCTGGCGATGCGCGGCCACTTCGCTTCATCCGCGACATAATACGCGGTCTCGGACATGCCGAGCGGATCGAACAGTCTCTGCTTTTCGAATTGAAACAGCGTCTGCCCCGAGGCCACCTCGACGACACGGCCGAGCACGTCGGTTGAATGGCTGTAATTCCAACGCGTTGCGGGCTGATCGGCGAGCGGCAGTGTCGCGATCCGGTCGGCGAATTCGGCGTTATCGAAATCGCCGGCGTACAGTTGGGGATTGGCATAGAGTTTCTGTCACCGCGGCTTCGCCGAAGAAGCCGTAAGTGATACCCGACGTGTGCCGCAGCAGATCCCTGATCGTGATCGGGCGCTTCAACGGCTCGAGCTTGAGCGGATATTGTCCTGCTTCATCGGAAAGATCGACGCCGACTTTTGCATCCGCAAAGGCACGAATGTATTTCGATACGGGATCATCGAGGGCCAGCTTGCCGTCGTCGACCAGCATCATCGCGGCGACCGAGGTGACGGCCTTCGACATCGAATAGATCTGGAAAATCGTGTCCGGCGTCATCGGCTGCCCGGTCTGCGGGGTCCCGCACGCCGAAACTTTCGAAATAGACCGGCTTGCCGTGCTGCTGGATCAGCAGGATCGCGCCGGGAATCTTGCCGGTCGCGACTTCGTTGCGAATGTAGTCGCCAATCCGGTCAAGGGCCGCGCGTGAGAAAGTTGGCGCGACGCGGCGCTTGCGGACTCGGCCCTGGCGCGCACCTCGTGCGGCCAGCCGGCGACCAGGAGAATCGCCAGCGCCGCCGCAACAAGGCAGCGCCCTGCGGCAAGCCGTCAGTTCTCCAGCGCTTCATAGACCAGCTGCTTCAGCGTCCGCTGGACGCGCTGGCGTTCCGTCGGCGTCTGCTCCAGCACCACGAAGAACATGTCCTGCTTGCGGTCGATCACCATATAGCAGCCGGCGGCGCCGTCCCATTTCAGTTCGCCCAGCGATCCCGGCGGCGGCGGCTTGGCGTTACCGGGATCGGTGCGCACGGCAAGCCCAAGCCCCATGCCGAAGCCGTCACCGGGGAAATAGAAATGATCCCGCTCGACGCCGGAGCCCTTGCCGGCATGGTCCGATGCCATCAGTTCGAACGTCTTCGGGCTGAGATAGGTCTTGCCCTCGAACGTACCGCCATTGAGCCAGCATCTGCGCAAATTTCGAAAAATCCGACATGGTCGAAACCATGCCGCCGCTGGCGGATTCCCACTTCTGGCGAACCTCGGTCCTGTACTGGCGGCCGACCCGGAAATCACTGTCGTTCGGCACCGGCTGGGCGAGCCGCTGCAGCCTCTCCGGTTCGGTGACGAAGAAGCCGGTGTCGGTCATGCCGAGCGGATCGAGCAGCTTTTCCTGCTCGATCTCGAGCAATGATTTTCCGGACACGATCTCCATGATCCGCGCCAGGATGTCGGTGGAATGGCCGTATTGCCAGAGCGCGCCCGGCTGGTTGTGCAGCGGCAGCTTGGCGATCCGCTCGGCGAATTCGGCGAGGTCGAATTCGCCCGCGTAGATGTTGGCGTCCTTGTAGGCCTTGCGCACCAGACTGTCGCCATAGAAGCCGTAGGTGATGCCGGAGGTATGACGCATCAGGTCGAGAATGGTGATGGGCCGGGTCAGCGGCACCAGTTCGAGCGTCTTGGTGCCGTCCTCGGCCTTTTTCTCCACGCCGACCTTCATATTTGCGAAGGAGGGAATGTACTTCGAGACGGGATCGTCGAGCTTGATCTTGCCGTCCTGGATCAACTGCATCGCCACGACGGAGGTGATCGCCTTGGTCAGCGAAGACAGGCGGAAGATGGTCTTGTCGGTGATCGGCGTCTTCGACACCACGTCCTGCACGCCGAAGGTTTCGTGATAGACCGGCTTGCCGTGCTGCTGGATCAGGACGTTCGCGCCGGCGATCTTGCCGGTCGCCACCTCGTTCTTGAAGAACTCGGTGATCTTCGCGAGCTTGTCCTGGTTGAAACGCGCGCCGGCGGGAATATCGAAAGTGCCTTCGGCGCGGGCCGGACGACAGCGTGCGCCAGCATCAGCGCGCCGAAGCCCAGCGCGCGCCACAAGTTGACTGAACTCATCGGAACCCCTCCCGGAACTCGCCGGGAGTGTAGCGGCCGGCTGTCAGTCGGCACAAGGGCTGCCAAACGCTTCCAGAGCCTCCTGCATGCAGCTCGCCGCTGCTCCTGGAAAAGCAGCAGAAGATGACGCGGGTCACGCGAGGGCGCCGACGGCAGCGCTATCGACCGTCGGTCGTGACCGCGATTTGCGCGGCGCGATCTGCTGGGAAATCGGATAGACGCCGGTCGAGATCGCTGGAAAGGCCACCGAGGCGAGGCTGTTGTCGCGGCACAGCTCGATCGCGCGGCGATAGCAGGAGGCGAGCAGACTCGTCCTCGCCGACGATGACCGCCATTCCACACCGGCCCGACCGCATGGATCACATGCCGCGCCGGCGAGCCGATATCCTCGGGTGATCTTGGCATCGCCGGTCTCGCAGCCGTTGAGCGTGCGGCATTCGGCCAGCGAGCTCGGGCCCGGCTGCACGATGGATCGCGCCATCGACGCCGCCCCGCCGAGCAGCGACGAATTCGGCGGCGTTGACGATGGCGTCAACGCGCAGCGTGGTGATGTCGGCAACAATGACTTCCAGCCGCGCCTTGCCGATCTGGCGCGCGAGCCCGACTCAGGCCGAGGCTGCCGCGCTGACGGTGACGCCCTTGTCGGCGAACAGCTGCTGCAATTCACCGGCCTGGAACATCTCGCGGATGATGTCGCAGCCGCCGACGAACTCGCCCTTGACGTAGAGCTGCGGGATGGTCGGCCAGTTCGAGTAGGTCCTTGATGCCGTTGCGCAGATCGGCGGATTCGAGCACGTTCAGGCCCTTGTAGCCGACGCCGACGTGGTCGAGGATCTGCACCACCTGGCCGGAGAAACCGCACTGCGGAAACTGCGGCGTGCCCTTCATGAACAGCACGACGTCGTTCGACTTCACTTCGTTGTCGATGAATTGCTCGATGCTCATATTCGCTTCCTTTTGGGGCCAGCCCTGCGGCTGCCTTACGGGCCGGCTCGTCCGTCTAACCCGATACTTGCCATATATGTAGCCCAAACCGTTGTGCATCCAAAGTAAAATGGCGGGGAGCTGGCATGCACCGGGCGCGCCGGGCAGGCCTCCAGGGACGGCGCGCGCATAGCCTGACGGCATCAATATCATAGCCGCGGGAAGGCTTTTTCCCGGAACGGAAGCCCTATCTAGGACGGACTGTCCGTCGGGAACCAGTCTGCCAGACCAACGTTCTCTCCCTGACCGGAGACACCAGTGACGAAATCAGTATCCGCCGCCGCGTTTGCCGACCCCTGCCCCGTCACTTTTCTCCGATTCCGGCACCCTCGCCCAGAATCTGGTGGAAGCCTATCTGGCGGTCCGCGGCGAGACCGAGCGCCGGGCCGCCCCTTGAGCCCCGAGGACCAGCTCGATCCAGTCGATGCCGGACGCCAGCCCGGCCAAATGGCACCGCGCCCATACCACCTGGTTCTTCGAGCAATTTCTGCTCGGCGAGCACTGCGCGGGCTACCAGCCCTTCCACCCCGACTACGCCTTTCTGTTCAATTCCTATTACGTCAGCGGCAGGCCCCCGGCACGCCCGCCACCAGCGCGGCCACCTGACCCGCCCGAGCGCCGACGAAGTCACCGCCTATCGCCGGCATGTCGATGCCGCCGTGGTCAAATTCTTCCAGACCGCCGGCGAGGACGCCGCTCGCGAAGCTCGCGCCGCTGGTCGAGGTCGGCCTCAACCACGAGCAGCAGCATCAGGAATTGATGCTGACCGACATCCTGCACGCCTTTGCGCAGAACCCGATCCCGCCGGCCTACGATCCGGTCGTGGCGCTTCCGGCATCGCAGCGCGCGGCGAGGAATGGGTCACCGCTCAACGAGGGCATCCACACCGTCGGGCACAGCCGACGACAGCTTTCATTTCGACAATGAAAAGCCGGCGCACCGCGCGCTGGTCGGCCGGTCAGGCTCGCCCGCAACCTCGTCACCAATGCCGAATGGCTCGCCTTCATGAAGGACGGCGGCTACGCGCACGGCGACGCTGTGGCTGATGGACGGCTTTGCCGCCGTCGAGCAACGAGGGCTGGCAGGCGCCCGGCCACTGGCGCGCAGGTCGACGGCGAATGGCGGATCATGACGCTCGGCGGCTTGCAGCCGATCGACCCTCAGCCCCGGTCAGCCATGTCAGCTACTACGAGGCGGACGCGTTCGCGCGCTGGGCCGGCAAGCATCTGCCGACCGAGATGGAATGGGAGGTCGCCGCCCGCGCCGGCCAGCTCAACGACGCCTTCGGCATCGTCTGGCAGTGGACCCGCAGCTCCTACTCGCCCTATCCCGGCTACCGCGCCATCGAGGGCGCGCTCGGCGAATACAACGGCAAGTTCATGGTCAACCAGCTGGTGCTGCGCGGCTCCTCGCTTGCAACTCCCGCCGGCCACAGCCGTATCACCTATCGCAACTTCTTCTATCCGCACCACCGCTGGCAATTCACGGGGTTACGCCTCGCCGACTACGCCTGACATTTCCATGATCGAAGCGCGCCGGTAAGCGCGTTCAGGAGAGTATCATGAATGTGCATGCCGCCGCTTTGGCCCAAACGCACCAGTTCGACGAGCAGACTTCGGCGTTCGCCGGCGACGTGATCGGCGATCTCGTCGCAATTTCCGAAGCGGCTGTCGCCGAAATATTTCTACGACGCCGCGGGCTCGGAGCTGTTCGAGCAGATCACGGTGCTGCCGGAATATTATCCGACCCGCACCGAGCTCGGCATCCTGCGCGAGCCGCGGCGACGAGATCGCTGCCATCATTCCCGAAGGGCGCGGCGCTGGTCGAGTTCGGCGCCGGCGCCACCACCAAGGTCCGCCTGCTGCTGGAGCGCTGCGATTTCGGCGCCTATGTCCCGGTCGATATTTCCGGCGACTTCCTGCAGCGCGCAGGCCGAGCGCGCTTGCGCCAGGATTTTCCCGAGCTCGGCGTCTATCCGGTTGCCGCCGATTTCACCGCGCCGTTTGCCCTGCCGGCCGAGATCGCAGGCATGCCGAAGGTCGGCTTCTTTCCGGGATCGACGCTCGGCAATTTCGAGCCGCACGAAGCGCGCGCCTTCCTGCGCAGCGCGCGCGACATTCTGGGCGAAGGCGCGCAGATGATCATCGGCGTCGATCTCGAAAAGGACGAGCGCGTGCTCTACGACGCCTATAACGATGCCGCCGGCGTCACCGCGCGGTTCAATCTCAACGTGCTGGTCCGCATCAACCGCGAGCTCGGCGGCAATTTCGACGTTTCCGCCTTCATGCACCGCTCGATCTACAACCGCGAGCGCCATCGCATCGAGATGCACCTGATCAGCCACGAAGGCGCAGAGCGTGCGCATCCTCGGCCGGAATTTCTCATTCCGTCCCGGCGAAAGCATCCACACCGAGATCGAGCTACAAATACAGCCTCGACCGCTTCACCGCGCTGGCGCGCGGACTCGGGCTGGTCGGTGCGGGAATCCTGGACCGACAGCGACGCGGATGTTTTCGGTTCACGCGCTGGCGGCGTCAGACTGAGGAGCGGCTGGTCGCCGAGCTTTGCGGCTCGGCGTCCTTGCAGACCGATCAGGTCTTGCAGTCCGACCTTCCTGCGGTCCGGCCGTATCCGTGCGCGCCGGAGCGATCCGGCGGCGCGGCAGATGATCCAGTCGATCGGACAACCGCGTCTGCACCCAGCAACCACGCGTGAATGATCCGCCACTTGTCCTGCCCGCGGGACTGGAAATCCAGCAGCGGCGATCCGGTGTCCTGCAGTTCGTGGAAGAACTTCAACGAGTCTTTCCGGTGGGCCCGTCCGGCTCGATCGCCTGCGTCACGATCCAGCGATCCCACTCCTGAATGATGCGTACTCTTGCTTCACTTTGCTTCATAGGCGCGTATTCCCAGCCACGGCAGTCCGTGGGCACTGAGTTGAATCGCGCTGGTCAAGGTCTGATGAGAGAAGGTGCTACGCCGCCGCGCGTCCCAGCACCTCTGCGCACGCTCACTATAGACAAACTTCTTAACAAATCTTCATCTTTATCTTGCCGCGCCCGCAAAACGCTGCATCAGCGCTGTCGTTTGCCCTTCGAACCGTCCAACTTTTGACGCGGACTCAGTCAGACTTCTGCGCGCAGGCTCGGCTAGGGGTGAGTTCGTGCCAGAGGGATGTCAGTCATGGGGAACGCGTATCCAACGTCCGGCAATCGGAAGCGATCTGTTCCAGCATCGTCGTCCGTTCGACGACGGATGCGGCTGGGATCAACGAGATGGACACCGAACGGACTGTCGCTGCATCGAGGAAAACGCCAGACTGCGGGCGCTCGTCGTGCAATTGTCCGACTCTCGTCCTTCAGAAATGTCGTCGATCAGAAATAGTCGGACTTCGGCCACTGCTACCGGTGCGGCGCTCGCAGCGCGATTAGCGCACTATTCCTGCGGGGCCAGATCGCAGCGAGATCGATTCCCACACCGCGACCACGATCATGATCGCGGTGGTGAGGATCGACAGCCATCAGCGGCGACAGCTCGCTCGCGAACCAGGCGAGCACGCAGAGCGCGATGATGCCGACGCCGTGCGAGAGCTGAAGGAAGCCGCGGAAGCTGTGCTTGAACAGGATGGTTCCGAACAGGAACAGCAAGCGGACCGCCGATCGCGCTCAGCACCGTCTTGAGATCGGAATGGCCGCCCGGATGCTTCAGCACGAGTTCGTCGGCGACCGCCGCGACGATGATGCCGGCCACGATCGGCATGTGCAGATAGGTATAGGCGAGCCGCGCCAGCCGTCCCGGCTCGCTCGATCTTGAGATCTGCTCGGAGCCGGCTTCGGCGCCCTTGTGGAAATAGATCCACCACATCGCGATGCTGCCGACGAAGCGCCGACACGAACGCGCACGACGTTTTCGGTCGTCCAGGTCAGTTCGGCAAAGGTCGCGCCGGTGACGACGATGGATTCGCCGAGCGCGATGATGATGAAGCCGGCGCAGCGCTCGGCCATGTGGCCGCCTTCGACGACCCAATCGGCGACCGCAGACGCGCCAGTATCGGGGATCCAGAACCGCACCGCCGGCGAAATATATTCGATCGCCAGCGCAATCGCCCACAGCACCAGCCGCGACTGGCCTTCCGCCAACCCGCCGGCGATCCAGAACATCGCCGACATCGCCAGCCAGGCCAGTGATGCGGATCGCATTCATGCGCGCCAGCGGCTGCGACGGCGGCGTCGTCGACAGCCACAGAAACACCGTCTTGCCGACCTGCATCGCGGCGTAGGCAATGGCAAACCACAGCCCGCGCCCGTCGAACGCCGTCGGGATCGAGGTCGACAGCACGAGCCCGCCCAGCGTCAGCGCGAACAGCAGGAGCCGGACCGGCGTCTGTTCGGGATTGAGCCAGTTGGTGATCCAGGAGGTGTAGACCCACACCCACCACACCGCGAGAAACAGCAGCGTGACCTGCAACGCGCCCAGCGGCGTGAAATGACGCGAGCAGCGTGTGCGAGATCTGCGTGACCGCGAAGACGAAGACGAGATCGAAGAACAGCTCGGCGTAGGTGACGCGGCTGTGCTGGTTCGGCACGATCGGGCGGAACAGCGCGCCGCGTGGATTGTCCGCCGTCATGCGCCCCGCTCCGCCGTCCGGGCGACTAGCGCCTCCGGCACCCCGGTCTGCAGCGCCAGCGCGTGCAGCACGCCGCCCATCTGTCCCTTGAGCGACTGGTAGACGATCTGGTGCTGCTGCACGCGCGACTTGCCGCGGAAGGATTCCGAGATCACGGTCGCGGCGTAATGGTCGCCGTCGCCGGCCAGATCGCGGATCGTCACCTCGGCATCGGGGATAGCTGCCTTGATCATCGATTCGATATCGTGGGCGTCCATCGGCATCCAGCATATCTCCGTCAGGTGTTTCAGATCACGGCCGGCTCGCGCGACCGTGACAGCCAAACCTAGCGCGTACGGCCTTCTAGGTCACGCCTGCCGGCACTATATTCCCGATCCAACCGTTTGACACCTGTGCAGATCGCAGTCGCGCCCGATCACATCGGGCTGACCGAAAAAGAGGCTCAAAACCATGAAACTTCCCGGTCCCGACCATCCGATCACGATTACGGCCAATCCGAAGCGCGTCCGCGTCTCGGCGGGCGGCGTCGTCATCGCCGACACCACCCATGCGCTGACCCTGAAGGAAGCAAGCTATCCGGCGGTGCAATATGTGCCGCGCGAGGACGCCAATATGGCGCTGCTGGCCCGCACCGAGCGCACCACGCACTGCCCCTACAAGGGCGACGCGAACTATTTCAGCATCAACGCCAACGGCAAGAGCATGGAAAACTCGATCTGGACCTATGAGACGCCGTTCCCGGCCATGGCCGAGATCGCCGGCCATCTGGCGTTCTATCCGGACAAGGTGACGATCGAGGATGGCGTAGCGCCCGTCGTCATGCAGGCTGTCTCGCTGCGCGCGAATCGGCTCGCCTGGCTGCGCGCACATTGAGCCCTTGCTGAATCGGGCTCCCGGCTGCAACATTCGACCGCGAACAGCCTGCCGGGGACGCGCGCATGACATCGATTTCCGACCGCGGCGGCATGCCGACGTTCAGCGCCGTGCCCAAGGCCAAGATCGCGCAACCTTTCGCTCGATCGCGCCCGCACCTTCCTGACGCTGGTGGTGCTGCTGCACCACGCCGTCATCCCCTATACCTATTTCGGTCATACCGATCCGAAGTAATTCTTCGGCTTCGACATGATCGTGCTCGCCACCGACAGTTTCTTCATGGCGATGTTCTTTTTCCTGTCGGGACTGTTCGTCTGGCCGGGCATCGCCCGGAAGGGACCGCTGAACTATTTGTCGGATCGCCTGCTTCGGCTTGGCCTGCCGTTCGTGATCTGCGCGTTCACGGTCATTCCGCTCGCCTATTACGCCATCTCCCTGCGGCACCATCCCGAAATCGGCTTTTCGGAATTCTGGTGGAACACGATCACGAAGGGCCCGTGGCCGAGCGGGCCGATCTGGTTCCTCTGGGTCTTGTTCGCCTTCGACCTGGTTGCCTGCCTGCTGTACCGGCTGTCGCCCAACCTGCTCGATCCGATCAATCGCCTCTCGCTGCACGGTCGCCGTCGGCCCGCGGTGTTCTTCGCGGTCATGCTTGCCGTCACCGCTGCGTTCTACGTTCCCGGGCTGATTCACTACGGACCGAGCCAGCTGGTTCGAGTTCGGGCCGTTCTCGGTCCAGCACGGGCGCGTGATGCTCTATGCGACCTACTTCTTTTCGGCGCCGGCATCGGCGTCGCAGCATATGGATCGCGGGCTGCTGGCGGCAGACGGCCGGATGGCGAAGGTCAGCTGGGACTGGATGGTGCTGACGATCGTTCCGTATTGCCTGCTGTGGGTGCTGATCTCCATCAAGCGCGAAATACTGGGGAATCCGTCGCCGTTGCCGAACTGGTATGAGGGGCTCTATGCCGTCTGCTTCACTGTCTTCAGCGTGGCCATCCTGTTTCTGATCCTGGCCTATTTCCTGAGGTTCAGGCAATCAGGCTCAGGCAAGCGTACTCGATCCGATGCAGGCCGACGCCTACGGCATGTTCCTGGTGCACTACCCGATCGCGCTGTGGCTGCAATACTGGCTGTTCGACTACGACCTGCCGGCGATCGTCAAGGCCACCATCGTGTTCGTGCTGACGGTCGCGTTCAGCTGGGCGCTGACGCGCGCGTTGCGGCAGATCCCGGGCGCGACGAAGGTGCTGTGACGTGCCTCGCTGCGTCATTGCGCGGGAGCGCAGCGACGAGCAATCCATATCTCGGCAGGCGGCGAAGATGGATTGCTTCGTCGTTCGCCCTTGCGCACGCATTCGCGACGTGCGACGATGGAGAGATACCTACGACGCCTTGCCGCTCATATACGCCGGCAGCCAGCGCTCGAACGCCGACGTTGAGCGAGTCGACCGAGACCGGCGCCTCGCCGGCGACCGCAATCGCGTCGCCGCCCGTGGTGCCGATCCGCGCGCAGGGCACGCCGGCGCCCTTCATCTTCGCCAGCACCAGGCCGGCATCCGCCGCCGGCACCGTCACGATGTAGCGCGCCTGATCCTCGCCGAACCAGTACGCGTGCGGCACGATCGAGCTCGGCGCCGCCAACAGCTGCGCGCCGATGCCGCTGGCGATCGCCATCTCGGCGAGCGCGATCAGCAAGCCCGCCGTCGGAAACGTCATGCACCGCGGTCGCGGTGCCGGCGTGGATCATGCCGCGCACCACGTCGCCGTTGCGCTTTTCGGCCGCGAGATCGACCGGCGGCGGCGCGCCCTCTTCGCGGCCGCAGACATCGCGCAGATAAACCGACTGGCCGAGCCAGCCCTGGGTGTCGCCGATCAGCAGGATCGCCTCGCCTGCCGCCTTGAACGCCAGCGTCGCCGATTTGGTGAAATCGTCGAGCAGGCCGACGCCGCCGATCGAGGGCGTCGGCAGGATGCCGCGGCCGTTGGTCTCGTTGTAGAGCGAGACGTTGCCGGACACGACCGGGAAGTCGAGCGCGCGGCAGGCTTCCGAGATGCCCTTCAGGCAGCCGACGAACTGGCCCATGATCTCCGGCCGTTCCGGATTGCCGAAATTGAGATTGTCGGTGATCGCGAGCGGCCGGCCGCCGACCGCGGTGATGTTGCGCCAGGCTTCCGCCACCGCCTGCTTGCCGCCTTCGATACGGATCGGCCTCGCAATAGCGCGGCGTCACGTCGACGGTGAGCGCCAGCCCCTTCGGCCCGTCCTGCACGCGCACCACGGCGGCATCGCCGCCGGGACGCTGCACGGTATTGCCGAGAATGACGTGGTCATATTGCTCCCAGACCCAGCGCTTCGAGCACAGCTCGGGCGTGCGCGATCAGCTTTTCCAGCGCCGCCGAAATGCCGAGCGGCGGCTTCGACGTCGCGCGCGCTGCACCACCGGCAACGCGCGCGACGCGACATGCGGCCGGTCATACAGCGGCGCCTCGTCGCCCAGCTCCTTGATCGGCAGATCGGCCATGACGTCGCCGCCATGCTTGACCACGAAACGCTTGCTCGGCGTGGTGTAGCCGACCACGGCGAAATCGAGTCCCCATTTCCGGAAGATCGCCTCGGCCTCTTTTTCCTTCTCGGGCTTGAGCACCATGAGCATGCGCTCCTGGCTTTCCGAGAGCATCATCTCATAGGCGCTCATGCCGGTTTCGCGCGTCGGCACCGCATCGAGATCGAGATCGACGCCGAGATCGCCCTTGGCGCCCATCTCGACCGCCGAGCAGGTCAGCCCGGCCGCGCCCATGTCCTGGATCGCGATCACGCAATCGGCTTGCCATGATTTCGAGGCAGGCTTCCAGCAGCAGCTTTTCGGCGAAGGGATCGCCGACCTGCACGGTCGGGCGCTTCTCGGCGGAATCGTCGTCGAACTCGGCCGACGCCATCGAGGCGCCGTGAATGCCGTCGCGGCCGGTCTTGGAGCCGAGATAGACGATCGGCATGTTCACGCCGGAGGCCGCCGCATAGAAGATCTTGTCGGTATCGGCGAGGCCGACCGCCATCGCGTTGACCAGGATGTTGCCGTCATAGCGGGTGTGGAAACGCACCTGACCGCCGACCGTCGGCACGCCGAAGGAATTGCCGTAGCCGCCGACGCCGGCGACCACGCCCGACACCAGATGCCGCGTCTTGGGATGCTCCGGCGCGCCAAAGCGAGAGCGCGTTGAGGCAGGCGATCGGCCGCGCGCCCATCGTGAACACGTCGCGCAGAATGCCGCCGACGCCGGTGGTCGCGCCCTGATAGGGCTCGATGTAGCTCGGGTGGTTGTGGCTCTCCATCTTGAACACCACCGCCTGGCCGTCGCCGATGTCGATGACGCCGGCGTTCTCGCCCGGGCCCTGGATCACCCATGGCGCCTTGGTCGGCAGGCCCCGCAGATGGATGCGCGAGGACTTGTACGAGCAGTGCTCGTTCCACATCGCCGAGAAAATCCCGAGTTCGGTGAAACTCGGCACCCGCCCGATCAGCTTGAGGATGCGCTCATACTCGTCGGGCTTGAGCCCATGGCTGGCGACGAGTTCGGGGGTGATCTGGGGTTCGTTCATGGCGTGCTCTTATTAGGAAGATCGGAGGGGCTGCGAAAAGGCCTTTTATGGCGCATTTCCGCCCTGTCCAGAGCTTTGCGGGGAGCCTTGCAGGATCGGCGTTTGCACATCGCGCCGGGATCGGATTTAAGGGCGTGAAACACTCAATTGAAGGCCATTTTTAGTGAACGAACTCCCCAAAACGCATTCCACCGCCGCCCCGATCTGCATGTCGAAACCGAGGGCGAATTCGCGGGCTGGCGGACCTGGACCCGCGACAGTTTCGAGACCCATAACGGGCCGTTCTGGCACCGGATGGACGAAAACGGCCAGCGTGCAATGCGCGTTCCGGGTCGAGAAGAAGCACCTCAACGGCCAGCGCAACGTCCATGGCGGCTGCTTCATGTCGTTCGCCGATTATTGCCTGTTCGCGATGGCCTCTCCGGTGCTGCAGGGACCGGGCGTGACGGTGTCGTTTGCCTGCGAATTCCTCGACGCCGCGCGCGAGGGCGAACTGGTCGAATGCGACGGCGAAATCACCCGCGCCGGCGGCTCGCTGATCTTCCTGCGCGGCATGCTGAAATCCGGCGAACGGTCGCTGTTCACCTTCTCCGGCACCATCAAGCGGGTGAAGTGGAAGAAGCCGGCGGCACGCGGCGCCGTTGCCACCTGAGCGCTGCCACAGCTGCCGTCGCGGCTGGCGCGACTATGCGCTGCTGCTCGCGCTGGCGTGCTGCTGGAGCTCGACCTATCCGCTGACCAAGATCGGCCTCGGCTCGATCCCGCCGATCACCTTCATCTCGGCGCGCTCGCTGATCGCCGCCGCCTTCCTGCTCGTCGGTCCTGCGCGTCGCGCGGACTGCGCATGCCGACCGACGCCAAGGCCTGGAAGCTGTTCGCCCAGCAGCAGACCATCAATTCGACGTTTCCGTTCCTGCTGATCACCTGGGCGCAGCAATACGTGCCGGCGGCGACCACGGTGGTGCTGGCCTCGACGACGCCGATCTTCGCCTTTCTCATCACCTGGGGCATCACGCGGCACGAGCCGGCCGACGCTGCTGAAGCTTGTCGGCGCCATTCTGGGCCTTGCCGGAACGGCCGTGATCATCGGCCTCGACGCGCTCGGCGGCGCTCGACGCCAATATCTTTGCCGAGATCGTCATCCTGCTCGCCACCATCTCGCTTTGCCTGCGCCACGATCTTCGGCCTGCGGCTGACCGACTACGATCCGATGGTGGTGGCCGCGGGCTCGCTGCTGTTCGGCGGGCTGCATGCTGCTGCCGGTGTCGCTGATCGTCGATCATCCCTGGACCCTGCGGCCGACGCCGAGGCGCTGGTCGCCACGGTCGCGCATGGGCATATTCTCCAGCGCGTTCGGGCTGATGCTGTTCTACATGTGCCTGACGCGGCTCGGCACGCTGACCACCAACGCGCAAGGCTATCTGCGCATCCCGATCGGCGATCGGCCTGCTCGGTGGTCCTGCTCGGCGAGATCCGTGCCTGCCAATCTCGCGCTTGGTCTGGTGCTGGTGATGGCTGGCGTGGCCGCGATGACGATTCCGAAAGACGCGTACCGGCGGTGGCTCAAGCGGCCCAAACGATAGTCGTGCTTCGTCGACTGCGGAGTTCGCAAACTTAAGCCAGCAATTGCTTTTCGGCGATGGACAGCCATTCCGCCTGCGCCTCGCGCAGATATTTGGGCGCGCGCTTCATCTGCAGCAGCAGCTCGTTGAACACCACTCTGGCCTCGGCGTCGCGGCCGACCATGCGCAGCAGCAGTGCCGTAGCGGACCCGCGCCTCCGCACCGGGGGCATACGGCACCAGCGCGTGGTATTCTTCGAGCGCCTCGTCGATCCGCCCGAGCCTCCGCCAGCGAACGCGCGTAGAGCAGATGCGGCCTCGGCCGATTCAAAGTCCGGGCCAGCGCTTTTGGCAGATCGTCCAACGTGGCTAGTGCCTCCGGCCGGACGGCCACGACCGGATTCGGCCTGCGCCTGCCCAGCGCATAGGCCGGCTCGCCACCGAGCGGCAGCATCAGGATGTGATCGTAGTGACGCACCGCTTCGTCGAGATCCCCGCGAGCCTCAGGCACTCCGCTGCCAGCGCGGCGCGATTGGCAACGGTGTCTGCGTTGGCGAGCCGATCAGTTAGCCTCGCGATAAAGCTTTTCCGGATCGAGTTTGCCGGCAACGCGCTTGCGCGCCTGTTGCGCGCCGGGACCCTGCCAAACCACTCCGGCACCAGTTCTGACGACGATGTAGGCGAGTGCTCCGACCAGCGGGATCATCAGGATGATGAAGGCCCAGGGCTGCAGGCGTCCGGTCTTCGAGGCGTGACAGATCGCGCGATATCAAGCAGCAAAACAACGAGAGCAACAGGCATGGCGCATTCCAGGCGAACGGGATGGACGGTCCATAGTGGCCTTGATAGCGCGGCAAGTTCAATCGAACGATCTTCAGTTGTGACCGAGGCGTGAAATATCCGCTGGCGCGCTTTTTTTCTTCTCTTCCTTGCGGTGTTCGAGCGCGGGCCACCAGACCGCGTCGTCGCAGACACACGAAATAGCCTGTATTGCCGCAGATGAACAGTGCAGTGGAGCCCAGCGATGGACGTTATCGCGGCAATCCACGGACGCCGGTCCGTGCGATCCCATGACACCGAAGCCGGTCGCCCGCGACCTGATCGAAAGCGTGATCCTGGACGCAGCGCAGGCGCCGCCGCCGTTTCGCGACCAGAATCCGCTGGCGTTCAATGTCGTGCAGGGCGTCGCGCGCATCGCCGCCTATGGCAAACGCGTCATGGACTACACGCGCGAACATCGTCCGGACGGGCCGGGTTGGGACTGGCTCGACAGGCCCGGCTTCAAGATCTTCTGGGATGCACCAGTGGTCGTCATCACTTCCGGACCGCAAGTCAGAGACTCGCAACCGCGCCGGCCAGAACCTGATGCTGTCGGCGCATGCACGCGGATTGGGAACGTGTTGGGTTGGTTCACCGATGCTTTGGCCTCAGCGCACCCGAAGTGCGCACGGAGTTGCAGCATACCGTCCGCGCTGACGCCGGTGGCCGTGCTGTGCCTCGGCTATCCCGCCGCCATCCCGGAAGCGGTGATCCGCGAACGGGCCGCCTCATCATGTGGAGCGACGAAGCCTGAGCTAGCGACAACGCACTTCTTCTTCCGTGAAGTTGCCGGCATTTCGACGCCGCGTCGCCCCGCTGCCCCCGCAGCAACTAACGGGAGCGTCAATCTCAGTGCGTCCTGGTCGCCGCTGCAGATCTCTGGACGTTTAGCGGGCAAACCAATGCAGGGCTGGTCAAGACACGACCCTTAGCCTGAAAATGCGCGTCGCGCTCGCGACGACGCGATGCCACCTGTTTTCTCGGATGTAGCGCTCGACGCGTCGAACTCGATGGTGCCGCTCGACCAGGGGAGAAATCCGAGGATACGGTCTCCCAACCGGCATCATCGGTCAGCAAACGACTACAGAGATCGATGCGCATCGATGTCACGCCGAGCATGCTGCGGCCGGACAGCGCGACGGCTCGATCTGCTCAGGTAAGATGAAACATCCCCTCGGATCACGCGCTCGCCGACAACCAGATCCTGGTGAATGGCAGCAATGTCGCCCACGCGCGGGCACTTTCGCTCTACGCTTACTTCATGACCTTTTGGTCCTGCCGGCAACTTCCTGTATTTCGCGACGTCGCGCTCACCAAGCTGGCCCAGAGCATCTCTGGCGCGAGTCTCGTTGGCGTCGGGCGCGACGGTGAGAGAGATCGGTGAAAACGCTTCTTCACCGCCTCGCTCTCGACGGCGGCCTTGGCCGCGGCGTTCAGTCTTGCGATGATCGCAGGCGGCGTGCCCTTTGGCGCGAAGCAGGCCGTTCCAGCCCTGCGCCTCGAAATCAGGAAGGCCCGCTTCCGATCGACATCGGCAAGATCGGGGCAGGTCGCAAGCCGCACCGTCGAGCCGACGACGAGGACCCTGCACCAGCTTGTCGTCGATCGCCTGCGACACCGGAGGCGGCCGAGATCGCAGAACGCCGTCGATCTGGCCGCCGATCGCGTCCGTCAGCGCAGGCGCCGCGCCGCGATAGCCGACCAGCGTCACGTCGATGCCGGCGGCCTGCGCAAAGCTCTTGCAGATCAGGAAATTCGACGAGCCGACGCCGGCATGGCCGAGATTGATCTTGCCGGGATTGCTTCTTCGCGTAGGCGATGAATTCCTGCAGGTTCTTCGCCGGAAAATCCTTGCGCAGCGCGACGATGCCGAAGGTCTTCGCCACCATCGCGATCGGCACGAAGGATCCGGCGTGAACGGCAGTTTCGGATAGATCGTGTAGGTCGCCGCACTGGTGCCGGCATTGCCGATCGCGATGGTGTAGCCGTCGGCTTCCGCGCGCGCGCGCCGCGTCAGCGCGGTCGAACCGCCGGCGCCCGCGACATTCTCGATCACGATCGGCTGGCCGAGCGACTTGCGCCATCTGCTCGGCGACCACGCGCGCGATCACGTCGGAGGTGCCGCCGGCCGCGAACGGCACGATCATGGTGATGGGACGCTTGGGATAGTCCTGCGCGTGGGCGGCGGTGCGGCGAGCGAAAGCACGCCGCGGCAACGCCGCGCAGCGCGCGCGTCATGAAGCAATTCACGCCGCTTTTTCCAGATGCGCGACCAGGCCCGGCGAACAGGCCGCGGCCGTCGGTGCAGCCCATGATGTCTTCGACGTGGTTTTCCGGATGCGGCATCATGCCGAGCACATTGCCGCGCTCGTTGACGATGCCGGCGATCGACTGCGCCGCGCCGTTGATGTTGGAGTCCTCGTCGACGACGCCGTCGGCCGAGCAATAGCGATAGAGCACCCGCCCCTCGCCCTCGAGCCGCTTCACGCGTCTCTTCATCGGCCTCGTAATTGCCCTCGCCATGCGCGACCGGCACGCGGATGACCTGGCCGGCATTGTAGCCGCGCGTGAACGGCGTATCCGAGCGTTCGACCCGCAGATGCACGTCCTGGCAGATGAATTTCAGCCGCGCATTGCGCATCAGCACGCCGGGCAGCAGCCCGGCTTCGCAGAGGATCTGAAAGCCGTTGCAGACGCCGAGCACGAGGCCGCCATCGGCCGCAAACTCGCGCACCGCGTCCATGACCGGCGCGCGCGCGGCAATGGCGCCGCAGCGCAGATAGTCGCCATAGGAAAACCCGCCGGGCACCACCACGAGATCGGTGCCCTTGGGCAGCGCGGTCTCGGCGTGCCAGACCATCGCGGCCTCATGGCCGGAGGCGAGCTTGAGCGCGCGCGCCATGTCGCGCTCGCGATTGATGCCGGGAAAGACGAGAACGGCGGATTTCATGGACGGCGCGCCTAGAGCAGTTCGACCCGGTAATTCTCGATCACGGTGTTCGCCAGGAGCTTGTCGGCGGCGTCCTTCAGCGCCGCCTCGGCCTTGGCCTTGTCGGCGCCCGACAGTTCGATGTCGAACACCTTGCCCTGGCGGACGCTGGCGACGCCATCGACGCCGAGCGATTTCAGCGCGCCTTCGATGGCCTTGCCCTGCGGATCGAGAATGCCGGACTTCAACGTAACGGTAACGCGTGCCTTCACGGACTTCCCTAGCTAATTTCACTTGCCTCAGCTCTTCACCAGCACCGGACCGGTACCGGCCGGACGCTCGTTCTCCATCAGGATGCCCAGACGCTTGGCCACTTCGGTATAGGCTTCCAGCAGCCCACCGAGATCGCGGCGGAAGCGGTCCTTGTCGAGCTTCTCGTTCGACTTGATGTCCCACAGCCGGCACGAGTCGGGCGAGATCTCGTCGGCGACGATGATCCGCATCATCTCGTTCTCGAACAGCCGGCCGCATTCCATCTTGAAATCGACCAGACGGATGCCGATGCCGAGGAACAGCCCGGTGAGGAAGTCGTTGACGCGGATGGCGAGCGCCATGATGTCGTCGATTTCCTGCGGCGTCGCCCAGCCGAACGCGGTGATGTGCTCTTCCGACACCATCGGGTCGTTGAGCTGGTCGTTCTTGTAATAGAACTCGATGATCGAGCGCGGCAGCTGCGTGCCCTCCTCGATGCCGAGGCGCTGCGACAGCGAGCCGGCCGCGACGTTCCGCACCACCACCTCCAGCGGCACGATCTCGACCTCGCGAATCAGCTGCTCGCGCATGTTGAGGCGGCGGATGAAGTGGGTCGGCACCCCGATGTCGTTGAGGTGCTGAAACAGGTACTCCGAAATCCGGTTGTTGAGGACGCCCTTGCCCTCGATCACCTGGTGTTTCTTGGCATTGAACGCGGTCGCATCGTCCTTGAAGTGCTGGATCAGGGTTCCCGGCTCCGGGCCTTCATACAGGACCTTGGCCTTGCCTTCATAAATGCGGCGTCGACGGCTCATTGGGATGTACCGTGTTTTGTTGAAATCCATGAAATTGGTGTGCTCCGGATGACAAGGGTTTGCGACCACGACGGAGCTGCCGTGAAGGCCAGGATCCTGGACATAAACGACCGGAAACAGAACAAGAACCTAGCCTGCTGGCAACCTATCCGATTGGCCCATCCAGCACAATCGACCCGGCCCCAATTGGGCCCAACTTATACACGATTGCCTGCGGCCTAACGGCCCGTTGTTTTACCGATCTGCCCCCTCTATCTAGGTAGGCGATCGGGCCGCCACAACGCGGGCCCCGTTTACCATTTGGCCAGGGATTGGAACCGCAGAAATGACCACTTTCGACAAGCGCGAGGAAGGTTTTGAGAAGAAATTCGCCCTCGACGAGGACCAGAAGTTCAAGGCCGAGGCGCGCCGCAACAAGCTGCTCGGGCAGTTGGGCAGCGGAAAAGCTCGGCATGATCCGGCGATGCCGCCACGGCCTATGCCAAGGAGGTGGTCGCCGCCGATGTTCGAGGAAGCCGGCGACAGCGACGTGCTTCAGCAAGGTCGCTGGGCGATTTCACCGCCAAGGGCGTCGCCATCACCGCCGACCGAGCTGCGCGCCAAGATGGACGAGCTGATGGCGCAGCGCTGTCGCCCAGGTGAAGGCGGGGACGTAAGCACGTCATCCAGCGCACGCGAGGCGTGTGCGCAATAGCGAATCTGGGAATCTCTTCCGTCTGCGCTACGTCGCCGATTCGGCATGACGTTAGCGCTCGACGCTTTGTCCCGCGTATTCTCCGAACGATCTCCAGCAACCGCCGCGCCGCCGCGCTCAGAAAGCCGCCGCGGCGCGTTACCGTCACGACGTCGTGGCTCGCCTTGAGATCGCCGCACATCGATGGTCGCGATCGTCCCGTAGCGCAGCTCCTCCGCGGCATTGACTCTCCGACAGCAGCGCGATGCCGAGGCCGGCTTCGACCAGGCGCTTCTGCGCGGTCAGGCTGTCGACCGGCGTCCAGTCGACTTCACCGAGGCCGTGGGTCTGAAACAGCGCAAACACATGCGACGCCGTGATCTCGCGCCGTCCCGGCACCACCGGGAATGCGATCCAGCGCTCGCCGCTGAGATCGGCGAGTTTTGTCGACCCGGCGGCCGGCGCGCGGATGGTCGGGCGCGCACACCACCTGCAACCGTTCGGCAAACAGCAATTCGCAATCGAGATCGCGCGAGCGGTCGCGGTCATAGCGCAGGCCGATGGTCGCCTCGCCGCGCCGGATCAGGTCGCTGACCTCCGCGCTGGTCGCGGTGCGCAGGCTCAATTCGACGTCCGGATGTTCGGCCGCGAAGCGCTTGAGGATCGCCGACAGCCGCCCGCCGGCAAGCGTGCCGACCACCGCGAGCGCGATCGGCCCTGAATCCGGCCGCGCCAGCGCGCGAACCGCATTCTCCGCATCCTGGGCGGCGGCGACCGCGCGCTCGGCATACGGCACCATCACCCGTCCTCGCATCGCTCAGCATCGTGCGCCCTGCGATCGCGCTCGAACAGCGGCACGCCGAGCTCCTGCTCCAGACAGCGCAATGCGCCGCGAGATCGCCGGCTGCGAGCGGTGCAGCGCCTTTGCCGCGCTCGAAATGCCGCCGCGGCGGTGAACGGTCAGGAAGGTGACGAGTGCATCGCTGTCCATGTTTCGATCCATGCAAAAAGCTGATGATGGATAGAAGAAATAACAAATTTGGCTGATGGGAGAAGCCCGCTATGTTTCGCCGCCAGCCGAACCGGCCAACCAACGAAGCGGAGACCGACCGATGCGCAGCCAGATGGAAAAAGCCGAAGCTGTTTCGCGCGCTGCATGCGCGGCCCGGCGCCTTCATCATTCCCAATCCCTGGGACGCCGGCACCGCAAAACTGCTCGCCGCGATGGGCTTCGAGGCGCTGGCGACCACGAGCCTCGGCCTTGCCAACACGCTCGGCAGCGCCACCGTCAGCCTCGATGCCATCATCGAGAACTGCCGTGACGATTGCGGAAGCAACCGACCTGCCCGTCAATGCCGATCTGGAGAATTGCGGCGCGGATGATCCGAAGACCGGCGCGCGAAAGCGATCGCGCGCGCGGCCGAGGCCGGCGTGCGTCGGCGGCTCGATCGAGGATCTCGACCGGCGACCCGCAGCAACCCGATCTACGACTTTCGCGCTCGCGGTCGAGCGCGTGCAGGCGGCGGTCGAGGCCGCGCGCGCGCTGCCCTTCCCGTTCACGCTGACGGCGCGGGCGGAAAATCTCCTGCACGGCCGCAACGATCTCGACGACACCATCAAGCGGCTGCAGGCGTTCGAGGCCGCCGGCGCCGACGTGCTGTATTCGCCCGGCGTGCACGACATCGACACCATCCGCACCGTGGTGTCGTCGATCGGCAAGCCGTTCAACCTGGTGATGGGCTTTGCCGACCCGACGCTGACCGTGCCGATCAGATTCTCGACGGCCGGCGTCAAGCGCATCAGCGTCGGCGGCGCGATGGACGCGCTACGCGCTTGCCGCGTTCCTAAAGAGCGCCCGCGAGATGAAGGATCACGGCGCGTTCACCTATGTGCGCGAGATGGCGCCGATGAAGGAGGTCAGGCGGCGTTCGCGACCTGGTTCATTACGGCGTCATGCCGCGATGTGCGGAAGGACCAGACCCGAATCTGAGATCCGGATTCGCTTCGCGCCTCGCAATGACGGAGTGATCTCACCCCTCCTTGAAGCCATAC
>ERZ1370068.10275-contig-8988_pt1 | contig 25917 bp, 42 predicted proteins | sample MGYA00561227_ERZ1370068 | MGnify/ENA primary metagenome ERZ1370068 (study PRJEB38410, sample SAMEA6850437) | metagenome | study: Metagenomic assessment of the ecological functions of the soil: analysis of the soil microbiota associated with the...
GTACTTCGTTCAGTTACGTATTGCTCATGTTCGCCCGTAACGATTGCCTGCAGGCAACGCTTCGACCGGCGTAATGTGGTGCTCTTCCTCGACGCATCTGCAGACGCTTCTTTGCGGTCGAGACGTGTTCTTGTAGAGCTTGATGTCGTCAGCCTTCAGCCGCTTTTTGCGTCAGCCGTGTCGCTGTAGGTTGACCTGTTCGCGTTCGGCCGAGCGGACCTCTTTCTGCACGTTGCGGATCGAGTTGATCAGCCGCTGACGCGAACGCTCCGTCAGATTCAGCGCGGCCGATCTCGTCAGAGATTTCAATGCGCAACCGCCCGACTTTGCCGCGCAGGCCGCAGCAGCTTCTCTGCGTCTTCTTGCCGCGCGTGATTTTCGTTTCGGTGCGCAACGTCGATTGATTCCTTCAGCGCATTCCTGAAAATCCTGTTAATGCCTTCGATGCCGTCGACGGTCCATTGCCGATACTCGTCAGCTTTATCTTCCTCACCGGCGAGTTCCGCCTGTTCGGAGAAGGTGACGACTTCGCGGATGTTGAGTTTCGGTGCTGCAAGCTCCTCACCCATCTTGATCAGCGCAGCCACGGCAATCGGTGAGCGCGAGATTGCTTTGTTGAGTTTGATTTGGCCGCGCTCGATGCGTTTGGCGATGGCCACTTCGCCTTCGCGCGTCAAAGGCGGCACGACGCCCATCTTCGCGCAGGTAAAGGCGGACCGGATCGTTCGTTTTCCAGCGCGCCAGCGCGGAAGGATCAGTTCGAGATCTTCATCGCCTGTCGTGCTTCGATCGATCATCGGTGGCGATAGCCGCGGCTTGTTCAATCAGACGCTCGTCGGAGTCAGCTACGATGATGTTCGAGGCATCGCACCGCACGCAAACAGCTTCGCCGATGTCGTCCGGCAGAAACGACATTCTCAGAGCAGTTCGCGGTTCAGAGTCGTCGTACGAAAGAACTTCTTATCGCCGCCCAGCTTGCGAGCAGCCGATCCATTACGTCGTCGCGATCTTTTTCTTCAATAGCTAACCACGTATTTGTTCTGTCCTGAGTTTGCTAACCGTTCTCCTCGTGCTCACATGGCATCGAGCTCGAGCTGGTTCACGCGTTCTGCAACTGGGCAAGAAGCAGCCTTAAACGTCGTTTGATAGCTCCTAAATGTTCCATCGCCAAAGCACAGGTGAAGCTGCTCGACCATCGTCGAGGCGTCCAGCGTCCGAGCCGGTTTGCTGCTCCGCTAAGCCATTCGCTCGATCCAGCTTCATGGCGAGGCAGACGTGCATGCATCAGGCAACTATCACGCATCGGCCAACGATCTTCATGAAGACTCTCGCCGCAGGTTCGATTCATCATCAAGCGCGGCAGCATCTCGCGCCGCAGGGATCGCTCGCCGTCGCCTCGCTCAATGAGTCGAACTCGTACGGCCGCCTGTCTTCCTGATCCTAACTGTGCGAGGGTTCGCTTAGCGCGCGAAAGATTGTGGCCGTGGCCAGGTCCCTGCCGTAGTCGGTCGGTCTCGAGGTCGCGGCAGAATAATTTGCGCAGTCTCATTGGCGTTGGCGATCAGCAGGCCTCCAAAAGCTTTTCTTCCGCCACGGTCGGCCGCTCGATTTTCGCCTAAACATCTCCTGAACGGCCGCGCTGTCAGTGCTTGCGGCGCCCGGCACCTGCTGCCAAAGTTCTCGCCGTTGATCGGCGCTGCACGCGCAAGCCATCCATGGCGATGTCAAAAGTATTCGCGCTTCTGAATTCCCCTGGGGAGAGCACGAATGAAAGGTAGCGTTTCTCCGACCGCCGCAGCCTTGTCCGCCGGTGTGTTGAGGTTCCGATCCCTTACCGCTTGATCGATCACAAATTGTATGTGGGGCTGTGCTTCAGTGCGACGCCGGTTGTACTCGTCAACGCCGTGTTTTCCGGATGAAATCGTCAGGATCAGTGTTGTCTGGGAGAACCAGAACCTTGACTTCGATGTCTTCTGCCAGAATCGTTTCCGATCGCCGCTTCGCTGCGGCGCACGCCCGCGCGATCCCCATCATAGTTCACCAAACTTTGCGCGCAAACCTGCCGATTAGTTTTACCTGCTCGGGCGTCAGCGCGGTCCCCGGACTGGCCACGATGTTCGCGCACGCCGTGCTGATACGGCACGATCAAATCAAGATAACCTTCGACCAGAATTGCGAATCCCGTGGCGGCGGATTTCATCGCGAGGTTAGATGCAGCCCGTAGAGATTTCGCGCCTCTTCGTGTAGGCCGGGGTCTCGGGTGAGTTCATGTACTTGGGATCGCCATCAGGATCAGGCGTGCGGCCGCCAGGAGGCGAATGGCTTTACCCTGGCATCAAACACCGGAAAGATAGCCGACCACGAAATCGATCGTACGATCCACCCTCGTCTTTCTTAACCACGAGGCCGCTCTTTTCCAGTTGCTCCTGGCGTCGCGCCTTTTGCCGCAGATGAGTGGACAAAGCCTCCCAACTGTCGGGAGCAAAGCCGAGGCGGAAAGTCTTGCGTCGTCTCTTCCGTAATGCCGCGTTCCTTCAAGATAATGACGAACCGGGTGGCCGCCTTTACTCTGCTAATTGATCCTGCCACCAGACGAGCGCCCACTGATTGAGTTCCGATCACCTGATCGCTGTCGCGCTTGCGTGCGTCAAAAGCGATCGTCGTCAATCATTTTGGGCAGCGGTACGCCGGCTTTCTCAGCGACGATCTTGATGGCTTCAGGAAACGTCACCCGCTCGATCTCCATGATGAAGTAGCAAAGACCCGTACGCCCTTTGCTGACAGCCAAAGCAGAAGAACATCTCCTTAGCCAGGATTGACGTTGAATGAAGGCTTGGTCTCTTTGTGAAACGGGACAGGGCGCGCGCCAGTTTTGCGCCGGCTTTCTTCAAAGGCACATAGTCCCGCACCACGCGCACGATGTCCGCCTGGCGGTTGAGATCTTCGATGAAGGTTTGGGGAAAACCGCATTATCAATTATTGAATTCGGCGATGACCTCGATCCGGCCAATGATGTTGCTGCTGAATTCTCGAGTTCTGCGGCGGGAATCAATACTCCTGATGTGCGGCACCGCCGACCGTCCGCGGCTCGTATCGATCGAGAAACGATTTTCTCACCCGAAAACGCATTACATAACCGCATCTCGGGTCGTTATATTTCGCATTCAATCGCGCGCTATCTGGATGGCGTATTCCTCATGAATGGCCGGATAGAAAATCGGTTGCCCGGCAGCCGGGGCGGGAATTTCTTATCACCGCTCAAATGAATTAGATCAAGTTCCTGCTTGCCGACCGGCCGATACAAAACAACAATTTCTTCAGTCGCGCTCACTGTCTTAATTCAACGAGAGTAGCACCGCTGCCGCCCTGATCTTGCGGGGCTGCCGTAAATCGACTCGACGTGCGGATGGTCTGGCGAGTAATTCCCGCAAACAGCTCTGCGCAGCGCGCCCGTGCCGTGGCCGTGGATTATGCGGACTTCGCTCTGGCCGTTCAAGAAGCTTCGTCGAGAAATTTGTCGGACGAGATCGGCGGCGGCTTCGTCCGTGGTCTTGCCGATAGAGATTAAGCTCCTGGTGGCGCTCGGGAATCTGGAATCTGGTTCTTTGAATGGTAAGGTGCAGCTCGGTGGCCGCGGAACGTCTGCGCGATTTGCTCGCAAGTGACCCCCCTCGCGGTCGGGCTACTGCCCCTGTCTACTCGTGGCACGCGCATCCTGCGCGTGAGTCACGAAGCGAGACGCCCGTGCCACCGATCAATTCGAGATTCGAGCTTCTCACGCATATGCAATGGCCGACCCGCAACTCCGCTTCATTGCCTTTGATGCGATCGATGATGCCGGTAGACCCCAACGTCGTCAGTCTTACTCGATCGCCAACCTGAAGATCTCGCAGCTCAATGCCGGGAGCGCGGACGTCCCGTCCGCCATCTTCCACCAGATCGATATTCTTGCTCAGGGCTTTGTTGGTGACGCACGTCGCTGACAACTTGTCCATCGCGCACAACTTTCACCCCGCGCAGCTGCCAGGGGCAAGCCCCCTTCCCGACCTCGAGGTTTGGTAAGGTGCGCGGGTGTTTGCGATCGCGCGGCCTGGGACATCGCCTGCGCGGCGAGTTGCGCTTCACGTTTCCAGCTCGGTTGCGCGCTTCTCGGCCTCGCGCTCAAGCTTCGACGCGGGCCACGCGGTCTTGAATCTTCGAGAGCAGGTCACGCGTTTGCTTCTCAAATTCGGAAATCGAGCGCTTGAATGCCGCCTCAAATTCGGCCTGGCGTTCCCGCTCCTGCTTTTGAAACTGAAGATCGAGCGCGGCAAAATTTTTCCGCCGTCGCGGCGCGCTCTTCTTCCAGCGCCTGCCGTTGCGCCTCAGCCTCTTCGGCCTCGGTGCTTGATCCGGCGCAGATAGCGAACGGCCTCAAGCGACGACTGCTTGACCTGAGTGGCAGCGTTTTCAATTAGCCGTGTCTGGAATTCCAAACCGGCGCGCGATTTCCAGGCCTGAGGATGAACCAGCCAGACCGACCAACAGCCGATAAGTTGGCCGCAGAGTCTTTTCGTCAAATTCGACGCTGGCATTAAGGACGCCGGGCTCATTCGCGGCGTACATCTTCAAACCTGAGTAGTGGGTCGTCGCCATCACCACCGCGCCCCGTTGTTTGAAATGATCTACGACCGCGACGCCGAGCGCTGAACCTTCTTCGGGATCTGTGCCGGTGCCCACTTCATCCAGCAGCACTAGCGAAGATGCGGACGGGACGTCCGCGCTCCCAGCTACAGAGGTCAATCATCCTGGCGATGTTCGCCACATGCGAAGTGAACGTTGAGAGGTTGGCGGCCAGGGATTGATGATCGCCGATGTCGGCCAGGATCGATTGATAGAAGGGACCCTCGCCGATTTTGCGGGCACCGGCAAGCCTGATAGTGCCATCAGCGATAGCAGGCCCGCGGTTTTTAAGACGACCGTTTTCCCGCCGGCATTCGCGCCGGAGATCACCATTACTGGATGGTCGCTATCGAGTGTGAATGAAACCGGCACGACCGCGCCGCCGGTTGCGCGAAGGGATGCTTCGAGCAGTGGGTGGCGGGCGTCGACGAACTCGAGAGTGACGGGGCCCGGAGCGGTAGCGACGGGGCCCAGTGTTTCGCCGGCGTCACCTGGCCCGGTCGCTATCAGCTCCCGGTTCTGACACGGACACAACCGGCACGACGCAATCGAATGATTCCGCAAACACAGCCTTCGTATTTACCAAATCGATTTGTGTTATTGCCTCGGCGGCGAGCTCAATGGCCGGCAGTTCACGCCGCAGGTGCTCAGACAAGGCGAACAGAATTTCGGCTTATCTCGCGCTGCTCGGCTTCGCGCAGGTTCTGCAATTGCGTTGTTGGCTTCGATGGTCTCGAGCGGCTCGATGAAGACGGTGGCGCCTGATGACGAAGCGCCATGCGCAACGCCTTTGATGCGCGTCTGATGATCGGACCTCACCGGAATTACGAAGCGATCGTTGCGCACCGTCACCAACTCTTCCTGGATCGCTTCGCTCGACCGGCTGCATGAGGTTTTCCAATGAGCGCGTTATGCGCGAACGAGCATTGGCGAGATCGCGGCGAATTGATGCCAGCTGCGGACTGGCCCGGTCATCCAACTCGCCGCTGGGCAGAATTTTCCGGGTGATGTTGGCCGCAAGTTTTTCCAATTCCGGCGGCAACGGCCCAACGATCTCAAAAGCTTCGGCGTTGATTCGCGTTCCGGCAAAATCGCCGCGCGAGCGCATCCAGCGCCCGAGCACAAATCCGGGCAAGGTCGAGCAGCGCCGTGGGTTCGAGCGCAGTTCCTTCGATGCGCAAACGTGAGATCGATTCGAGGTATCAACCACTCCGTCGAATGAAATGCGTGTGCCGCGGGTGCGCAAATAGATCATTTCGGCGAGCCGTTTGAGACTTTGCAGCAACTGCGCAAAATCGCTGACGGGTTCGATAGTGTCGATCAAGGCGCGCGCGGACTCTGTCTGTGCGTTCCGCCGCAACAGCGCGCGCGCAAAGATGGGAACTCAAGGATGTCGAACGCCTGGTGGTTCATGCTGCGATAAATCTTATCACTCGCGCGCGGACAAAGGTGATGGTCAGTGCCTTAAGTCACGGGTGTCCAGAGTACCAACTTTAGTTGGGCCCTTCGAGGTGGCACGCAGAAGGCCCGACTAAAGTCGGTACTCTAACACCGGTCATAGACGAGACTGCGGCGTGACGGGGCGCACAGCATCTATCGGTGCCGCAATCTATTATTCGGCGGGCCGGTACTGGTTCAGTTTGAAACCTTCTCATTCACGCCGCCGCTTCAGCGCGGCGTCTCCGTGTTAGCTTAGAGACTGGAAACCGTTTAAACGGTTTCCGGTTTTGTTTGCGTGTCGCGACACCGGGCTAAAGCCACGGTGTGACTAAGAAGAACGATCAAACTGAATAGTACCGGCGAGCTTGCCATCTTTGCCCGATCGGAGGTTTTGACTTATATTCGTGAACTTCTCAAATCAACAGAAAGGCAATAATCAAATGCCAACCGTTCCTATCACCGTCGCGCACGGCGACGGCATCGGGCCCGAAATCATGGAGGCCACGCTGCAAATCCTCAAAGAAGGAGGAGCGAAGCTGGCCATCGAGAGATTGATATCGGTGAGAAAGTCTATCTGGCCGGCAACACTTCAGGAATCGAACCGAGCTCGTGGGATTCGTTGCGCAACACCAAGGTCTTTCTTAAGGCGCCGATCACCACCCCGCAGGGTGGCGGCTACAAAAGTCTGAACGTGACCGTGCGCAAGACCCTCGGCCTCTACGCGAATGTGCGCCCGTGCGTTTCCTATCACCCGTTCATCGAGACCAAGCATCCGGGCATGGACGTCGTGATCGTGCGCGAAAACGAAGAAGACTTGTACGCCGGCATCGAGTACCGCCAAACCGATCAGGTCATGCAGTGTTTGAAGATCATCTCACGGCCGGGCTCGAGAAGATTTGTCGTTACGCATTTGAATACGCCCGCCGTCATAATCGCAAAAAGGTCACCTGCTTCACCAAAGACAACATCATGAAGCTGACCGACGGTCTGTTCCATAGAGTCTTTGACCGAGATTGCCGCTGAATATCCGGACATTGAGAACGAACATTGGATTGTTGATATTGGGGCCGCCAAGATGGCCGACACGCCGAACGCCTTTGACGTAATCGTGATGCCAAATCTGTACGGCGACATCCTGTCAGATGTCGCGGCCCAAATTGCCGGCTCAGTCGGACTGGCCGGTTCGGCAAACATTGGCGAGAACGTCGCGATGTTCGAAGCGATCCACGGCTCGGCGCCGCGTCGTGCCGGACAGAACCTGGCAAACCCGTCGGGATTGCTGCTGGGAGCAGTCATGATGCTGGTTCACATTGGCCAGACGGGAGTGGCGGAACGCGTGCACAACGCCTGGCTGCGCACGATCGAAGACGGCGTTCACACCTACGACATTTTTGATGAGGGCGTCAGCAAACAAAGGTCGGCACCAGGGAATTTGCACGCGCGGTGGTCGAGCGCCTGGGTAAGCGGCCGCAGACGCTGAAAGCCGTGGCTTACAAACAGGGAAGACAGCGCGGCCGAAGTTTACGGCGAAACGATCGTTATGGAACGCTCGGACACCAAGAAGGAGCTGGTCGGCGTGGACGTGTTTCTCGATTGGTTGAAAGGTTCGCCCGATGATTTGGGAAACGCCCTGACGAAGGTGGCACCCGAAGGTTTGCAACTGGTGATGGTCAGCAATCGCGGCGTCAAGGTTTGGCCAGGCGGACAGTCTGAAACTTTCTGTTCGGACCAATGGCGCTGCCGCTTCATGGCGAGTAACAAGGGTGATGTCATTGGTCACAAACAGATCGTGAATTTGCTGGCCAGCGTCGACAACGCCGGATTTGATTTCATCAAGACCGAGAATCTATGCAACTTCGACGGGCAGCGTGGCTACTCGCTCGATCAGGGAGAGTGACGAAACCACTGACATCCAGCTTGCCTCCGTCACTGCAATCAACTTAACTATGGCTAAGAAAAAATCATCAGGCAATCCGCAATCACTCGTCGCTGTTCTCATGGGCAGCAAATCCGATTGGGACACGATGCGTGCCGCCGCTGACACCCTGGCAAATTTCGGGGTCGCGCACGAAGCGCATGTCATGTCGGCCCACCGCACACCGGGCCTGGCCAGCGACTTCGCGGCCAAGGCGGACGCGCGCGGTATCGAAGTCATCATTGCCGCCGCTGGTGGCGCGCGCGCATTTAGCGGGAGTCATCGCGGCGCACACAACGTTGCCGGTCCTGGGCGTGCCGATGACGAGTGCCCTCAACGGGCTCGATTCGCTGCTTTCAACGGTGCAGATGCCGGGCGGGATTCCGGTGGGAACGTTGGCAATCGGCAAGGCTGGCGCCACGAACGCCGCGCTGTTGGCAATTGCCATCCTCGCCAACAGTCGTCCTGAATTGAAAAAGAAATTGCGTGAGTTTCGCGCGGAACAGGAAAGGAAGATCCGCGCCACGACATTGGATTGATCCGCTCCGGCTTGCTCATTTCTCGTAGGATCGAGTGCCAGATGCTGGGATCGCGGACGTCCTCGTCCGCTCTGAGCGTAATTCGTCTTTCGCCTTGATTCTAAGAGCTTTGCCGCAGAATGGAAGCGGACGAGGACGTCCGCGATCCCAGCATCAAGCCGCCCGTTTCAGACGATGACTAACTTTGGGGCAAAGCTCCGCTGCTCCATTTACGGCTTAAACGTTTTTCGCTTTTCTTCTTCTTCCCGTTTTGCTTTTTCAGTGACGTCGTTCTGCCGCTTGGACAGGGCATTCCAGGCGGCCACATCCTGAAGAATCAGCTCCGGGCCCGCATGTATTTCGGTGGGATCTCCGATCATATTCGCCGAGATCACAAATCCTTCGCAACGCAACTCTTTCTCCTGCCCAGTGTCAGACTCCGCCGGCGTCCGCCAATCATTCGGCAGCTTCAGAGTCGTCGAGATCGTCTCGACAATTTGATCAACTGAATCCCACTTGACATCGTCGTTGTAAGAGATTTGCAGATAAGACAATCGACCATCGATAAATCGCATCTGGATTTTGCGGGTGCCTTGCAGCGCTGGAAATTTTGAACTGGCGAGGACAAACGCGCTGCCATCGTTCGGACCTGCGAGCAGGTCAGGCTGGACACCCTTGTCTCGCGGCCCGGTCTTTATCAGCGCACTCCGGTTCAATGATCGACAGGCGCAGCCGGGCCAGGCCGAACTTGTCCGGTTTTTCCACCGTCACTCCGGGCAGCTGACAGCACCGCAGCTTGCGTCATGCTCAGCCGAAAACCTCGCAGCTCAGGAGACTGGTCCAGGCCGAGCCCGCACTTCGGCTTTGGGTTATCAACCTTTTTCTGGGCAAATACTTGCGCGCACAAAATTAATAGCAGGAGGGCAAATAGAATTCCTTTTTCATAAGATTTAGTTAATACGGCTTTAGATCCAGATTCAAACTAACTGAGTGTCGCGGGTGAGCAGGGCAGCGCCTATCGCCACGGCATCAGCGCCGGAGTTCGCCGGCGACAATTTGCGTGGCCTCAAAGCACTGTGGCAGAGAACGTTTACCGGCTTCAGTAATGATCGGCTTCAGCAGTAAATCGCCGGCCTCTATGATCGCTCCGCCCAGAACGATTCGTTCGATGCTCAAAAGATTAATCATAGTGGCCACCGCGGTGCCGATAGCACGGCCGGTGCGTTCCAGCATCATCACCGAGAAATCGTCGCCGTTAGTTGCCTCCAGCGCCATGTCGGCGGCGGTGAAGCTGTCTTGCATTGCCAGACGAGACAATGATGAGGTGTTGTCACGATTCAGGCGTTCGCGCGCGCGCCGCACAATGTTGGGACCAGAGGCTATGGTCTCGAGGCAGCCGGTATTGCCACAGACACATTCGGCGCCTTCGTTGTCGATGGTGATGTGGCCAATCTCTCCCGCGCAGCCGGACGCGCCGGTCCAAAGCTTTCCGTCAAGAATGATGGCGCCGCCGATCGCATCGCCGATGCCAATATAAAAGATGTCACGCGCCCCGCGGCCGGCCCCGGCTTTATATTCCGCATAAGCGGCGGCGTTCGCGTCGTTCTCCAATTCAAATCGCAACCCGGTGGCTTTCAGCAAATCAGAATGAATATGCTCGCGGGCGGTAAATGGCAGATTGGTCGAGACCAGCACTCGATCTGTTTCGCGATTCACCAGGCCGGGAATTGCCGCACCGACCGCTTTGATCTCACCGGATTTCTGAAGCTCGCGGGTGACGTCGCTGATCGCGGTGATCAATTCATCGGGTTCGTAAGCAGTTTCGCAGCGATCGAGTACGCTTCCGTCCGGCGCGATCAATACGCCACGCAATGTCTTCATGGCGACTTCGATTCCGGCAAAGTTCTGCTGAGATTTTCAGGCATGCGCGAGAACCCTTCGCACGAGGTTCATTTGTTCGGGCAGGAATTTCGTGGCCATATTATGCGAGGGTCAAGGGGCTGTCAAACTGTCCCTTCTGCGTGTAGAATGCCCCGCACAAGTATGACTGAATCCACGGAACCAGCCGGCGCGCCCGGTTTACAAGTAAGACGCATACTGCTGCCGACAGACTTCAGCGGCTGCGCCAATTACGCTCTGCCCTATGCCGCAGCGATTGCGCGCGCCGTGGATGCCACAGTTATTTGCGTCAACGTGGTCGAGCCGATTGTGCCCGCGGTGGGCTATACGGGGATGGCGGAAGCCATGCCGATCGCCGAGATGAGCGAGCAGATGGAAGAGTCGGCGGAACGCGAACTGCCGGATGTAATGAGCTGTGAAGAGCTGCGCGGCCTGAAAGTAGAAGAGGTTATCGGCCACGGTGACGCGGCGGCTGAAATCGTTCGCGTGGCCGACGAGCAAGGCGCTGATTTGATTGTGATTTCATCCCACGGACGCACCGGCCTGGGTCGCATCATCTTTGGTTCAACCGCAGAGGCCGTTGTGCGTCACGCCCGCTGCCCGGTGCTGGTAGTCAAACCGCCGGACGAAGACGAGGAGGAACAGTAAGCAGAACAGTAAGCGGTGAGCAGTAAGCAGTGAACAGTAAGAAGGAATGCTTAAGCTATCGCTGCTGCTGATTTGTTACGCGCCTCCCCGCTTTACTGCTCACTGCTCACCGCCTACTGCTCACTAATTCATGACCAGCCTCCAATTCCTGTCTTACCTGATCGAATTCTATGGGATGTATGGCGTCTTCGTGTTGGTGATGCTCGAAGGTGACCTCACCCTCTTGTTAGCGGGGGTGTTGGCCCACAGTGGCTTCTTTGATGACGGACCCTTAAAGGGATATGGATTTGCGAAGGTCGTGTTCTGGGGAACGGTCGCCGGGTTCACCAGCGACAATCTGGCTTACGCGGCGGGACGAATTTTCAGCGGGACGGTACGCAATTTTCGCTTCTATCGCCACGCGCAACCTCGTCTCGAGCGCATGACGAACCGCTTCGGGACGCCTCTCGATTTTCGCTTCAAAATACGTTTATGGCTTGCGCTGGGCATCGTGCACTTTTTATGGCGTCGCGCGCATGCGTTATCTGCGGCTTCGTGCCACTGTCGCTCGGCAGTTGTTTCGTTTGGGTTTTTATGCTGAGCGGCGTCGGATATTTTTTCTCGAGCGCCGTTATGGGGTTAATCGGCGACTTCCGTCACGTCGGCAAAATCCTGCTGGGCATTCTGATCGGAGGCGTCGTGATCGTTTACCTCGTAAAGCGTCGTTGGGTTTCAAAACGCGTGGAAGAGATCAAGCCCGAGCGTCTCCAACAGATCGAACACGCGGCCATTGAAAGTGTGAAAGATTTCAAGGATGAGATCAAAGAGAAGATTCATTTGAAATAGAAAGCGAGAGCTTAGGGCTTAGTGCTTAGGGGCCAGCCGCTTGGGGGTTTCTAAGCACTAAGCTCTAATAACTAAGCCCTGAAAGACATGATCATAGAATCCTCGGCCCCAACCCGCGCCGACTTAGCTGGCGGCACGATCGATATCTGGCCGCTTTATCTTTTTCATACCGGCGCATCGACCGTGAACTTCTGCCCTTTCGTTACGGGCGCGCGTGCAAATCGAAACGCGTGAAGACGATCGCATCATTTTGGAATCGCGCGACCGCGGGGCGCGCGTCGAAACCACAATTGAGCGCATCGATGAGCTGGCCAACGACGAACGCCTCGAGCTGGTTTCGAAGATGGTCCATTTCTTTCGTCCTCAGACCGGTTTTCATTTGGTGGCGAACAGCGAAGCACCGGCAGGCGCCGGTATTTCAGGATCTTCGGCGCTGGCGATTGCCTTGATTGGCGGACTGAATCGTCTGGTGGGCGATCGCTATGACGAAGATGGCTTTATTGGCCTCGCCGCCAACATCGAAACGACGGTCATCAAGGTGCCCGCCGGCATACAGGATTACTACCCGGCTCTTTACGGCTCGGCTTCCTGTATTCACCTGCGACCTGATGGGGTGGAACGTGAGCGACTCGCGGTTGATATGGACGAAATCGATCGACGGTTCGTGATTTGTTATACGGGCGAGCCGCGACTCTCGGGCATAAACAACTGGGAGATGTTCAAGCGGCACATCGACGGCAACGCGGAAGTTTTTGAAATCTTTCGAACGCATACGCGACGCGGCTGAACAGATGCGCGACGCTTTGTTGGCGAACGACTGGAGCGCGGTAGGCGAAATCATGCGCGCTGCTTATCCAAATCGGAAACGCCTGGCGCCGAACATCACTACCCCACATATGGACGTGATCGTCGAAAAGGCGCTGGCGAATGGAGCCGAAGGCGCCAAGGTTTGCGGCGCGGGCGGTGGCGGTTGCATCGCGTTTCTCTGCGCGGAAGGGCGGAAGGAAGATGTCGCCCGAGCCCTGGCGGCAGAAGGTGGCGAGATTCTGAATTGGAAAGTGTCTCGTGAAGGATTGCTAGTGTCAGAAGCCCGACCGTAAGGGAGGGCGATCATCTGATATTTGAGATTTGAGATTTGGTATTTGAGATTTGGTATTTGAGATTTGGTATTTGTCATCTTCAATGCCACCTCGCCCCGCAACGCGATCTCACTAAATGACAAATCAAAAATATCAAATCTCAAATGTCAAATGATCAGATTCATCTGTGGGTCTCCATCATCGTTGCTGCCCTCCCTGACAGTCGGGGCTTCCGGCCTAAACCTCAATCCAGGGCGTCGGCTCTTTTGCAAATGACAGAGTGACTTCGGTCGTCATAGGAAACAGCGGAGCCCGTTCGCGCAAAGCCGTTTCAGCCGTAATCTTGGCGAGATAAGGATTGTTAGCGCGCTGTGAGAGATGCGCGAGCACGAGGTGTTGCGCTTGTCCATCAAACCCATCGACTAACCATTCCGCGATATCTTCATTCGACAGATGGCCCAGACGCGAAAGAATACGCTGCTTTAATTCCCACGGATAATTTTCCGACCGTCTTGAGCATATCTCGACTGTGATTTGATTCGATCACAACCGCCGCACAGCCGCGCAATCGCTCGGTAATCAGCGTTGTCACATGACCAAAATCGAGCAGCGTTGCGACCTTCGTGCCCTCATGTGTCGCCGTGAAACCAAAGTTGTCGACCGCATCGTGCGGCACGGTGAACGGATGAAACTCGATCTTGCCGATTTGAAAATCGCGGCCTGAATCGATCTCAACGGTGCGATCTCGCAGGGCGTCGGCGCGCTTGCGTGGTTCTTCGTTCGCGACGTTGCGGCGCTCAAGGATGTAAGCATCACGCGTTTTGGCAGAAATGAATACGGGGCAATCAAGGTCGCGGATCAGAACGCGCAGGCCGCCGCAATGATCGCCGTGTTCGTGCGTAATCAGGATTCCATCGAGCGAGTTGGCATCTTCGCCGAGCATTGCCATGCGCCGGACAATCTCGCGCGCGCTCATTCCTGCATCGACCAGCACGCGCGTGCCATTGGCGACCAACAACACAGCGTTACCGGATGAGCCACTACCGAGGACTGAAACTTTCATGAATTAATTCCGGAGGGACAAAAACCATTTGATATTTGAGATTTGAGATTTGGTATTTGTCATTTCAACATGCACCTAGTCGCCGACTGTGATCATGTTGCCGCCCACCGCGATCACCTTAAATGACAAATGATAAATCTCAAATATCAAATCTCAAATGTTTTCTTAGATCTCCAACCGCGCTCGATCCACTGCAAACCCGTTCAGGTTTCCCAGCGCCCCGACGCGACAAGGCCGCAGTGGTAAAACACGACTGCGCGACTCGCTGCGCAGCTTCACGGGTTACCGAATTAATTGATTGAATAATCTCGTCGGGAGTGATGCGTCGTCCGTGGATGATCTCTTGTCTCGCCAATGCACCGACGCAGTGCGCTCGACGACTCGAGACTCAGCAGGACAGACGAAATTGCTTGTTGTTTCGCGAGTTCCAATTCGACTTCGCTTACAGGTTCGCGCACTGCTTGTCGCAGTTCATTCAAAGCGAGATCGAAAACCTGGATCCATCTGCCGCCGGCGAGGTTCCCGGCGTAGATGGTGAACATCCCAACGTCCCGAAAGGTGATGCCGCCCGCTCCGATTGAATAAGCGAGACCGCGCTCCTCGCGAATGGACTGCCACAACCTACTTGAAGTGCCGCCGCCGATAATTGTTCCCAACATGCTGGCCGCGTAGCGATCCTCCGCGATTGCCGACGGCCACGGCGCGGCGATGAGGAGATGAGCCTGCTCCAGCTCGCTCTTGCGCTCGATCAAGATTGGCGCGGCAACTTCCAGGCAGGAGATGAATTCCAGTCACTGTTTCGATCTTCGATTTGCGCGCCGAACGTCTGCATTATGAGTTCCAGCAGTTCGTCATGGCGGACGTTGCCGGCCGCTGCGATAACCAGATTACGGGGAACGAAACTTCGCGCGTGAAACTCGGCAGTGATCGTGCCGATCGAACGACGACACTGTTTTTCGGTGCCTTCGATGGGCCGTCCCAGCGAATGATCCGGAAAATAAGCGGCGTGGAAGAGTTCGGTGAGCAGCTCGTCCGGCGTGTCTTCGATCATCTTCATTTCTTCGATGATCACCTTCTGCTCCTTCACCAGATCATCTTCGTCGAAGCGCGGGTTGAGCAACATGTCAGAGAGCAAATCAAACGCGCGCGGCATTTCTGTGTCGACGACTTTCGCGGCAAAACCGGTCATTTCGTGGGAAGTGTAAGCGTCGAACTGGCCCCCGAGACGATCTGATTCAGTCGCGATATCGTGGGCCGAACGGCCAGCAGTGCCCTTGAATAACGCATGTTCGATGAAGTGGCAGATGCCGTTCTGGGCGCTGGTCTCGTGTCGCGAGCCCGCGCCGCAACCAGAATGCCAAGACTCACCGAGCGCAGTTCCGGCATGTGCTCGGTCAGAACTGTCAGACCATTCGGGAGGCGGGTCATTTGCGCGTTGTCTATCATTGATTTACTTGAAAAACTCTGCTGGTCGGCGGCAGGAAGTCATCGTAGCACGCGTGCCATAGGCCCGCAAAATCGCGCTGAGAACGCCCATGTTTATGCTTGACATTGTTGCAGGCCGTGGCTGAAAATTACGGCATTCAAACGGGTGACGGTCTCCCTTCGCCCAGGGTGGTGGTCGGAAGGACGCTGACATTTTCCGCCCCGAGGCATCTGAAAGAAGCAAATTAGGAATCGAAGACATTACCAACAGGCGAGTTTGCTTTTATCTCCAGCCACGCGAACCATCGGCGAGGTTCGACAGGAGGTCCGGCCGCGATGAAAATTCTTTCGAGACTCTGCGCTTTCGCGATTGCTCGTTGCCGCTGTGTCGGCGGCGAACGCGGTTCCGCCAAACGGTAAAGGTCGCGCGGACTGGCGACGATTACCGGAACGGTGCGCGACAACAAAGGTGCGCTGCTCGCCGGCGCGCTGGTCCAGTTGATTCGCGAAGGCGCCAGGCAGATCAAGCAGACCTACACCGCCGCCGATGGTAGTTTCAGCGCGAAGATTCCGGCGGCCGGTATTCACTGAAAGCCGTCGCTGCGTGGTTTCAGTGAAGTGCTTTTGAATCAGTCCAGGTTAATCCCTCAGCCGAAATTGCGTATCGCTTCAATCTGGAACCCGCCAACTCGCCGCGCACCCTGGTCAACCAGCGCAACGACAAAGACAACGTGAAGTGGACCTTGCGTTCGACTCAGAATCGCAAGTCGATCTTCCAGGCGAATCCCGGCCAGGACGCTACGGTCGCAGCGGTTGAAGACGCGGACGAAACCAAGGTCGCCAGAAGAGAATCAGGGCAACATTGATGAACGCGGGCGGGTACGCCTGCAGGGAGTAGCCGAACAGTACTTTGCGAGCTCATCGAATCCATTCACGCCGAGTTACGAAGGGGTAAATTTTGCGTTGGCGCTGCCGGCGTCAGAGACGATCGATCTAATCTTTGCTGGTCAGATGGGAATTGGCGTTGGCAGCCGCAACGGTTTGAGACAACCGCGCGGGTGCGTTTAAGCGATCGCCATAAATTGAATCTGAAATGGTGGCGGCGCGCGGATATTCTCGATCGATGACCGCGCCGCGGAGCGTCGTTCGCTCGGGCCAAATGTCGGTGCGTGCGGTAGACGAATGGCTGGTACGTGACGGCGTGTCGTCGTCGTAGTGGGACTTGATTACTCGCGCTTCACCAACGCCGGAGGCGATTCAGCAATCACTCCGCGTTTCGAGTTCAGTTCGACGCCAATGCGCGGGACTCGGTGCGGGCGTCGTACGCCCCTGGAGGCGACGAAACCACTATCCAGAGCGCCGCGTCATTTGAAGACGCGGAGGTGTTCTTCCGCCAGCCGCGATCGCAGGCAGTCGCCTTCGTGGGCGGACGCGCAGTCATGGGCCAGAGCCGGCGGCTCGGAGTTTGGAGTGCAGCGCGTCCTGGATAACCGTTCGAATGTCGATGCGGCAGCTTTTCTCGATATGCGACCAGTGGTCGCGGGCGTCGGTTTAATGGCGATGCCGCTTTCAGCTTTCTCAGGCGATGCCGCGTTGCCGCTTATGAACGTCGCAAATCAAAACGGATCGGCCTGCGGCATGCGCGTCGTTTATTCCCGAAGACTAAATGATGTCTGGAGTGCGTCCGCCGGTTATTCGCTCTGGTCGCGGGCAGAAACTGTCGGGAACTCGCCTTCGGCGATCCAACCGATCTCTTCAGCAATGGGTTCTTCCAAACGGCCGCATTCCAGGTAGCCGGTGATTGGTCCAGTGGTACTCACGTGCAGACGGTATTTCGCTTCTCGCCACAAGCGACAGTGTTTGCGATCGATCCTTTTGCCGGACGGCTCGCCGTCTACGATCCCTCTTTGAGCGTGCAGATAACGCAGGACCTCCCGACGTTTGGTTTGCCGGATGCGTGCGCAAGCCGTGATCGACGCTCGTAATCTTTTGATTTTCAAACCAGAACCATGAACGGTGGAGACTCTCCTGGAAGTCGGGTCGCCTGGACGGACCGTTCGCGGTGGAATCCTGGTTCGGTTCTAAAGCAAGGAAGGCGGCACACTCCTCTAAGCCTCCGGTGTTGCCGCCCTGCAATCGCTTTTCCAAATTCTCGGACGAGTACGAAAACATGGACGTTCTCACCGACGCGACTCGACCGCTCGCAGTCAGAAACGGCCACAAAATCAATAAGCTGGGCCAATCAGCGCAAAGATTTGAGGGCCGCATAGTTGGAACATCGGTTGCTTAAATTTACTTGACCTTAGTGTGTAATCCGGTTTGCGGCAACTCTGCCTCACGGGATGATTAGTCGATGAAGGGTTCGGTACTGACAACCAGAACATGGCTGCTGCTGGCCACGGCGGCGCTTTTGGTTGTTGCCGGAGCCATCAACTTTTGGCAAAGGCGCCCACACGCAAGGACCGGCCACCGACGGCGTCACCTGGGTCGATAATTCACACGGCATTATCGCGAAAGCAATCGAGGCGGGTTCGGCGGCCATCCGGAGCCCGGATGAATCCAGGCGATCGTCTGCTGGCGGTCAGCATGACGGAGCAGAAGTAGCGAAGACGTCACGGCGCGGTCCGAAATGCGAAGAGGTTTCCGGCGCTGAGAAAGTGCGAGATGTATCTGGACCAGGCGCGCGTCGGCGGACAAATTCACTACCTGATTGAGCGCCCGTCATTTCCTCCGGAAACCCGTTATTACTACGCAGACCTCCGACAATCTGAGCGCCGTCAATAGTCTGACCGTGCGCGATCTGTATATCAATCTCATCGGGCTCGTCTATCTGTTTATCGGACTATTTGTAATCTTTCGTCAGGGCGGACGCGCACCTTTTGTCCTGCACTTTGCCGGTCTTTGCTTCGTGGCCTTTGTGTTTCACCTCTATACCCGCTGGGCACGTACAGAGATCTCGATTTAGCAATTGCCTTTCTCGACAGCGCCGCGTTCATATTGTTCCCGCCGCTGCTTTTGCATTTCAGCGCCATCTACCCGGTTAGTTATCACCTGTTTGAAGGTCGACGCTGGCGGGCCGCGGGACTGTATGTGCCCGCCTTCGTCTTATTGGGATTCGCCACGGCGATTTTCCTGCACGACGAATTGATCAAAGTGGTCCCGCATCGGTTGCTGGATTACTCGCCAAACCTCGTCGCCAGGTTCTACAAGGCTTCATTTACTCAGTTCGTCGCGGTGCTCGTCGCCAGCACAGTGTTGCTGGTGCGCCGATTTGTTATCAGCAAGAACACCGTCGCCCGCCAGCAATTGAAATGGGTCGTGTGGGAACCGTGCTGGCGGCGACGCCCATTCACGGCCTTGTACGGGCTGGGTTACATCTTTGGTGAGACTGCCGGGCCGCTCACCGACGTGGCTATTCTGCCGCTGGTGCTTGATTCCGCTGTCACTCGGCTACTCGGTTGTTCGTTACCGCTTGATGGACGTTGAGCTGGTCGTGCGCCGCGTCGCGGTGTACGCGCTGACGACTCTGGCGATTGCCCTGGCGATTGGCTCGATCGTTTATTTTGCCGGCCTCTATGCGTTGAGCGGTCAGGTGACCACGGGCGAGATCACCCTGCGTCTGATTTTGTCGGTGACCGCGATGGCCTGCATCGTAATGATTGCCGCGCCCGTAAAGAATTTCCTGCAACAGAGTGTCGATCGGATCTTCTACGGCCGTCGTTACGACCTCAGGCACAGTCTCCTGGATTTCGGTCGCACCATCTCGGCCACCACCGCGCTGGAACCTTTACTCGATTCGCTCACCAGACGTTTGCAGGACGTCATGAACGTTGAGCGGCTCGCTATCTTTATCGAAGACGGATTTGCGACGGGCGGATATCGAGTCGCCCGCACCACGGGCTTCTCATCGCCGATCAGCGTGCCTGCCGACTTTCGCGAAATGATTCGCACGCGCTCGGCGGAAACCGGCATCGTGCGCGCCGACGATCTCGAATCGGCCCCGAAGGCGATGGTTTTGTTCGCCGCGTGCTGCCATTATTACGTGCCCTGCGTCGTGCGTGGCCGCCTGGTCGCGGTCATTGGTTTAGGCCGCTCCGCTGATGGCGCCTTGTTGTCTTCTGAGGACGTCGAGATTCTGCGCACCGTTTCCGGCTACATCGCCGTGGCCATCGACAACAGTCTCCTCTATCAGGAGCAAAACCAGAGCGCGCCGCGGAACTCGAACTGCTGAAAGAATTCAACGAGTCGATCGTCGAATCGATCAATGTCGGATTGATGGCGGTCGATCTGGATGGGCGGATCACGCCGCTTGAACTCGGCATTTGAAGAAATCGTCGCCGCTGATCGCGAAGAAGTTATCGGCAAGAACGTGGAAGAACTGTTCGCGCAGGACTTCGCCGACACGCTCCACCAGGTGCCTGGGCGAACCAGGATGGCGGCTGAGTTCAGCACGCGGAATATCTACAAGCTGCACACGGCGACCAGCGCCGGTCGCGCGCTGGTGCTGAACATCGCGATTGCCCCTCTGTGGGCCGATTCGCAGGAGCAGACCGGGCGCGCTGGTGGTGTTCGAGGACGTGACTGAACGGCTGCGGCTCGAAGATCAACTTCAGCAGCGCGAGAAACTTTCATCGATCGGCTTGCTCGCCGCCGGCGTGGCGCACGAGGTCAACACGCCGCTCACCGGCGTTTCGTCCTACACGCAGATGCTGCTGAACATGCTGCCGGAAAACTGATCCGAAGCACGCGCTGCTCGAAAAGGTCCGGCGGCAGGCGGATCGCGCTACCGACATCGTTAACAATCTGCTGAATTTCTCGCGCACCGGCAGCGCCGCCGAATTCAGTTTCGCTTGATATCCACCGGGTGCTCGACGACACGCTGCAATTGCTCGAGCCGCAATTGCGCCGCAGTCAGATCGAGATCGTTCGCGATTACGATGACGAATTGCCCCTGGTGCTTGGCAACTCGGTAAAGCTGCAGCAGGTCTTTACCAACTCTGATTCTCAACGCTCGCGATTCAATCGCCAACGGCGATGGCCGGATCACGCTGGCGACGCATAACGGCGAAGAAGGACTCGTTGACTGTTGAAGTAGTGCCGACAATGGTGTCGGGATCGCTCCCGAAGATGTCGCGAAGATTTACGATCCCTTCTTTACCACCAAAGGCGTGGGCCGCGGCACCGGTCTGGGCCTGGCGGTAACCTACGGCATCGTGCAGGAACACTCCGGCCACATCAGCGTCAACAGCACTCCGGGCCTGGGCACCACATTTCGCATCACCCTTCCCACGCGCGATCCGCGCACACGCGTCTGCAAGCCGCTGCGCGTCAGTGGCACAGATTTCAATCTGTGGCTTGGATCGTCTCATTCAGATGAAGGTTAATGTGTCGGGTATTCAAAAACTGCAAGACGAACTCTGTCATGTCACAGGCTGAAGTCTGGGCCGCTTGATTATGGCTAGAAAAGGATCAGTACTCGTCGTTGACGACGAAGAAATAATGCGCGATGTGCTCGAGACCTTGCTCTCGGCTGAGGGTTATCGTGTCGATCTCGCGAAGACCGGTGAAGAAGGATTGGACGCTTACACCAAACGCGCCTACGACGTGGTGCTGCTCGATGTGTCAATGCCGGGTATCGGCGGACTGCGCGCGCTCGAAGAGTTTCTGAAGCTGGATCCCGAAGCCGTGGTGGTCATGATCACGGCCTACGCAACTTTCGACACGGCGATCGCCGCCTGGGAGAAAGGGCGCGTTCGGCTGCATTCGCAAGCCGTTTCAAAACGAACACATCAGCGCCACGGTGGCCGCCGGCATTAAAGCGCCGCCGCAAGGAAGAGGAGCGCCGCTCGCTGCGGCAGGCGATGAGCCGCGAAGTCGATCGCGGCGCCATCATCGGACGTTCCGACGTCATGCAGGAAGTGTTTCGCCTCGTCGAACAGGTGGCGCCGGCGCGCTCGACGATCCTGATCACCGGCGAAAGCGGCACCGGCAAAGGAACTGATCGCCAAGGCGATTCACGAAGCCAGCCCGCGAGCCACCGAAACCGTTCGTCACCGTCAACAGCTCGAACATTCCGACTGAACTGCTCGAATCGGAATTGTTCGGCCATACGCGCGGCGCTTTCACCGGCGCGGTCGCCGCGAAGAAAGGTCTGTTTGAAGTTGCCGATGGCGGTTCGATCTTTCTCGATGAGATCGGCGACATTCCGCCTGAGACCCAGGTGCGCCTGTTGCGGGTGATTCAGGAGCGCGAATTCACGCCGCTCGGAGACACCAGCCCGCGGCGGGTGGACGTGCGCATCATCGCGGCGACCAACATCGATCTGAAAGAAGCCGTGCGGCAGGGAATGTTTCGCGAGGATCTTTATTACCGACTGTCGGTGGTGCCGATCGAATTGCCGCCGCTAGCGTGATCGGCGTCAGGACGTCCTGCCACTGGCGCAGCACTTCATCCGCAAATACAACGCAGAAAACGGTCGCCAGGTTTCAGAGCACATCGCGCCGGACGTTTTGTCTCTGCTGGAGAACTATTCCTGGCCGGGCAACGTGCGCGAGCTGGAGAACGCGCATCGAGCGCGCCGTAGTTATTGCGCCGCGAGACGAAATCATCGCGCGAATGCCTGCGCCCGGAAATCGCCGATCCGCAAGCCGCCCGCGCGGTGGTGCGCGAGGGCGCGCGGGCGCGTCATCCGGAATCGACGTCGGGCGCGGAATAAACTTCTATGATGAAGTGCGACGCTTTGAAATCGATCTGATCCGACGCGCCCTCGATCAAACCGGCGGTCATCAGTCGCGCGCGGCCCGCCTGCTGGGAATGAATCCCACCACTCTTAATTCGAAGATCAAAACCTACAATATCAACCTGCGAACGTGACGGTGGCTTCAGATCGCTCCACCAACACAGGATGACTGAAGCCCCACACTAATGGGGCTTCTTCGTTGTTTGGGATTTACGATCCCAGCCGTAAACGGCTGGGCTGAAGAAGACCTACCATCGAAGCGGCCATTTTGCCAGTGGCGGCTTTGAGATCGAGCGTGCGAATTAATCGATGAAGATTGTTGGCATGGATACCGAGCGTCCGGGCCGCTTCCGTATAGTTGCCCTTGGCTGTGGCCAGCGCGTTTAAGACAACGTGCCGCTTGGCATCTTTCACGGCCTCGTCGTAGGTTGCCGGCAAGTGGGCGCCGTCCGGCGCATCGAAGATGCGACGTGGCAGATCTTCTATGCCGATCATCGTCTGCAGATCCCAGCACAATTGCGCGTTCGATGGCATTTTCCAGTTCGCGGATATTGCCCGGCCAACTATATGTTTGGCAGCGCTCGCGCTTCGGGTGTTATTCCGTTCACCGCTCGCTTGCATTCTTTGGCGTACTTCGCCGTGAAGTAACTCGCCAAAGCGGCGATGTCCTCTTTGCGTTCGCGCAGCGTGCGGCAACGTAAGTTTCACTACGTCCAGGCGGTGATACAGGTCTTCGCGAAAGGCCCCCGTTTTGATCATCTCTTCCAGGTTGCGGTTGGTGGCTGCGATGATGCGCACGTCGAGTTCGATTGACCGCGTGCCCCCAGCCGCACGACTTTGTGATCCTGAAGAAATCGCAGCAGGCGCGATTGCATCGTTAAGGGCATCTCTCCGATTTCATCAAGAAAGACCGTCCCGCCGTGCGCCACTTCGAGCTTTCCCTGTTTGCGGCCAACCGCGCCAGTGATAAGCACCTCGTTCGTGACCGAACAACTCGCTTTCCAGCAGCGTGTCAGGCAAGGCGGCACAATTGATCGGCGCAAACGGTTGTGCAGCCGCGGACTGCTTGGTATGTATAGCATGCGCTGCCAGTTCCTTGCCGGTACCGCTTTCACCGCAGATTAGAACTGCGGATTTCGCCGGCGCGACGCGCTGAATGAAGCGATATACTTCCTGTGCCGGCGCACTCGCCGATCATGTTATGTTCGATTGCCAGGGTGGATCGCAGCCGGCTGTTCTCGTCTTCTAACCATTCGATCTGACGCGCGTTTTCCAGCGACACGGCAGCCATGCCGGCAATTCCCGCCAGTAATTGCAGATGTGCTTCATCGAAACGCACGACTGGATCGCTGGTGTCGAGATAGATGGCCCCGAGCAGCTTCTCAACTACGATCAGTGGCACACACATCAACGAAGTGATTTGGTGCCGCCACCAGACTCTCGGCGGTCTTCAATGTTTCACTGGTCTTGATGTCGTTGGTCAGGACGGCCAACCGTTCATGGCATGGCATGCCTGACCACCGTGCGGCTTACATGGACAGGATAGTTCTGATGGTCACGGTGCTTGCCGTAGACCGATGAAAAGCCTTTCGCGCCACGCCCCAACACAATTGCGCCACGATCAGCGGGGATGACTTCGAAGATGGCGTCGAGTATTTCTCTCACCAACTCTTGAGTATGGCGCAGCCGGTTAATTCGTTGAGCGATTCTGAGGACCACGCCCAGATCGCGGGCCATGCGTTCATTGTCGGGTTCCGCAACCACTCGGCTTGTTCAGTTTTGTGAAGCAGCATTTCCGGACGAAGCTGCTTGGCCGATTCCGTCAGCGGGTTGAGTCGTCCCAACGAATCAAGTGGCCGACGTGGTCTCATCACCTTCCTCAGTCAGGAACACAAGTTCGATCTACCCACCCTGAGCTGGTCGGCGTGGGACAGTGTCTGCTCCGTCGTCGGAATACCATTAACAAAAGTGCCGTTATAACTTTCGAGGTCGAATAATTTGAATTCACCGTTCTCGCGCCGAATCACGCAATGACGCCGCGAAACTGATGCGTGATTTAACCAGACGACGCTCGCGGATTCCCGACCGATGGTCGTCTCGTCTACGGACAGAGGAAACGTAGCCCCTTTAGCGTACCGTTGATGCTTACCAGCCTTGATTCATTTAATTAAGTGCTTGTCCCCGTCGGCAATGCCTGCAATATCGTTCGGCGCCGCTATCGCTATTGATAGCATTACTATCATTTGTGATATGAAAAACCAGTCGTCATCTCTTCTTCACTTGGGTCAAAACCTTGGAGAATCTTTCGAAAATCCTAATGCTCTTGCTCGCGCGGTTTGCGGCACGGCAATCGCAAAGACAGGGCTCGTGCACAGTTACATCGTGCATGAAAGAACGAACCAGGGGGTTGTGGTAATCGGCGTGAACTAACCCTCATCGCCGTTTTGAAAATCCTATCCCCACGCCGCCGACAAGGTGAGCTGGCAGCGTCCTATGCTCAGCAGAAGTTCCTTAAGCCAACTCCACCAGGCAGCAACCTGAAGTCCCACCCTTCGGGTTGCTTGTATTTTAGGGCTATTCCTTCCTGAGCCGCTTCGTCCTCTTTATTAATCAAACATGAATAGCGGGTTGTCAGTGTCTTCGACTGCGCGTATTTTTGTCCGCAGGAGTAAAGCTAACTTTGCGACGACGAAAGATTGATGGATGTCCCATAGCCGGCGCGCTGCAATTAATCGGCGACAAGTGGACGATGCTGGTCGTGCGCGATCTTTGTGCCGGGTCCCAAGCGCACCACGGAATTGCTCGAGGATCTGCATCCGATCAGCAGCCGCACGTTGATGGGTCGCTTGCGTGAGATGGAGCAGGACGCGCTGATCCTGCGTAATCAACTACGGGTGGATTGCCGCGGCGGGTAGAATATGAACTGACCGAGAGGCGGCGGCGGCTGATTCCGTTGCTTGATGCTTTGATGAAGACCGGTCAGGCGCTTGATTGCAATGACTGTGAAGATCGCAAAGAAAGCGCGGGCTACTACTGCGATTTTTGTCCCCGCCAACAAACTGCCATTCAATTCATCGATCAGCCTTAGTTGGAGCCTCTGAAACCACCGGTTGAACCCGGAACCAGCGCCCGTACCCTGGCCACGACGGAAAGACGATTCCATCGTCTTGCTGTAAAGTCTAAGAGCGCAATCAACGTCATCGACCTAATGCCTGATCCGATTCCTGCTTCGAACAATTCCATTTGGCCTTATATAACTGCCGCGGTCGTCTCGCTAGTGGGATCCTCGGCGATGCAATTTATCTCACGGTCCAGGATCTAACTGGCCAAAACCTGCGCTGCACTATCATTACGGGCTGCGCCGAAGTTCTGGGAAGCAAGTACTCACACATCGGATCGATTCCGCTGGGCCAGCTTTAGCTGGCGCTGCCGCCTACTTCACTTTTTTTAGCCTGGCGATATTGGTCGTCTTTGGTACCCCTTGCGCGTCCCTTATTGGCGGTCCTGGTTGCGACCATGTTTCTGATGACGCTGTGGCTTACTACTTGCAGGCATTCGTGATTCATCATTTCTTGTCAATACTGCCTGCTGTCCGCGGCGGTGGGGTGACGATTTTGACACTAATCGTTGGGCTCGCCTAAAGTCGAGACACAGATGAAATCAACCCTTGAGCGGCCACAGCAATACGTAACTGAACGAAGTAA
>ERZ1370068.2744-contig-1876_pt1 | contig 25913 bp, 30 predicted proteins | sample MGYA00561227_ERZ1370068 | MGnify/ENA primary metagenome ERZ1370068 (study PRJEB38410, sample SAMEA6850437) | metagenome | study: Metagenomic assessment of the ecological functions of the soil: analysis of the soil microbiota associated with the...
GGAGGAGTTTGCCTCGTGGAAAGGTGGACTTATGCCCGGGTGTCCGCGATGCGTATATGGGTGCTATCCTTCAAGTTGGAAAGTTCAGGAGCTGTCAGCCTGAGCTGCTCGCCAGAACTTGTTCTCTACCTCTTCTCGTTTGGAGGAAAGAGCTTTCTCATCTGCTGTACACCTTCAGTCATGAATGATGATGTACCGCGAGCCTATGGACATGATGATCAGACATCAGCGTGCCGCGCGAGACGAAGTCGTGCCTCGTTTCCGGCTGTGCGCCTTTGGCATCGTAGCTGGTTGATGATCTCCTCTTCTGTCGTAGATCCGGCGCCGGCGGGCGGGGTCGGCGTGGCGAAGCGGGCTTCGGCGCCTTCCGCGGTGGCGGGCGCGGTGGTGGCGCCGGTGGCTCGCGCATAGGCGTCGTTGGGCGCAACCACGAGCTTTAGCTGCCGAGGCGATGCTGGCGTGACAGCGCCGTACGCAACGCGGCGCTCGCTGATGGAAACATCGTCTGCTTTTCCAGTGACGTGGTGACAGGCGACATCAGTCCTGCAGGCAGCGATATTTCGTGGTACCGCTTATCAGCCCACCGCTCGCCGAAGCCACCAGACAGCGCACGGATTTGACTTTCGTGGTCGAAGCGAGGCGCTGGCGGAATACCATCACCACGTTGCGTAATGCTACCGTTGGGCGCGACGTGCACTCCACGCGGTGACGACGTCTTTGTCGGTGATCCTTCTGCTGAGCGCCTGGCGGGGAATGTCGGATTCAATGGCGCAAAGCGGCTTGAACTCCTCGCGCATGGGCGAAGCTTCTGCACCGCGCGGCAGCGCGGCGGTCACGGCGGTAGTGGCGCGGCTGACGCGCCGTGATGGTGGGCGCGGTCGTGACCGGGGACTGTGCTGCGATTTCTCGCGGTGGATGACCGGCGCCGGCGCGTCGCGAGCCGGGCGGCGGCGGCGGCGGCGTCCGGCGGCGCTCGATTTCCTCGACGATCTGGTCTCGATCGGCGCCTGAGCACATCGGACGACCTGCCAGGAGCCAAAGTCCATTCGTACCAGCGCCCAGCCGAGCAACGGCAGGTGGAAGATAACCACCATGAAGATGTTGGGCGATTTCGAATTGATTTGCGCTTCCCGCGCCCGCGTAATTCACTAAAACAGACCTCCTTGCTTTCGCGCGAGAGCCATCATCGCGTGGCTCTTGCTCGTTGCACCGGCGCTGACCCGTGGACTGCCGGCACGGGCCGGCTCTAGCGAAATGCCCCGGGTCGGTCAAGAAAAACGTGCGCGGAGTTTAACCATATTTTCGCCAGGCAAGCCCCAAAACCATCTGATGCAGCCGGATCGGCATCGGATGACAGCCGCCATCGTGTCGTTGCCGGGTAATCGGGCCCCGGTGGTCTACGCCGTCATGAGGCTTGCTCCCCATGGCTGTCCAGGCCACCAGGAGCTGTCCGGAAGCCTTCACACGAATTTCGAGTGGATCGTGTTTAGGTCGCCGCCGGTCCATCGTCCTCCTCGATGGCTCAGACTATCGAAGTTCTGCGGCCGTTGTCCCGCCGATGATCGCGACGGCGCCACCCAACCCTGAGAACGCCTGAGCGGACCCCGCACTGGGATCACCTTTGTCGGATATGACGCAATGCCGAGTGGTCCAGATGAGGGCCGCGCGGAACTGCCCATTCGCGAGGTTGTCGTCCTGCTGCAGGCGCGGTGAAGCCGGTCGGATGCTCCGCGCTCTTCGAAACCTGCGCACGCTGGGCGCGGTGGGTATCGCTGCGCGACCTTCATGTCGAATCGGAACGCGCGGCCCTTAACGAAAGAGCGATCTGCTGCCGGTCGATGGTTGCCCTTCAGGTGCGATGTGCGTCGTTCTTCACGCGAAGGGGCGCGCACCTGCGCCTTCAGGTATCAAGGATTGAAAGGTATGGTGGGTCATGCGGAGACGCCCGCGATGCCTGTCGATCCACCCTGAAGGCGGAAGATGAGCCAGCCGATGAGAGAGCCGTGGACGCGACGAAGTGGTGGGCGTCGAGGCGGTAGCGGGGCCAGCTGGTCGCCAGTGTCGAGAGAGCGTCACCCCAGCACCCGCAGCCGATGGCGCCGATGTGGTCGCGCGCATGTGAGCTTGCGCAGGAAGACGTCACGTTAATCTTTGAGGATTTAGCGAGAGCGCGGAGTCATGCGGAGCGAGCCCAGCTATGAATTCCCACAGGCCCATCCCGTGTCGATCCGGCCGCCCGGAAGAGTGGAAGATCGGGCCGATGCACGACCCAGGTCGCTGCACCAGCGGCTCACGACGAGCGCGCCGATGATGGCGCGTCGCGCGGCGCTTGCGCACGAGTCCGTACACGGCGGCGGAACAGCACGCCCCGTCGCGATATCACATCGCGAGGCTAAAGACCGGTGGATAGCTCGTGAAGTCGAGCGGGTTCACTCGTGATGCCGGGTATCGAGCCCGAAGGTCTCGATACCCCGCGAGGCACGAAGATCGGCCATAACGCATCGAGGAGGAACTGCGCGGCGAGATGGTCGCGCCGAGCGAGGACCGGGGTGCACCTTCTTCACGCCATCGCAAGCCCGAAATGTCTGAGGAACATCCGGCGGGTTGTGCCGTACACCGACACCCGCCGCAGGCTGCGTTGGTTGCGCGGCGGAGTGGCACTCACGTTCACCGCGACGGGATTCATGGTGATGTGCGTCGCCGCGCGATCTCGACGTGACGGCGGCAGTCGAGCCGCCAAGCATCCTGCGGGCCCACGCCCGTGAACATGTTCAATACCGCCGAGAGAATCTCTCGAGCGCGGCCCCTTCTCAGTCCTTTCGCACGCGGTCCTGAAAGCTGCGCACGCCGCGTGGCGGCCTGCTTCGCGCGTCATGCACAGGTCCGCACGTTCCGCCGATGCCAACGCCGCGGACGTGATCGTGGGCGGACACGCCCCGCCGGTCAGCGCAATTTTTAACGATCACCGTGAAATGTCTCGCGATCGCGATCCACGCCTTCGGCGGGACCGCCATCTTAGCCACGAGCTTGTTCTTCGATCCGCCGTTCTGGGGATCGGCAGATCTCGACTGCAATGAGGCGTCGCCGTCGCAGAAATGTGATGGATCGGCGTGGAATGCCCGCCGCATTAAGATGAAAGCTCGTTCTGGCGTGATCGGATGCACGACCGGTGGGCGCAGCGATGTGCTCTGCCGGGTCGCTCGCCCGCAGCCGCGGCCGGATGGCGTGCTGCAGGGACGCGCCGGTGCGAGCCGTCCGACGCTGGCGCGGCCGATGGTGACGTGTATGCTATGGGGATGCCGGTGTCCGGCAGAGCAGGTGTCGGTCTGCTCCAGCGTAACCGGCGGGATGTTGCTGGCGACCAGCGTGCCCGAGCACGCTCTTCGGCGGTGGCGTCCGGTCTTCTCGCGCGAGACGCAGCGCTGCAGCCTTCCTTGATGTCGGGCAGGAGGATCTTCAGGGCGCGGACGTAGAGCTCGCGCGCCGACTTCCTCGACCTGGGCGGGTCTGACCTTCGCATCAATCGGCGGTGAGGCCGCGCTCCCTCTGATGACCCTGGCCCAGCAGCGCTTCCTGCGAACGGATCTGGCGCCGCGAACTCGGACGGCGTGTTTCGCCCGTACCGGCTGCATGCCCTGCAGCGGCGCGAGCCGCGCCGCGGAACTCGGCGGCGAGCAGGATCTTCGCGCTGTCCTGCTGGACCTTGTCGATGACTGTCCTTCGGGCGCTCCCGGCCGCGGCGACCATGAGCTTCAGAACCAGCCGGCGTTCTCGAAGCCCGGCAGCGATTCCGGCGGCGGACGGGCACGTCGGGCAACTGCGCATTGCGCTCGCGGCTGCGTGACGGCGAGCGCCCGGAGCTTGCCTCTCCTGATGTAGCCGAGCGCGCGCGGCGAGGTTCGGGGTGGCGAGCTGGATCTGGCCGCCGAGGAGGTCGGTGAGCGGCGCGACTCGCCCTCTAGTAGGGACGTGCGTGAGGTCGATGCCCGCGGCAGTAGCGCGAAGTTCTCCGGCGGCGAGGTGCGTCTGCGTGCCGATGCCGGCGGAGCCGTAGTTGACCCTCTTCGGGTTGGCTCTGGCGTACGCGATGAACTCGTTCAGGTCCTTCGCCGGGCACGCTGGCGTTGCATCGCGATCACCTGCGGACCCGTGGCCGACGTTGGTGATGGGCACGAGGTCCTTCGCCGGGATCGTACGGTGAGCGACTCTTGTACATGTGCTGGTTGGCCGTGACGATCGCGCCCGGACGTGAAGAGCAGCGTGTAGCCATCGTCCGGGCGACTTCGCGACCAGCGTCGGCGCCGATGTTGCCGCCGGCGCCGGCCTTGTTCTCGATCACCGACCGGCTGGCCCCACGCATCCGTGCAGCTTGTGCGCGAGCGAGGCGCGCCGACGACGTCGGTGGCAGCCGCCGGCCGCGAACGGAACGACGAACTTCACGGGCTTCGCAGGGAACGCCCTGCCGGCGGCAACGACGCGGGGAACGGCCGCGACGCAAGGTGGCCGCATGAGCGACGATATCGTTTCAACGTCTGCATCATACAGAATACCTCCGGTCAACGTGCGAACGCGATATGCGCAGCGCTAACGCGCGAAGGCCGAACGACAGCACACGCCGGCCGCCAGCGGCGGCGAGCGTCTTCTGCCAGTCGCGCCACGGCAGGGAACTTCGAGCGCCAGCAGCCGCAGCCTCGCCGGCGAGGTGCGCGGCGAGCAGGCAGACACGAGGCCCCATTCCGCGGCCTTCACCAGCGGCTGCTCGGTCCAGCGCAGGCATGCCGTCGAGCCGCTGCCGTCGCCTTGGAGCGCCGTGCCGAGCACCGCAGAAGTGGGCCGGCAGGAAGAGCGCGAGCGCAACGCCGGAAACGCGATGCACGAGGAACGCCCAGTAGCGCCGGATGGTTGCGGCTCGCTCTCATGCGCAACACCGCCCACACGGCGCGCAGGCCCGGCACCGCGAGCACGAGCGCGACGAACGACCAGGACCGCGAACTCGCGCCGAGCGTCCGCGCCAACCGAGCCATTCCGCGGCGATCGTTGCGCAGGCCGATCGCGCGCGTGGATCGCCGCGGCAATCACGAACACCGCCGTAGAACGCGGCCACGCCGACGCTGCCGCGCGTGCGGCCGAGGATCTCGCGCCGCGCTGAGCCCGCCGCGCACCGCGTAGATGATCGTCGCCAGGTGCACGACGACGCACAGCGCGCGAGCACGGCATGCGGTTGCGCGCTGCGCGACCCAGAGCCGAGCCTCGTGGCTCGACGCTCATTCGTCGCCTTCGCCGGCGAGCGCGATGCCGAGCGTCGCGCGCTTGAGCCCCGCGATGCGAACGCGTGGGCGAGATCTGCTTCGGGCAGTGCTCGGTGCAGCTCATGTAGCGTGTGGCACGGCATGGCAGCCCGGCGTCGCCGGCGACCGCGCGCGAGCCGCTCGCGCTGCGCGCCGTCGCGCACGTCGTTCACCAGCGTCCAGGCGCGGTTCAGCGCGGCGGGCCCGAGGTAGTCGGGGTTCCACGCGACGACGTCGCACGCGGCTGTAGCACACGCCGCAGCCGATGCACTCGATGCCCGCGTCGGCCTCGCGCGCGCTCGCGCGAATCCGGCGTCACGCGCGCGAAATCGTCGCTGCGCGCGTGCGCGTCGGCCGCGAACTGCCCGCGCGCGCGCCCACTTGTCGAAGAACTCGCGCATGTCGGCGACGAGGTCGCGCACCACCGGGAGGTTGCGCAGCGGCGCGATCTCGAGCGCGCCGTCCTGCGCGACCTTGTCGACGTGCGTGCGGCAGGTCCAGCGCGCGACGCCGTTCACCGTCATCGCGCACGAGCCGCACATGCCGACGCGGCAGGCGAAGCGGTAGGCGAGCGTGGGATCGAGCTGCGCGCTGGATGTACGTCACGACGTCGAGCACCGGTCTGGCTCTCGCGCCGCGGCACTTCGAAGGCCTCGAAGCGGCCGTCCTCGCCGCCGCGCCAGACCGCGACGCGCAGCGCGTCGCTCATCGCAGCTGGATGCGACAGCCATCGACCAGCGCGGCGAGGAAGAGCGTCTCGGCACGACGAGCATCACGGGCTTCAGGCCCATCGCCAGCGAGCGACTTGATGCGAGGTCTTCATGCCGATCGCCGCGATCGCCGTCACGAGGAACCACCGCGACACCTCGTTGCCCAGCTCGGCCACCGGCTTCGGGATGAATCCCGCGCTGTTGACCGACGACGAGGATGGCGAACGCCACCGCGAACCACGGCAGGAGCGGCGCCGAGCGCGCGGCCTCGGCTGCCCCGCACGTGCAGCGCCACGCCGATCACGCGAGGCACACCGGCAGCAGCATCGCCACGCGCAGCAGCTTCACGATCGTCGGCGGTGTCGCCCGTGTCCTGCGACATCGAGTAGCCGGCGCCGACGACCTGCGCCACGTCGTGGATGGTGCCGCCGAGGAAGATGCCGCGCGTCGTGCTGGTCTCAGGCCCAACGCGCCGACCACGATCGGGTAGAGGATCATCGCGAGCGTCGAGAGCGCGCGTCACGCCGATCGCGGTGAAGCTCGCGTCGCGCTCGGCATTCGCGTGCTGTGCCGGCAGGATCGACGGCGATGCGCGAGCGCCGCCGAGACACCGCAGATCGCGACCGCGCCGCCGGTGAGCGTGCCGAACGCGCTATTGGAGATTCAGACATTCGCGCGAACGACGATTTTTGCCGCGCACGACGGTAAGGGCAACCGACGCGACCATCGATAGTCGACCGTCCCCCCAGGCCCAGCGCCTGCACCTGCGATCGATTCAGCCCGAGGAGGGGCCACGCCCGAAAGCGGTGGTGATCAATCGAGGTTTTTACCCGGATGCCTGGAAGGCAGAAGGCCTCTTCCAGGTGAGAGGAAGCTGAGCCATGTCAAGCGAAAAGCGAATAAACATCGCAGAGGCCTTGTGTGGTGCGCAGCGACAGGTAACATCGCTGATCGCGACCGTGGGGCCGCGACCGCGAGCCTCGCCATGCCCTCTCACGCTGATTTCACGCGCTCGTAAAGGCGCGTCAGCACGAACTCGCGATGCCCGAGCGCCTCCGCCGCCGTCAGACGCCCATTCGCCGTGCGCAACATAGTCGAGAAATCGCCCGCCTGGTCCAGCGTCACTCCCGCCAAAGCAGCCCGACGCCACGATGCGCTCGCTCATCGTGCGCACCGTGCGCGGGTTGGCGCACAGCTTGATCACCGGCAGGATCGGGTTGCCGATGCACGTTGCCCTGCCCGGTCGGGAAGAAGTGCACCGCGAAGCCGCGGCCGCGCACAGCGTCACCATCTCGGCCGCGCGCCGAGGACGAATCCATGAACCACAGCCCCGGCTCGGTCGGCGTCCTCGGCCTTGTCGAGCACGCCGTCGACCATGCACTTGCGGCCGATCTTCTGGATGTTGCCGAGCGCCTTTCCTCGATGGTGGTGAGGCCGCCGGCGATGTTGCCCTTGGTCGGCTGCGAATCCGACAGGTCGCTCGTCTTGTGGCGGTTGATCGACGTCCTGGTAGCGGTCGAACACGAACATGGAATTTCTCGCGCACCTCGTCGTTGCGGCAGCGCGCGGCGACCAGGTGCTCGCCGCCGGTGAGCTCGGTGGTCTCGCCGAACACCAGCGTCACGCCGTGCGGGTAGAGCTTGTCGAAGGCGTTGCCCACGGTGGGATTCGCGCCGCAGCCCGAGGTCGTGTCCGGATTCGCCGCACTTGGTCGACACCCACAGGTCCTTCAGCGGCCGCTCCTCGCGCGTGCAGCTCGCTCGCCCACTGCACGTATTCCTTCGCGGCCTTCGAGGCGCGCATGATGGTGTCGTGGTCGCCGTGGCTGCTCGATGCCGAAGTACGGCCACCGGCTTGCCGGTCGCCGCGATGCCGTCGGCGACCTTCTTCGCCCAGCCGTCCTCGATGCCGATCACGACCACCGCGGCGACGTTGGGGTTCGCAGCCGGTGCCGATCAGCGTGCGGAAGTGCAGGTCGAGGTCCGCGCCGAACTGCAGCCGGCCATAGGGTGCGGCATGCGCGAGCGTGCCCTTGATGTTGTTGCGCGACGGCCTCGCGCGGCGGCGTTCGACAGGTCGTCGACCGGCAGGATGATGACGTGGTTGCGCACGCCGATGCGGCCGTTCTCGCGCTTGTAGCCCCGGAAGGTTGCATTCTGAGATCCGATGTTCACCACCGCTTCGGTCGTGATGTTGTGCCGTGGCGCGCATGCTCGCCCACTGCCGGTGGTGGCGCACGACGCGCCCGATGTCGACGCCGTATCTTGATCACCGGTCGCGTCCTTGGGCAGCGCCTTGATGGCGAGCTTGCGCGCCGATGGGAATGCCGGATTTGGCGTCCACCGCGATGTCGCTGGTCCTGGTCCATGATCCAGCCGGTAAGCTTCCTTGGCCGGCTCTTCACGCCCTCGACCACGACCACGCCGACCGAATCGTCCTCGTCGTGCACCACGAAATGAATCATCGCTTCAACTCTGCAGGTCTGTGGAAAACAGCCCGCATAGCCTTCGCGCGCATGAGGCGCCACGGCGCTGCTGATCCTGCCCAACTTCGTGCTGATCCTCGTGGGCCTCGTCCTCGCACGCCGCTTCGGCTTCGGGCGCGAGTTTCTGGGAGCGGACTCGAGAAGCTGGTGTACTACGTGCTCTTCCCGGCACTGCTCTTCCGCTCGCTCGCCGCCGTCGCGAAAATCGATTTCATGCGCACCGGCGTGGCTCATCGCCGCAGGCGCTGCGCGGTTCACCCTCGCGGGTTTCGTGCCCTTCGCTCGCGCGCCAAGCCGCTCTTCAAGCCTCGACCAGCAAGTTGCACGCCATCGGGCTCGCAGTGCGGCTATCGCTTCAACACCTACATCGGACTCGCCGATTGCCGGGAGCCTCTTCGACGCGGCCAGGGCGTGGCGCTCGCCGCGCTCCCTGCTGGGCGTGATGATCCCGCTCGCCAACGTGCTCGCGGCGATGCTTCGCTGCGCACGGCAAGCGCGGCTTCCTCACGAGCCGGTCACGCACGCCGCTGGTGGTCGCCCGGTCGTGGGCTCTCGCGTGGAACGTGCGGCGGGCCTGCCGCCGCCGGCGTTCGCCGACCAGACGCTGAATCTACTCGCGGTGACCGGCGCTTCCGGCTGGACTGCTCCGGTCGGCGCGGCGATGCGCATCGAAGCGCGGCCAGGGCCGACCTGCCGCGCACGCGTGGTGGCTCGCGGTGAAGCTCGCTGCCGGTTCCGGCGATCGCGTGGGGCCTCGTGCCTCGCTCGGCATTCGGCGGCGTCGAGGCGCGCGATCCTGCTGCTGTGCGCCGCGCTGCCCACGGCGACCAACGCGTACATCCCTCGCGGTCCGCATGACCGGCGACGGCGACGCGGTCGCAACGCAGGTCACCATCGGCACGGTGCGTCCATGGGCGTTCACGATTCCGTTCCTGGCCCGCTGGGAGGCACGACATGAAACGCTCGATCGCGCGCTCGCTGCAGTCCCAGCCTTCACCGCGCGCGCGGAGGTGGCTGACGACCTCGCGCTGGATGGCGGGCTCGCTGGATGGAGCGCAAAGGGCGTTCGCCGACACCGAGGAAAGCATTGGCTGGCGGCCAAGGGCGGCATGATGATCGCGATGAACCGCACGGTGACCGACGGCAGGCCCGTCGAGTTCGAGTTGCTGCGCATCGAGATGAAGCGACGGCAAGCTTCCGTCTTACCCGCCGATGCCCACGGCCGGCTGGCGGACGGAATTCCAGACCGGCGGAGCAGGTCCGCGCGCGTATCGTCCTCGAGGATCCTGGCGGCGAGCTTCGCGGCGGATCCCGCCTACTGGCGCGACGGCGAGGCGCTGATGGCGCGCATCGAGGGCAACGATCAACGGGCGAGCCGCGCGCGAAGGAGTGGCGCTTCGAGCGCATGAAGTAGTCCTGGTGTAGGACTCGGGAATGCAATCTGGGTCCTGCCGGAGGTCGCACACCAACGAGTCGAAGCGGAGGCAGCTATGGAGCTGGGCGACCAACGAGCGAGCGGAAACGTCGAGGACCGTCGCGGCATGGGCATCGGCGGCGGCGTGGGCATCGGCGGCGTCGGTGATCGCGCATCATCGCCGCGTTCCTGGGCTTCGATCCGTGGACAGGTGCTCGAACACGGTGCAATCAGTTCGAGACGCACGCGACACGCGCGAGGCGCCCGAAGGGCGCCCGCCGACGAGATGGCACAGTTCGTCTCGCAAGGTGCCTGGGCGAGCACCGAGGACGTCTGGACGCAGATCTTCAAGCGTGAACGGCCGGCAGTACCAGCAACCCGACGCTCGTCCTCTACACGGGCGCCGTGCAGCCCGCCGTGTGGCATCGGGCCAGACGGCGATGGGCCCGTTCTACCGCCCCAACGACGAGCAGCTCTACATCGACCTCACGTTCTACCAGCGACCTGCAGGCAGCGCTTCCGCGCGCCGGAGATTTCGCCCAGGCCTACGTGATCGCCCACGAGGTCGGCCACCACGTGCAGAAGCTCACGGGCACGTTCGCAGAAGCTGATGCAAGGGCGCGCGTCGACAACCAGCACGCGTCGGTGCGCATGGAGCTGCAGGCCGATTGCTATGCGGGCGTGTGGGGCCATCACGCCAGGCGACCATGAATCAGCTCGATCGCCGGCGACATCGACGAAGCGCTGAACGCCGCCACCGCGATCGGCGACGACCGCCTGCAGAAGCAGACGCAGGGCCGCGTGGTGCCCGAGTCCTTCACCCACGGCTCGTCGGCGCAGCGCGTGCGCTGGTTCAAGACGCGGCATGGAGGCGGCCGCATCGAAGGACTGCGACACCTTCGCCGCGCAGGCACGCTGAGAAAAAGCCGCCGAAGCGCGCTTTCTCTGTAGACGCAGCGGTGTCGGTGCCGCGCCTGGCTTCCTTGTCGACTGCGCTTCTTGGCGACTTCGCCTTCTTCGCTTCTGGCGCGCCCTCGCCGCCTTCGTCTCGCATCTCGGCGGCAGCGTCGGTCATCGCGCCACGTGCTGACGGCGCCTCGAGCTTCTCGCGGATGCGGGCCGTCCTTGCCGGTGAGGCCGCGCAGGTAGTAGAGCTTCGCGCGGCGCACGTCGCCCCTTGCGCTTCACCTCGATGGAAGCGATGCACGGTGCGTAGAGTCTGGAACGTGCGCTCCACGCCCTCGCCGCTGGAGATCTTGCGCACGATGAACTGAGGAGTTGAGGCCGCGGTTGCGCTTGGCGATCACCACGCCCTCGTAGGCCTGCTCGCGCTTCTTGTCGCCCTCGACCACGTCACCTTGACGATCACGGTGTCGCCGGGGCGAATTCGGGGATCTTGCGGCCGAGCGCGCGTGATCTCTTCCTGCTCGAGCTTCGCGATCAGGTTCATCTTCGTTTTCCTTTCGTTCCGGCCTTCCGGCCTTTCGCGCAGAGCCGTACGCGATCGGGATGCGCGCGGTTTATTGGTTTACTGCTGCTGTTGCTGCTGCCTGCTGCTCGCGACGGTACTCCTCCAGCAACTGCCGGTCTTCCCGCGAGAGCTTCTGTCTCGTCGATCAGGTCCGGCCTGCGGTCCCACGTGCGTCCCAGCGCCTGCTTGCGGCGCCAGCGCGCGATCGCCGCGTGGTTGCCCGACAGCAGCACGTCGGGCACCTTCGCGCCTGTTCCACTCCTCCGGCCGCGTGTAGTGCGGCCAGTCGAGGAGTCCTCGCGGAGAACGAGTCCTGCGTCGCGCTCTCCGGCGTCGTTGAGGCTGCCCGGAAGCCGCCTCACGATGCAATCGATCATCACCATCGCGGGCAGCTCGCCGCCCGAGGTGACGTAGTCGCCGATCGACACCTCGCGATCGACGCGATCCTCGCCACCAGCCGCTCGTCGATCCCTTCGTAGCGCCCCGCGATCAGCACCAGGCCCTTCCTCGCCGGCCAGCTCCGCGACCAGCTCGCTCGTCGAGCCGCTCGCCCTGCGGCGACATCAGCACCACCTTCGGCGCTTCCACCGCCTGCCGCGCCTGCCGTGCCATCGCGGCATCGATCGCGGCCTGCAGCGGCTCGGCCATCATCACCATCCCCGGGCCCGCCGCCGTAGGGCCGGTCGTCGACCCTGCGGTAGTGTGTCGGTCGCGAAATCGCGCGGATCCCACGCCTGCAGCTCGAAGACGCTTCTCGTCCAGCGCGCGGCGCGTGATGCCGTGGTCGAGCGAGCGCGTCGAGCATCGCCGGGAAGATCGTGATCACGTCGAAGCGCTTCACGCGTCGTAATCCGCCTTCCAGTCCACCGTGATGCGGCGCGCCTCGCGGTCCACCGCCTTCACGTACTCCGGCACGAAGGGAATCATGCGCTCCTTCGCTCCCTTCACCACTAGCACGCTTGTCTCGCCGATCTCGGAAGAGTCCCTCGACCTCGCCCGAGACGCGTGCCGCCTTCATCCACTACTTCCAGGCCGACCAGGTCGACCCAGTACAGCGTTCCATTCGTCCGCCTCGCCCAGCGCCTCGCGCGTCACCGCGACGTCGGCGCCACGCCGGCGCGCCGGCCGCTCGCGATCGTCGCATCCCGCGAGCTTGCGCGACCGGGCCCTTCGAATGCACCTCGAAATCCTCGAGCGCCATCTCGCGCCAGCCTTCGCGCATCGCACGAGCCAGCTGGGAATGTGCCCAGCGTATCGGCGGACTCCTCGGTGAAGGCCTTCACCTTCACCCAGCCCTTGACGCCGAAAGGGCCGACGATGCAGCCCATCACCACGCGCTGCGAGCTCCGCCAGGCGGCGGCGCTGCGCCTTACTTCTTGGCGGGCTTTCCTGCGCGCTGCCGGCGACTTCGGTTCTTGCCACGCTTGATCAGCTTCTTCACCGCGTGCCGAAGGCTGCGCGCCCGAGCTTCACCCAATGAGCGACGCGGTCGAGCGCCGATGCCGGAACTTGGGCTCGTGCCTCGGCGGCCTTGGGGTTGTAGAAGCCGATGCGCTCGATGAAGCGGCCATCGCGCGGCATGCGCGAATCGGCGACGACGATGTTGTAGAAGGGGCGGTTCTTGGCTCCGCCACGGGCCATGCGAATGACGTGCCATTTTCGAGTGACTTTCTTCCCAAGCTGGCAACGGGCGGCGTTGAAAAACTAAACCGGTAACGGTGAAACGATGGTAAGCCTTGGATTATATACGAAAAATGCGGCCCAGACCAGCGCTACGAAGCCGGCTTCGGCACCCGTGCGTGGGTGACTGGCGGACTCACTCCGATCCATGCGCCCTGGTCGGGCTGTCGCTGGCGCGAGACGCTTGAACGAGATCCGCGTCGACCTTACCGCGCACACTGGATCGAGTCGGCAGTCTCCGCGTTGTCCGGCGTTGTGGACGTTCTGGAAGATGAGCTCGCCAGCATTCACCAGCGTCGCCTGGCCGGAGCCGAACGCTGCCGTTGCTCGACCGTTACCACTGCGAATAGATGACGAGGCGCGCGTTTCAGCGTCGTAGGCGTGTGCCAGATCGGCACTCCCAGCTCCTGCTCGCGACCTTGTCGCCCTGGTAGAACTTGATCGGAGCCGCGGATGAAGCGGTTGAACTGCTTCTCGTAGCACTTGGACGTCGCTGCGCCCGTCGGGACGCGAGCTCTTCCAGCACGAGCCCGCGAGGCCGGCGAGACCAGCCACGAACGAGGCCATGGGCGAGGTCGGCGCGCCACTGCGGATGACGGCGAGTGCGGCTGTCCACGGCTGCCGACGGCGCGCGTTGTGACGGCGGCTGCTGGCAGGCGCGGCTGCTGTTGACGGCGGTTGTTGCGCCTGCGCGGTGAAAGCAAGCGCAAGCGCGGCTAAAGCGAAGGGGCGTGATGTCATAGGTGTTTGGTTAACAGCGGCGCGCGGAAGTTCAGCGCATCCGCGGCAACATGCCCTTCATGTTGCGCATCATCTTGCCGAGGTTGCCGCCGCGCATCATCTTCATCATCTTCTGCATCTGCTCGAACTGCGTGAGCAGCCGGTTGACCTCCTGCACCTGGACGCCCCGCGCCCGGCGGCGATGCGGCGCTTGCGCGAGGCCTTGAGGAGCTCAGGCTTGCGCGCGCTCGAGCGGCGGTCATCGAGTTGATGATGCGCCTCGGTGCGCGCTGAGCGCCTTCTCCTGCAGCTCGGGCGAGGTCTGCGCCATCTGCGTGATCTGCGCCGGCAACTTGTCCGGCGAGGCTCGCGATGCCGCCCATCTTCTTCATCTGCTGCAGCTGCGTGCTGGAAGTCCTCGAGGTCGAAGTCCTTGCCCTTCTTGAACTTCGTCGGCGAGCTTCGTGCGCTTCCTTCTCGTCGACCTTCGCGCGCGCCTCCTCGACCAGCGAGAGGATGTCGCCCATGCCGAGGATGCGCGAGGCCATGCGCTCGGGGTGGAACGCCTCCAGGCCGTCCAGCTTCTCGGACACGCCCACGAACTTGATCGGCTTGCCGGTGACGTGCCGCACCGAGAGCGCCGCGCCGCCGCGCGCGTCGCCGTCGAGCTTGGTGAGCACGATGCCGGTGAGCGGCAGCGCCTCGTTGAATGCGCGCGCCACGTTCACCGCGTCCTGCCCTGCATCGAGTCGACGACGAAGAGCGTCTCGATCGGATCCAGCGCCGCGTGCAGCTCGCGTCACCTCGTCCATCATCGCCTCGTCGATCGCGAGCCGCCCGCGGTGTCGACGATGAGCACGTCGTAGAAGTGCCGCTTCGCGCAGTCGAGGCGGCGCGCGCGATGTCCACGGGCTTCTGCGAAGGATCCGACGGGATACATTTCGACGCTCGAGCGTCTTCGCGAGCGTGGCGAGCTGGTCGATGGCGGCGGGTCGGTAGACGTCGGTGGAGACGAGCAGCACCTTCTTCTTCGTCGTGTTGCCGATGAGGCGCGCGAGCTTGCCCGCGCTCGGTGGTCTTGCCCGAGCCCTGCAGGCCCGCGAGCAGGATCACCGCCGGCGGCTGGGTCGCGAAGTGAGCGCGGCGTTCGCGCCGCCCATGAGGTTCGCCAGCTCCTGGTGCACGATGCCCACCAGCGCCTGGCCCGGCGTGAGGCTGCCCGATCACCTCCTGGCCCATCGCCTTTTCCCTGACCCGCGCCACGAAGTCCTTCACGACCGGCAGGCCCGCATCGGCATCGAGGAGGGCGAGGCGCACTTCGCGCACGCATGTCCTGGACGTTGTCCTCGGTGAGTGCGCGAGTGGCCGCGCAGGGTCTTCACGACCGGAGGACAGGCGTTGCGTGAGGGCGTCGAGCATGGGGAACGGGTAAGTGAGTGAATGAGGACCGAAATGCCTGATTTGCTTTTGTATTTTATCACCGCGGCGTGCTGGCTCGCGCCTGTCGGCGCGATGGCTTTGCGCGCAGCCCGCCCGGCGGTGGCGGCGGGGTCCCCAGCCGCGCGGCGACCGCGATTCGACGCGGTCCTGGTCCCAGTCGCGCTGGTGCTGCACGGCATCCTGCTCTACCGCCGCGTGATCGTCCCGGAAGGCCTCGACCTGGGCGTGGCCAATGCGATCTCGCTGCTCGTCTGGCTCACGGTCCTCATCTATTGGCTGGGCGGCCTCGCCTACACGGGAGTCGGCGAACATCCTCGGGCTCATGGCGCCGGTGGCCGCCGCCGCGCGTGCTGCTGCAGGCGGTGCTGCCGTCAGGCCACGTGGTCGACCTACGGCGGCGATCCGCTCTTCGCCGCTGCACTTCGGCATCGCGATGCTCGGCTACAGCCTCGTTCATCGTCGCGACCGTGCACGCGCTGCGTGATGCTGGCCGAGGAGAAGTGGCTGCATCGCGGCGCGCTTCCGCCGCTGCTGCGTTCGCTTGCCGCCGCTGCTCGAGATGGAAGCGCTGCTCTTCCGCATCCTCCTCGCCGCGTTCGTGATGCTCACGCTCACGGTCGTGAGCGGCGTGTTCTTCTCCGGAACAGCTCTTCGGCAAGCCCGTTCAAGGCGAACCACAAGACGGTGTTCGCATTCATCTCGATGGCTGATCTTCGGCGGCTTGCTCGTGGGGACATCTACTTCCGCGGCTGGCGCGGCCGCAAGGCCGTCAACTGGACGCTCGCGGGATTCATCTCGCTCCTGCTCGCCTACGTCGGCTCGCAAGGTCGTGCTCGAGCTGATCCTGCAGCGCGGCTGATCGGGCGCGCGCGTCCGTGACCGACGACATCGCACTCAGCTGGCTGTTCTACGCGCTGGTGGCGCTGCTCGCGCTCTCGGCGTTCTTCGCCATGTCCGAGACCTGCCTCATGGCGCTCAACCGCTATCGCCTGAAGCACCTGATCCGCGAGGGCAGCCACGGCGCGAAGCTCGCGGGCAAGCTCCTCACCCGCACCGACGAGCTGCTCTCCTTCATCCTCGCCGGCAACACGCTCATCAACGCGGCGATCACGATCCTCGTGGCCGAGATCTGCCGGCGCCTGCTGGGCACCGGCGACTACGTGCTGGCGGTGGCGACACGCTCTCGGCGGGCATCTTCATCCTCGTGTTCGCCGAGATCCTTCCAAGGTGATCGGCGCGACGTACTCCGAGACCGATCGCGGTCAGCGCTTCCGTACGTGCTGGCGCCGCTCATCAGGCGACGCGCTGGCCGATGTGGCTCATCAACGTCCTCGGTGAAGGCCATCCCGCGCGTGATGCGCGTGCAGCCCACCACAGAGCGAGGCGCATGCGCTCAGCATGGCGGAGCTGCGCACGCTCGTGCTCGAAGGCGGCAAGTACCTCCCGAAGAAGCACCAGTCGATCTTCCTCAACCTCTTCGAGCTCGAGGACATGACGGTCGACGACACGATGACGCCGCGGAGCCAGATCGAGTCGCATCGACCTGTCCGACGACATCGAGGAGGTGCGCAACGCGCTCTCCACCGCGCATCACACGCGCCTCGGTCGTCTGCGAGAGCGGCCTCGACAACGTCGCCGGCATCCTGCACGTGCGCAAGGTCCTCAACGCCACGCGCCGCGAGCAGATCGACGCGGAGGGCCTGCGCGAGATCATGCGCGAGCCCTACTTCGTTCCAGAGGGCACGGCGCTGCTCACCCAGCTCACGAACTTCCAGGAAAACCAGCGCCACATGGGCCTGGTGGTGGACGAGTACGGCGAGATCCTGGGGCTGGTCACGATGAAGGACATCCTCGAGGAGATCGTGGGCGAGTTCACCAGCCAGGCGATCGGCAGCGCGGCGCTCTTCCACCGCGAGCCCGACGGCACGCGTGATCGCCGACGGCGCCTGCTCGCTGCGCGTGCTGAACCGCAAGGCCGGCTTCGATTTCCCGCTCGAGGGACCGAAGACCATCAACGGGCTGCTGCTCGAGGAGCTCGAGGACATTCCCGAGGCGGGCACGACGCTCAGCGATCGGCGGACACGCGGTGGAGATCCTGCAGGTGCAGAACCGCATGGTGAAGGTCGTGCGGATACTTCACGCACGCGCGCGCACCCGAGGAGTCGAAGCGAAGCGGCCCTAGCGGCGGTGCGGCGCGGCGCCCGTCGTAGCGCGCGACGAAGCGCGGTCGATGCGATCCTTCCAGCGCCATGCCCACTCAACCCTGGAAGGAGAAGTCTCCCCAAGCGCCCACCGCGCTCTTGCGTCCGGCGGAAATGATTGCGAGGTAGCGCGGGTTCGTGACGTGCGGCGTGAGCGCGCCGCCATGCGCAGCGCCGCGCGAAGGTTCGCGGCGAGCACGGGTGCTGCGCGCACGGCGAAGACGCCCGCGCGCGCATGCGGGTGTCCCTCCTGCGTCGCGCAATCGCCCACGCCGAAGATGTCGCGATCGGTGACCGACTGCAGCGCCTCGTTCGCCGAGCAGGAAGCCGCGCGGATCCACGGCAAGTCCCGATGACGCTGATCCACGGCGTGGCCGAAGCGCCCGCCGGCCCAGAAGGTCGCATCCGACTTGATCTCGATTCCCGAGTCGAGGCGCACGTGGTCCGCGTGGACTGCTTCCACGTTCGCGCCGCACGTGCACGCCGATGCCGCAGCGGCCGAGCTGCGCAGCTTCAATCGCCGGCGCGCGCCGGCGGAGAACTCGGTGAGGATCATGGGCATGTTGGTGATCACGCGCACGTGCGGCGGCGATTCCGGACGTTCGCGGCGCAGGCGGTACTCCATGGCGAGCGCGAGCTCGACGCCCGCCGCGCCCCGCCCACCATGGTCACCGAGCGCACCTTTCCTTCCCGCGCCCGGGACAACGCGTCCGCCCACCCCTTCATCAGCACCTCCATGGGACGAACGAGCGTTGCGTGCTCGTCGACGCCGGTCGCCGGACCCACGGCCACGTGCGAGCCCACATCGAGCGACAGGATGTCGTAGTCGATCGTCTCGCCGTCGGCGCAGTGCACGCGATGGTTTGCGGCGTCGACGCGAAAGATTGCCGTTCACGAAGCGCGCGTTGGCGCGCTGCGCGAGCGCCTCGACGTCGATGGCGCAGTCCTCCAGGCGATAGTGCCCCGCGATGGCGCCGGGAATCATGCCCGTGTAGACGAGGTCGCGGCCGCGGGCTGACAACCGTCACTGCGATGCCCGAGCCGGGCACGCGCGCAGCGAGATCGCGCAGCACCTCGATGTGCGCGTGGCCACCTCCGGCGAGCACGAGCCTTTTCAACGCGGATCGATCCGGAAGTCGCCGAACCATGCGGTCGACTGTTTCCGCGGTCTGGTCGGTGTCGTTGCCGGCTGCGATGCCCGTCACGCGGCGGCGCCGTCGCGCCCGAAGGCGGCGCGGAAATCCGCCGCGACATCGCGCCGCTCTTCCTCCCAGCGTCCCGCGCTCCTCGCCCCACTGCGCAACACGACGAGGCGCACGCGCTTCCGTACGTGGCTCCCGGGTGGGTCCCGGGGACGCGCGGTTGTCCCACACATAGCAGATCGCCGCGGATGGCACGTCACCGTAGATGGAGCCTTGCGATACGCAGTCGCATTCGTTCGCCGAACGTGAGCTGGTCCATGGGAATTTCGAACGATACATAGACTCGCGCGGCGAAGTCATCGCCTTCCCGTGTTGCCCAGGCGCGCCGTGTCGAGCACTCGATCGACTTTCCAGCGCCACGAAAGCACGGGTGCCGGCGAGCTGGAGCTTGATGCGCAGCGCCCCGAATGCGCCCTCGGAGCGCACTTGCAGAACGCGTGCGGCCCTCGTCGGCCACGAGCCGCACATCCGCCGGGCGTATTCGCCGCGAAGGCCTGCGTGAGCGCCGGGGAGCGGGCAGCATCACGCCGGGACTCGCGGCGGAGAATGCAGGAACGCTCGCGTCCGGCGCCGCCAGCACGGCCAGCGCGATCAAGCGCCGCGCCGGACCAGCAAGCGCCGCATCGAAGCCCCGACCTCCGCGAGCCATCGCGCTCGCGCGCAGCGCTCGTAGTCCTCGGGCCGGTCCACATCCCAGAGCGTGGCGAGCTCCAGCCACGAAAGCTTCCGCTCCGCAGCCGAGCGCTCGCGCGTGCGCTGCATCACGCCGCCTCTCCCCACGCGATATCGCTGAAGAGAGACGGGACAGGGCGCGCGAGTGCGATGAGCGCATAGCCGCCATCTTCCGCGGGCGCGATGACGGCATCGTGGAACTCGAGGGCGTCCCAGCCTGCGAGATGTGCGAGCCGCGAAGCGCGCGGACAGTCGGACGCCGATCAGGAACGAGCGGCGAGTTGCCTTCGCGAACGCGTTGGCCATGCGCTCGCCCAGGTCGCCGCCCTGCTGGGTGCAGCGTCACGTCCGAACACGTGCTCGGCGCAGCGCGACGAGGAACGGATGCGATGCGTCGGGCGCGCACCAGAGCTGGAGCGTTGCCGGACGCGTCGCCGCCACGGCCGCGACGCGCGCGATTCACGAGGCCCGTCGTATGAGCGCGCCGCGCCCTCGGCGCCGAGCAACGGGACCAGGCGCGTCTTCACCGGCAGCCCGGTGATGGGCGCCCTGGCGAAAACCGCGACGCGAGGCGCTTCAGCCGGAGGTGCGCTCGACGTCATAGCGGCGCGCGAGGCGGCTGCGGGTCCGCGCCGAGCGCGTACGCCAGTCGCAGCGCGCCACATGAGCACGATGGTGCGAAGCGTTCCGCGCCGCTCCCAGCGACGCCCGGAAGTGACGACGCGCTCGCGCAGGCACGCCGGGCGCGAGATGCGCTTCAAGCGCTTCGAGAGCGCGACGTCCTCCATGAGGCGGGATCTCGCGGAAGAACCCGCCGGCGGCATCGAAGGCCGCGCGGCGAACGAAGATCGCCTGGTCGCCGGTGGCGATGCCGGTCAGGCGCGAGCGACGCGTTCATGCGATCGCGCGACCACGGCGAGCAGCGGGTCCGCGCCCGCGATCGACGACGTCGAAGCGGCCCCACTGCGCGCCGTCCCCGACCGACTCCGCGCGATGGCGACGTGCGCTGCCGGCGGACAGGATGCGTATCGGCATGGAGGAAGAGCGAGGACCTCGCCGTGCGCGCGCGTGCGCGCCGGCATTCATCTGCGCAGCGCGCGCCGCGCGCGGTTGCAGCGACCGAGATCGGCGAGCCGTGCGGCGAGACTACGCGTGGCATCGCGGCTGCCGCCGTCGACCACGACCACCTCGGCGCCGCGCTCGCGCACCGGCTGCAGCCGCGCCAGGCAAGCCTCGATGGCCCGCGGCCTCGTCGAGAACGCGGGACGATGATGGAGAGTGCGTTCACTGCTTGGCGTCGTTCAGGCCCAGTCGTAGTCGAGGAACGCGACCTCCGCCTTCTGGTCGGCGCACCGAGCGCGCGGTCGTCGGGCTGTGTCGGCGAGCTGGTCGGCGTAGCTTGCGCCATCGTCGCGCTTCACCGAGGCGAAAGCCCTTGTGGCCCTTCTCGAAGTCCCTTGCCGTACCAGTCGAAGATCTTCGAGATCTCGAGCTTCTTCGTCTGCGGCGTTGTAGCGGTTGCGCGTGCGGTCGGACAGGAAGCGTCGCATGCCGTCCTCGAGCTGCGGCCTCGAGCCGGTCGGGCGGTGAACGCCTCGTTGCGCAGCATCGGGCAGCCGATCGAAGCGCACACGACCGCCACGTGACGCGCGCGGATCGTCGTACACGCCTTCCTTGCGCAGCGTCTCGTGCTCGATGTAGTCGAGGTACGCGGGCTGGCCGAAGAGCGTGAAGAACTTGTCCTTCCACGGGTTGCCGAAGACGCTGCCGAAATCGCGGATCGACTTGATGTCCGGGTAGCGCGTGAGGATCTTCTCGACCGTGAACGCGTTGTACGCGTTGATGAGGAAGGCCTGCTGCTGGGGCTTCGGCCAGCCGTCGAACTCAGCGCGCGTGCACCTTCTGGTAGTCGTCGAGCACGGCCTTCAGCTGCGCGCGGTCCTTCAGCGAAGCCGGCGTAGTCGACGCGCGAGGCGTTGCCGTTCTGCACGTAACGCACGTGCTTCTTCAGCAGGTCGTCCCATGCCTTGTGACGAGTGGTCGAGCGCCGGCCGCGGGCAGCGCAGAGCGACACGCGAGCGATCGCAGATGAGCGGCTCATCAGTCGTCGCCGTGCGCCGGCGCCGGTGCGTAGTAGCGGTCGCTTGTCGCCGCATCGCGAGAGCTTTCGCGATGACCGTCGCCGAGGCCGCCTGCGCCCGCGCGTCCAGTCGTTGAACGCGGTCGCAACGTCCATCTGGCCCTGCGTCACGCGTCGAGCGCTTCCAGACGCCCGGCGCGTACTTGTTCGACTCGGCGTAGCGTGGGATAGATGTGGATCGTGCCGAGGATCTTGTTCGAGGCCGATGCCGTGCTTCATCGCCGGTCACGAACTCCGACGATGATCTCGCCGGCGTTCGCTCGCCGGCGATGGTCGCAGCCGAGGATCTTGTCGGTTGCCGCGGCTGCGTGAGCACCTTCACCAGGCCCGTGCGCCTCGCTGTCGGCGATGCGCGCGATCGAGGTCGTCGATGCCGTACGTGAAGACGTCGCATGCGATCCTCTTCTCCTTCGCCTCGGTCTCGTTCAGGCCCACGCGCGCGACCTCGGGATCGGTGAAGGTCGCCCACGGGATCACCGAGTAGTCGACGCGGAATTTCCTGAAGCGCCCGAAGAGCCGTTCACCGCGCAGTACCACGCCATGTGCGAGGCGGTGTGCGTGAACTGGTACGGGCCCGACGACATCGCCGCAGGCGTAGATGTTCGGGATACGTGCGCCTGCAGGTACTCGTTCACCTCCACCGGTCTTCTGCTTCGTGACCGGGATGCCCAGCTCCTCGAGCCCGAAGCCCTGCGTGTTGGCGGCGCGGCCCACGGCGCAGAGGATCTCGTCGCACGCGATGCGCTTCTCGCGCGCCTTCGTGCTCGACCACGACGATCTTCTCGCCGCCCTCGACGCGCACTTCCTTCGCCTTGTGGCTCGACGAGCACGTCGATGCCCTCCTCGCGGAAGCGCTCGTGCGACCAGATCCGGAGAACTCCGGATCCTCCCTGGCTCAGGATGCGCGGCAGCATCTCGACCTGCGTGACCTTCGAGCCCAGGCGCGCGAAGGCCTGCGCGAGCTCGCAGCCGATCGGGCCGCCGCCCAGCACCACGAGGCGCGCCGGCTGGCTTGCGGATCTCCCACACGTTGTCGGAGTGCAGCGGATTCGCACTCCGCGCAGTCCCGGGATCGGCGGGATGAACGGGCGCGCGCCGCGCGGCGATCACGATGTTCTTCGTGGTGAGCGTGCGCTTGCGAGCCGTCGGCGAGCGCCACCTCCACGCGTCCAGGGCGACGTGATCTTCGCGGTGCCCTTCAGGCACATCGACGCCGAGCTTCGGTGTAGCGCTCGACCGAATCGTGCGGCTCGACCTGCCGTCACCACCCGCTGCACGCGCTCCATCACCTCGGCGAAGTCGAACTCGCGCCGTGGCGCTCTTCACGCCGTAGTCCTTCGAGCGGCGGATCTGCGAGCAGCAGCTTCGCGGTCTTGATGAGCGCCTTCGACGGCACGCAGCCGGTGTTCAGGCAATCGCCGCCCATCTGGTGGCTGCTCGATGAGCGTCACCTTCGCCTTCACCGCGGCGGCGATGTAGGCGGACACGAGCCCGCCGAGCCCGCGCCGATCACGACCATGTTGCGGTCGTACGATCGCGGGCCGCGTCCATTTCGCGTAGACCTTGCGCGCCTTGAGCGCGTCGAGGACCTTCTTCGCCACCAGCGGGAAGATCCCCGAGGATCACGAACGCGGCGATGAGGCCCGGCGGAGATCCTTGAACTGGCCCGAGCTGCGTGCCGGCGTAGACGTAGACGATCGTGCCGGCGAACATCCCGACCTGGCTCACCCAGAAGTAGGTGCGCGTGCTGGCATCGGCGTGAGGCCCATCACGAGGTTGATGACGGAAGAACGGGAACGCGGGCACGAGCCGCAGCGCGAAGAGGTAGAACGCGCCCCTCGCGCTCCACGCCCTCGTTGATGGGCTTCAGAGCTTGTCGCCGAACTTGCGCCTGCACCAGTCGCGCAGCGAGGTAGCGCGAGGCGAGGAAGGCGAGCGTGGCGCCGATGGTGGAGGCGAACGAGACGATCACCGCGCCCCACAGCAGGCCGAAGATCGCGCCGCCGACGAGCGTGAGGATCGCCGCGCCCGGGGAGCGAGAGCCCGGTCACGGCGACGTAGACGAGGAAGAGTATCGCCGCGCCGCCTCACCGGGTTGCGCCTGGACGTAGCGCCTCGATCGCCGCGCTTGCTGCGTCTGGAAGATACTCGAGCGAGAAGTACTGCTTGCAGGTCGAGGAGGAAGAACGCGGCGACCAGCGCGGCGATCACAGACCAGACACAGACCAGCGCTCCCCTGCTCATGGGATGGACTCCGTTGTTTTGGCTCTGCGCGCGTCCGTCGGACGGGACACGCCGCGGCTTACGCGGATCCGGGCCTTCGACGATGCGGCCGATGGTACGGGAAGTCGTGCGCGGGCGAGCCCGCGGGCCACGCGCGCGGCGAACCGCGCGAGCCAGCGGCTCGTGGTCGTAGTCGACGCGCAGCGACCTCGACGCGCGCCCCGGCGCGCACTCGGATACCGAGTCGCTCCGGTGCCGCGAACGGGCGCGGCGCGATGCGCGTGACGAGGCCCGTAGCGCGCGCCCGCGAAGTTGGGCATTCCATAGCGGCGCCGTTGTTGCGACCACCGCCGCCGTCGAAGCGACAGCAGCGCCGGCAGGCGGCACGTGTGCGTGCTCGCGAAGACGTCCACGCTGCGCATCGCGGAACGCCGAGCTCGATCCAGCGCCGATGCGACGGGATCGTCGAGCCGGTCGTGGGCGAAGCCCCAGCCCGCGAGCGATGCGGCGTCGCCGTGCACGATGCCGACGCGCGCCTCGCCACGCGCGCCGCGACGAGTTGCATCAGCAGCGCCGCGAGGCGCTCGCGCAGGTCCGGGACAGCGCGCGCGCGGTCGCGCGCAGCCGACGCGAGGATCTCGTTGGAGCGCGACACTTCACGGCGTCGCTCACGTCGACGGGATACGCGCAGCCGCAGCCCGCGCGCCGACGTCCTCGCCGGCGATCTCGGTCTCGACGTTGCCGCGCAGCGCGGGTGCCCGCGGCACCTCGCGCTCGATGCGGCGAAATTCGCCGGCGTCGACGTCGAACCAGTGGAAGTCGCCGTTGAAGACGATCGTCACGACGGCCCGGGCTCGCGCGCCGCCAGTCGCCGCACGCGCGTCGAGCGCCTCGACGTTGCCGTAGAGGCCGCCCACGACGTAGAGCGTCTCGGCGACGATCTCGGGCCTGTCGGTCGAAGACGCGCGGCGAGTAGCCGGTACGGCAGGACAGTTCGCCGGGCGATCTACGCCGTCGCCTGGCGTCAGGCGCGACGCCTGAGCCTGCACGTCGCGCCTCACGCGAGCGCGCCCGCCGCAGCTCGATCCCTGCCCGGCGGTGCAGCCGTAGCAATGGTCGCGCACGACGATCGGGTTGCCCGTCGAGGTCGCGCGCCGAGCGACGTCGCGCGAGGTGCGCGCGCGCGCGGCCGGCGACGCGCGAGCGGCAGGCCCAGCATCTGGTTGAAGTCGCAGTCGTAGAGGTAGCCCTGCCAGTCCACCGACACGAGCGAGCGGCACATCACGCCGTCGAGGTTCTCGTCGCGGTGCGCGCCGCGCAGCAGCTCCATGTACGCGTTGAACTGCGCCCTTCGAGACGAGCGTCGAGCCGAAGCGCTGGATCGGCATGTTGGCGAGCGTGTAGAGATGGTTGAACGACGATGCCGAACTGCTCGCCGAGGATGCGCTTGTAGTCCGGCTTCGAGCTTCGCCTGCGGCGGCGGCAGCGCTCGGGCCCTGCGGGTTGTAGACGAGGTCGAGCGACGAGGCCCGCATCCCTCGCGGCCGTAGCCCAGCGCCGTTCAGCGTCCGGATCGCGCGATACGCTCTTGTCGTACACGCCCTTGCCGCGCTGGCGGTCGACGAGCTCCTCGGTGTAGCACGGGCAGCGAGGCGACGATCGTCGACCCGCTCGTCGGCGAGGAACTCGCGCGAGGTCCTCCTGCCCGGGCTCGAAGAGGATCGGTGAGGTTGCAGCGGTCGATCACGCGCACGCCGAGGGCGCGCGCCGAGCGCACGAGGTGGCGGAAGTGCGGGTTCAGCTCCGGCGCGCCGCCCGGTGAGGTCGAGACGTCGTCGCGCCGCTCGCCGCGAGGTATGCGATGCACCTGCGCGGCCGGTCTCCGCGCGCCATCGACTCGGTGCGCGTCGGGCCCGCGTTCACGTGGCAATGCAGGCACGTCTGGTTGCACACGTAGCCGAGGTTCGGCCTGCAGCGGTCTCCAGGCGCGCGGCGGCGCAGTGGCGAAATCGGTTTCGAGTGGAAGCGTGGCATGCATGACGTTAAACTTAGACTAGTCGGCCCAGTGAACACCATGGCGAACAGCGACAAGTCCTTCCCATCCCGACGGCGCCCGGCGGCGGCTCGATTTTCGAGGGCAGGCGTGAGTTACACCACGGGGACTACCTCGGGCTGGACCATCTGCTGGCCGCGCGCAGCGCTCCAGCGCTCGCGCGACGGCGAGATGCTGTTCATCGGTACGCAGCACCAGGCCACGAGCAATACGG